>Ga0315899_10004606_pt1 | contig 14895 bp, 22 predicted proteins | sample LakEriMetagenome_2_FD_203518 | JGI IMG/M metagenome (GOLD analysis project Ga0315899, IMG submission 203518) | Freshwater fungal communities from buoy surface, Lake Erie, Ohio, United States - Buoy 4 MA112 | ecosystem: Environmental > Aquatic > Freshwater > Lake | place: USA: Lake Erie, Ohio... | reverse complement strand
CGGAGAGCCGCAGACCCGCGCAGTGAAGTAAGGTTGAGAAGCCCCTCGCGTCTAAAGAGGGCAACTACAGCGAGATGGGCACACGCAGCAACACCAATGGCACCCGCTCCGACCTGCACACCGCCATGGCCGCCGCACTCACTGTACCCTTCGATGAGCTCCTCACCCACGAGGTACACGCTCCTACAGTCGCGAGACACATGCCATACTTCCGTGCCCTTTACGCTTCCCGCGCAACAGCCACAGGACTCGCCGCTCTCACAGCTCTGTACTCGACCGTCGTACTACGCGCCTGGCAGTCCGACCTACTCGCCCTACTCATGGACCCTCCAGACCCTCCAGACCCACGCAAGTTCTTCTGGTACCACGACTACAAGGGAGACACTGGCAAGTCCTGGTTCGCCCGATACCTTATGGCCATCCACAAGGCTTCTATTTTCACCAACGGCAAGATGGCCCACATCGCCTTCGACTACAAGCTGGAGCCCATAGTCATCTTTGACCTCTCGCGCACCCAGGCGGACAAGATCGACCACATCTACTCGCTCATCGAGAACTTCAAGAACGGCATCATGTTCTCGCCCAAGTACGAGTCCGGCACGCGCATCTTTGCGCCGCCGCACGTCATTGTATTCTCCAACTTCATACCAGACATATTAGACCGGGGCAACAAACTGTCGGCAGACAGGTGGTTCACCCACGAACTCTAGGGTTCCGGGGTGGGGGAATAGTATTACCCCCCACCCTGGAACCCGGAACCAGTTTTTCTATAAAAAGAAAAAATAAATTCCGGTTCCTCATTGCATGTTCCCAGAATGGGCAAGGCACGCAGCAAGCGCCAGCGCGCTCGCGGCCGCCCAGTCCGTCGCAAGCCAAAAGCCCGAATGGGCTCAAAAGCTATGGCTCGCACTGCACGCCGCGTTACCGAGCGTGTGCTCAGCCGGCAAATAGAGACTAAAAAGTCGTCGCACACCCTGTCCAGCGACACCATCCTGCACAACAGCATCCATCCTGGACACAACAGCATCCATCCTGGATATCAAGCCGTCCACTCTGTCCTACGACATGCCTCCGCACCATGAAGAGGTGCGATATCGGCTGTGGAGTTCGCCTGAAGCGCACGAGCTCCTCCAAGTGCATCTGTCAGACACCGCCTCTGCCGCCCTGAGACTGTTGAAAGAGTCTGGAGAACGGCCGAGATTAGCGAGTACGTTGGAGAAGGTTGTGCAGGGGCTGAGTCAAGTGCTTGCTGCTGACCCCCGCTCTGTCTATCGACGCCAAAAGTGTGCTGATGACTTGTACCAGGTCCACTATGATCGCCTCAATGCCTGGTGCGTGTGAGAGTGTGTGCGTGCGTGCGTGCGTGCGTGACGCGCGCCCACGCACGCACGCACGCATTCCTTCCCGGTTGCCTGACAAGAAAGGCAGGGCCGGCGGGGCTGGCTGTCTTGTGTTTTTGGTTGTAGTTCTTGCTGAAGGTATGCAAGCTCTCTCTCTCTCTCTCTCTCTCTCTCTCTCTCTCTACCCTGGTAACGCCACTTCCTCCTGACGATCCACCGCCTCTTCCTCGCTGAGGTTGGCATGCGCCTTCCCGGCAGAGGGGCTGAGAGCCGCAGACCCGCGCAGTGAAGTAAGGTTGAGAAGCCCCTCGCGTCTTTGCCAGTGCTTTGCCAGTGCGGTACCTGAAGTGTCAGTGGCCGTTATGCGTTTGTAAATAATACTTTCTCATGTGAATAATACTTTCCTTATAACCTTGCCAGTCGGAACCCTGACTGCCCTCCAACTGACAGTCTTGATATCGAGTATCATATTGAGTTGAGACTTTCTATCCGATGAAAGGAAGAGACTCCATCCCCCTCCCCCTCCCCCCCTCCCTGAGGCTGGGAGCAAGCGCGCACTAGATTCCGACAAACCGGGGGTCCTCCCCCCGGAGTGACTTACTCCCTTGGAAGGAGACGAAGGCTGTGGCCATGGGCTTGGTCACTCCGGACCCTTTGGAAGCGGAGGATAGGCCCGGGCGGAAATCACGGTCAAGAGGCCAGCCGTACCTACATGCGCTGGAAAACAGGTTCCATCCAGGCGTCCCCCCCACCGACGACTTTGGGGAAGGGGTTGCCTTATGCAACCGCAGAAGCACGGCCGTTCCAGGAACGGCCCTCCGATCCTCCAGCATCACTCACCCGGAGGGGCTTCCGGGCCCCCGGGACGTGCCCGGCGCGCCCGGGAGGTGCCCGGCATGCGTTGCCAGCGCCTCCCGACACTCCAGGACGTGACCTGGCTACACACGTACTTTGGGTACCTCACCGGTACTCTGCGCACCTCACGGCGCGTCGGACGGCACCCCCCAAAGCCCCAAGGCGTGCGTTTTTTGTCTCAGAGAGACGATTCCTACTTGCGCAAGTCCGTTGGGAGTTTATTCGTATTCAACGATACGACAGGATCCTGGTCATATCTACCTGCTCCAATCTCCAAGAGGAGGAGGAAGAGTAGTCATTCAATGATACTATAAAGGGACCCAGGGCGCCTGCGGTTAAGCCAGGGCGCGTCACTCCAAGCTCCGAGTCCGTTGAGTAGTATAAATCATTCTGCAGCTGAGCTACTCCGTCGCGGTGTCAGGCCCCGAATAATGAAACCGGACCAGCAATGTCGCCTTGCCCTTGTCACCTGCGCACAGCGCAACACATTCACACATCAATACGCGCAAAATCCCGGAAACCGGATAGTCGTCAGATACAAACGTTGGTGCGCAGAAGACATACGCCAAATCAAAACATACCAACACGCACTTGCATGCAGACAGCCGACACAGTGTATAGTGCGCAGAACAGATTAAAAAAAAAAATCCCACCCATGATGAATTCCCCGTCGCGAGCACGTAGCTCATACCACCCTTCCTCTGTCCTGGTTGCCCGCACTCGAGCCACCGGCACCGCGACGTGTCCTAATGCTGCCGCCTCTTCAAGGGTTCCTGTGTGTGTGTGTGTGTGTGTGTGTGTGTGTGTGTGTATGGCACAGTTGCCAAAGGTTGAACGAAAACGCAGTAGGTCGCGTGAGTCTACTTTGGGGTGGTTGTTAGGGAGGGCAAAGGAGGCCCTGTTGTGGCATCACCTGCTTCCATCTCCTGTTCCAACAACTGTACGGTTACCAAGTCCGAATCAGCGTCGGTCACTGGAATGTCAAATGACTCGCTCCATTTGGGAATATCGCTCTCCTTCACCACTGCAGTCATGAACTACAGTACACACAGACATGGACACGGACATAGACAGAGACACAAGTATATCAGAAGCACGCATCTGCACGCTTGTGCATCTTCGTGTGTGCACGGATGTTGAATGCATATACTTATACTTAAGAGTGGAGTATGACTCACGTGGGATTCGCGCAGTTGGATCACGCAGAAGAAGGCGGGGTTTTGTTCAAGAATGTGTTCTCTATAGCGGTTAGAATGTGTTCTCCTCACCTGGGATTCGCGCAGTTGGACCACGCAAAAGTAGGAAGAGGTCTTCTTCAACGACGACACATAGAGATTTCGTGCCCGCTCTACAACAACCTGGATCCGTGCCCCCTTCCGCAGCATCTGACATCACAAGGTGACGTAAAAAGAAGGTACATGACATCTTTGCTGTAAATACGCTGAAAAGATTTTGTATGAACAGATGTGTGTACACGCACGATGCCAACACTTTGCAAACATGCTGCGTATGTTGAACACAATTTGTGCATACACTGTGCAAGAGCACAAGGGAAGAACGAGAAAACACGCACCGTGCCCGTAGTGCGGAGGCTTGCATCAAGCTGGCGCATTGAATCTGGGTTTCCCAGACGTTCCAGCGCCTGTGCCCACATCCTGCGATATTTTGGTATGCAAAAACAGTTTCTGGAATGTCAGATAAATCCAAGTGCTCGTCGACAGGAAGATCACACACCTGCAAGACTCGGCGTTTTCTGCACTGCACACAAGACGGCCCTGTACGGTGTGCACTACGAAGGGACATGACCCTGCCACTTGGTAGCGCGCGGAGTCTGTTTCCAGAACGGACTCCAGAGCCACTGCTGCCTTCGCCTCAACCTGTGCAGGCGTTGAAGGGATAGGTGAGGAGATGCTGGCGTGACAAGGGTTTAGGCTTCGGGTCTAGGCTTCGAGTTGAGAGTTCAGGACAAGGGTTTCCAACACTTTGTAAACACACTGTGTACGTGACCACACTGTAAATGCACGGTGAGGAGATGCTGGTGTGCATGATTTCATACATACAAGCATTTAACGAGCACCTCGACACGGCAACCGCGGATATTCCACGATCTGTGGATTTCGCCTTCCGAGATGCCGGCGAGGGGGAGCCGCGAGTATATGACGAGTCGCTGCGTATAGGGATCGAGAACATGGTAACGATTTGCAAATATGTCGTCCTGGTCTTCGGTGCGCGAGAAAATAAAGTCCTGCACGTCGTGGGGCAGCTGGACAGCAGGCGTGACGGTAAAGCTGACAAGCGCCGCAGCCGTGCCGTCAGGACCTGAAACCAGATTCCCATTCTTGTCCCGCAGTTCATACCACCCTTCCTCCTGCCCAACACCCTTGACACGTGATGCCGGCACCGCAATGTGACCGATGAAGATTTTCTCGCTGCTCTTCAGCTGCTCTTCTGCCGGGCGCCGCCAACCCCAGACAATGAGGGTAATCAATTCCCCTAGCTCTGGTTCACTGCACACCAGTTGCAGGCTCTCGTTCCACACCGGGCCGGTAGTTGGCCATGACGCCTGCGTCGAATATGCCTGCCTAGCGAATTGCACCACAACAGCAGTCTGCAGTCTCTTGCTGTCCTCACCATCGAGTGCAAATTTACGCCCGCGGAGAATGTTCACTTCGATCAAATAGTCTGGCTTTGTTATCTGCACTTGGGTCAGCTTTTGACTGGGAGGCGGCTCCTGCACGAGTGAATATGTTGTATCCGTGCGTAACTGAGTGTGCTCAAATCTCTTTCACCCAGTTTTCACCATGCTCTCTCCAGCAGTAGCACATGGACGGCATGTTTGGGTGCAACTTCTGTCATAGTTCTACATTCTCTCTGCCTCCCAATCTACATATCCACGGCGGGATTTTTACTTTCGCCAATGCGTTGCTTCCTTGCGAAATCTTTACTTTCAACCCGCAGCAGGTGCAACTTGTATGTGCCCGGCACAGGCAATCCACAGACGTGGGAGCTTTTGGAAGACTCACTGGTGTGGAGGAGGATACACACACACAGACACACACACACACACACACACACACACACACACACACACACACACACACACACACACATACATGGCGTGGATGGCGTGGACGTGCTTTTAGAAGACTCACCGGCGTGGGAGCTCTTGGAGGACTCGGCGAGCGCCTTGGAGGACTCGGCGAGCGCCCTGGCTGGTACTCTTCCGGGGGCGCACGGACGGTTGTAAAGACACCGGGTTTGAGTCTATTCGCTCTTGAAGTGCGGTGCAAGACGTTAAACCACCGCTCCCACTCCACTTGGTTGGGCACTATGCCATCAGAAACATCATGTAAGTGCACTCAGTTAGGCGATGTGACAGGAGCAATATCATGCAAGGTGCCAAGAAAAAGAACCAAAAAAAAGAGACTCCATGTACTGAGATCTACCGACACCTGCGTGTAGGTGTCGGTAGATCTCTGTACAGAGATCTACCGACACCTACACGCATCTTGAGCGACTGATCTCACCTGCGAGTTTGAGAGTGCTCGCTGAGCCAATCTGGTCATACCAAAGGTCGAACGTAACCTCTCCGCCTTCTGCCGTGCTGTTGACGGATGTGATCTGGCAGCCGCGCACCTGCGAAAGGGAACAGGGGTCGAGATATCACGTTGGTCATGATGATGACGACAGCAACAGCACGCAAGCAGACATTCGCACTCGCACCTCGAATTCGACGGTCGGCTTTTGTCGCAGGGCCTCACGTTCCTCCGAGTACCCGAGCAGCGTCTGCATTTTGCGTCGAAGGTATGAGATGAATGTCACCGCAATGGCGCACATGCAGACACAAATCTGATCTCGTCGCGCACGCACGCACGTGCGCGCGCACACTGATGCAATAACCAATTACATCGGTGCATGGATACATTTCTGAATGATGCAGTCTATTTGCACATTACATGCTTGCTCTATAATTTCAGTGTGCGCGTGTACGTCTTTTGATGCAGACCTGAGAGTAGGGGTCTAGCACAAAGAATAGTGACGCCTTGCTGTCACGAAGCCACAGCCAGCCGGAAACAAGGTCGGTGGACTCCGTGGGCGGAGGCCGCCAGGCAAAGGCAACCTGCAACTTCGACGAGCCTTTGCTGCCTACGAATTCAGCACCCGAGTCTCCATCATGCAATAGCTGCCAGCCCGCAGTCGCCTCAAGGCCCGAGACCTGAAGCTGGCTGATGATCTGAGAGACTTGAAGAGTGCAAGAGCCGTAGAATCGCGACACCTTAAAGCGGTTGCCATGAGGATCCATGCCATCAAGAGGCTCTTCCACCAGTTCAATCTGAACCGAGTCTGATTCGGGCGCATAGATTGGCACTTGGAAACCCTGCTCCCATACTGCGTCAGGCTTTGCGCAACAGCCAAGCGTCTTGCGGGACTGTGCGCCAACGCAGACGACACAGGCAAGCTTGCCGGAGGAGAGCCCGGGTTCCCTTGCATTGGCGTTGACATTGCTTGTGCGTCCGATCAAGACTTCCAGCAGTCCCCGCGGGCGCTGAATTGCTAGTGAAAGTCGCTCTGTAGACGTCAAGTCTCGGGGCTCGTTTGTGGCTGGGTTTAGCATGGTAGCAGAAAAGTTCACGAGTATTTCTGCAATTCCTGTCACGCCCTTTACGAGCGTATCATTGTCCGACCGTAAATCATACCAGCCCTCTTCGCGCCCACTTTCCAAGACGCGGTGAAGTGGCACGGCCACGTATCCTGTCAAGATGTCAACCCCGTTGTCTTTCCGTTGATGTAATGACAACGAGATTAAAGTGCCCGGATTCACCCTCACCTGGCCTTTGAAATCTTGCATAAAAATAGGATCCGGGCCGGACTGCTGTTCAGTGATGCCGAGATCCATGTCGTTAACACGAACCACAACAAATGACTTGGACATGCCCTCGGAAACGGGAATATTACGGCCCTTTCCTACGGAGATGGACACCACCACAGCCTCCGTTGCTGCATCCATGTCCTACGTGTGTTTCATGGCATCAGTGCGAGCGAGCGCACAAACCCACATTAAGCAGACACTATACATTGAGCAAGCAGACAATACACACACACATCGTATCGTGCCTCAACACACATTCATATCATGCCCTGGTAGACAGATTGTTGACAGATGGGGTAGAGGGCGAGGGGATCGAAGCAGTCACTGGGAAGCAAGGATGAAGGCGGATGAAATAGGTGTATGGCTTCATATTCAGAAACTCTATTACCTGCTCGATGCTCCGGACTTTCGTGGCAAAGGAAGTGATTTTCCCCTGCCGAAGCGCCGAGCCTGGGTTTCGCGCCTCTACCACAAGTTGGCGCGCAATCTGTAGGGGCGAACGTCCATCCGAGGTGAATCTTGCATGCACCTCCAATGTTGCCACCACCGAACCCGGCTGTAGTTTCAGCACCTTGATTTTGTCCACATTACCTTGCAGGGCAGCAGCAATGTCTAGGCGAAGCTGCAGTTCAAACGCCTCCCTGTCTTGCGTCGCTTCATGGAAGGGCAAGTCGAGTTCGAGATCCAATCTTGCCGGCACCATCCCACCCTCTGGTCCACTGCGAGGCAAAGTGTGAGCAGAGGGCAAAGTCGCGGGGGATGTGACTACTGGGATCGGGGCGACTGGTGGAGCTCCAGCCTGGTATGCCTCCAGGAGCTCTGCTTTCGACGCATACGAAGGCACGGGCTGCTGTGCCTGAGGCGAGCCAGGTGGTGCAGCAGAGCGTACCGATCGCTGTTTCCGTTGAAAAAGCATGCAAGCACAAGCGTTACCGCGCGCCTCTTTCACCTCTCCTTCTTCCTCTTCCTTCTCTCCTTCTCTCTCTCTCTCTCTTCCTCCCTCCCTCGCCCCCCCCAACCACTCCCACCCCTGCACATCCTCGCATGCATGCATGCTTTGCTGGTACCTTAACTTCGCGAACCACTTGCGGAGATTCCGACGGCTGAGAGACGGGGCTTTTGAGGTCCGGCATCGGTGTTGCCCTGGGGCTGCCAGGCACATTGGAGCTGAGTTTGGGAGAGTCCGATAAGCGGGAACGGACCGAGGTGTCGTGCAGCCCGATGTTTCGCGCCTCATTGCTTTGCGCCATGTCGCGTAACTCCTTGTTTTCCTCCCGCAGTTTGGCAATAATTGAAAGCAGATTTTGTTCTTTATCCTTCTCAAGTTCAGCGCCGGCACTGTCTCCGCTTCGTTTGAGCTCAGCGCGAAGTCGAACGACTTCTTTCGCCAGTGACTCAGCTTTCTTTTTCATCTGCTCTTCGCGCTCCTATGTATGTTTGCATGTGTGATTGTACATATGCATGCGTGTACATAAACACGTATGCACAATGCATTTACGTGCGTGACATACATACGCAGACGCATTCATGTATGAATGAACGCACGCATTTTTGGACATATTAGTTGCGCGCGTGTACTGTGCAACACGTCACATATACGCATCACGTCACATAGACGGATAGATACACACGCACATCATCATCAGATAGTTTCATTACCAGTCCCGCTTTCACGCCCACCACATCCCCCTCCTCACTATATTTTTCTCCATTGCAAGGGAACGCCAGCTCAACTCCGACAAACATTACCTGACTGGCCTTGCCTTGCTCAGCGAGGCGGAAGTTCAGGTCATTGTCACCCTTCTTGATAGCATCCAGTTCTCGTTTTGCTGCGTCGAGTTCCCGTTTTGCTGAACAAGATTCTTACATTTAGGAGGTCGAAATAGACTCAGATGAAAAAATACAACCAAACGTATTGGCGAACCTGACTGGAGGCTTTCTTGAAGGATTTCGCGTTCACGCCGAGAATCTTTGAGAACATTTTCTAGCTCCTCTCGCACGGAATCTCGCTCGCGCCGAATGGCTAGTACGGGAGCGAAGAGGGAGTGAGAGAGAGAGAGGGAGATGTACATACGCATACATCAGACGCCGACAGCTTGCTATCCGGCGCGGCGGAATCGCCCCAGGTTGCCATATGCATGTCGAAACACAGATTGAAAGATCCATGGATAAACAGGCACGTGGACATATAATATTTAGATAGAGAACCATGCGCTCCGAAAATGGCTTGAAAGTCCATGTGCAGAAACATTTTCGGTTTGGAGTGACATACCTAAGAGATCGGAGTTCAGATTGCGGAGAGCCGCCGAAGTTTGTTCGGTATACTCGTCCATTGCGCGCCTACGTGTCAAAAGAGACTTACTAAGTGTCAAAAGAGACGTCACAAAAGAGGCTTACTACGTGTCAAAAGAGACTAACTACGTTTGTTCGGTATACTCGTCCATTGCGCGCCTGCATTTTTTTGTTGACACATGGATGCGGTGTCACGTGCACATGTGTGCACGGTAAAGACACAGCTGCACACACAGTCTTGCGCTCTCTGTCTCTGTCTCTGTGTCTTCTCACCTGCGTTCTTCGCTTTGGGCGTCACCATCGCGCAAGGCTCTCATCTCCTCCGACTGCGCGATGTATGTATGCGCATGTTTGCGTGTTACAAGTCGAGACTTGTAATGCAAGTCCGTAGTGAGCTCGTATTCTGGATCAAGATGTCAGGGTCCAGGTCTAGTTTAGAAGAATTCCGCAAGACTCACAGATGTGTACATACACCTGAGTGAGAATAAATTGACGAAGTTCAGAGACGAGCTGCCCGCTCTTGTGCTGCTGTTCCATCAGCGAGTTGATTGAATTTGTCTGTGTTGCGACCCAGGAAAACGAGAGAAATTCCGCAAGAAATTGGAATAATTCCGCAAGAAGATTATATCATGTGAACTACAAACAACACAACGCAAACAAACATTCGTGTGGCTGCACGTGTGTGTACACAGACTCACTCATGTGCACATACACTCACAGACAGTACCTGGGTCTCAGTCAAGGCCGCAGCCTGTTCGCGTTCTCGCATCACCTGTTCCTCCAACAGCCTGGGGGAGGGGCAGCAGTGGGGAGAGTTTAGAGCTCATGTTTTCGTTGGAGAATGCACTGACGTTCTCGTCTGCCGCCACGCGTTTGCTTGATGAAATGTGTGTGCTCAAAAGAAGAAGGTACCTTATCTTGTTGTTTGCCGCACTCAGTTGGTCTTGGAGTAGTAGTTGCTGTGCACATGCTCAGGCGTGTTTAGTTGCAGGCAGTTTTCCACGAATTTCCTCGGTTAAATGCGGAAACATTACCCGCAAGCAATTTCGGCTGAGTGATACCTGTGCCGTTTGCGGCGGCAGCGCCGGGGACATGACGCGGGCAGGGATCTCCGCGAGTGAGGGGGGACTGTACGTCGAAACCTTGTCTGGCATGAAACCCGGCGCGTTGAGCGACTTATGGGGGGTGGGGGTTGGGAAGGAGGGGGGTGGGTATGCGTCAATTCATATGTCCACAATTTCAAAACGTTTACTAGACCACTCAGCTTACCTTGAGAATGTCATCCACAAGCTGCGAGTTGGTGACCTCAGACTGATTGACCATCGACGCCCCGAAGCGGGTAAAATCTTCTTCCGCCATGGTCTCCGCCTGTACAGTTCCGGTACGGAAGGTTGAGTTGATGTTTAGTTTAGTTGAAGGTGATGAAATCCTGCGATGGACTCCTACTGGGTCTAGTTCCTGCGTGCTCAGGACATGCATGCCTGGATAGAGATTCAGGCTGCGCGAGACTTACAGGTTACACACATGCATAAGTTCTGCGTCATGGAGCGCGTGTAAACCAAAAAAAAAAATACCGTACCAATAAATACCCAAAAATAAATACCGTAAACGGTTGTGGTGGTGGGGTCAAGTGAACGGTACCCCCCATCTCATCTGTACACGGTCACAAGAGTGTCAGAGAGCATGTGCAAGCGCGTGCGAGTTTAGAGAGGCAAGGAGGAGGGGCAGGAAAGAATAACCGGAACGGCGCGTCAGCTTGTCTGGGAAGAAATCTCTGCTCCTCCGAAGATTGACATTGAAAGCATAGAACTCGCAGCCTTCATAAAAGGCTCGACCTGTTTTTTTTACTCGCATGAAAGGCTCGACCTGCCTCGCAGCACATATATTCTTTCCAATCCACAGAAACGGGTACTGAGCGGTGAAAAGCACGGTACGTGCTTGTAGACTCATAAGCACTTGATTTAGCCACACTCACGCACGCACATACTAACGAGCGCGCGCACACACACACAGTGCAAAATGCACACGCCCACTAAACATAGACTCATGTGCATCAACTTCGCAGTTGCGAAGAATTTCGTGATATTTTACAACTAGGACGAGTGCGCTTGGCTGCACGGCTGCGCTTGAAATATCACAACTGAATGGCGCCCAACCAAGACACACAATTGAAAAGAGAATTTTCTACTGATGCGCGACAAATGCCTCAACAAATAAGCGAGGAAATCGCTCACAACAGTTCGCATGACAGCTTCAAATTTCGTCACCATTGGCCGGGCGGTGAAACGTCAATGTTACCGGCGCTCCGTGAGGCCCGGGCAGCTGAAAGGGATAGCTCACGCAGATCAGGGATGCGAGAGATTTGCGAAGCCACACGCACGTCATCCAGCATCGCCGCGGCGAATGCAAACACGTTTCCGCTACGCCCCTTCCGTCGATGCCCCATCGCGCTCGCCCTCTACCCCACAACCAGCATCCCGCCCACTTTCACCTGTGGCGAATGTCCAGGCGCAGCAGAGCCGATCTCCACGCCGTCGATTGCCACCAGCCTGTCTCCTGGCGAGAGCATCCCACTCATGTCGGCGGGCCCGTCCTGCACACCACAGAGCAAGCGCAGGTGTCTCCTGCCGTGAGTCCCGTGCGCACTTTCTGACACGGACATGCTGCCATGGTAAATCCTCTGAGCTACGCAGTCCAGCATCTGGACGTGGATCGCCCGCATTCTTCTCAGAAACTCGTGTCCGAGAAACCCACGCACACACAAAGCTAGGCACGGGCTAGTGGGACAACCGGAATGACACGCTCGACGTGCAGGAACATCGAACCGCCTTCATCGTTGACAAACACCAGCCCAACGCCGCCCTTATCCTGCATCCCGCTCGCTGCCGCGGGAATCAAATGGTGTGGACCACAGCACTGAAACTCCGGTGAGGACGCGATTTGCTGGTACTAATTTGTACCGGCCGTGACCTGGGACACAGTGAAATGTTCGGAAAACTTCACCTGAAAATCTGAAATCGAAAAAACATCACAAAATAATTCACTTGCAAAAAAAATAATTTCAAAATATGTTTTGAGTCCCATATTATATTCATTTCCCCCAACTTCACAGTGTTCCTGCAAGTTCGTTATCGGTGGCCGGAAGATCCTGCACCTTGCCGCCTCGTCGCCGCCTCCCACTTATCTAAGAACTCATGACGCCGGGCGGGGCCCATCCGGCCTGTTGGACGGGGCCTGACGCGGGGTTCCCCGCGCACCATCCCGCGTCGGAGCCCATCAGCAGGGGCGAGTCGTGCGCGGATGTGGCCGAGTTACACGCCCACGTCAACGCGGGACAAACTCTGCCGAGCGACAAGGCGATGATGAGACAGCGGGTGCGAGCAGGAGCGAACCAGCCAGTGGTGTGTGTATTCGTCTGCAAATCGAACAGCGCGAGGTCCATCGCCGCCGAGTGCATCGCGACCGCCACTGCCCGGCATGCTGAAAACTACAGGTTCTACTCCGCGGGGACCGCTCGCGCAGACAGCATAAAGGAGCCCGTACAGCGAGCGCTGTGCCGCGCAGGCTATTCCCTCGACGGCCTGCGTAGTAAGTCCGTCCAGGTGGGCGTGAAGGGGATAGTGTGAAAGTCAACCGCATTCGGATAGTGTGAAAAGTCCCCCGCATGCTCCTCGACTTGCAATCTGAAGCTGGTGGCGGCGCGCAGGCACTCATGGACGAGCTGCAGGATGTCGCTATCGACTACATCATCACAATGTGCTGCGAGGCCGAGGTTTTGTGTGTCTTTGTGTGAGGGTGCGGGGGGTTGATGGCGAGGAGGGCTACGCAAGGAGGGTGCACGCGCGCACAAAGATGAGCAGACTGTGACATTGATGCTCTCGTATGCATGCTATCACATGCTTGCCTTTCTCTGCACCTGAGGGCAGTCGGAGCTGACCGACAACGCGGCAGTGCGGGAGGCGTTGCGATTGGGCCATCCTGCTTCCGACGCACAGCATGTGTGTCTGCCTCTCGTGCTCTATCACAGCATTTGTGTCTGTCCTGTGGTTCTCTATCATGCAGTTCTAACATGCTGGTGGTGCATATGGACGACGCCTGCCTTCGCCCATTTGCGCACTCGTGCATGCATGCAGGCGGCGTGCATGCCCGTTTTACTGAATTGATGGCGGGGTGGTCGTGGTAGATGATAATGCATTTGGCCTTCGAGTTGCAGGCTCCGACCGACTCGTGCCGACGACAAGGTGCGAGCGAGAGCGCGTGCGGGAAACGTCATGCGTGCCATCTGAGGAGACGCCGTCTCATGACGCGATGGAGAGGGCGAGGGAGAGGGAGAGGGAGAAGGAGAGGGAGAGGGAGACCGGTTTCGGATGCTAGTGGGTTGGGCTTGGCTCATGTGTGGTCTGAAAGGCAGCGCACGTGGGCACTGGCAGGGCTGACTGGATGCGAGGCAGAGGCAAACGTGCACTACGACGCCATGCTCAAGACCATCCAAGAGTTTGTCGAGAATCTGCCTGAACATCTTCGCAAGGCCGCGCCCATCCACTAGCCACACTGTGCAACGTGAATTATGTGGAGTGGAGCGCACGTTACCTATCAGCTCTATCCGCAGTCCAGAGCTTCTTTCGCCGTGCCAGTGCCGAGACCTGTTACTTGCAGCGCGTGTGTGTGAGCTTGTCTCTGTGCAGCTTGTCTGTGGTATATGGAGGATGTGTGGTGTGTGTGTGTGTGTGTGTGTGTGTGTGTGCGCGCGCACTCTCTCTCTCTCATGAGTTTAGGTAGGAGTGTGGCACATCGGAGCGCAAAACTCAGTAACGTCTCTGCATGTCAGCAACATCTCAGTATAGCTAGTATCTCTCATGTCCTCAAGGCGCCTTCTGCATTAAAGCATTTTCAATAACGCACAGGGTGATACAGGGGCGGCCAATCAACGTCGCCCTGTATACGTGTGTCTGTGCCAGAGATAGAGACACATTTTGCCCCCATCCTTGTCATTGTTAGAATATGTTGTTGGTCACAGATCGAATATCAGATTGGTAGTAATTTGGAGAATTTGTTCTTAAGGAAAATTTGTTCGTTAATAAAGAGTCTCGTGCCAGGGGGAGCGAACCGCAAAAATGGAGGCGGCTGAGGGGAAAGCTCTTGTGCCAGAAAATGAAGAAGGGTCGCGGCCGTTGGAACAGCGGTCGTGGCAGATGATGGGATGTCATTGCGTCCTTGGGCGGCGGCGATGTGGAGGCACGAGTTCCCCTCCTGATCAGTTTCGTTCATGTTGCAACTCTTGGCGACAGCTGCCGCCACCAGGTCCGCCTTGCCCGTCGCAACTTCGCAAAGGACTGAGTACTCCGCCATGAGCGCGAGCACAGGCGACGCAGACTGTCGCGGCCGCGTAGGCGTACTCGTTGACTCCGCATTCCTCGCACGCAGCAGCGCCGGGCTCCGCCTTGAAGGTGCCGGCGGCGCACGCCACGCACGGGCCGCCGTCGGGGCCGGAGTAGCCGGGGTCGCAGAGACACGCGCTGACGTTGGTGCGCTTCGTCT
>Ga0315899_10004604_pt1 | contig 14897 bp, 10 predicted proteins | sample LakEriMetagenome_2_FD_203518 | JGI IMG/M metagenome (GOLD analysis project Ga0315899, IMG submission 203518) | Freshwater fungal communities from buoy surface, Lake Erie, Ohio, United States - Buoy 4 MA112 | ecosystem: Environmental > Aquatic > Freshwater > Lake | place: USA: Lake Erie, Ohio... | reverse complement strand
GGTGCCCGTGGCCGCTGTCCGCGGTCTCGGCCATCTGCTAGTAGCGGCTGCCCGAGCGGTGCCGAGCGCTGACGGTGGCCCTGCCCGCCCATCTCGCAAAAAGGACCTCCGGCCCTACACAAAAAAAACGATCAAAGTCTTCCACGAAAAGGCCGTCAGGGCGTCAGGCAATGGACGAGAGGAGGGAGGAGCGCAAGCTGGCTGATGCAGACGCTGCGAAAGAGCGGCATCGCGTCGATGCCGATGCTGAAATCTCCTGGCACGCAAAGGACGACTGGGAGGACCCAGAAGATCAGGTCTACGAAAGCGATAGCGACGCGCGCAGCGTGGCCTCGGCGCCCAGGGCCCCCGACGGAGAGGAGGAGCTCAACGGGTACCAAGTCCTCGAGTGGCCGGGCGTGCTCTACCGCGGCTACTGGCGCGAGAACCACATGCACGGCCAGGGCGTGCTCCAGAGCGATGCAGGCATCTACAGCGGCGACTTCGTCATGCACAAGATTACCGGCAAGGGATGCTACCACTTTAGCAACGGCATCATCTACATCGGCGACTTCGCTGACAACTACTTCGACGGCCAGGTGCGCTTCTTTTCTCCGCAGCAAAGGCGTGGACGAGAGGTGCTGGCAGTGCTTACGTTCGACGGCGACGGTGATCTCGAATGCGCGCAGATGACTGCGCTTCTATGCTGGGTCGCATTATGTTCGCAGACCGCAGTCTCTGCGGTCTGCGCACTGAAACCGACCCAGCATACAGGTTCAGTCATATCTGTGTATGCGTATGTCGTGCTGCGGTCTGTGAACATAGAACCGACGCAGCACACCGATGCAGTCTTGTCTGTTTAATCTTACGTCCTCAATACACGCGTGCGTATAGACGTGGCTGCGTCTGTTGACATTGACGCGATTTTGTCTCCCGCGAACGTTGTCGGATGATGGGCAGGGCATTCTGGGCTACGATGATCAAACGGTGTATGAGGGTGAGTTTGTGCAAGGGTTACGCCATGGCCAAGGCACAATGGCGTACGAAAACGGCGACATCTACGAAGGTGGCTGGGTGGATGGAAAGCGAACTGGGCCTGATGGCCAGGCAACAGAGGGCATCTATGTTGCTCACAGGGGCAATGAGGTCTACCAGGGAGAGTTTCTGGATAACAAACGACACGGCATCGGGTGAGGTGGTACTTGATGTTTGACATTGAAGCTGACAAAATCTGCTCTGATTTGTGAGCACTGGCAGATCGCTTTGGCTCACAGGCACCGGCGCCGCCGGACGAGTCGGCGAGTTTAGCCGGCAGGCTGTTGTTTACAATATGGGGAAGCTCCAAAAGCACAGGGCACGCCCGTCATGCCGCCCGAATCTGCCTACCCGCAAACCTCTCGGTGAGACCCGCCAAGAGGGAAGCGTGGAGAGAATTTGGAACGTTAGTGCTTACCCCGGCTGACCATGCGAGTATAAAAAACAGTTGCGCTCGCCAAGGCACGCGCACAAAACGCAAGCTGGGGGGGCGGTGCTGGAGAAGCTGATGAACGACCAAAATCACGAGTTGCGAAAGCAAAGCCCAATCTAAGCCAAATAGTCGAAGATGGCGACGATTTTGATGAAGATGACCCCGCTCTCAAGAGTGATGAAGGCACGAAGCTGGCAGGAGAGAATGAGGGAGATCAGGATGCCGACCAGAACGGAGAAATATCAAGAGCACAGTCTGCATTTTCTGGGGTGAGCTAGCATGGGGCAGCACGCTCTGACGTGCAGATTGAATAGGCCACAAGCATTCCTGAATTCGTTCCCCTTTTTCCTCTCTCTCCTCTCTCCATATTTCTCCTCCTTCCCTTCGTGCGGGAATTATTCTTGACTTTCACAAAACGCATGCAGGCGGACGACGAAGCAGAAGGCGGTGACATGAAGAAGAAAGGCGTGCTCGCTAAGGTATTCGGAGGCTGCTTGCCGTGGTTGGCTTCGTCTGAGGAACATGAAGCTGACACGCACGAAGCTAAGCAATATCAAGGCAAGCCTAATTCCATTATTATTGTCAAGATTGAGAAGTGTGTGAATCTGCCTGCGATGGTTAATAATGAATACAGCAGCCCATATGTGGAAATTAAAAGCCGTGCAAAAAGAAGAAAGACGAACGTAATCAAAGAGACGCTGGACCCGCTTTTTGATGAAAGCTTTATCATGGATCACAACACGAATGATGAGGTGCGGGACTTGCATTTGACTGTATACCACTCCAAGTTTGGTGGTGGCAAGCAGTTCCTTGGTCAAGCTCACGTCGATCTAAAAAATAGTAAGATCGGAGACAGGGTTACAATGAGAGAATGGCCATTGAAAATGGAGGACGGAGTCACGTCGATTGAAACCAAGGACCTTGGCACGGGCAAGACTGTTAATTCCAAGATTTTCATGTCCTGGAATCTCTCGCTGAAACCGGAGGCGCTTGTGTCTGTGCGTGTGTCAAATGCAAGAAACCTCAGCTCCCCCGACACCCGTGGCCTTGGGTATCCGTTTGTTAAAATCAAATTCGATGATCGCGTCCAGAAGTCTTCAGCTGCAAATGAGCTGTCACACCCGCGTTGGGATCAGTCCATATCCTTCGACACGCTCTCCATTGAGCAGCTCTACATTCTGCCGCCGCACGCCAAGCCGTCCCCCAAGATGATAATTGAGGTGTACGATTCAAAAGCGATTGGCGACGACATTTTTATCGGCAGCTGCGAAACAGATATTTCGAAACTCAGGTACGAAACGCGAAGTGACATGGCGTGGCACCGTCTTTCCGACACGACCCGAGCTCGACGTGCGAATGTTGGCGACATCAAATTCGCCATTGCCTGGGGACCAAACGAGCCGACAATCCTAACAGTACAAATCGAGGAGGGTTTTGCACTAACCAAACACCTGCAGGCTAGCTTGCTGCAGAACAGCAAGAGGGCAAAATCTTTCTTTACAAAATCTAAGGAGGAAGACAAGACAGAAACGCTGCCGTCGTCCTTTCTCGCTTTTTCGTTGGACAATACCCGAAAACGCAAGACCAGGGTCATCAAAGAAAGTGTCAATCCCCAGTGGAATGAGAAACACCATTTTCAAGTGCTGCAATCAGAATTGCCCACCTGCATGCTTGTGCAGTGCTTTCACTCGCACATGTTGGGTGAGGAGTTTATTGGCATGGTATCTGTCGATCTCCAGATGCTTGAATTGAACCGCTCTTCGTTTGTTCGCTGGTGAGAGAAAGAAAGAAGAGGATTAAGAATGTGATTGGGTACGAGTTCATGTATGCTAGTCTAGAAGGAACGTGACCGCCCCTCTTTGATGCTTTGAGTATGCTGATGGTTATCGATATTCGTCCAGGTATCGTTTGCAAGATGTCGAGCTGAAGGCGTTGGCGGACCAAAAGAAGAGAGCCCTGGAAAAGGCAAAGGCAAAAGAAAAGGCCCTTCTGGAGGGCACCTTCAAGGCTGAGGAGCAAGAGGAGGGCGAGGACGATCTGTTGCTCGAAGAGGATGAGGAAGAACTAACCTCGCACTTGCACAAAGGAAAAGGCGGCTTTTTGTCTCGAATAACGGGAATAGATACTGAGAAAGCCCGGCGTATGACGCTTCTCCGACAGCTCAACACCGGCAAAAATCCTGATGAGCTCGGGTGAATATCTATTTGCCCATAACCCGATCTGTTTATCCTGCTCCGTGATCTTCCTTCCGTCCTCCATCCTTTGATCTGACACGTGGCACTTTTTTATACAAACTGGCCTTAATCAGGCGTGTGCGAATCCGCTTGACGTGGACCTCGATAGACGACGAAGAAGAAAAGCAGTGCCAGGCCATGTGGGCTGAAAAAATGAAAAATCCGCGCAGACGCAAAATCATGAAAGCACTCATGGTCAAATGGATCGGTGAATATAAAGTTAAGGTATTTATGTGTGTGCGTGCGCGCGCGGGCGCGCGCGTGTGTTTATTCACTTGATAACCAAGTAAAACTTGCCATGACTGCTACTTTAATTCAAATCTCACCCTTCCTTTGCAGGGGTTCGAAGCGCTAAAAAGACAAGCTACTATTCAAGCACGCATGGAAGGTGCGATAATTGCAAATATCTTTTATTGACTGTGAGCTTCGGCCATTGACGCAATTGCACGATCACAAGTATGTTGTGTGAGTCTTCTCAAATTTGCACTTGAGTCGATTTGCAACAAAAGAATCTGGTGATTGGCTCTCTGCATTTGCTATCGATTTACTTGCTTACCACTCGAAACTGTAGGCATACATGCACGCACACACGTACACACACACACACACACACACACACACACACTCACACACACACACACACACACGAACGTACACACGCACGTAGACTCGCACGTCACACGCAATCACGCATGTGTGTATGTGTGTGTGTGTATGTGTTTCTCTGTATCCACGTCATGATTTGTTGTGCAGCGGAGGCAACTGCGAGGTACAAGGAGACAACGTTGCCCAGGTTCTTCGCGTTATGGCAAGGAACTTTGACCACCATGCGCCTTCAAGAGACCTGTCTGTACTACTATAATCTCCGCTGTAGGCAGAAACCTTTTTTTGAGGTACATGTCTGTGTGCAGGCAGGCACAACCCCGTTTACTTTGTTCGGCATTGCCAAGGAGCGCAGCGTGCCTGCCGTTGATGAGATACTACGCCGGAACATTTTCTGACCCTGGCCATGAGGCCAGGGGCACACTTCTGACGGCTGACAGGCTCCGAAAGGCGCGTGACGCCTTTCGGAGCGCTGTGGCCCTGGATATAACGCGCCTTTGGAGCTCTGAGACCCTGGCTAGGGGCATCCACTGGGATACCTGCGCAGTTGGGGCGCGCAGGGGATTTGAACCAGCAGAGCAAGAGAAGATCTTATCATCTCGCCCATGTCTTTTCTTACTGTCGCAGGCATGGGTATTTGAAGTGGACAAGTCTATCAAACGAGAGAAAATCAAGAAAGGACTTTATCCTGGAAATCCCGACGACCTGCCTATCCAAGCCCCTCTGGAAATGTTTAATATTGCTGGCGCCGACTTCCTTGATCCGGTTATATATGTGCATATGTATTTAGTGCCGAAATGATTTCCGGCGTTGACGCTCATATTGTTTTTTGTTTCTGTATAGGCCTTGAGGGAGAAGGATGCAGCAGGATCAAGACCCAGACGTAGGAGTGTCGTGGTCGGCGACACCATGGCTGGGGCTCTTCAGAAAATCAAAAAAGCCGGAAGCTTCAGGAAGTCAGGAGCCGATCCTCTAGCAGCTCCCCAATGATCAAGAACGCCCATGGCGTCAGCACCTCTGGGCTTGCGCGTCGGGTTGCGGGACAAGGCGGTTGCCGCGGGACAAGGCGGTGCCGCTGGCGCCATTGGCCATGTATTCATAGAACTAAATCAATTGGAATCTGACTCCCCTTGCTAGCAGAACCTAGATGGCGTTGACCAGATTCGATCAAAATTGATCTTATAAGGAAGGTGGGGAGGCCTTGTTTTGCAAGCGCTCCTGCCTAGTCACAGCAGAAAGATGTGGTGAACTATACTAAGTTTCTTCGATACGCAAGTGGGTAGATAAAGTCTCTTGTATAGGTCTCTTGTATTTCTAAAAAAGATAAACAGAGCCATCAACAGTGGGCGACTGTCACCGGGTTCCATATGTAATTCATATACACAGATATGGACCTCAGCCATGCGCTAGTTGCACGTGTCAGCCGGGGCCAGGCGGCAGCGGCACCGGCCTTCGTGGACCTTGGTCCGCCTCTTCAGGATCGGGTTTAATCTCATCTTTGCATGGTGCATTGCAGACACCAATGAGGCTGCCCAGGGTCTTGAGTTGATCCATCGCGTCTGAATTAGAGGGCCTGGACGACACAGTGAGAGGGGGGAGGGCCGGACGACTGACGCTGATGCGCTTCGCCACCGATTCCATTGCCGAAGAATATTGCTCCCGCCAAGAAAACACAACCTTTGCCATGCCGTCAGTTGGCGCTGGCGGCGGCTCGTCGCATTCTTTAAAGTTGGTGTTTTCAAACATCTGGCGCCACACCTGGTTCTGGCGCAACGCCCGCAATCGATCCTTGAGATCACTGCTGCGAGTATCGTTGGGGCCAGCACGATACGACAAATTTTGCGTCTGCACACTGTCCACCCGCTTTGGCCGAGCCGGCGCTAGTTGCGATAGCAGACTCAATGTATTGCCTGTTTTGTCCTCTACCTCATCCTGGATAGCGGGCGACAGAGCTAATCTTTTGGGCTTCGACTTGCGGTGGGAATTCAGCCATCCACGCGGCATTGATGAAGTAACAGGTGCATACTGTTTGGAGTGCAGAGTGTTGAAGCTATACCGATTCTGCTGGAGAAATTTGACGTTTGACGCTGTGGCAAAGCGCTTTTCAATTGTTTCGCAGGATCTTTCCGCAAATTGTGCTATCTCGTGGTCAACAATCCTGTCCAAGAGGACGTCGACAATACCATTCTGGTAATGTCCGTCTTTCGTGACACCATACAGAAGGTCTTGAATAGCAGAGCTCCTGATCTCGTCAAATGACTTCTGGAGAGAATCAATCTTGATCATGAGTGCCTCTCGTTTGTCTCCAGTTGGTTTGGGCTTGGGATCTAGTACTGAATTTTTCGGAGGAGGCGGAGGCCTCAGGTCAAGCTTAACAAAATAAACTGCATGAATTATTTTGCCCAGGTGTGACACTTCGGCAGCCTGCTTCTTCTTGCTTTTCTGAACCTTTAAGTTGTCATCCAACTTTTTTACCATGGTATTATGCACTGAGAGGGCTTCCCATCGTCGGCTCTCGGCCCCATCCCTGCCCTTTACCTCTTCCATACCGATAAAGCCCATAAACTGCTGCAATGCCGCGCCACGATTCACTAAATCTGATGTGGTGATGGGGTTCTTGATGCCCGTTTGATGAATGAGAAGCACCTTGGCGCAGTAGGCAAAGCGAACTTCGAGCTTCGTTCGTACCTTGGTATGATCATACACGTACTGTCGAATTGCCTTGGACCTGTTGTTGTTGGGGAACGCCTTCAAGATATTTTCTCGATTAATATCTTCAAGACCTAATATTTCCTGCTCATCCTCTGGAACTCGCAGGGGTTGGTCGCCAAACAAGAGAGGATCTGTCATGATACGAGCCCAAATTTGCTTGTATCGTTCCCTATCAGCAGCCACACGAAATCCCACCCTGCTTCCCACATCGCAAAGACGCTCAATGAGAGGCCGCAAATTCTCTATTGAGATGTGACCACAATTCTCTGTGTCGAATTCCGCCCATGCATTAGCGTATTTGGCACACTCTTCGTCGTTAAAGAGCGAATCTTCGTTGATCTGGGATTGAAAGAAGTAATCGATCAGGGTTGCGACAAACAACGGACCAAACAAAAAGTTGGCACAAAACCAGAACAAGATGAAAAAAACCATTGCAATAGCGGGACTTGGTCCGCAGTCACTGGGTACGGTTTCTTTCCAAATGCCGGATCCAGGATGAGTCTCCGTACATAACCGAGTGGTCACATCGTATATTTCGCAAGTTGGGACGCAATCAATTTGAAACGTTGGTGTGCAATATGGAGGGGCAATGGAAGCGTCGTAAATGATGGGAAACCATCCATCGCCCGTCGAGGTACGGAACAGAAGCATCATGGAGCTCGTGATGGTTTTGAAGTTCCATTTGGCCGTGATCACTTCTCCATCTTTCAGATTTTTGAAAAACATCATGCCGATCGAGCTGAACAGGAAAATGCAGATGGCCAGAAAGAAAAGAGCAGCCATGATGGACGGCAAAGCACCAATCAGCGTTGAAATCATGACCTGTAATGTCTTGACCTTCTTCACCAAACGAAAGACACGCAAGACACGCAAGAGCTTGAGGGGCTCCAAAGACTTGCCTGCTTCCGTGTACTCCGTTATCACACTGAGGGCCACCACACTAAAATCAAACATATTCCATCCATCTTCCCCTTGAAAGTAGGGACTCGAAATATTTTTCACGCCAAGAAACTTGAGTAGTCGATTATCACCCCATTGATATGGGGTGCTATCCGTGGACCATCTAATGATGCCATAGGAGTATATTTTGAATCCAGTTTCGAAAAGATAGATGACAAGAAATACCTGGTCTACATAATTTTTTAATTGGTTGTACCAGTTCTCCGAAGGCCAATGCTCTGTGGCCATCCAAATTGTGTTGACCATGATGATGCCCATCATCATCTTATCATACCAATCGGAATTCAGGATGTCATACAGCCATTCTCGACCGTACAGTTTGATATAAACACCCCCGATTAAATGTATTTCCGTGTCTACTGGTTTCACGGCCTTGCCAGGTAGCTTTAGAAACTTCTTAATGGTCTGTCCAGTGGCATCCCATTCACGCTGTGTTTGAGTATACAGGGCAGTTCCCGTCTGCTGACGGATTTGGTTGATGAGAACCCCGATAACGAGCTGGGAAATGAAAGCGTTGGCAAAGAATAGGTAGACCATTCCGAACAGGATGTTCTCCGGTTTGTTGTCCGTTTTCGGCCCATCTGAAACTATGTATTGTTTCTCCCCTGGCGGACAACCTTGAGACCCCTCAGAGCCATCGCTGCAGAAAAGTTCAGTCTTGGAGGGAACATCCATCAAACCGTGGAACATTGGCCGCAGATTGTCAGCGCACAAAATACGAAACAAGAACAAGAAACCGCCTGCGAGTGTTTCGAAATTCTCTGGCGGAACTTCCCAAGCCCGTGGGACGAGTATCGGCTGAGCAAGGAAAAACCCGATATCGTTGAAGCACGTGGTGCCATTGGGAAAGTTTGGATCCATGAAGTCGCAGGGAAGTGATGGCATTCCGCCATAGGAAGTTCCCACGCAATTAGCAAACCCCGCTGCAGCTCCGTCATTGCATCGGTGCAATCTGCCGCGAAAAAGCGCTACTCCAATCAAGCCCCAAATAAGCATCATAAGAATGAGGAGATTGAAGACGTGAAAAATGCTTGCCATGCTGCTGAGGAGGGCAGCAAGCAATTGCTTTACTGACTCGACGTTCTTTTGCAGCGGACGCACGACTCGCACGATGCGAAGGGTCTTGAAATTGCCAATTTCGATACCCAGCACATCAAGATATGAAATGCAGATGAAAACGAAGTCGATCATGTTCCATCCACCTTCTTCTTCGGTATTAAAGAACGGAGGCATACCCGCTGGGTAGGTCACAGTTTTGCGCACCGGAAGCGCCTGGTTGAACATGCCAAATGCATACATTTTGGCAAACATTTCTGTCGTGAAGAAACCTAGAAGAGAGTAATCAATCAATAAACGCACATGACTCGGTAGAATCGGCTTCTCTGGAGGATCGATTTGCAGGAGCACGACGGAAAAGATGATGCAGGCAGCAACAAAGAGGTTGAAATATTGCCATTCTATCAAATTATACACAGCATCTCTGATTATACGATTCAGCTTCTCAAGCTGTTGCGCAAGCGGTGATCCTTCATCCAGGGCGCCAAGTTGCGCTGCATCCTGGTTTGCCCCGATGATGACATCCCACAAATTCTGCGGCTTGCTCGCTTTACCGGTCTCTGCTGCAAGATCTTTCACATATTGCTCCCACTTTTTTCGATACACCTCGAGGTGGTCGTTGTCAAGTTTTTGCTTCTCCAGACGCTTCCATTGCTCGTCAATTGGAAAGGCTCTGCCCTTGCCGTCAATCAAGTCGTTGGAAACCACTTGACGCTTCTGAAAGAGCATGATCTGCAATTTAACCCGTTCATCTTCGTTGAATTCAAAATTTTCCAGGATGAGCGCAATGAACATACGCAACACCAGGTAGTTGGCGATGTAGAAGTAGCCAATGAAGAACAAAAGTCCAATGTAGCTGGCGTCCCGCAACCCAGTCTCCAGGTTTTCGTAGTAGCTCTCCCCGAAGAGAAATTCAATCATAGCCTTAATTGCCGCAAAAAAATACTGAAAGTCGTTTCGGCGTTCAGCGAACGTGACAGAGTCTTTGTAGAGCTCGTTCCCGAAAAGGGAACAGAAAACTATGAAAATGATTGTGACTGCCATGGCATATGCGACTCCTTCAGGACTGCCGAAAGCTTGCGCAGTCAAGGCCTTCAGCCCTTTGAGATGCTTAGTCAACTTCGCAATACGAAACACGCGCAAGGATTGCACAGCGAGCATGGGGTATACATAATCGGGTCCCAAGCCCATAATCTCGGTCCCGATCGTTGTCACCTCGCCGGCAGTTGGCAAAAGTACCAGTGTGAAGTCGAAGAGGTTGTTCCCATCCTTAATGTAGTATGCGAAGCCTCCATAAGCGTAGCTCTTGACAACGGCCTCTACAATAAAGAATACGCTTGCAAAATAGCCCACAATGTCAAGATACGTCTGCAAACTGTCATCGAAGCCTTCCATGGCTAGCGTCATCGCATTTATCGCCACCACAAAGTCGGCAAACCAAGCAAAAAGAGACTGCGACGGTTTTGAAGCCGTCGCGCCATCGTCGTCTTTGTTTTCTTGGTATTCGTCATCAGAGTCTGAGCCGTTGTCCAGTTCTTCCTGGTCGTCAACACCGGCTTGCGACATGCTATCGGCAGCAGTGTTGTCGACCATCTCAACAGCATCGCCTATCAGTCCCTCTTTTTCGCACCACTCCTTGTTTTGTTCTTTGAACTGTTCAAAGTCTGCCTCCAAGAATTCTCGTGCATTCGACCATGGCCAGTCGTCAGGATCGTCGATTGGATACATTAAAAACCTCCCAATTGCTCTCCGCGTACCTTGCACATTTTCGTCTCTCAGGCGATCAATTTCCGTCTCGAAAAACGTCCTAGTTTTTTGGCGCCACTCTTCGATTCTCTCAGCCTCTGCTTCGCTGGCATAGGTATTCAACGAGCTCATCATCATTGCGTCCAGAATCCAGCCCAGCAAGAAATAGTTGAGCGTGATGCACCGCAGGATGAACCAGAACATACTGTATTTGAAAGGCCCTGGCCACCCGCGAATCATCTTGGCCGCCACTCCAGGAGGCGCGTCCACATTGTACAATTTGAAGTAGTATCTGTGCATAAAGGGCAATAATGCAAAACCACAGAGCCAGTACCAATAGGCTGTATTGGTGTTGAATAGCAGCTCGATTTCGTCGTCGTCGTCATCGTCGTCGTCATCTTTGTTAGATTCTTGCTGTTTTTTCATGTCGTCTCTCTCTGCTTGGAGCTTTGCGCGCGCAGCAGCTTCCGCATCCTGCCAGTCCACACGTAAGTACACAATCATACCAATTACTCGCCTCCATCATGCAGACACACAGGATTCTAGGAGCGTCCGAACTCTTCAAATGTTCAGACATATCATTCACTGCCCATGGGCGGGGTGACTACAGGAGCCGCGAGCTTTCAGGCATGCAGGACCTTCTGAGCTTTCTTGATTTCAGCTTCCTTTTTAATCCGAGTGTAGTTTTGACCGACAGTTGCAACGGTCAGGTTGAGCAAGCAAAAGGAACCAATGATGACAGCCGCAAAGTAATATATGGTAGCCATCAGCGGATCTACTTCCTGGCACTTTTCCATCCACGTCGACCAGCTCTTCTGGAAGAGAATTGCCGTGACGGTCTGCAGCAGCAGCAACAACACAGTTTTTTTATGCGCACGCACGCACACATACACAATGCACTTGTTCAGCACCAATCATTTCCAGACGAACATTACTTGAAGCAGGATGCAAAGAAAGCAGAAGAGAGACAGGGATTTATAGGAACAACGATCTACCAGCCCGGCGCTGAAGATGTTACTGAAGCCATGCAAGTTGCTAATCGGTGGACTCGGGGTAAGAAAGCAAAGCGAGGACGGGCATCGGGCATCGAGAAGAGAAAACAGAAGAGAGAAGAAAGCAGAAGAGAGACAGGGATATATAGGAACAACGGTCTACCAGCCCGGCGCTGAAGATGTTACTGAAGCCATGCAAGTTGCTAATCGGTGGACTCGGGGTAAGAAAGCAAAGCGAGGACGGGCATCGGGCATCGATACAGACTTTATTGCCTGCCTCACACCTGCACCGCAATCGCGTCACAACACGTCCTCATGCACACAATTGCGCTGGCACACACGAATTGTATTCAGACATATGTCCAGGACGCAGGACAATGCGATGATCTCCTCAATCAGATGGATCACACGTGGGGGTGACGTCACTGATGTGAAGAGGGCGTGTGTACATGGTAGTAACATCACTAGGACACCGGCGGTAACGAATAAAGACATCCCTCTCTCCTGTGCCAAGACACGGGTACGGGTTGAAGCAGCATACCTGCAAATCTTCGGCGGCTGGGCAACTATGCACGTGGCCTCTATGAAATTTCCGTCTTCGCCATGCTCCGTAGGACTGTCCACAGATTTAGCCCCGATCTCTTCCTTGGCCGATATATTGGCTGAGGATTCCTTACTCATAGATATATTGGCTGAGGATTCATCACTTCGCCGTGCCTGGTCTTTCACGCGTCTCCTACGACGTTCTCCTCCTTGCTTGAAGGGCTGACCCAGCCACATATACCGCCCAGCAAACTCTTTCGTCATACCAAATTGCTCTGCATTCATCTCCACCCCGTTGACATAGTAGAGCTCCGGGTCCTTTGCTGAGCAATCATCCTGTTTCTGCTTTATACTGAATGTTGCCATTTCTGTCACATATTCCCCTGTTGTCTCGTTTTTTTCAACAAGATACGGCACTTCAAGAGGATGATCGATAGCGCCGAGTTCCCTGTCCCACCGCGCGAGACCTAATAATTGTCTTCCCACCGCATCGGGATAGGGATTGCTCCCTGCACCTGAATCGTCACTCGCCATGGCGTCAATAACCTCCCGAAAGTGGCTAGGAGGCTGCTCAGGTCCCGGTTGGGGAGCCCCCTGGCCTAATAATGCTCGATCCCCCCACTTCCCTCGCAGTCTCAGAAATTCGCGGTAGCGATCCATGTCGATGGTGCAGTTCACCACTTGCATTCCCTGATCTACGCTGAACTGGTACGTGCTCGGGTCGTAGTAGCTGAGGGCTTTGGAGGGCTCCAGCGCTATGCCGCACCGGTAATACAACACTCCATTCTTTCCAAACACGTAAATGCCCATCACGCCGAAAAAGAACATGGCAAAGAAGACGAGCGAAAGAACCGGACCCATGGACTGCATTGATGCCGCGACGGTTTTCACAACCACCTTGGAGGGGAACAGCACTCTGACCCGGCCAAGCGGCTTGAGGAAGCGCAGCATGCGCAGGAAAGCGATGTTCGGGACAAAGTAACTGAACGGCGCCCTGAGGACGCCGATGTCGCGCACGTACGAGCCCCAGTTCATCACGTTGACAATGGTGTCGCTCTTGTACCAACTGTCAGCGAAAAAGTCATTGTAGCCATAGGTGCAGAACTCAAAAAGCCACTCTGCGTTGAAAATGATGCAGGCCCAGAACCCTACGTCCTTGATAAACTGCTGATGGTCATGATCCTGGTACCAGGGAGCGGAGGGAGGGAGGCGCGGTCAGCAGGCAGGAGCAAGCGCGAGCGCACAGGCAGGAAGGGGGAGAGCACAGGCCGCACCTGGATGCGCAGGTCCGTGAGCTTCACAGCCGCGTTGAACAGGATGTAGCCAAGGAAGAGGTACTCCCAGTACACCGACTGCACGATGGCCCACGAGACGCTGCCGACAAGCGAGCGCGCCTTCGGGTCGTGTGGGCCCCACAGCCAGTCCTCCCAGAACGTCTTTGGCATCTTTCCGGGCCACCAGCGCCCGCCAGTGCCTGCCTACCGCTGTGCCAACGCCCCCGCTAGGCCCGCGGAGCGCCCCGCCCGGCAGCGCGCATCCACAGCCCGATCCAGACAGCTCAGAGTTCCACACAGTTGCTGCACGGCGCACTCGCCGGGGCGCAGAGAGGAAGCGAGAGGGAGGGAGCGAGCCGACCGGCAGCGCGCATCAAGTCCCGGTCTGCTATATCTATCACGATGCACGAACCTGGTGTGCACGAATCAAAGCGAGGAGCCGAATAATGTTCCCGATCCAGGCCCTGGCGTCGTTCGAGCTGCACCCGCGCTACGACGTGGGTGCGTCGCCGTACGGCGAAGGAAAGGTGTGGCGCGCGGGTGCGACGCGCCAAGATGGGGCGCCGACGCGTGCGTGCCTGCTTGTTTTCGCTCTCTGATGCGCGGACGGGTGCCCGCTTCGTGTGCCATCGGCAGGGAGTCAAGGTGTGCAACTGTGGAGGCTGCCACTGGGTCGCCAGTCCGTTCTCCCACGGTAGCGCGGCCCTTCCCCCCCCCCCCCTCGCCCGCCCGCCGTTCCTCGCCTCCGCTCTGCCTGAAATCTTTGGTACTCTCTTGCTGCTCCTTACCCGCTCACGCGGCTTCCGCGGGTTGGTCTTTGCGTAGGACGGGATGTGCTGAGCGGGGAACTGGCACCAGTGGAGGCGCGAGGCATGCCGATTTCCCGTGTGGCCAACTTCCAATAGGACCCTGCTGCTTGTCAAGATAAACTTGGTCGTTATGAGCGGCTCACTGAACGTGGCTCAGTCAACAGGCCACACTTTGACTGAGCTGCGTATGTGACATTGTGGAATCCCAAAAAATGGCAAAGGTCGTGTATTCTTTTGTGTTCCTGCATCTGTGCGCGTGGCCCTCGATCGGAATAAAGTCCTTCAATCAACTGGCGCCTTGCAGAGACGCTTCACGCCGCGGCCGAGCCGCTGCTCGAGTACGAGGGAGGGCGCGCGCAAGCGCAAACTCGTGCCTTCGCAGGATGAATAACACATTTCTGCTGCGCCCTGCACAAACATTGCACAGTCGGCACCAAAATTTGTTTTGTCGATGCCTGACACCCGGAGGACATGCAAGAGTCATCCGTCCACTCGTGTGCAGGGTGTACCGTTGGCGCTCA
>Ga0315899_10004603_pt1 | contig 14901 bp, 12 predicted proteins | sample LakEriMetagenome_2_FD_203518 | JGI IMG/M metagenome (GOLD analysis project Ga0315899, IMG submission 203518) | Freshwater fungal communities from buoy surface, Lake Erie, Ohio, United States - Buoy 4 MA112 | ecosystem: Environmental > Aquatic > Freshwater > Lake | place: USA: Lake Erie, Ohio... | reverse complement strand
TAATGTCTCCGTATCATGAGCATCAAGAACTTTCACCTCAGCAATCACGTTGTCACAGAAAACGGCTGCTTTCAATCGTGTGTTGCCAAAATCAAGACAAAGCGTGTTCATGTATTGTTGTTGTTGAATAAAGTTATGACAAATGGAGTCAACCGAAATTAAAAATCGAAGCCTTCGAGATTTTTGAAATGCCCGTTCATTCTGATTTTCGTTTTCATGTTTTCTACTTCGTCCATCACACTCATTACTTTTTTCAGATGCCTTTTGATGTATTCCAGCCGGTGCATTTCCTGATGGTACTCTAGCATCATGTATTCTTCCTCGGTAGTCAATCCGATATGGTGAGCGATATCGAAACTGATGAGCTCTTCGTCGGGTTTCTTGAAATCTTTGGAAGCGCCAATCTGCTCGTGAATCTTGCGTATCCTCAACAGAATATCTTGCATCACTTTTTTTTCGCCGTCCATGACATTTTCGGGATAGGTCACAATGGCGCCACTATAAAGTTTGTCGGGCAATTCACGAATCAGCTCCAGTGTTTTGAATACTTTTATGCCTTTGGTTTTGATGTCCATTTTGCCGTCTTCATATACTTTTGAAATCTCGGTGATTTCAACAACGGTGCCCAGTTCCTGCATTTTGTCGCCAATCACGGATGGGATGCCAAAAGGTTTTTTTAGTGCGAAACAATCGTTGACCAGCTGTTTGTATCTTTCTTCGAAGATGTGCAGATGCAGTGGTTCTCCAGGAAACACTACAAGTGCCAGCGGAAATATGGGGATGAAATTGGTCATGTTGTAAATTGTCTGCAAAATTAGCCATTCACACCGAGGGATAAGCCTTCAGGCTTATGATTATGAAGAGATATTCAGCAAAAAGCAGTTATTTTTGTTCTCACACATGAAAGTTACCGGCATCACCATCATTCGCAATGCGATCATCAATGATTATCCTATAGTAGAAGCCATCCGTTCGGTGTTGCCCCTGGTAGATGAGATGATTGTTGCTGTTGGCGACAGTCAGGATGCCACCGAAAGCCTCATTCGTTCGATTGGTGATGATAAAGTCAGAATTGTACATTCCACATGGGATTTGAGCATGAGAAAGGGTGGTGTGATTTTGGCCGCCGAAACCAACAAGGTTTTGCAACATGTATCAGCAGATACAGATTGGATTTTTTACATACAGGGCGATGAAGTCATTCACGAACAATACAGGGATACGATCACCGACGGCATGAAAAAATACATGAATGACACTGACGTTGAGGGATTGCTTTTCAGGTATGTGCATTTCTACGGTACTTATGACTATATCGGCGACAGTAGAAAATGGTACAATTGCGAAACCCGAATCATTCGCAACATTAGGGGCATTTATTCTTATCGTGATGCGCAGGGCTTCCGTAAGCTGGGAGATCAAAAAATCAATGTGGCCAAATTGGATGCGGCCGTTTTTCATTACGGATGGGTCAAGCATCCCCGGGATATGAAAATAAAACAAAAGCAAGTGGCGCCGTTTTGGGACGATAATGATGCCTCTGTGAACAATCTCCTTGCGGAGGAGGATTTTTTTGATTACAATCAATTTGATGCGCTTGCCAAATTCAAGGGAACGCATCCAGAAGTGATGAAAGAAAGAATCAATAGCAAAAACTGGCATGTAGAACTGGATATCCGCAAAAAGAAAATGAAATTCAAATACAAAATTTTGCATGCCATTGAAAAATTGACCGGCAAAAGGTTGTTTACTTTTTCCAATCATCACATCATCAGGTCCTGACAAGTATTTCCGCTCATGAAACAAATTCTTTTCGACTGCGAACGCATGAAATACAACCACACCGGCTTGTACCATTATTGCTTGCAGTTGGGTAAGGCATTGATGAGAGTTTCAGATGCCGATAAAGAGTCCATCACTTGTTATGTGCGCCCTTCCGAGCAGGAGGCCTTCGGTGAAAATGCAAAATACCTTTCCCAGCATTCGCTGCACAAATTTTTGTTGCCTTCGCTTCGGCGTTTCGACATCTGGCATGCCACTTATCAGGCCACGCAGTATTTTCCTTTTTCCCGGAAAATAAAAGTGGTGCTCACCATTCATGACCTCAACTTTCTATATGATGAACACAAAGAGGAATTCAAAAAGAAAAGGGAAATCAAAAAGCTTCAGCAAAAAATAGACCGCGCCGATCACATCGTCACCATATCTGAATTTGTTGCGGATGATGTGAGAAAAAATCTTCGCGTGGGTAATAAGCCTATAACGGTCATCTATAATGGTTGCAACATCAAGACTATTGAAAACCTGGAGGTTCCGACGATTAGGCCACAAGGTAAATTTCTTTACACCATTGGCACCATCGTCGATAAAAAGAATTTCCATGTTTTGCCTTGCCTGCTCCAAAACAATGAATTGCAGCTCTTGATTTCGGGTATCACACAAAGTGAAAATTACCATGCCAAAATACTTGCAGAAGCAGCGCGTTATGGTGTGAGTGACCGCGTCATATTCACCGGGCCTGTCTCGGAAAATGACAAACAATGGTACATGAAAAATGCTGAGGCTTTTCTCTTTCCTTCACTGGCCGAGGGTTTTGGATTGCCTGTCGTGGAAGCTATGTTTTTCGGTAAGCCTGTGATCCTGTCTACACATACCGCACTGCCCGAAATCGGTGGCGACGCTGCTTACTATTTTACAAACTTTGATCCTCAAAATATGTGTGCTACACTGCATCAAAGTCTGAAAGATTTTGCTGCACATCCCGAAAAAGCACAAAGAGCAGCAGCTAGAGCGGCATCATTCAACTGGGATGATATGGCCAGACAATATCTTGAAGTTTACAGAAGTCTATATTGACAAAGCCCTTTCCACTACTATTTGAAATTGTGGCTGATAGCAAAAGTCGAAACCGTGAATGCCTTCGGGGCTCACATTCGGGCAGTAATAACAAACCTCTAGCACACGCTTTACCTTCATGGCTTCGGCGATGGCATAAGGAAAAGATTGATTGCCGATGAACAATCGACAACTGTTGATGATGGAAGCCATCTCGAGAAAATCATTCACTTGTATATGTTGAATGCTTGGCAAGTGTTGGCGCATGTCTTCAAATTCCTCCTTTAATCCAATAAATCCTAGAGAAGGATACTGCTGGAGGAAGTCGTAACTGATTTGCGGATTGCGGTAGCGATGGCTTCTGGAGATGATGATGGTGTTTTCGAAGCCGGTAACTTTAGGCGCTGTAAGCCAGGATTGGCCGAGGTCTGCATGGATACCGAATATATGAAAATACCATCTGGCGATATTCCCCTGGCCTTTGAACAGCGGAAACTTTCTGAACAAATCAAGATCGACATCTACTTTTTGTCCTTCAAAAATTTCACAAGATTCAATTTGTGGTTGATGCAGCAGCAAAGGTTTGAGTTTTTCAATTACACTTCGTGTAAGCATTACCGATCCATAAGGATGATAAGTACCTTTGTTGTAAACAGTCTGTTGATCCGGCTGCAGCAATAGTTTTGCGCCTGAATTTTTTGAGATGGCAAATAGGGTCGGAAGTGCATAGATGATATCGCCGGCATTGCCACTGTGTTTGAAATGTACGGGACCTTGGAAATCGAGTTCGAAATTCACTTTGGGCGCACGACTCAGTTCGAGCAGGTATTTGTATTCCTGGTATTTTTCACGGTCTTTCCACTTCAGCATCAACCGTTTCAGTGTTGGCAGTTTTTCAAATCCTTCCATGATCGTGCATTTTTTTTCTTGCGGCTGCTATATCGCTGTCGAGCAAACTCTGTTTCTTGCCTTTGTACTTTCTTTCCATGCGATGAAAACGCTGAAAAATCCTGTCGGCAATACTTTTGGAGAACGGGTTGTGTGATAATTTTTTGGTGGTAAACAAGTGCAGTCCTTTTCTGTCGGTATAAAATACTTTGTTGTATTTATCGGCAAGGTATTGTAATGATGCTTCGGTGTAGAAAGAAATGTGTTGTCCGGTTTCCAGCGAGTAGTACCACCAATCGCCAGGTTGTGGAATGGGCTCAGGGAGCAAGACGGTAGAGAAAAGCAGATTGTCGGAAAGTTTGAAGTATTCTGCCAATTCATCCGCGGGATTTTCGAGGTGTTCAAAAACTTCAAAAGCAGTCATGAGTTCGAAGCGCTCGCTGGCTGCGTCTTTCAATTCAAGATCTGTGGCAAAAAGATTCTGACAATATTGATCTGTATGGTAGAAATCAAATCCTTTGTTGCGCATCAATCGGGTAAACATACCATAGCCGCCGGCATAATCGAGAAACTGACCTTGGTGGTTGAAATGTTTGTAAAGGATGCGTTGAATACGGTCGGAGAGTTCCACATTACGCTGCACCAGTCCAAGGTCAAGCTTTGTTATTGCAGAATCATAGGCTTCTCCGAGCCAGTGTGGCATTTCGGTCTGAATAAAACCTGTTTGATCGCAACGATAAAAACCAACGTCGTATTTCGACAATATAGTCGCGTTGAACAGATGAGTGACCTTACCGCCAGTGATTTTACTTTGCATATGTATTTGAATGCGCTGCAAAATAGACAAATTAGTTTCAAATGGCAAGATCCGAGTGCATTACAGATTGGCAATTACTTGATATTGGTGTAAATTAGCGCCATGTGGCAGGATTTGCTCAACTATATCAAAGCCGGAGACGTGAAGTCGCTGGCTCGTGCAATCTCACTCGTTGAAAATGAAGTTGCGGGCTATCAGGAATTCATGCAATCGCTCTCCGCCGATACTGCCACCACGGTCATCGGCATTACCGGTCCGCCCGGTGCCGGTAAAAGCACACTCACCGACAATCTCATCGGCGAATGGGTAAAGCAAGGCAAAAGAGTTGCTGTCATTTGTGTGGATCCTTCTTCACCGTTCAATCTCGGCGCCTTGTTGGGCGATAGAATCAGAATGAGTCAATGGTACGATCATCCATCGGTATACATTCGTTCACTCGCATCCCGAGGCTCACTTGGCGGGCTCCATCCCATGATCATCGAAATCACTGATGTGGTCAAAGCTGCGGGTTATGATCATGTCATCATCGAAACGGTTGGTGTGGGACAGAGTGAGGTGGAAATCGCCGGCATGGCAGACACAACGATTGTGGTGCTGGTTCCGGAATCCGGCGATGAGATCCAGGTGATGAAAGCAGGATTGATGGAAATCGCAGACTTGTTTGTGGTGAATAAATCCGACAGGCCCGGCGCTGATCTTTTTGTGAAAAATCTCATCAATATGATGTCGCACTCCGGTCGCTATCATGATCATTCAATACCGGTTTTGAAAGCAGTCGCGTCTGAAAATATCGGCATGGCTGAAATTGCTGCTAAAGCCGGCGCTTCCTTGAGCGGTAAAGGACAAGACAAACAAATGCGCATGCGTGCGGAGAAGGCTTTCCAATTGATTGCAAAAGCAAGAACACGGGACATTTCTAAAGAACAATTGCTCCACGATATACAGCAGTCCCCCTCCGAGCTTAATCTTTATCAGTTCATCCAAAAATACATTCATGTCAACGCCTGACAGAACATCACCAACAATTCATGTGGTACTGAGAGCCTGCGATGTGGTGGTGGCTGTCAACAAATCACCGCGGCCTTTTGATCTCGACAAAAGAACGTTGATCAAAATTTGTTTCAGAAGTCTGCATGCAGCGCTGCAGGCGGTTCCGCATACCATCACTATTCTGGGAGATAAGCTTTCAGATGAGATGCAACAGTTCTTCAAACAATACCAGGTGAGATTGATATTAGGCGATTACGGCAACGATGAATCAATCCGTCAGTCATTGCAACTCGCTTTGGAATTTCCCGACCATGACTGGGTTTATATTTGCGAAGACGATTACCTGCACCAGGAAAACAGTTTTCTGGAAATTGCCACGTTGATCAAAGAAAGAGAAGTGATCAGGGTAGGCAGAAGAAAACATATGTTGACGAGACAATTGAAATACACCTATCCCGACATGGTGATTTTCCCGCCGGATTATCCTGATCGGTATCGTGTAACCACAAACGACCGCTATTATATTTTTCATACCTCCTCATTACATTGGCGCCAGGTGTTCAATACCACATTCACCATGATGGCTGAAGTAAAAACAATCAGGAAACATCGCCAACTGCTGATCAAATCTTCCGAACACGCCAACGACGGATATCTTAGCAGACAAATGTTTGGTCGCGATGATTTCAGCAACAAATGTATTTGCCTCTCACCAATGCCGGGACTCACAGCACACATGCATCACGATACATTGACGCCTTTGAATGACTGGAAAAGACTGGTTGAGAAATATGGAGCGCAATAATTTCGCTTATTCAGCTTTGTTCGACTTCCACCATTTGTATGCAAGAAAAGCCATGATACCGAAAGGTGCCAGCATCAGGTAGATAATGCCTGTATTCAATGCGGCTGCAGGTTTCTCGCCCAATTGCTGTGCGGTTTTGGTACACATGGAACATTGGGCACCCACATATTGAAGGCTGCTGATGATGAGGATGACTATGAATATAATAAAGCGCTTCACTTTGCAAAGATATTCCTATTCACAAAAAAAGCCTGCAAAAAATGCAGGCTTTGATATTATCAGTTGGCTTCCTGAGCCATGGACTTGTTCGCTCTTTTTCTGTCCTCTTCGTTGAGAATGGTCTTTCTCAATCTTACATTTTTAGGCGTCACTTCGATACACTCATCGTGCTGAATGTACTCCATGCACTCTTCAAGTGTCATCAAAATCTTAGGTGCTGCACGACTGGCGTCGTCAGATCCGCTGGCCCTGTGATTGGTAAGTTTCTTCGCTTCTGTGGCATTCACCACCAGATCGCCCGGTTTGATGTGCTCGGCAATGATTTGTCCTGCGTATACATCATCTCCCGGATCTACAAAGAAGCGTCCGCGATCTTGCAATTTATCGATGGAATAAGCAGTTGTTTTTTCTGTGGTCTTAGATAGCAATACACCATTGTTTCTGCCGGGTATAGATCCTTTCCATGGCTTGTATTCGCTGAAACGATGTGCCATCACAGCTTCACCGGCTGTATTGGTGAGCATGTTGCTTCTCAATCCGATCAGTCCACGTGAGGGAATCTCAAATTCCAGATGCTGCATTTCGCCTTTGGTTTCCATGACCTGCATTTCGCCTTTACGCTGTGTGACAAGGTCGATAACTTTTCCGCTGTATTCTGCAGGAACATCTACCACCAATATTTCATAAGGTTCGCATTTGGTGCCGTTGATGTGTTTTACCAAAACCTGCGGCTGTCCGATGGTTATTTCAAATCCTTCTCTGCGCATGGTTTCAATCAGGATACCGAGGTGAAGGATACCGCGACCGAATACGAGAAAACTATCCGCATTATCGCTGTCTTCTACACGAAGCGCCAGATTCTTTTCTGTTTCTTTAAACAGACGGTCACGCAGGTGACGACTCGTTACAAATTTTCCTTCTTTACCAAAGAATGGAGAGTTGTTGATGCTGAACAGCATGCTCATGGTGGGTTCGTCTACGCTGATGATAGGAAGCGCTTCGGGATTTTCCACATCGGCAATGGTGTCGCCAATGTTGAAATCTTCCAAACCAACAACAGCACAAATATCACCGGCAAAAACTTCCGCCACCTTTTTCTTGCCCATACCTTCAAACTCGTAGAGCTCTTTGATTTTCATTTTCTTGATGCTGCCGTCAGCCTGCATCAATGCGATCTGCTGGTTTTCTTTCACGCTGCCTCTGGCCACTTTGCCGATGGCGATACGACCGAGGAAAGATGAATAATCCAATGAGGTGATCTGCATTTGCAAATTTCCTTCACTGGCTTTTGGTGCAGGTACATGTTCGATGATGCCGTCGAGCAAAGGAAGAATATTGTCGATAGGTGTCAATGAGGAATTGAACCAGCCATTTTTACCTGATCCGTAAAAAGTAGGGAAGTTCAATTGTTCTTCTGTAGCGTCGAGATTGAAGAACAGTTCAAATACAGCATCATGCACTTCATCCGGGCGACAATTGGGCTTGTCTACCTTGTTGATGACCACAATAGGTTTGAGGTTCAGTTGCAATGCTTTTTGCAGCACGAATCTGGTTTGCGGCATCGGTCCTTCAAAAGCATCCACGAGCAGTAACACCCCGTCGGCCATTTTCAAAACACGTTCCACTTCGCCGCCGAAATCCGAGTGACCCGGCGTATCGATTACGTTGATTTTGACATCTTTGTAGCTTACGGAAACGTTTTTACTGAAAATGGTGATGCCTCTTTCTCTTTCCAGATCGTTGTTGTCCATGATCAGTTCACCGGTCTCCTGATTTTCTCTAAACACTTTGGTGGCGTGTAAAATCTTGTCGACGAGTGTTGTTTTTCCGTGATCAACGTGGGCAATAATAGCAATGTTGCGAATATTCATAATTGTTTTTCGTGATAAATGAGGCGCCGATACTGATTTTTAAGGTCGCCAAAGGCTTATCACTGCTTTTTGAGGCGCAAAGTTAACACTTATCAGCGGCTATTCATAGTTAAATTAAGATTAGTTGATTTTCCATGTCGCTCCTGCCTATTTCAGTAATTTTATCCCTTCAAAACAAGTTGTGTATGGAATTTCGGCTTCAGGCGGATTATTTACCTGCCGGCGACCAGCCGGGCGCGATTGCCGAGTTGACGCGTGGCATCCTCGACGGCGAAAAGCACCAGACACTTTTGGGTGTCACCGGCAGCGGAAAAACCTTCACTATGGCCAATGTCATCAGTCAGGTGCAAAGACCTACGTTGGTGCTGACCCATAATAAGACACTTGTAGCTCAATTGTACGGCGAATTCAAACAGTTTTTTCCGGACAATGCCGTCGGTTATTTTGTTTCTTATTACGATTATTACCAACCCGAAGCTTATATACCCTCATCCAAAACCTATATAGAAAAAGACCTGAGCATCAATGAAGAGTTGGATAAACTGAGATTGCAAGCCACCGCACAGTTGCTCAGCGGCAGAAGAGACATTGTGATTGTGGCCAGTGTGAGCTGCATCTACGGTATGGGCAATCCCACCGATTATGAAAACGGCATCATCAGAATACAGCAAGGACAAACCATCTCTCGTCAGGGATTTTTGCATGCGCTGGTGAATTCCTTATACCATCGCAGTGAAGGTGAATTCGACAGAGGAAGCTTTCGGGTGAAAGGTGATACGGTGGATATCAATCTGCCTTACGTAGACTTTGGCTACCGCATCAGCTTTTTCGGCGATGAAATTGAAAGCATCGATACGCTTGAACTTTCTTCAGGCAAAAGAATCAGCAGTGTGGAACATGCAGCCATTTTTCCCGCCAATCTTTATATAGCGCCCAAGAACATCATGGCGCAGATCATCAGCGAGATTCAGGATGAGTGTGCGGCGCAGGCAGCTTATTTCAGAGAAAGCGGCAAGATGCTGGAAGCACAACGCATTGCTGAACGAACTGCTTATGATATCGAAATGATTCGTGAGCTCGGGTACTGCGCCGGCATTGAAAACTATTCCCGTTTTTTCGACAGGCGAAATCCAGGTATGCGCCCTTTCTGTCTGCTCGATTATTTCCCCAAAGATTTTATCATCATCATAGATGAAAGTCATCAGACCATCCCGCAGATCAGCGGTATGTATGGCGGCGACAGAAGCCGGAAGATGAACCTGGTGGAATACGGATTCCGACTGCCTTCCGCGCTTGACAACAGACCGCAGAGTTTCCAGGAATTTGAAAACAGTGTGGGACAAACGATTTATGTGTCTGCCACTCCCGGCGAATACGAATTGCAGAAATGCGGCGGCGTGGTGGTGGAGCAGGTGGTTCGTCCTACCGGTTTGCTGGATCCGCCAATTGTTGTAAGACCCACATTGAACCAGATAGATGATTTGCTCGAAGAGATCGACAATCGGGTAGCCGCAGGCGATAGGGTGCTGGTGACCACATTGACCAAGCGCATGTCGGAGGAGCTGAACAAATACCTGGAACGCATCGCCGTAAAATCAAAATACATTCACAGTGATGTGGATACATTGGAAAGGGTGGAGATTCTCAGGGATTTGCGTTTGGGGAAAATTGATGTATTGGTAGGTGTGAATTTGTTGAGAGAAGGACTGGACTTGCCGGAAGTCTCACTGGTAGCGATATTGGATGCGGACAAAGAAGGCTTTCTGAGAAATGAAAGAAGTCTGACGCAGACCGCAGGGCGTGCCGCAAGAAACGCCAATGGATTGGTGATTTTTTATGCCGACAAGATCACCGGCAGCATGCAGAAAACGATGGATGAAACACAAAGAAGAAGAGAAAAACAGATTGCTTATAATACAGCACATGGCATCGTGCCCAAGACCATCATCAAGTCCATCGATCAGGTGATGGCGCAGGGAAGTGTACTCGATGTGAAAGGCTACGATCCCTCCTCCGCTTATGCCGCACATCCCGAAGTGGAGCTGCCGCTTGCCGCTGAGGAGCAACCTGTCTACGAAACCATACCACAACTCGAAAAGGCCATCGCCAAAGTGAAAAAATCCATGGAGAAAGCTGCAAAAGACCTCGACTTCATGGAGGCTGCTAGATGTAGAGATATCATGTTTGATATGCAAAAACAGCTTGAGAAGATGAAAGGTGCATGATGCATCAGGTACCAAATCATCTTGCGATCACATCTCCCTGATGCTTAACCTGCAAGTTTATATGTCTATAGATATTTACTCCTTTTGGGGTATATACTGTCTGAGTGGCCTGAGATACATTTGTTGCCACTCAATCTATCTCTCTATTTCAAATTTTATAATGCCTGACGCTTCAAACGGGGCTAGCATTATTTAAAAATTACAGCATGAAGAAATATCTCTTAGTCGTACTTTGCTTTGCCTGTTGCGGAACGCTTATCGCACAACAAAAAACAACCAGATCGAAGAATGATATAGAAGGAGACATTTGGAATATTTTATATGAAAAAGAAAAAACCTACATGAAAGATGGAAGGTACAATGTTGTATATTTTTCCAGAGTTGATGATCGACCAGGTTACTCTTTGTTTCAATGCTATGATGCACCTGTCAAGCCCGGGGAAGAGAGCTCTCGTGATGCGGGATGGCAAAAAATCTGGATTGATTTTTCTAAGGTAAAATTTGTTCAATTCACGAAGACCCGGTACGGGTATGATTGTATTTACATTTATTCAAAGCCATATGGAATTGTATCACAGCGGAGTAGATATATTTCTTATGCAAACAGCACTACCCAATATAACCGAGGAGCTGGTGATGCAGAATATCTGGAGGAAATCTCACTGCCAATTCCCAATTCATCATTGAAGGGCTTGTTCACGGAATATGCGGCAGCATGTAAAGCAGAATATGATAAAAATACAGCTGCATATCCCATTATGAAATTGCCCGAAAAGCAAAAAACCAAAGAAGAACTTGATCAAGAAGCAACTAACCAATACTATGACGATCTTACTGAGTTTATACAAAATTTCAAGTGGGAATTCACCGGCGGATCAACATCCATCTTTAATGCCGATAAAAGGGATCGGTATTTTAATATCACAGAGAAAAAAATGAATGTGGATTATGTAAGAATGAACTTTGTGCTTGGCAATAAGAAAATAAGACTGAACCTTTCACCTATCGGATTTTATTGGGTTGATTTGCCTTATTATAAGAAATATAATGAACAAAATGTAATGGTGGCAACTGGTGATTTTAGTCAACCTAGATTTTATGCACCAACTATTGGGCTCATTTATTGTATGATTCCAAAGGCAGATCGCAATGATGATTACAGGGTGCTGGAATTTCCTCTGGCCATCAACTTCTCGCCATTTATGGGCGTGAAGAATACTGGTTTTTCCATTGCTAATGTGGCAAGAGATTCTGAGTTTAAGAATTATCTGGCGCCTTTCAATTATGTGTTGAGCGGCACCATCGGGGCAAACATTTATCCCAGTGACGGTTTGGGATTTAGTCTCAATACTGGTGTCAGCTATTTGGGCATTAATGCTACTAACAAAGAAGTATATGAAACCGATGCCAATCAAAGAACCAATACCTATACCATCAAAATGGACAAAGCCAAAAAATTGCTTGCCAATTTTGAATTGAAATTTCTTGTGAGATTTTAAAATAACTGTTGTAGAACAATCTGCGATTGTGGCGCCAACTATTTAGATGGAATGAGAATGATTACGTCAGCTTTGTTCAGCTCTTCCTCATCAGGTCTGTTATTTTAGTGACATTCATCTTTTGCATGATGTTCTTGCGATGTGTTTTCACGGTGAGTTCACTCAAATACAATTTATCCGCAATCTCTTTGTTGGACATTCCGTTTTGCAGGTAACCCAGAATTTCCGTTTCGCGCGTGCTCAGTTTCAATCTGTGTTTGAAGCCATCATCGCTGTGATGGTTTATTTTTTTGATGTTAGGGTCCCAGAAAAATTCATTGTTGGACAGCGACTCAAGCGCTTTCAATAAAATCTCCGTGCCTGAATTCTTTAACACATAGGCGTCGATATCATCTTTGAAGGCTTGCCATTGCACATCTTCGGGCATGTACATGGAGAGGATGATGATTTTCAAATGCTCATGAATCGATTTTAAAACAGGAATACCAGGCAAGCTGCTCTTCCCAAAAAGATTGACATCAAGTATCAAAATATCCGGCTTGTATTTTTCAATGATCTCAGGCAATTCATCATTACTGCTCACACTGCAGACAATCCTGTAATTCGGGAGGTGCTGCAATGCATTTATAAGCCCTTCCGAAAAAATCGGATGATCTTCTGCAATGACAATTTTAATCGATGGTTTCATTGTGTTTCAAGTTGAATTCAATCGAAATGATGGTGCCTGATTTGGATGATTGCATGTTGAAGCTGCCATTCACAAATCCGGTCAGTTTTTTTATTTGAGTAAGGCCTAGTCCTTCGAAAACCTTTGTAGTATCAAAGCCCTTACCGTTGTCTTCTGCATATACCGAAATCAAGTCTTCTTCGAGTATCAACTGTACAATAACTTCCGTAGCTTGCGCATGTCGGATGATGTTTTGTATAAGTTCCTGCACAATGTTGTACAACAACAGCTCATAGTGAAATAGAATTTTTCTGCCAGATCCTATCGGTTCAAATTGAATATGCAATACACCGGAGCGGTTTATGGCTTTGATCAGATTGCTGATGGTTTCAATAAGTCCTTTTTCTTCCAGGAGCACCGGCGAAAGTTGATGCGAAAATATCCTTACTTCATCGGCCAGGTTGCCAATATCTTCCGTGATGGCTGAAATCCTGGCTGATTTGTTGTCATCCTCGTCCAACTTGTTCATGGCTTCAATGTTCAGTCGAATGGCCGAAAGTCTTGCGCCTACAGAGTCGTGCAACATGTTGCTGAACCTGAGCATTTCTTGCTCTTTGAAATCTGAGATGGTTTTGATGATTTGGTCTTTTTCTCTTTCTTGTTTTATTGCCAACAGCTCCGATGCTTTTTTATAGGAGTCAAATCTTGCGGCAATGGCTATAGTCATGATGCAAATCTCAATGGTGATGCCAACGACTAAAGCATTGGAGGTGATGATATTCATCGGCAGCAGTCCGGCATCAAGCAACAAATACACTGCCGACATCAGAATCAGACTCAGGATGGAAAGACTTGTATATGTGGCAAATGGAATTTTCTTTTTCAGACAAACCAAAGACTCCAGCAGCAAGATCAGCAAAAAGGTTGGCGAGATGATACTGTAGATCCGGAGCCAGTATTCCTGAATGACAAAATCGCCATAGAATGAGAACAGAATACCTGTGATGAGAATGAATGTAAAACCAATCAAAAATCCGTTGTTGATTTTAAAAAACCATGGTTGATTTTTTTTCAATTCGAGCATCTGGTTGATGAAGATGATGAAAGGAATAAAGCTTGAGGCGATCACACCAACGGGAAACACATCGTTCCATGAGGGCAAATGTGGTGTGATGTATTGAAAAAAATAGCCCATCTCCGCAAAAAAATAAACAAACACTGTAGAGAGATATATGCCATACCAGATGTACAGCGACAATCTGGTAGCAAAGAATAAAGAGAAATTATAGAGCAGCATGATAGCCACTAGTCCGAGCAAAATACCCTGAAAAATATTCTTAGATTCTGCCTGTTGGAAGTAAGACCCGTCGGAGAGCAAGTGGATCGGCAAAATGGTTTTCACATGTCTCTTATCACAGGCAATCAACAATTCACAACTGTCGAGTTCTTTCGTCGGCAAAGGAAAAACAAAATCTATCGTAGGGAAAGGCCTGCTCTCAAAATTGAAATGATCGCCGGTAATGGGAAATGATTTTACTATTTCACCATTTTTGACGATCCACACTTTGATCTCGTTGATATGTCTGTCGTTGATGAGCAGCCATTTTGTATCTACGGATAATTGATTACAGGGAATTTTAACCCAGACCGTTTGTGGCATGTTTTTAAGTGCGAATGGTCCGGAAAGCGGTGTCCATTCTTTGGTCAAAAGCCGATTCAAGGTGCTGTCACTGATGGAGCCCTGATCTAATACCTGATACTTGACTTCGGCCTTTGCCGGATCTACAATTGCCTCATCCTCCCAAATACTGATTTGAGCGCAAAGACCTGTTGAGATAAACAAGAAGATGACGAGAAGTTGAAGCCTTACATGCACGTTGTAAATGTACTCCAATATCAATGGAGCATAAAAGATTGAAAAAAAATACTCCTTTTGGGGTAGTAAGTTATCAGATACGGCCACGTAAGTTTGATAGCGCTTGAAATTTATTGGATCCTGACGCTTTTAGGTCTATAATCAGGAATATCTGCATGAGACATTCGAATACACAACTTCTTGTTTCTCACAGCGATCTTATAAAACAC
>Ga0315899_10004602_pt1 | contig 14903 bp, 14 predicted proteins | sample LakEriMetagenome_2_FD_203518 | JGI IMG/M metagenome (GOLD analysis project Ga0315899, IMG submission 203518) | Freshwater fungal communities from buoy surface, Lake Erie, Ohio, United States - Buoy 4 MA112 | ecosystem: Environmental > Aquatic > Freshwater > Lake | place: USA: Lake Erie, Ohio... | reverse complement strand
TTTTCTTAGCAACTTTGGGATTGCCATCAAGGTAAACCGCAAGACTTTCATTCACCACTTGGCGAACAATACCCTCGACATCACCATTGCCCAGTTTTGTTTTTGTCTGTCCCTCAAATTGAGGTTCTGCAACTTTAACGCTAATGATAGCAGTCAATCCTTCACGGAAATCTTCACCTGTAAGTGCTGCCTTGGTGAGATTGTTTGATGTCGCATATGAATTGATCGTACGCGTGAGGGCAGATCGGAAACCGGACACATGAGTTCCGCCTTCAACTGTATTGATATTGTTCACATAGGAAAGTAAAGTTTCGCTATAAGAATCATTGTATTCAAAACAAACATCAACGATGGTATCAGCACCGACATCACTTTTTCCTGAACCGGAGATCGTTACTGTTTCTGTTACTGCAGTGAGATGAGAGTCAACATGACGAACAAATTCTGAAAGTCCGCCGGGATAATGATATTCTTCAGTTGTTGAATTTGCTTCATCAATAAGTGTCAAACTTACTTCGGGATTCAAGAATGCTAATTCACGAAGGCGCTCTGCAACGCGGGAGGCACGGAATTCAACGGTTTTGAAAATAGTATCATCAGGATAGAAGCGAATCATCGTTCCGGTTTCTTTAGATGTGCCAATTTCTTTGACATCATGAACCGGATTCCCTCTAGAATACTCTTGACTATAGATTTTACCATCTCTTTTGATGGTGGCTTCAAGTTTGGTTGAAAGTGCATTCACGCAGGAAACACCAACGCCATGCAAACCACCGGAAACCTTATAACTTCCTTTGTCAAACTTCCCACCTGCATGCAATGTGCAAAGCACAACTTCAAGTGTGGAGATTTTCTTCACGGGATGGGGACCTGTAGGTATACCTCGTCCATCATCTTGAACCGAACAGGAGCCATCATTATGAAGCGTTACAATGATTTTTTTACAAAATCCTGCAAGAGCTTCATCGATTGAATTGTCGACCACTTCCTGTATGAGATGATGCAATCCGCGATCACCGATATCACCGATATACATAGCAGGACGCATTCTGACTGCCTCAAGCCCCTCGAGCACCTTGATACTGTCTTCGGAATATTGCTTTCCTTTACCGTTAAGTTCTTGTTCTTCTGTAGATTCAGCCATCGTATTTGGAAGTATTTGTGGGTAAAGTCTCTGTTTTCGCTGCAAGGCAAAACAAGACATTCGACTATCGAAAAATATTATGCAAAAGTACGCAATTTTCACCAATGATTGGCACTGAAAATTGTCCTATGCACCATGCGGACCAACCTTTGGAAGTGCTTGTTTTTTAAGGACATAAGAATCCATCCATGCTCTCATCTCAAGATTGCTCTCCTGCCTTCTGCCTGCAAGGATATGATCAGCATTTTCATACATCACGAGTTTATATGGATGCATTGCTTCCTGTAATGCCATTCCGAGTTTATATCCATGCATTGGATCGACTCTTTTGTCGCCAGTACCATGTAAAACAAGTAGAGGCGTAGTCTTACATAATTCCTTACAGAAATGCTCGGATGAGCGTTTCAATTCCTCTGTTGACATATCAGAACCTGATGCCTGATACTGCGCAAAGGTCTTATAGATATAGGAATCCTTCGGTATTTTGTCGAAGGTAGTTGGAGCGCCAATCGTGATAGCCGCTCTGAAATCAGACATGGTTCTAAGCATCATGAGTGCCATCATGCCACCACGACTTCCGCCAATGAGACCAATGCGATCATGATCAACATATTCCAAAGATTTGAGAAGTGGTAGCAATGCCGCTGCATCGAGCACATCATTGCCACCCCATTCTTCTTTGCCTTCGCTTCCACCGCAACCGCGATAATTACTTGCTGCGACCACATATCCCCAACTTGCATACATAACGGCATACATGGAGGCGGAATCGGGTGTAAGCGCACCCTTCTCGCCTGTACCACCGCGATTGAATATGATTGCGGGATATTTTTCAGTATTCGCTTGAGCCGGAGGCAAAGCAAGAAAACCTGCAATGCGCAATCCGGCATGATGATACACTATCCGAAACAATTGCACAGATGAAAATGCAAGAAATTCTTCCGGACTCATTGCTCTTTTCTGAATATTGAGCATTGACTTCGGAATTGGCTCTGGATGTATTTCCAGCAATTGTCCGTCAAACATCATTGCATCTTTGCAGGATTGAACCACACGAATTTATACATGCGTTTATCCATCGCATTAGTGACATATCCTTCAACATATTTCTGAAGAAGTCTCCAATCTTCATCATATTGCAATATCATCATCGGAGCATCATTCATTGCGATTTGCTCGGCTTTGCGATAGAGTTCCATACGCTTTGTTCTATCTGTTTCTGATAAAGCTTGTTCGAACAAAACATCAAATGCAGAATTTTTATATCTGGTATGGTTAATTGGGCTTGGCTGATTCGGCGCGCTTGGCACGAGTTTGCCATACATCAAATTGAGGAATGATTCCGGATCGGGATAATCTGCAATCCAGCCGAGTCTGAAGAATTCTACTTTTCCTGCATCAACTTCATCAAGATGTCGGGCAAATTCCACTTGCTTCAATTTAACTTCAATACCAAGATTCTTTTTCAATTGAGATTGAATTGCTTCAGCCAATTGGAGATTACGTCCACCACCATTATTAAGTTGAAGCGAGATTTCAAGTCCTTTCCCTCCTGGATATCCAGCTTGAGCGAGGAGTGAGCGAGCTTGTTCCAAATCGAGATCATAGCCTTTGATTTCAGTGCCATTATAATCTACCATTGAAGGCGGCACAAGACCATGAATGCCAGGTCCGGCTGATTGAGATTTGAGAACGAATTTTCTGATTTGGGCGCGATCAATTCCCATATTTAAAGCTTTACGAATATTCACATTGCCGAAAACTTTTCCGGTGAATAACATTCCATAATATTGCGTGGACAATGCAGGTATATGTAGCACTTGGAAATTGGAATATTCGCTTTTGATCTTTTTGTTTTCATCAACAACATCCTGAAAGAATTCACTCGGAATACGATAGCTTTCTTCAAGATTTCCATTTTTGCAACCAACAAATTGATTGGTGATGTCTTTCATGAAACTGAATGTGATTCCATCGAGATATGGTAATTGATTACCGTCTTTGTCTTTACCCCAATACTGTTCATTACGTTTGAGAACACATTCGCGCTCGGGGGACCAAGAAATGAATTTGAATGGACCTGTTCCAACGGGATGCTGGAAGAAATCTTTGGCATAATGTTCTACGGCTTCTTTTGGATGAATGAGTGTAACACCGAGAGTAACATAATACTCGAATGGAGCAAATGGTTTAACGAGATCAATGCGGAATGTGTATTTGTCAACAGCCACAAAACCAGGAATGCTCTTGACTTTCAGGGGAGTATTATTCGCTTGTGCTTCAATGGTTGCATCATAATATTCTTTTGCACCACGAACCTTCTCTTTAAAGTATTCAGCACCAAGTGTGCGGGTTCTGGCATCGCAAATTCTGGTGAAAGAATAGACCACATCTTCGGCGGTCATTTCTCTTCCCTTTCCATTTTTGAAACATGGATCATCATGGAATTTCACACCTTTTCTTAAGTGATATGTATATGACATTCCATCCGGGGAAATCTCCCAAGATTCCGCGAGTTCCGGCTGAAGATGAAGATCGCCATCATAGGTGAGCAATGTTTCATAAATTTGATCAGCAATATGATGCGATGTAGCATCATTTACCCCAACGGGATCGAGTGAGCGTAATTCTGCCATTTCATTGGCTCTATAGATCCCGCCCTTGAATTTACCACCCTTCATTTCTGTGAGGGCACCGCCTGTTTGTTGCTCTCCGCCTCCACATCCTGCGAAAATCACAATGAATGCCATCATGAAGATGGTTTGCATTATTAAACGCTTTATACTCATAGAATACACCAAAGAAGTTAAATCAATAGCTTTGAACTGTGCAAAACTACTGTTTGGGTCTTGTTTTTAGATGAATGGTGGATAAAAAAACGACATATATCACTATTGACATATGTCGTTCCAATCTACTTTCCGAAAAAATTAGGATTCGCTTGAATCACCCTTTTTTACATAATCGGTGAGATAGAATCCGGAACCATTGAATACAAGACCTGAACCACCGCTTATCTTTCGAAACACTTCACCCGTGGACTTTTCTTCTTGATCGCATTGATCTATAGGGCAAAGTGTGAGTGCATCGGAGGAAATTGATTGCAATACTTCAAAGTTTTTTCCGCATTTACGGCATTGATATTCATAAATTGGCATATATCACCTTTATTTTGTCGAAAACCAGGTGCTCAAACGAATCCAAAAGCACTTTATTGACTGACTCATGGAAGAAGAACACTTTACTCTCAAAGTTATTGGTTTTTTTCATGGAAATACCACATCCAAACATCGAGCGCCTAGACAGCCGGATGTAACACTTGGAATTGACGGTACCATTGAATTGATGAAAGGACAAGATTTTGAACAGGGATTATTGGACCTTGTATCCTTCTCACATATATGGTTGATCTATGGATTTCATTCCGCAAAGGGTTGGAAGCCGATGGTATTACCTCCGCGAGGAGATAAGAAGAGGGGCGTATTTGCCACCCGTTCGCCATATAGACCCAATCCCATTGGTATTTCCGTGGTCAAATTGGTAAAGATCTCAGGATTGAAGATTCATGTCCAAGGAACCGACCTCCTTGATGGCACTCCGATTTATGATATCAAGCCATATATACCATATGCTGACAGCATATCAGAAGCAAATGCCGGATGGATTGACACCTTGAATCACAATGAAACTGAGATTGTACTTTCTAAAGAAATGCAATTATTGATGAACGATTCTGAGTCAGCACATATCATCATGCATGCAAAGCAGATTCTGCGTGATTCACCATATCCTCATCCGTATCGCAGAATCAAGCAAGTGAAGGAGAATATGTATGAAGTAGCAATCAAGGAATGGAGAATTCAATATAGAATCATCCAAGAAGGGAATGTAATCTTGGATTCAATGTCTCAGGCGGGTTCAATGAAGTAGGTTTGCATAATGCCTTTTCCTTTCACATGTATTGGTTCCCTTTTTACAATCATGAAAGGCATTTCTTGCTCTGTCACCAAATCACTTTGCTGTCTTGCAATTTCGATGAATTCCAAACTTGCATGCACATGACCCGGTTCGGAATATGTTTCCATTCGGCTAGCTGTATTAACGGCATCACCCCATAAATCATAGGAATATTTGTTTTCTCCGATGATTCCTCCCACAACATTTCCACAATGGAGTCCAACCCTAAAACGCATGAGTTTTTTCTCGCCGGCAATTGTGATTTCCCTTCTGATCTTCATCATTTCAAGTGCAGCATAAATTGTTTTGAGTGCATGATGCTCAACCTTCACATGAGCCCCACAAACGGCCATATATGCATCACCGATTGTTTTGATTTTCTCCAAACCGAATCTATTTGATATCTCATCGAATTCCGTGAATATTGAGTCCATGAGATCGAGCAATTCTTCGGGTTCGAGTCCTTCCGATATCTCGGTAAAACTTGCAATATCAAGGAATAACACACATACTCCCTTGAATTTATCAAGTACTTTCTTTTCACCTTGCAGTAATCGTGCTATAACTGCGGGAGGAAGGATATTTTCCAAGATGGCTGATCGTTCAGCCGCGGCAATGCGTTCTTCTTCGAATTCCTTTTCCTGCAAAAGCTTTACTCTTTCAGTTTCAAGCTCTTGTACTTGTTTTTTGACATCCGCATTGAATAATGCTTTTTCGATAGCAACATGTGATTTAAAATGATCCAAACTTTTCTTGTATTCTCCGGCATATTCCCAAAGAGAACTTAAGTCTTTGTGAATGTACATGAGCTTTTCTTTCATCTCATGTTCTGTTGCGATATCAAGTGCTTTGTATAGATAGGACTTTGCTTTCTCATTATTGCGAAATGTACAATCAGGTTCACTATAGATGATTCCAAGATTATTGTAATTCTGAATCAAGAGTGATATATGATGCATTTCTTCGGCGAGAGCCAGACTTTGCTCAGAATATTCCAGTGCTTTTTCGAATTCACTGAGTTGCATATACATATGTGCAAGATTGGCAAGCAGAGCCGAGAGTGGTCTTTTTTCATCCAATTCTCTGAAGATGCCGATTGATTGCAAGATGAAAGCAAGACCTTGTTCATTATTCCCAAGATTGCTATGAGAGATTCCAAGATTACAAAGTATAGTGCCAATCAGTTTTTTATCACTGCTTTTCTCGGCAATGGACAATGCGGTTTCTTGATATTCCAATGCTGAGCCAAATTCCAGGATAGAGCTATAAGCATTACCGATATGCATATAACTCAATGCGGTTTCTCGCTCATTTTCATTCTCTTCTGAGATCCCCAATGCTTTAAGATGATAATCGATGGCTTTGGTATAATCGCTATTCGAAGCATAAGAAGCGCCGAGTTTATTGCACAATTCGGCTGTTTCTTTCATCATCCCTTTTTTTTCATAGATGCTTCCACTTTTGCGAATATATTCGATGGATTGTCTGTATAATGCGAGTTCATGACTCAATGATCCAAGAAGTGCATATATCTCAGCAATGAGCATTTGCTCTTCTGTTGTGAGAGCAAGCTCCAATGCCTTTTGCGCTTCTGCATATGAATCTTCGAATGAAGCCTCACTTTGGAGTTGCAATGCTCTTTCGAAGAATGCACGAGCAGATTTCTCGGCATCATTGTTAGTTCCGAGCATCTGTTGCTTATCATCCATGTGAGTCATGAGGAATAGTGGATGTTCAAAAAAAAGATTATGGTCTTGTACCCAGGCGAATATTCGCATTCAGACCATGCTCATGAATTTTGAGCAAGAGGTCATTCACCCTTTGCAATGTGGTGTCAATGGATTTAGAAGTTGTTTTATCATAGAGTAACTTATTGATGAAACTTCCATTGGTTTTGATATCTTTCATCATGTCCTTGGTCTCAATCGTAAGATCGGTTACTCCAGCCAAAGCGGTGTCTGTTTTGGCCATAAGTCTTTGTCCGCTTCCTGCTAGTGAATCCAACTTTGTGAGAATTGATCGAAGTTTTGGCTCATTATTGTTGACTGCAGATTTTGCATCTTTTGCAAGAGCACCAAGATCCTGTATCAGATTCCGCATATTTTCTTTATTGTCACCCATGAGCGCATTGAGCGTGATCATCAATTCATCAGCATTTTTGATTGTATTGCGTAATTGTTTAACAACGGTGCCATCGGAAAGTAATGAATTTGCCTGTGCCAAGACACTGTCCAATCTTTTTACAGTAATGGATGCATCTGCGCCCAAGTCACCGACAAGACTTATGAGTTCAGTAGCATCAGCACTTATTGATCCGGCAATTGGCTTTGAAATATCAAGATTTCCTGAGGCAATTCCGGGGGAGATGTCGATTTTCTTCCCACCTGTAATCTCAAGCATACTGATTTTTGCCTGAGCATCTGAATGTAAATCTGATATTTCATCAATGGAACCGGATATTGCAACACCACCATTAATATTCTCAATAGAGATGACCGAGCCTCTTTTTACTCCATTGATGAAGATTGGTGCGCCAATTTCTATGCCACCTGATGAAGGGAATGTAAATGACAATGTATTTTGCGATACCCCAACGATCAGTCCTTTTCCTATGGTGATTCCCGCAATGAGTACAATGAGAGAGAGTAAGGCAACAATGCCGACTCTGATCTCTTTTTTTCTGTCTATCATCATAGTAATTGGAATCCTAAATGCAATTCAAGAATGCTGCGAGGCAAATTTACCGTAATTTTTAACAGTTTCAAAGGTAGTCTCAGAAGGTTATCTGCATTGAGAACCAAATATGGACTGATTTTTGATAATTTACAATAGAATTACTTTCTGTTATACTCACTTATTATATATCATGAAAACACTTTTTACTGTATTATTCATACTTTTTTTAACTCTTGAATCCAATGCTCAACCAATTCTAGAGCGGTCTTTTTTCTCAATGAAAGACACGGCAACAGTCTTCAAATATGAAACTCTCGACCTTTGGCAATTAAATATCCGAGGTGAAGGAGAAGGGTTTTATTGGGATTGTTCCAATATGCTTTTCCTTCCAGTCGATGTAAAGTTTGAGATTACCAAATTCAAAGATACCATTCCTGATTTTCGTGATAATACATACTTGCTTACAGCCTTTGAAGGTGGTAGTAATGACAAAGCATATGAATTATATTCTATAAATGACCATGCATTACTATTTAGAGGTTTTGGAGTGATTAATGAAGATGGCTCAAAGATTGAAAGACCATATGATAAACCATACTCACTATTGCGCTTTCCGTTGCCATTAGGAAGTAGTTATATCGAAAATCATCAATTCAGAAATAGTACTAGAACATATATGGCTAGTGGCACACTTGTTTTGCCCGGTAGAGGAACATTCAAAGCCATTAAAATTAAAGATAACTTTGAGGATGGGAACTCAATTGTAAATGAATACTCTTGGTATATCGACTCCATTCCCTATCCCGTGATCAGAGTAACCGATCGTTTTCAAAAAAATGATTCTTCATTACTCAATACAGTCTCAGAGTTTTTCCTCACAAAAGCCACAACAACAGACATTAAAGATTCTTATGTTCACAATGCTGAAGTCTCCCCAAAACTGATTGGCAATGTACTTACTTTGCAACCAGGATTTAGTCTTATCGGTGCCTATTCCATAGATGGTTCTCAAATACGCATATCGCAGGTTAATGATGCCGAATATGCAATTGAATCAAGCTTGCCATCTCATATCTGCATCATTATGAGAAAAGAACATGGCGATATACACAGACATATTTTACCGGTTCAAAAATGAAATTCACTCAATATTGTTTAATGGCTCTGATTTGTTTGAGCACTCTATCTCAGGCCCAACCTCCGAATATCAGCTATACTTATGAATACCCTTATGTAGATGGCATTCCCTTTTTTCGTTATAAAGAAAGAAGAGAAATGCTTCGAAATTCACATAGCGAAAAATCACTGATTGTTTCACTTTCAGCAGATATCAGAAATAGACAAAATGATGTGAATCACCCTTATAGACAGAGTAGTAATTTTCTCTATCTCACCGGAATGCCTTATCCACAATCTGCATTGATTCTTGCTCCGGGTGGGATTATGTATGAAGGAAAGGTTTCAAAAGAATTTTTGTTCATCAATCCTAGAAATTCTTCAAAAGAAGCATGGGAAGGCGCTTTGATGGGTATAGAAGAAGCAAAAATGCTTGGAATCGAAACCATTCTCCCCTATTCGAATCTGAAATCATTTGTTATGGAACATCTTAAAGGCAAAGATACCATATACTTTACTGGTCTTCCCACTGCAAATATTCCCATTCCTCTCTCAGAAAAGCCATTTTCGGTTGAACAGAATTTGAAAGAAGAATTGCATCAAACTTTTCCTGATTTGTACATTAAAACTTCTATGCAAAAACTCATCGCAATGAGAGAAATTAAAGATGCAGATGAGATTCGACTCATGAAAAAAGCGATTGACATAAGCATGGAAGGACATGTTTCGGCAATGAAACAAGCCAAAGCCGGAATCACCGAATATGAACTCGAAGCAATGATGGAATTTACATTCAAAAAAGAAGGTGCCGAGGACATCGGTTATTCATCCATCATGGGTGCCGGCTACAATGCATGTATTTTACACTATAATTCGAATCGTAAAGCTACATTGAATGGTGACCTCGTACTTGCTGATTGTGGTGCTGAATATCAAAATTACACTGCAGACATCACAAGAACTTTTCCCGTTAATGGCACTTTTTCACCGGATCAGAAGACATTATATGACATCGTGCTCGAAGCCGCTGATTCTGCCATCTTGGAATCAAAAATCGGTAATCCATTTCGTGCGCCTCATAATGCAGCGAGGAAAGTGATATTGAAAAGGCTTCAAGCACTTGACATCATCGAAACAGAAGACCAATTAAAATGGTATTTCATGCATGGAACTTCCCATTATCTTGGACTTGATGTACATGATCCGGGAACAGGTGGAACCTTGAAAGATGGCTCAATCATCACTGTTGAACCTGGCATTTATATTCCACCCGGAAGCCCTTGCGACAAGCGTTGGTGGAATATAGGGATCAGAATAGAGGATGATATACTCATTACTCAGCAAGGACCTTTGAATTTATCTGAAACCTTGCCAAGAACCACAGAAGGAATTGAAAAACTCATGAAAAAATCAAACAAGTAATTCAGATTCCATTCGTCATACACCCCGTCCAAATAAAACGGGAATAATCTTATGACAGAGTATAGAATAAATAAATCAGAATTACATGCATTGCTCAAAGCACTTGGCATACTTCAGCAAGATGAACAGTTGATGCTTGTGAACAATATTGAATTGAGAGATCCCAAAGCAGAGATGGTCAGCATCATCGTTGATACTGTGAAAAATGGCAATATGTATCGCTCTGAATTTGAAGAACTTACTGAGAAAGAGTTAAGTACAGTACTTTCTCAACTCTATGCATTTGAACAATTTCTATTGAAAGAATTCATGCAGATACATAAGCATATCACAAGAGGGCAAGAAGAATTAAAGAAAAGAAATACTGGGGGAGATGTGAATAAAGATGGCATTCCAATTTCTGTTGATAGACATTTGGGCGACATGCTCAATTCGATTCTTGATAGAAACAAATCCGATGATGAATCATGAAATTGGGCTCTTTTTCAACAAATAACCTAATACTGGCGGTGTGATAAAAGTGGTGAGCATTATTACAACAACTATCACAGAAAATTCAGCCGCATCCACCACTCCAAGTGCTCTACCAACTGAAGCGAAAATCAAACCGACTTCGCCTCTCGGAACCATGCCCCAGCCGATAATCCACTTATTCACTCCCATCCCAGCTATCATACCTGAAGCCAGCTTCCCGATAATCGCGATGATGGAAAGTACAAAAGCTGTAAGCACAGTACTCGGATTCATGAATACTGAAAAGTCAACTGCTAAACCCGTCATTATGAAAAATATCGGAGATAGGAATTGGCCAATTGGTTCAAGAATATGCTCTATGTGCTTTTCATTTTGCTTTTCAGAGATAGAAATCACCCTTTCTTGAGTTTCCGGATCGGATGATAAAACTGCATCTTTGAATTCTGCTATATAATGTGGTTCATCAAAATGTACAAAATGAATGGAATCTAACATCAGTCCTGCAGTAAATGCTCCAACAATGGGTGCTAGTCCAATCAAGTGAGCGATATACGCAAATAGAAAACCGACAATCAATGCAAAAGCCAATTTCATCCCGGAACCGGGATTAAGCGTTGACATCCATTTGCTGAGCGGTTTGGCAATCATTCCACCGAGGATTGTACCGCCCGCCAATAACAGGATCGACAAAGTAATTGTTTGGAGAACGCTAAAAACTGAAATCGTCCCTGTTTGCACAATTGCACTAACTATTGCTAGGAGCACCAATCCCATCACATCGTCAATGACTGCGGCACCAAGTACTATTCGAGATTCTTTTGAAGATAATATGGAAAAGTCTTTAAATACTCTCGCAGTAATGCCAACTGAAGTCGCTGAAAGTGTTGCACCAAGAAAAAGATATGCATTTTCGGATAAGCCAGGCATCAATAATGGGCCGGCAATATATCTACCCATGATAAATGGTAACATCACTCCAATGCTTGCAACGAGCAAAGCGCGCAATCCAACTTTTTTCATTTCATTGACATTTGATTCCAAGCCAACTTGAAAAAGCAAAATCACTACGCCCAATTCTGCCATAAAGTGAAGATATTCATTACTCTTCATTCCTTCAAACCATGGCATTTGCAATAAAACCAAATTCCCCAACATTGCTCCGGCAAGTAACTCACCCAATACTGCGGGCTGACCAAACTTCTCTACAAATCCACCCATTCTAGCTGCAAGAAGTGCAATGACAATCCACAGAAAAGTTTGCGGAATGATATCGTGTGCGCCTGAGGAAGCAAAAACAGTCTGAAATCCAAGACTGATTAGGATTATGAATGTAAAGATATTTCTGAAATTTGGTATTTGCATATTAGTCGCGCGAAATGATGTTCAAAAGTTGGATGAAGGCAAAAAAAAACCGTTACAGAATAACGGTATTTTCTAAAGTCGAAGGTAATTAGCGAGAAACGTAAAATTTCTCAGCCAATCTAAAGTTGTCGCCTTGTACTATGCACATGTAAATACCATTTGGAATTCCTTGCACATTTATATCAAACATCTTGGATCTTCCGGCAAATTCAGATCCTTGATGCACATCCACTACCTTTTTACCAAGAAGATTATAAATTCCAATGGACAGATTCTGCTGATTATCGGAAATATCCAATTCCAATTGATAAATACCACCGGAATGCTCTCGAATCCCGATGATTCTATTGTTTCTGGATGTATCTATAGAAACTCTGCGGGCAATTCCTGAAACAGAATCTTTTGATGGACTAAACATACCACCAGTCATCATTTTCTTGGAATATGTTGCAGCCAATTTTGCCTGGCTACTCTTTCCATTGCCTGCGGCATGAAGGGAATCGCTTTGTGCAAAAGAAAACAAAACAAATAGCAGATATGTGAGTATATATAATTTCATACGATGATCTCAGAATTCACTGTGGGAAATATAGCATTTTATCCTGCATGTCCAATCATCAATAATTCATTAAGGGAAACTCAATGGAAATTTACTGATGAGTTAACTCATTGTTTTACAAAGCAAAATATATGCCTAAGAAATTTAGATTTATTTAATTGGCATTATATTTAAATTTTCGCCTAAAGTTACAATTACCGTATTGACAGATTGTACGATATTTCTGACACACTGTCAAGAACGGTGTATATTTGTCAAAAGTTACAGTCAATTTGAGAAAAGTTCATGTCAGAAATTCGTACCGTTTGTGTTTATTGTGCATCAAGTGATCATTGCCGAACCATATTTTTGGAATCTGCATATACTCTTGGCAATATTTTGGCCAAAGAGAGCATCGATATTGTCTATGGTGGGGGAAGCACCGGTTTGATGGGACGCCTTGCAGATGGAGCAATTGCCGGAAATGGACATGTGCGGGGCATTATTCCTCAATTCATGCAGAATCTTGAATGGGGTCATAAAGGCATATCGATTCTGGAAGAAGTGGAAGACATGCATACTCGTAAATTTCTCATGATTCGTAAATCTGACGGAATAGTGGCTCTTCCCGGGGGTTGTGGAACCCTTGAGGAATTACTTGAGGCAATTACCTGGAAAAGACTCGGATTGGCTCATCAACCAATAGTCATAGTCAATATCGATGGATTTTATGATCCACTCATAAGCATGCTTCAAAGTACGGTTGATGAACAGTTCATGCGACCCGAGCATTTGAATATGTGGCATGTGGTGAACACCGTTGAAGAGGTATTGCCGATGCTCAGATCAATTGACCCTTGGCCATTGAATGCAATTTCTTATGCAAAAGTGTAATTTCTGACATGCCTTCACCATTGAATTCACAATTACTGAAATTGAAGCAAGCATTTCATGCTCAATGGAATGATGAAGCCAAATTTCATATGGCAGAGATTATTCACTCAAAACCATTCAGCATCTTAGCGGCATTGTTTGTATCATCTTTGATAGTACAAATTGTATCAGGCCTCCTTCTCAGCATTCACTTTTCCCCTTCATCCGCAACAGTAATCAATGAACAGGGAGATTTTCTTGCAGTTAAGAACATTGAAAAGGTCCTATTGGATCCGGAAGGCGATACCCTTGCGACTCCGGGTGATAAAGTCTTTCTCGCTGCAGGTGCTGAGGATGTCATACCCACTCGCTCATATCAGAGCATAGTACATATTTCTCAAACAACACCACTAAAACATATCCGGACAATTCATGCAATAAACACCCATTGTTTACTTGCCATCATCATCTCCATTCTTGTCTTCTTTGGAATTCATGTCAAAGACACTAGGTATTTCAGAGGACTTTGGCTGTTGATGATATTGGTTTCTTTACTTATTACCATGATTGCATGGATGGGGTATATACTTCCCTGGGATCAATTTTCCTCTACTTCATATCTCATAGTGCAAGGGATTCTTGAACAGGGCTTGGGTATCGTATTGGGTCAACCCATGGATATCATTGCACGATATTTTTCCCTTCATTCGATGGTCTTTCCGATATTGACTATTGCTCTGCTATTCCCAATTGGTAAAATATTTCATTTCTCATTTCGAAATATCAATCAATCAATTGCATATGCTTTCATACTACTGATAATGATTTCAGGCATAGTGTTTGAGCGTTTGAATCCTATACTACCACCGGCTCATGCATTTATACCAAGTTCAACAAGTTTGGAACCCTCTTGGTTTTTTCAACCAATACATGGCATTATCTCAACCATGCCTGTTGATTTGGCATGTATCATTATCTCGATGATTGTTGTTGCGATTATCCTACTCCCCTTCATACAATCATATCGTATGAGAATCTCAGCATTGGGAATCATGCTCGCGCTATCCATCCTTTATGCAATCATTTATTGATATCTGATATTCATGAAGGTTATGGGACCTGCAATGCCGGCTTGATTGACCGAACGAACTTCAATGGAATTCTTCCCTTCTTTTAGAATTAATTTCATGGTATTCCCCGATACTTTTTTCCATGAATTATCTTCATTGAATCTCATTTCATAATAAGAAAACCAAGGCATATTATTGGAGAATGCAAGCGTGAAATCCGGAACGGATGCCGTCTCTGCCATTCTTTGCAAAAAGAGATCTTGCGTTAAAA
>Ga0315899_10004600_pt1 | contig 14907 bp, 13 predicted proteins | sample LakEriMetagenome_2_FD_203518 | JGI IMG/M metagenome (GOLD analysis project Ga0315899, IMG submission 203518) | Freshwater fungal communities from buoy surface, Lake Erie, Ohio, United States - Buoy 4 MA112 | ecosystem: Environmental > Aquatic > Freshwater > Lake | place: USA: Lake Erie, Ohio... | reverse complement strand
TCTAGGATAACGACTCCTGCACTGATATCCCAAGGTTTGATGCCCCGTTCCCAGTAACCATCCAACCGACCACAGGCCACATCTGTTAGGTCGATCGCCGCTGAACCACTCCGACGCACCCCCTGGGTCAAATGGGTGAGATGACAAAATTCCGCATAGTTATTATCTAACGTTTCCCGGCGATCGTAGGCAAAGCCAGAGACCAATAAACTTTTAGTCAGATCCATCGTCTGGGAAACTTGGATGGGTTGACGGTTGAGGGTGGCCCCGAGGCCAGTGGCGGCGCGAAAGAGTTCATGGCGGAAGGGATTGTAAATGACACCGATCGCCGGAATGCCATGGATTAACAGCGCAATCGAGACACAGGCAACGGGATAACTGTGGGCGAAATTAGTTGTACCATCCAACGGATCGATCGCCCAACAATAGGGATTATCTTTATTCCCCAACTGTCCCGACTCTTCGGCGAGGATGGCATGATCCGGGCAATGACGTTTCAGGATTGCAAGAATCACCGCTTCTGCTTGGCGATCGGCCTCTGTGACCAAATCACCGGCATAGCCTTTTTCTTGAATTTGTTGCACATTTCCCCAGAGGGATTCAAGAATTGCGCCAGCGGCTAAAGCGGCTTCCGTGGCAATTTCTAGGTAAGTTTGTCGCTCACATTGGGATTGATCAAGCATGACTGGGGAAGCTATGGCCATTTAAAAAATAAAAAAGTAGTGTGATTCCTACAGAAACAGAGAATCAGTTTTTCTCAATCTAGGGGGCAAGACAGAGGGGTCAATAGGAATCAATGAGCAATCCGAAACGGCATGTCCCCCTAATCATCATCAAGGGGAAGCCCTAACCGTACCCGACCCCCATCAAAGTAACGGCCAAATTGCAACTCATAGACTTCATCTTCATCTTGGGTTTCCACTTCCAAATCCGAGCGGGCATAGCTGACACAGAGCAGAGCATAACCTTGTTTCTGTAATTCCGGCGATAATCCCATCGCTTCGGGTTGATAAATTTCCCCGGCAAGTACCTTGACTGCACAGGCCGTACAAGCACCATTACGACAGGAAAAAGGCAATTCATAGCCCTGCTCTTCGGCTTGATGCAGAACATAACGATCATCCTCAACAATGACCGTATAGTCTTGGTGGGTTTGGCGATGATGAATGAGGACACGATGGGAACAAGTCATTGGTAGGCAGGGTTTTTAATCAGTGTTTTGGTTTCTGTCTTCGTTATTGTATAATCAATCCTTGTGACCACTTTGGAGAGGTGGCCGAGCGGTTGAAGGCGCAGCACTGGAAATGCTGTTTGGGGGTAACTTCAACGAGGGTTCGAATCCCTCCCTCTCCGTATTCTTGCACCGTAAGGGTTCCGGCCTATTACCAACATCCTAGGGATGTAACTTAGTTACCCAGTCGGTTACCTGAAAAATAGGTTTCTGACCCTGTAATTACACAAGATACCAATACCACTTCATTTCACAAGGGGTATGGGTTTTTCTTGGCCAAATGTTATACCCTAGCGAGGGCATTCAAACGGCGATCAATACTTTGGCCTGAGACCCCAGCAGCTTAAACTGAAAAACATCCTGATTCCCTTCTTACCGTGTTCACTGGCATTATCCAAACCCTCGGTTATCTTTACCCCCGTCAGGCCAATCGATTGGAAGTCAACCTTTTCCCTGCCGCGGCCCAGCGTGTTTTGGCGGATATGGCCTTGGGGGACAGTATTGCTGTTGACGGGGTTTGTTTAACGGTTGAAGCCACAGTCAAGCATGGATTTTTGGCGGATGTTTCCCCAGAAACTTTGCAGCGAACCACGTTGGGCCAAGCCAGCGATCGCCGTACGGCGGTGAATATTGAGACGTCATTGCGGGTCGGGGGAAAGGTTGGGGGGCATTTTGTGTCGGGTCATGTGGATGGCGTTGGACAATTGATCAGGGCCGAACAAACGGATAATGCCTGGTTATTAACCTTTGCGCCGGTGGAAAAGCTTAAAGAGCAATGGCAAAAATACCTCTCACCCTACTTGGTTTCTAAAGGCAGTATTGCGGTCAATGGGATTAGTTTAACGGTGGCGGACTGTGGCGATCAGGGGGAATGGTTTAATGTGGCGGTAATTCCCCATACCTACGCCGAAACTAATTTACATCTGTTGCAAGCGGGGGATTGGGTCAATTTAGAAGGGGATATTTTAGGCAAATATGCCGCACGATTCCTATCCCGTTCTAGTACTGATTCCCCTCCACAATCCCCAGAAATTAGCCTGGAATTTTTAGCGGAACATGGCTATGGTTAACCTGCATTTGTTCAGTTTGTTAGGCTAAGAAAAGTTTTTTGTAAAAATACGTCGATGTTACTTTCCCTCCGCCGCGTTGGTCTTCGTCTTATTCAAGTTTTCGGTTTGGCGATCGCCTTAGTTTTGTTACTAGCGACCCCGGTTTTAGCTGCGAACACAGCGGTTAACTTCTCCTACGCCGATTTAGCACGACAGGATTTTTCCCATCAAGATTTGACCAAAAGTGTGTTTGCGGCGGCGGATTTGCGGGACAGCAATTTTGAAGACAGTAATCTGACCTTTTCGATTTTGACCGAAGCCATTTTACTCAACGCCAATTTAAAAGGTGCAAATTTAACGGGTTCTCTCGTAGACCGCGTTAGTCTCGATTTTGCCGATCTGCGGGATGCAAATTTCACCGAGGCGATCGCCACCCGCACCCGTTTTTATGAGGCAGACATTACCGGGGCTGATTTTACCGATGCAGTGATGGATGGTTATCAGGTCAAACTTCTCTGTGAACGAGCCAGCGGGATTAATTCCGTCACGGGCGTTGCAACCCGCGATAGTTTAGGTTGCCGCTAACCAGGGGTTTTCCCGATTTTTTTCGCTCAGGCGATTGCCGTAATAACGAAAAACAAAAATGGATCTCAACCATCTTAAGTCTGTACCCAAACTGAAACCGAGCCCCCGTGGCAGCGAAACTCCGCCCAGCCATATTCATTGGTATAAATAGGCTCATCAATATGTTCAGTGATGTCAATAAATTTAGCGAGGGGTTTACCGACTTCCATCCATTTCCAACCGGCGGGGCCATCGCTCATAATCACCGCCAGCGCTTTGGGATGTTCACGGTTACCGAGGCAAGTCCAACCGATGCAGTTCCAATGATCAAAATAATCATGTTGAAACCCGTAAACATACTGACTACGTACTGCTAAAAATTTGTCAATTAACCAGCGGTGGGAAGGAAGATGGATTTGATATTTGTTGCCATCTTTGCCGAAATCTTCATAATCCGCACCATAATAATCCCCATAGAAAATACAAGGATAACCCTCTTGTCGTAACAAAATGAGGGCATAGGCGAGGGGTTTAAACCAAGGTTCAACGGGGGTTTCTAAGGCTTGCAAGGGTTGGGAATCATGGTTTTCAACGAAGGTGACAGCATTAAGGGGACGTTGCTGCATGAGAGTGCCTTGCAAAATGCGTCGCATATCATAGTTTCCCCCACTGCGACTAGCGGCATAAAAGTTGTAATGGAGGGGAACGTCAAAAACACTCATCCGTCCTCCCACCGCATCTAGATACCAATGCAATGCACCTAGGTTATTCTGCCAATATTCACCAACGACGAATAAATCCTTTTGGGCAAACTTTTCTAGGGCGTCGATCCATAGGGGGAAAACCAGGCGGCGATGTGTTTGATCGCATCGAGGCGAAAGTCATTAACCCCGGTGGTGGTGAGAATCCATTTCCCCCAGTTAATGACTTCCTGTTGAACCTCTGGGTTTTGGAAATCTAAATCGCAACCCATTAAGTAAGCATAATTACCATTTTCCAGGGCCACTTGATCATCAAATTGTTTGCCATCCAAGAGATAAATGGTGCCGCTTTCATGATTACGGTCATCATAATCAACGGCGTCAAAATGCCACCAATGCCATTCAAATTGGGAATATTTGCCCTGTCTACCCGGAAAAGCATAGTGGGTGTAGGCTTCGATTTCCCTGGAACTGCCTTTGGGGTTGAGGCGATCGCCTTGGGAGAAGGGGGTTGCAGTAACTCGTTCTTTGTTATCTCCACCCATGCGATGGTTCAAAACCGCATCTGCATACACCTCAATGCCGGATTGATGTAATGTTTCGATCGCCGTAATATAGGCCTGGCGATCGCCATATTTAGTTCTTACGGTTCCTTTTTGGTCAAATTCCCCCAAATCATACAGATCGTAAGCGGCATAGCCCACATCATAGGTTCCTCCCATGCCTTTGTAAGCGGGGGGCAACCAAAGCGCCGTCATCCCGGCCTCCGCTAACGCCTGGGCTTCCTGCGCCACCTTTTGCCAGAGATTATCTTCCGCCCGCAGATACCAATGAAAGTACTGCATTATCACGCCATTAACCACAGCCATAAATTGAATTCCGGGGGAAGAAAAAGATTTTGAAAGATGCTGTCTAAATTATGCGTTGGTAGAGTAACGATGAAATGAATTTTACAAAAACTTAAAAATTTCAGGATAACTTTAATGATTATAAACATTAGTTTTTGTATATTGTATTAGCCAGTTCGTTAAGAAACGATCAAACCCACTAATTCGGCGATCACTAATGGGCGTACTCAAAAGCTCAAGATGAAGCTTGTAGTTAAAAAATAACTAATTTTTTTGGCAATTGAGTTGTTGAAAACATGAATTAGTTAATTTAATTAAAATTTAAATTGTTAAAAAAAGACAGATATTTGCTGCAGTTAAAGCTAAGGTCAAAGAAAATTTACCAAATTTCATTTAATTTTGTTTTCTCCGGAAAAATAACCCATTAATCACCGATTATCATCAACAAAAAATGGTAGTTAAAATTTTTCATGGAAATGATGTAGGAAAGCTATTTTCTAAGTAATTCTAAATAATAAAGGCTATCCCAATGACTTCTATTAATTCACCTCAAACGACCCCAAAACCCGTTTCAACTATTAATAATATAATCCCCCCTAATCCTATTTCTTACAAAGCAACGCGATTAATTGCGAAGGGCTTAGATGGAGCCCAAATGGCACTGGCTGAAGCTTACATTAACGGCTTGGAAATACCGGATTCTGTATTTCGCTCCTTATTAAACACCTCAATGCCAATTTTATTTAAGCATTTTCCTGGGTTGCTAGCTCCCGATGAATGGGTTTTACAAGAATCCAATCACCTCGCGGAATCTTCTCAGGAATTAATGAAAATTCAGTATGATTTACCCCAAACATTACTTAATTATATGTTAGGTGATTGGCCAGTTATTTATCCCAAATATAGTATGGGACTTTGGGAAAATGGGGCGGAAAACTTAGAAGCCTCACAACAACAAATGATCGATCAAGTGATTGAGCGCTTAGAGATCTGCGACGGTGATCATATTTTAGATTTTGGCTGTGGTTGGGGCTGTATGCCAAATTATATTATGTCGAAGTTTCCCAATGTTCGATTTACTGGCTTGAATTTAAGTCATCAGCAATGTGAGTATATACGACAAAAAATGCAAGATCACAACAGTTATTTAAGTTCAGGTCGTTTCAGCTTAATCGAAGGTGATTTAAACGAGGTAAAATTTGCAGAAAAATTCGATAAAATTCTTTCAATTGGCGTCTTTTGCCATGTTGGGAATTTGACCAATGCCTTTCAAAAATTGGCGTCTTTACTTAAACCTGACGGTAAAATCTTTATTCACATTATTACGGTTTGTATCCCGAATAATATGTCGTCTGGGTTTACCCATAAGTATATTTTCCCCCACGGCCGTTACTGGAACTATGATGCAGTACCGAGTCATGACCGTGATTTAAAAACGATCAAACGGTGGTATCTAAATGGCATCAATTACCATAAAACCTTAGGGGCTTGGTTACAACGATTTGATGAATCTCAAGCAATTGTAAAAGAGCTTGACTATGGCATGGATTATGCGAAATTTCGTCGAATTTGGCGCTTTTATTTACTGTTTTTGGGGACGACTTTTGCAACCTGTGACGGAGAATATAACGGCAATGGTCAATATTTACTGACCCATACTTAGGCGATGATAATAAATTTTTATTTTCTAAAATAACCAAAAATAATCGCCATTTAAGCCATTGTCAATCAAGAGCAAAAATGGCGATCATGTAGAGATCTGCACCGCAGTGCGCCAAAGCCAAAAAATACTTATAAAACGCCCATGTTAGCTAAGCCCAGAATTACCCCGGCTCCGAGGATATGGCCAAAGCTGGTGGTGCCGAGCACTGCGCCCAAACCAAAGCCACCAAAGAAATTAGCGGAAGGCATGGGAGTTCCAACATTTTGTTTTTTGATCGTGAATTTACCAAAGGCGATCGCCAAAATATTACAAGCAATCATCACCCCGGCCACTTTAGGACTCCATTCGAGGGTAGCGGGCATTGCGGCGGCTAACAAAAGGGTATTCATGTAAAATTCCTCAAACAATAAAGAAATCGTTGAAAATCAAAGTCAACTTAAAGGTTTTATCTTACGGGTCAACTCCGGCCTCAAGGAAACCTCCGTTGCAATACTTAATGTATCTAGGCGATCACGTCAGATGGGTTTGGCAAAATTCTAGAACCTGTTTGAGATCCTGGGTTATTTCTCCGTTAACAGGCTGGGGACGGGCGATGCGAATTAAGGGAATACCCAGTTGTTGGGCTAATTGTTGTTTGCGGGTCTCTCCCCCGGCGGTTCCAGAGGCTTTGGTGACGACCAGTTCAATCTGCCATTGCTGCCATAATGCCCGTTCTAGGTCTTCACTAATGGGGGGACGCAGGGCAATTAATCGGTCTGGGGTAAAACCAGCGGCGATCGCCGTTTGCAGGGATTCCAGGCGGGGCAAGATACGGGCAAATAAAACCGCTTGGGATTGTAAGGGCTGAAAGTGGGGCAACCAGTTGGCGCCGAGGGTCAATAACACCCGTTTTTGTTGGAGATAATCACCCTGTAATAACGCCTCTAAGTCCGGCACTTCCACAATCTGATTTGTTACCGACAAAACCGGCCGTTCAAAGCGTAAATAGGGGAAATTTCGTTGCTGGGCAATTGCCGTTACCGTTTGGCTAATTTGCACAGCAAAGGGATGGGACGCATCGACAATGGCTTGAATATTTTCCGTTTGCAAAAAATCAGGAATGTCCGGCTCCGTTAATCGACCCACCCGCACCGTTAACCGAGGATGAACAGAATATAAGTTAGCGGCGATCGCCGTTGTTACCGTCACGACTATAGAGAAACCTTGGGGAAGTAATTTTTCCGCCAACTCACGACTCTCCCCTGTCCCACCAATTAGCCACAGTCGTGGAGTTTTAACCACCATTGATCAAACTCAGATTAAACTTAAGTATTTTTTTAAAGATGGGCAGCGAGAGACTCGAACTCTCACGACCGAAGTCGCCACATTTTGAGTGTGGTGCGTCTACCAATTCCGCCAGCCGCCCTTGCTATTTATTTTTTCAGCTTCCAAATTATACTCAGCTTTGTCACCTTTGAGCAAGTTTTGATAAGTTTGGGAACTGCTCCAGCGATCAATTTCCTTGGCCCGCAACACAGGGACGGGGTGGGTTAAGTCCTGGGTTTGCATGGTTCTGAGCATCGCCCCCATTTCATCTTCACTAATGCGGTCATAATCCCGCGCTTGCTCAATAAAGGCTTCTAGGTTTAGCAAAGGCGCTAACTTGGGCGATCCTCCCGCCAGTTTCATTAACACCGACATCACCACTTTGGGATCTTGCACCGCCAACAATGCCGCCCGATCGCAACTAAATTCCGCACACCGCACCCATTCCAACATTTGGGCTTGGAGGGATTGGGTTAACATTGCCCCCCAGTTGGGAATCAGCCCCACCGCCAATACCATAATATTGGCCGCCGTCAGGTAAACCCCATGTTCACATTTAAGATGCCCCAGTTCATGGGCGATCACCGCTTGGATTTCCGCTGGGGTCAACATATCCACTAAGGAAGTGTGCATGACCATAAATGGCTTTTTGCCCCGCATGGCGAAGGTGTAGGCGTTGGGTTGGGGATTTTGTTGGAGATATAAATCCGGCGGCTCTAGGTCTAAAACCTGGCAAGCATCGATTAATAGTTGATGGAGATCGGGTAATTGTTTCTCGCTGATCCGCACACTGGCGGCCAGGTTATTCAAGGCAAAAAATTGTTCTGCCACCGACCCCAGTAAACCCCGCACCAAGAGATCCATGCCGGGTAATTGCTTCAGGTTGGCCGTGGCTTGGCGATCGAGGGGATGGCGAAAATCGTTGGCTTTTAGCCCGATTAATGGAATGGCGGAATGGGTCATTGGGGATTAATTGTTACAACGGGAACGTTCCAAGAAGGGCTATAGTCCCCCATATTCTAGCCGGAAAAATAAGAGTATCCCGAAGATAGCTGAACTTGGCGATGTAGGAGTCGATACACAATTTTTTAGATCATTTCTGAAGCCAGAGGTAAAATCTAAGGCAGAATTTTAGTGGGAAGGATCGCCCGGAGTTCACCAATGTTAAAAGGAAAGGATGTTGAGGGCATTTTTACGACTCAACTGTTGCAACTCGGTTTTAGATCATTGACCGGGGTGGTTAATTATTTTCGGGCTAATCCCAGTTTTGGCCATTGGTTAATCATAACGTTGCTAACGGCATTGCTTTATATTGTCGGCATTGGTGTGAGTGATGCCCTGGTCACAAGTCTTACGGCCAATCGCATTACCCCTGTTTGGTTTCCTGCTGCCTTTACCTTCAGTCTTTTTTTTTACTTTGGCGATCGGGTTATTGCCGGTATTATTCTTGGCTCAGTATTGGGACTGATTCATCCCTTGAGTGCTTTTGAGCCACCGTTATTGGGTTGGCAAATTTTCTTTTTGCAAGTGATCTTTACTACGGCTAATTTGGTACATACTTGGCTAGGTAATATTTGGTTAAAAAGAAAATTGTTTGAGGTAAAAAAATCTCCCGAAGAATATAAATCTTGGCGAAAGTCAACGTGTAAAAATATTATCGACCCTATCTCTTTAATTAATTCCTTTGATCGTCTCAAAACCAGTCTCGCCTTTATCACTGTAGCCCTATTTGCGCCGATGGCTTCGGCTTTTGTTGGTATTGGTGGTTTAGTAGTGCTAGGAAAAATCCCCTGGGATCAGATAGCTTATAGTTGGCTGACTTGGTGGCTGGGTAGTGCGTTGGCAATTGTGGTTTTCTGTCCAATGTTAATGGGTTTTGAACCGGGATCATGGGGATTTAGAAAGCGACAGATACCTTACTTAGTCTCGGTTATTAGTGCCGGTATTTTAATTGGTTTATTGAGTTTTTGGTGGGCATATCCTGTTGCTTATTTATTTTTACCTTTATTATTAGCGATTGTTTTTTATTTTGGCCGCTTTTACGGTAGTTTAGCCGTAGCAATTATCGCCACTGGCTCAATTGTCTTAACATCCCTAGGGCGAGGGATTTTTATCACCATTCACCCCAATAGTTCGATTGTGTATGTACAGATTTTTAGTGGCGTTTTATCGTCTACAACTCTATTGTTTGCAGCACTGATTAAGGAAAAAAACCTAGCCCAGGAAATGCTGCTTCAGTCCATTGATAACTTAGAAATCCAGGTGGAAGAACGGACTCAAGCATTATTAGCCAGCAAAATAGCTTTAGAGGAAAGTCATGCTGAGCTGGAAAAATTGGTGAATTTAGATGGGTTAACGGGTATCCCTAACCGTCGTTATTTTGAGTATCGGTTCGAGATGGAATGGCAGCGCCTTGCTTGGGCAGGGAGGCCCCTCACGTTAATGATGTTAGACCTTGACTGTTTTAAAACCTACAACGATAACTACGGCCATGCCCAAGGCGATGTGTGTTTACGGGAAGTGGGGCAACTGTTACAGCGTTGTTTGCACCGCCCCCATACTGATTTGGTAGCCCGTTATGGCGGGGAGGAATTTGTGGCGCTGTTGCCCGATGTAGATACGGCAGGGGCGATCGCCGTAGCGGAGCGATTTCTGACTGAGTTGAGAGCCCTTGCTCTGCCCCATCAATTTTCCACGGTGGAGGAGATAGTAACCATTAGTATTGGCATTGCTGTGACAATTCCCCTTCCTGATTGCAATCGGCAGGATTTCTTTGTGTATGCAGACCGGGCACTCCATTTGGCTAAAGACGGGGGCAAAAATCAATATCAGTTTCTTTGCCTCAACTCTTGCCCTTAAAACCAACAGGGAGTTGGCGGGGAAAGTTTAACTGCTGTTCCAATTGGTAGGCCAACGCTAACACGGTGGCATCGGCGGCGGGTTTACCAATAATTTGCACACTCATGGGTAAGCCTTGGTCATCAAAGCCCACGGGAATGGCGATCGCCGGTAGACCAGAGGCGTTAAAGGGGGGACAGGGTGCCACCCATTCAATAATTTTTTGTACCGTTTCCGCGGGGCCAATGTGAGACCATTCCCCAATTTTCGGCGGTTGATGGCTGTAAACGGGCAGAATTAGGGCATCGTATTGCATCATAAAGGCCACAATTTGCCGGGAAATGATTTGCATTTGTCTAACAGCTTGTAAATACTCCCCCGCTGAACCGCTGGTTTCCGCTAACCATTGATTAACGGGTTCGAGTAAGGGTAAAGGAATCCCCGCTGCGCCCACTCCAGCTTTCCAAATAGTGATAAAGGGTTCCACTAATTCCCCCGCTTCAAAACAGGCTTCTTCTAAGTGGTGACCCAAATTTTCACAGGCGGCGATCGCCGTTTTAACTCCCTGTTGAATGGTGGGGGTACTGATGAAGGGAAACATCGAGAAATGATAGGCAATGCGGAGTTGTTGGGGCGATTTTTGAGTGGACTCTAAAAAGGGAATTTCGGGCTGGGGCAACCAATAGGGATCGCCGATTATGTAACCCCCCATCACATCCACCAGGGCCGCCGCATCTAACACCGTCCGACTCAAGGGCCCTTGACTAGCTATGCCGCTTTGGTAGTCCCCGACAGGGGCGTTGGAAATCCGGCCCCGACTCGGTTTAAAACCCACTAACCCACAACAACTGGCTGGCCCCCGCAATGAGCCGCCGCCATCGGAGCCATGGGCAATGGGACAAAATCCCGCTGCCACCGCCGCCGCACTGCCCCCACTGGAGCCACCGGCGGTATGGTCTAAATGCCAGGGGTTACGGGTGGGTAAAAATCCAGGGGGTTCGGTATAGGGAAAGGTGCCAATTTGGGAGGTGCTGGTTTTGCCTAAAATCACAAAACCGGCTTGCTTGAGTTTGCTGACCACGCCATCATCTCGGTCGGCAATGTGATCTTTTAAGGCCGCTACTCCATAACTGACCGGCATTCCGGCGACGGTGTTGAGGTCTTTGATGCCGATGGGAACCCCAAAAAAGGGCGGCAAATCACTCGAATCACTGGTTTTGCTTAACTGCTCTGTTTGGGCCTTGGCGGTGGCGATCGCCATTTCTGGGGCTAGATGACAAAAGCTACCAAGGATTTTATCCTGCTGGGCAATGCGATCAAGGTAATATTGGGTGACTTCGAGGGGGGAAAGTTCCCGTTTGCGGATTGATTGGGCCAGGTCAAGGGCAGTCTGCAAAGCAAGCTCAGTCATAGCAATTTAGCGGGTTGTCTGTCTAAACTTCCTAAGACTATCCTAATTGTCTCAACTTCTTCAAAGGTCAAGCCCTCGCCTAAACTGGGGATCAAGACCGGGTAAACCGTTAGCACAATGCCGCCATGAATGATTTTGAACAACCCTATGACGTTCTGATTATTGGGGCTGGCCCAGTGGGGTTAGCAACGGCGATCGGGCTACAACAACGGGGCATTAATAACATTTTGGTGGTGGATCAAACCCGTGAATTTCGTCCCGTCGGTCAGGTGGTGGATCTGTTGCCCAATGGATTGAAAGCATTACGGGCGATCGCCGAGTCTGCCTACGAAGCTATGGGGATTCCTACAACGGACAAAGAAGCCGATGGTCAACCCGAACAACAACGGTATTGGCTCAGAAAAAATTTACAAGGACAGGTTACCCATGCCGTTCCGTTAGGATTTAATCATTGGCGCGAAAAATATGGAGAAGGACGCATTTCTTTACCTTGGTTTAATTTACAAACTAACCTAAGAAATTTGATTGATCCCAACTTAATTCAGATCAATTATCGTTTTTTTGATTATCAGCAAACCCCAGACGAAGTGATAGTTTTTTGCCAAACCAATCAGGAAACCCTGAGTAATCCTTTTGCCCATTGGGAAAGTGGTCAGGAAATAGCAAAAGCCGAAATGCGGCAAGACTCAACTAATCCTCAAAAGTCCATTACCATTCGGGCTAAATTAGTTGTAGCCGCCGACGGTATTAATTCCACGATGCGACAAGTTTTATATCAAAATACGGCTTTGGAACCCTGGGCAAAACCACAATATTCCGGCTGGGCTGCCATGGGCTGTTTATCCATTAATCCGGTGCCAGAAAACATCATTAATCAACTCAAAACTGATTATTTCCAAGACCAAATGATGGTTAGCTTACAAAACGATGCCCTGATGCAAGCTGATCCTGAGCAGGATTCGCCGCGATTAATTTTGATTAATAAAGGAGAGGCAGGCTTGGGTTATTTGTTTCATTTTCCCGTGCCGTTAGATAAGATTCTCCATCAACCGCCGCTTGCTATTTTAAACTTGGCCATTCAACAATTAAAAAATGCCGATTTTCCTACGGCCATTACTGACTTAATTGGTCTCACTAATTTAGAGCATTGCTTTAGTCGCCCCTACTACCTTCATGCCGCTAATGCCTGTGATCATTTCCCGATGTGGAGCCACGATCGCCTGGTTTTAGCGGGAGATGCCGCCAATGGAATGCCGCCATTCAGTGCCCAAGGCGCTAATCAAGGTTTGGAAGATGCAGCCTACTTGGTTAAGGCGATCGCCGCTTTGGTGAAACAACAACAATTAGAGGATTTAGCCGCGATTAATCAACAGTTTCAAACGTATGAAAGCCAGCGTCGTCCCTTTCTGGCACTGATGCAAAAAGCCGCCTTAGAAAGTCACCGTTGGACGGAAGCAGAATGGGAAATTTATGGTCAGCAGGTTTATGGTCGAGAGCTTTAAACGCAAAAGTTTGTTCTATTGATTCGTAAAAACGAGGAAAATTGGCCGGATTTTGTTGGGAGAATCCCCTAAAATTTAATTATGTTTTCTCCCACCGTTTACTCAGAGATTGCGGCCCATTTACCGGCCTCAGTCAAGCTTATTGCTGTTACCAAAACTAAGGCGATCGCCGACATTGAAGCGGCCTATGCTGCGGGGATTCGAGATTTTGCCGAAAGCCGAGTACAGGAAGCCCTCCCAAAAATTGAGGCACTGGCTAACTTAACGGATATTAATTGGCACTTTATTGGTCGCTTGCAAGCCAACAAAGCTCGCAGAGTGGTGGAAAATTTTGCGTGGATTCATTCCGTTGATCACCTCTCCCTAGCCCAGCGCCTCGACCGAATCGCCCAAGAATTAGCTGTTTCCCCTAACGTTTTGTTGCAAGTAAAAATGGTGCCCGATGACAATAAAACAGGCTGGACACCGGATCATTTACGTCAAGAATTATCAGAAATCAAGCCATTAAATGCCCTAAAAATAAAGGGATTAATGACCATTTTGCCCTTGGGATTAACGCCATCGGAACGCCAAATAACTTTCCAAAATATGGCTGACTTTGCCCACAATCTTAATCGAGAATTTGGTTTAAATTTGTCAGAATTATCCATGGGAATGTCCCAAGATTATCCCCAGGCGATCGCCGCTGGAGCAACCCTGATCCGTCTGGGAACTGTTTTATTTGGTGATCGAGTTTAATCTTAATCAGATTAGTAAAAAACGCCCATAGATAACGTAAAAATGAATCAATTGCATGAACGAGATTATAACTAACGGGCAGAAACCATGGTCAATTTGCTCGAATCAGGTAAGTTTATGGGAGCTTGATGAGGTATGGGATTTGTCGAAGTGAGAATGCGATTGCCTGTTGTCTGAATCACCACCACCAACTGAAAATTGTTGGCAACTTAACGGCGATCGCCCTAAATTTCAATCCCTGCCGCCGCTAACAGGGATTTGAGACGAACATTTTCCGTCTCCGCCGCCTCCGCCCGCAATTTTTCCTGCTCAGCCCGTAATTTTTCCTGCTCAGCCTGGTCCGCCAACTCCACCGTCGAAAGAAAACGCCGCCCATCAGGGTAAGACACCCGCAAAGTTTCAGCCGTTAACTCGAAGCGGATGCCCAACCGGGGACTCACCCAATTCGCCATTTCCTCAATCACCGTTAACTCACTGTTTTGCCGTTGAAATCCCGCTAAATCATTAGTATCAGGATTGTAAATATAATATTCTTCCACGCCGTAATGATCATAAAACTTCAATTTCTTGGCCATTTCCTTGAGGGTATTACCCGGTGACAGAATTTCAAACACCACCTGGGGCGGTTGATTATTTTCCAACCATTGACGATAAGACCCCCGTTTTCCCTTCGATCGCCCCAACGCCACCATCACATCCGGTGCCACCCGAATTTCAGGTTGACCTTCGACGGGATACCACAACAAATCGCCTCCCACAAACACATTTTCATCTTTGGCAAACAAACATTCCAGATTTTCCTTCAGCAATACAATCCACTGAAACTGTTCCGTATTGTCAGCCATCGGTTGTCCATCACTATCAGGGTAAATAACTTGGCGATCGAGGGCGACAGTCATGGGGAAATCCTCGCAACTTTCTTTTCAGTTTACTGGTTGACACTCCCTCGCCTAAAGGCGAAGGATTCTTGCTTCACCCAACATTGCCCCTAAAAGCAGTGCCTTTAGATGGTCTTACACGTTGTCCACAAGCGGAAGCGGTATGCCCTACCGCCAAA
>Ga0315899_10004596_pt1 | contig 14911 bp, 17 predicted proteins | sample LakEriMetagenome_2_FD_203518 | JGI IMG/M metagenome (GOLD analysis project Ga0315899, IMG submission 203518) | Freshwater fungal communities from buoy surface, Lake Erie, Ohio, United States - Buoy 4 MA112 | ecosystem: Environmental > Aquatic > Freshwater > Lake | place: USA: Lake Erie, Ohio... | reverse complement strand
ACTGCTGCCATTGGTGCCAATGAAACGATAGGTAAGGTATCCACCCACCAGGTGCGTTGCCGCAAGCTGACCCACAGACAGCACTGACAGCACAAGAACCACGAACCATCGAACGGAATACTTCACCTTTTGCCTTCTATACAAATATAGACAAGAATTGTGCCTCTTTTGTTGTGTATGAATCATAGAAAATGACAATACCCTTATTTTTGCGTCATGTTTTACAAACCGGACTGCCTTCATTTTTTGGGTCATATCCCTTGTAAGCCCCACAAAACCTCGGGTTACCACTGTTCCGATTGTCCGGCATACACAAAAATTGAGAAGCGTATCCTCATCATTAAACTGGGTGCTATTGGGGATGTAATCCGTACCACACCGCTGATAACCCGGTACAAAGCGCTTTACCCCAATGCCAAATTCACCTGGATTACCCTCTCCCCTGACATTTTGCCATCAGGACAAATCCATGAAATATTGAAACTGAATACCGAGGCGGTGCTGCAGGTTCAAAATACAGATTGGGACATTGCCATCAATCTGGATAAGGAAAAAGAAGCCGGTGCATTGTTAAAATCGGTGAATGCCAAGGAAAAATTTGGCTATTTATTGAAAGATGGCGCTATACAGCCGGTTAACGATCTGGCCAACCACAAGTTCGAAACAGGGCTGTTTGACGACGTAAGTAAGGCCAACACCAAAAACTACTGCACCGAAATTTTTGAACTGTGCGGCATGCAATACAATGGTGAGCCCTACCTGCTGGATAACCATGCTGATAAGGGTTTTTCATGGAATCTTGACCGCAGCAAACCGATTATCGGATTAAATACGGGCTGTGGTGACCGCTGGACCACCCGCTTGTGGAGCATTGAAAAATGGGTAGAACTGGCCAAAGCACTCCAAAATATGAACTACACCGTGCTACTGCTGGGCGGCGCGCAGGAACATGATCGCAACCTGCAGATACAGAGCGGCTCCGGGGCAACCTATCTGGGTCATTTTCCGTTAAAGCAGTTCATCAACCTGATCGATCAGTGCGATTTGGTGGTGACACAGGTAACCATGGGCATGCACCTTACGCTGGGTTTGCAAAAGAAAATTGTGTTGATGAACAACATTTTCAACCCGTATGAGTTTGACTTGTTCGGCAAAGGCAAAATTGTAGCGCCTGCTAAGGCCTGCAAGTGTTTTTACAAGGGTAGCTGCGTAGATGGAACCAGCTGCATGGAAACGATGGAACCTACGGTAGTACTCAATGCGGTTGCTGAAGTAATGGCTTTGTAAAACCGCTTTTCCTTTTCAACAAAAACCCTTATTTTTGCACCCTCAATTTGGCGAGGTAGCTCAGATGGTTAGAGCACAGGATTCATAACCCTGAGGTCGGCAGTTCGATCCTGCTCCTCGCTACGAAAAAAGCCCCGGAAACGGGGCTTTTGTTTTGCTCCATTCTCCTGTTAAACTTTCACACCAAACAAATAACCCACCAGGGCTGACAGTCCCATGGCGATGGTTCCCCAGATTACAATTCTTAGCACCGCCTTGAGGATATTGGATCCTCCGGTTTTGGCTGAAATGGTTCCCAATAAAATCAGTGAAAGGATGGTAAAACCATACAGAAAATACTCCATCCGGGCTACCGGGGCCAATAACGCAACCAGCAATGGTAAGACCCCACCCGCGGTAAATGCCGCCCCGGATGCAACGGCCGCCTGAATGGGTTTGGCCTGACTCACTTCGTTTATGCCCAATTCATCGCGTATGTGGGTGCCCAATGAGTCAGCTTCTGTAAGTTCTTTGGCTACCATCATGGCTGTCTCTTTCTTTAAACCCCGCCTCTCATAAATTTCTGCCAGAATTTTCAATTCTTGCTCCGGCATGGTTTCCAGCTCTGTTTTCTCCCTTTCTATATCGGCTTTTTCAATATCGGTTTGAGAGCTGACAGAAACATACTCACCGGCGGCCATGGAAAGTGCACCGGCTACCAGTCCGGCAATGGTTGCCAGCAAAATGGCATCTCTTCCGGTATTGGCAGAAGCCACACCCATGGCCAGACTCGATATGGAGATGATGCCGTCATTGGCGCCCAACACAGCTGCACGAAGCCAGTTGCTACGATGTATATAGTGACTTTCGAGATAGTTATCTATGGTAATCATCCGTAAATAATTAACATCAAAATTAACTACTTACAGAATAATCCTTACCAATAGCATTCAATGAACTTAAGCATATTTATTTTTGATAAAATCCGAGTAAAAAATTATCAAAGAAAAATGTATTGGCATTTTCTCCTTCACTTTCCTCATCTTCCTCGGTTAAATGCTTGTTACAAGGAAATTCGCAATAGGCCTCAACCCTTGCCGTTGTTATGTCTGCACGCATCATTCGTGTAAATGCAAACCCCTTAAATTCATGCATTACATTAAACCCACGTTCTTCTGCCTCCGGCGTCCCGGCATCCAGGTCCCTAAATTCATTGGGGGCTCTTTTCATGTAAATTGAATCAACCACTTTACCTGTTGGGTTGTAAAACAGCACTTTTATTTCAGCAAAAGAGCAGTTTTTAGGCGTATTATAACCGGAACCAACAAACACGCGAAAAACCGCCATGACCGTATCTTTCAGCAGAGAGGGCTGCAAGTCGTTCAACGCAATTTTTTGGTATATGTTAATTTTTCGGTTCTCCTGATTTCTATTGACCGACAATCTAAAATAGTTGTTTTCGGCATTGGCCGGAATACCCAACTTTTTATCGCCATGGTTCCATTCGTGGGAGGTGGTTCCATAAGAAGATACCCAGTTAGATTCTCCTGCTGCCGGAAAATCGGTTTCCCAAAAGTTGGGTTTGCTACTCACATTGGCTTCAGCCCCGTAATTGTCAATCCTGTTGGGCTTTCCAATCCATTTAATGATTTGTGCATCTGATTGAGAACAGCACAATACGGGTGATAATAAAATTATTGAAAAGAATAAACTATTCCTCATGGCAAGCCGATGATTTAGGAACAAAACTAAACTGTTAATGATAATCAAAATGTTTTTTTCATAATACGGCGATTGCCATCGCTATCTTCATATTGAATTTTAGCATCGTCATAGCTGATGATTTTTGAGGGGGTATTCTTTTTGCGCAATGATTCCTCCAACAGCGTTGCAAAATATTCCGGTTCTGATTCAATTTTATCCAGGGTATTGTATAAAAATTTATTCTTCACCTTCCAGGTACCAGTTACTTTCATTTTTACTGAAGATGTTTCCAGGGTTTCATCATCCACAAATTCAAGCGTAGCTTCAGTTTTATAACTTCCATCCTGAAAATAAACCGAAGATATATCCTTTACTTTTCCGCCATCTTCGACCATGTCATCTTCATAAAATCTGCCCACCAAAGCATCTGAAATTTTCTCATCTTCAGATTTAAAAGCCTGACAACCCGTAGTAAAATATACGGATGCAATTACACTAAGAAAAAGAAATCGATTGAGAAGGGTATTCATGTTTATTTTTTTTCAAAGATTGCGATTGGGTCTTAATATTCCAAATTTCAATTTAGATATAGATATAACTGATTACAAACCGGAATTTATCTATTTGCCATTTACTTTATTATGAGTTGGTTAATTATTGCCAAACTCAATACGATAATTAAAGTTGCAATTTTCATCGGGCAATAACATCTGAATTCCTTCCTTTTCTTCCAGTTTACCCGTTGCATGTATCGAGTCTGCCCAGCCCCACCAGGGCTCTACGCAGAAAAACGGGGCTCCGGGTTTTGTCCACAGACCCAGTGCAGTCCAGTCTTCGCAATGGAAGGTAAAAATAGCACCTCTCCCCTGCTTGCCAAAACCCAGCGATTGAAATGGCGGGCTTTTCAGCACAATGGCATCGGATTGAAAAAGGGCGTCTTCCAGTTTAAAACAACTTGAAAGCTTGATGTCTTGGGTTTCACCGCTGTAATAATTGCCTTCTATGAGATGTTGCGGAAGCACATATTCTCCGCCAAAATCCAAGTAATGGTCTGATAAATTACCATCCAAATGAAAGCCGGGATGCCCGCCAATGCTGAAGTGTATGTTGCTATCGCCGGTGTTTCGCACCCAGTATTGGGTGTGCAGTGAATGTTCAAGCAGTTCGTAGGAAACGAGCAGTTCAAACGCAAACGGATACTGCAGGCGGGTGCGTTCATTGTCGGTGAGCTTTAGCACTACTTTGGTTTCGGTTTGCTCAGCTACTTCAAACATTTCATCGCGGGCAAAACCATGCTGTTTCATGGCATACGTTTCATTCCCGTAGCGATATTGATCCTTCTGCAGCCGCCCTACGATGGGAAACAATATGGGCGCAAAACGATTCCAGTGGTGGTCATCTTTGCGCCAGATGATATTGCCATGCGCAGCATGATTCAGCGACTGCAGTTCAGCTCCCTGTTCGGAAATGCTTGCGGCGATATGTGGGTTTTGAAGCGAAATCACGGGGCGAAAATAGGGCTTGTTTTCTGATTGGCGTCCTCAACAACCAGCCTGGTTTTAATTGAAATGGAATTTACAATGGTTGGCGGGGAGGGCAATCACACGGCATTTAGGAGAATATGTAACTGAATCTTATTTTGCAGATTTTTCTAAGCTATCGCCTGCTGAATAAAGTTGAAAAAGAATAATGAAATTAGATACTAACGATAAAAGACCAATAAAAACGTAAGTGTTTTTAATTGTTTCCGTATCTCTTGAAGAACTTAATATCGCAAATGCGATTAAAGCAATTGTAATCATAAACAAAGTTGTGTAAACAACATTTTTTATTGCTTTTCCCGCTTTTATAATATTAGATGGTTCTATTATTTCGTTTTTAATTTTTAGTGTTTTTTCTGATGTTACTTCCCTTGCATAATATTCTTGATAATTTTTAAATCCATTGTCTTTCAAATATACATCCAAGAAAGTTTCAATATCGGGTTGATTGTATTGTAAACAAAATTCAGATATTCTTGTCGTCTTACTAGCTGGGATTTCAAACTTTCTTCTTTTTAATTCTGCGTATGCGCACAATATGTATTTTGGGTCATAAACAGTCCAATAAAAGATTACAGAAGATAAATCAGAACTGTTCATTTTTACTATTTCTTTTAAACTTTTTGTTTCCATTTTATTAATTATTTTTTAATTGCTGGCGAGGAAGTCTATCACACGACAAATCATGCTTCTTCGAAATAATCGAAATCAATTTTCTTTACTTGATACTCATTTACTGCTGAAAGTCCCACATTATATTCAATCATTAGATTTGCTAATTGTTCACCGTTAATTAAAACAATTTTGTATTCTACTTGTGTGACAAAGTCGTATACACTTTGTGGATATGTTGAGGTAGTTATGAAAATACCTTTCTTTGCTTTTTTTGATGCTAATGCCCCTGTAAAGTCTCGGATTTCTTTTACAGGAATAGCATTCTCCCATTTCTTCGCTTGTAAGTAAATTGTGTCTAGACCTAATTTGTCTTCCTTAACAATCCCGTCAATTCCTCCGTCACCTGATTTCCCAAGTGCTTCACCAGCATCTTTTCTTGAGCCTCCATACCCCATTCTGACAACTAAGTCTATTACCAACTTCTCAAAAAATCCAGGAGAGCAATTTTTTACAACATCAAGTACTTCTTTTGCTAATTCTGATCTTAGTTTCTGATATGCGTATTCAAGTGCCTCCTCTGGTGTTTTGTCTGTTTGTGAATCATTTGTCTCAGCGGCGTTAAAGTCACCACCATCGTCTTTGCTTTTCTTAATAGATTTAAAGTCAACGAACTCCTGATATCGTGTTAAATATTGTGCAGTAATTTCCCTAGGATTCTCTTTTAATAATGTGAAACCGCGGTCCGTTATAACAAATTTAGCTCTAGAGGGAGTTATAAGAAGTCCAGCCTTTTTTAAGTAAGTCCGTGCCCAACCAAGTCGATTTCGAAAAATAGGTTGTTGACCACTGGGCAGTAATTCACTTCTTTCCTCATCTGTCAAATTGAAATGCTTAGATAATTTATCGTCCGCTTCTTGCAATGAATGTTCTTTTTTGTCCCCAAGCATCTCAAGCAAGGGTAGCATTATTTCTTCGTAGGATGGAATCATTTTCGTCTTTTATTTATTTTTAATAACTCGCCAGTACGCGCTATTTATTTCGACAATTACAACCCTTTTTGATGCGCTTGGCGAAGTTTTTTAGCGTATTATTTTCAAACATAGGGAACAAGTATAACTTTTACAAATATCAAAATGGAGAATTTTAAAACCGCATCCCACTGCCCCGGACAGCAGCGGCAGCGGCGGCGAGGGAGGCGGATGCGGTTGCGCGTGCGAGGAGGCGACCGGCAGGAAGCCCCCGCAGCCGCTGCAACCGCCTGCAAACCAAAGCCGCCCTACAGCGAATGGCCGGAAATGGCGCAAAAAAACAAATCAAAACTACGGCTTGGCATAAGGCAACCGCCCCAACCCACTGCCGGTGAAATACGCATCGAGGCCCTGGCTGATGAGCACCTTTGCGGGCGCCAGGTTTACAAACCCATCGGGCGCCACCTCTACCCCATTGCACTGCACCTGACTGATGCTGCCAATGATGAGTGCTGTATTGTTCAACTCAATGGGAACGAGCTGCCGAAACTGCATGGCAATGCGCACCACGGCCTCATCTACGCAAGGCGCGGCAAAATCGGGCAAATAGCACTCACCGAAACCCACGCGCTGAAACTCGGATGCATGGGCAGGGTAACGGGCCGAGGTTTGGTGCGCCTGCTGCATATACGCCGCCGACACAAAATTGAGGCTGTACACACCGGTATCCAATATGTTTTGCAGGGTGTGGCGCTCCACCCCTTCGGGGGCCGGGCGACAAACCAGCCCAAACAATGCGGGATTGGCACCCAGGTGTATGAGGGAGTTGAATATGGCGAGGTTGCTGATGCCCTGGGTGGATTTGGTGCCCACGAGCACGGCCTGCCTGTAACCGGCCAGCGAATTGATGAAGGTGGTGCGGTAGCGCTGCTCGAGCTGCTCTATTTGTTGCTGATGTAGGTGCATGGGTTAAAAGTATTGATACAATTGCTTTTCTGCCTTTTTCCAATAGGCGAAAAATGAGGGGTAAAAGCCGGTGATTTCCGGTAGAATCCAGTCGCGGGGCTCTTCGGTGCCTTGGTGGCCCGTATTTAAGGGGTGCTCTTTAAAATACACATCGGTTAAACCATATTGGCTTAGCAGATCATGAAATGAACCCACAAATATCTGTAAGCCGTGTATGTTTTGGCCCAAGGCCAACATAAATGCTATGCATTTTTCACTTACGGGGAACCGTGCAAACAAATCGGGATCGAGCAATAAAATACGGTTGCCGGACTCGCATTGGTGCCAGAGCGGATCGAGGTTGTAGTAATTGTAAATGTAGGTAGGCAATGCAGCATCGATACTGATGGCGGCCTGGGCCGGAAGCGTCGATTGCCCTTGAAAAGGTTCGGTTTGCGACAACGCAGCGGGGATGGACATTTTTTCCAGGTTTTCGTAGGATGTATCCAGAAAAGTGCCGCTTTGGGCGGTATCGGTATAGCGGTTGATGTTTTCCTGATTGGCGAAGTACTTTTTATTGCTGTTGGCCCCGGCCACCCATTGCCAGCTGCAGGCGTTGCTGGCCCAGTCACCATCGAGCAGGTGGTAATACATCCATTGGGCGGGCTGCAGCCAGTGCGATTGTGCCAGGTTGCAAACCAGCGAGGCGGTGTACATGCGGCAATGGTTGTGCATGTAGCCGGTTTGGTAGAGTTCTGCTATGGCGCTGTCTATGCCCTGTATGCCGGTGGTGGCGTTCACTATGGCTGCGGGTATTTGGCGGTTGCTGACGGGTTGCTGTGGGTGGCGGATTTCCTCAGATACGTTTTTATGCTGCGCTACACGCTGAAAATAATCGCGCCAGCAAAGTTCTTTGACAAACTGCTCTATTTGCGGAATCTTATAGCCCCGTTGAAGCACGCTCTGCAACACCTGTCGGGTGCTAATGACCCCGCGGGAAATGTAGGGCGATAGCCGGGTAACGGTGCCATGGATGTGATTGCGCGATTTTCCATAAGCAACAGGATCAATATTTGCGATTTTTACTAAAATCTCGCTATAGGCAGTAGGGAAAGTGATTTGCATGTTAGCGCTTGCTGATTTTGTTATTGGAGATGGACTTCTGCCTGCTGCACTTAAATCTCTCAATTTCAGGATTGCGCTTTTGTGCATGTTTTTGGCTCACGCCGCTATTTACCCGTTTGCGCCACAAGTTGAAGCTGCTGCGCTTAAGTTCTTTGCGCATGAGGGCGATAACGCCCGATTCGGGCAGGCCAAACTGGGCTTCGATGGCCTCAAAGGGCGTGCGATCTTCCCAGGCCATCTCGATGATGCGGTCTATATCGGCAACCTGCAATGCTATGCTTTGATGTTTCTTCGTTTCCATTTTACGCTTACGGCCGATCCCTGAGCCAACATAACAGATGAAGGTGTGGCATTGTTCAGAAAAGCGAATTCGGGACCATAACAGGCCTCAAAATCGCAATGAATGTGGTAATTATGTATGCTGTGAATGCGCCAGCGCGGGTGTTGTACCTCGTATTCCTGGGTCAATAATGGATTGACACGGGTATAGCCGAAGTAATGTTCGAATATGAACTCTTCGTGGCTGTCGGGCTGCATCTCATGACATTGCGGGGCTGCATCTATCTGAATGCTATTCCAGTGGCTGTTTACTTTCCAGTCGTACTGAATGTGTTTCAGCGATGGCTTCTCGGTGATGCGATTGCGGGTAGGCACTGCCGTGTAATGCTCTTTGTACAGCTTATTGGCCAGCCATGCCACGGGTTTGTAGGGCACGGTTTCATTGATAAAAACCACGCCACGTCGCAGGTTACCATCCTCGGTTCGCTTCACATAAAATCGCAGGTTGATTTCTTCAAACGAACCCATCAGCGGAATGGGCATGCCAAACAAACGGGTGTTTTTGAACATAAATCCAACCAAACTCACAAAGGCCTCTCCACGAAACAAATCCAGTTCAACACCTGCCGGAAGATAAGGCATTAGTACCTCCGGAGGCACAGCATAATTGGCCATTACAAGGTTTTCCCAACGGGCTGTGAGAAAGTTCGTCATTACCTGTGTGCTAAAAGATTAAACCCACTAACATCAGAATGTACTTATCCATTTGCCTCAGAGCCATTTGTTTGGTTTAATGCCAATGTTTTCTCGTACTTATTGTAAATTTTTATGATAAACAGCCCAAAGACAATAGCAGCAAGAATCAGCAGGGTATTCAGCAACCCATCTACTGAGAATGACAATCTGATGAGTATGGTAGAAATGATAAAGCCTGAGTTTCTGATAATCTTATGAAATTCATCGGTATGGAAAAACGAAAACAAAAGCAGTATCACATCCACAATTATTAAAATGGTAAAGAAATGCTCAAAGAATACATTGTTAATGTTTCTGAAGGCATAAATACTGCCCTGATGTATGCCTAGCGTAAGCCATAGCCAGTTTACCAGAGAGTATACTGAAACAACCAACACCAGCGGAATTAAGAGCGATGCCAGGGTTTTTTTGATATTGACAAACCGACCGATTCCGACTTCATCTTGGGATATGTGGGCAACAGGTCCGAAACGCCTTGCCCCTTCTTTTTGAAACAAATAGATAAGATAAAATAAAACCAGCGATGCAATAAGATCATAAGTAAACTGCAAATCATATTTGATTTTGAACCAGTCTGTGGTAATGGAAAGAGAAGAAAAATCTTTGAAAAGTCTGCGTATTATGATAAGAACAATGATTTCGTATTGTTTGCCAACGTATGTTGTAAATGATTTAGGCAAGTAAAAAATGAGCAGGTAAACCTCATAAACCAGGATAAAGGAGAACGGGGTGTAAATAGCAGCGATGGGGCTTGACAGCAAATCAGCGGAATCAACTGTGTGTATCAATCTTCTATCAGCAAGAAATATCAGGAAGAGGTGGATCAGAAAACTGATTATGGCAACTATCAGCACTATACGCTCACATTTTTTCCTGCTATTTTCGGTGAGCAGTATGCCGAATAGCTTGTTAAACAAACTATTGACGATCATTAGTTTTTAACAAAAAAAATTACATAATGTTTGAATTTTAATACTGAGTTTGGTGAAACACTTGATATAAATTTAAAATTGGTAAGTTTCACAAAAACAAAATGCTAACACAATTTGATGCACTCGTGAAATAAATATAGGTACTCCATTATTAGGGCTTCAGCAGTTCATAATGCGTACTGCGTCCACCGGCAGCTTCTTTTTGCAAAACCCCCTTTTCTAATAAATCATTGATATCGCGGATGGCTGTATCGCGGGAGCATTTGGTCATCTTGGCCCATTTGGAAGAGCTGAGTTTGCCATGAAGGCCATCCAGCAATTTGTTTACCATCTTGCGCTGTCTATCGTTGAGCTCGGTATTGGCATGGTATTTCCAGAAATTGGCCTTGTCTGTAACGCCCTGAAGCGAGACATCGGTGGCTTTGAGGGCATTAACCAAGCAAGATAAAAACCAATGCATCCATTCGGTGATATCTAAACCGCCTTTTTGGGTTTTTTCCAGCACAGCATAGTAACGTTTTCTTTCCTTACGTATTTGGGCTGACATGCTGTAAAATCGCTGGTTACTTTGATCTGCGCGGGCAAGCAACATATCTGCCAGGGCGCGCGCTATGCGGCCGTTTCCATCGTCGAACGGATGCACGGTTACAAACCAAAAATGGGCCAATGCCGCTTTCATCACAGGATCCAGGGTTGTTTGTTTATTGAACCACTCCAGAAATTGTTGCATTAGTTCAGGAACCTGATTGCAATCCGGGGCCTGAAAATGCACTTTTTCTTTACCCATTGGGCCCGATACTACCTGCATAGGACCTGCACCATCCTGTCGCCAGTAGGCTACGGTTATTTTATACATGCCGCTTCTGCCTGTAGGAAAAAGCGCTGCATGCCAGTCGAAGAGCCGTTCGGCAGTCAGCGGTTCAAAACAGTGGCGGGTGGCATCCAGCATCATTTCAACCACACCGTCTACATGCCGGTCGGAATCCACCATACCGGCGTATTCTATACCCAGTTTTCTCGCAACAGAAGAGCGCACCTGTCCCGAATGGAGCTTCTCTCCTTCTATTTCGGAAGTTTTGAGAACATCCAGGGTAAGAGCATCCAGCTGGGCCTGATTTTGAAGGTCAAAACCCAAAGACTCCATCCTGCCCATCAGCCGTCCCTGCAGATTTCGTGCCTCCGACAACAGGTTCAGCAATTCCTCAGCATCCCAATAAAAATCGGGCCATTGGGGATGTTCATAGATATAGTATCCTAATCGTTGCACTTTATGCAACAAATATACGACCTATTTGCCGCAAATAAAAATCATTCGTTGCATATTATGCAACGATTAAGTACTTTTTTTGTTGCAATGTGATTTAGGGCAAATCTGCGCCCCAGTTTTCCAGTTCTGCTGTGCTCCATAGCCCCGGGAAGAAGATGCGTTTCTGGTATTTGGGATGCATATATTTCTGCCAGTCGCTGCCACCGGTGGCTTCTGCATTACCCAAGTATTTGCGGGCTGCATTCAAATGCGCCATCACCCAAGTGACGTTCACCGTATAATCATAATGGCGCATGGCGTTTACCAGGGTTTGATCATTACGTTCTGCCTCCGGCAACTGATTGTATAGGTGCCATAGATTGAGGTTTCTGTTTTTTTGAATCGTATTAAGAAATTCGGCCTTGTACTTTTTCTCGAAATTGCCCAGCAGTGCCGATTTCTGTCCGGTATGATGATTTTTCCCTGCTGCCTGCCAGTACAGGTGTTCAAAGGCATTCTCCACATTTGAAACATCCATACCATCGCGGTAGCGTCTATCCACAAGATTGATAATATCGGTGCTGGCAAACTCAATCAAACGGTATTGTGCACTCTGAAATCCGCTGGCGGGGGTGAGCGTATCGCGGAATTTCATGTATTGCTCCTTTTCCATGCCATCTCCCATAATGCTGAAAGACTGTGAAAGCATATCGAAGTATCGACTGATGCGGTCAAGATGCATGGCGAATTTTGCGGTGGTTAATCCGGGTTCCTGCACCTGTCCTATTTCCCACAATACCATCTTAAACAACAACTCATTGATTTGATGGTACATGATAAACACCATTTCGTCGGGCAGGTTGGTGCGTTTTATTTGCAACCCCAGCAAGGCCTCTACCTGAATGTAATCCCAGTACGTTATAGGTTCGGCGTGCAACAGCCCGCTGAGATGCACATCGGGATTCTGGCCCATGGCAGCATACTTTTCGTCAATGGCTTTCAGCAATTCTTCGCGATTCATTCAGGGTTAATTTAGGGATATTTTAGGCAACCCGATTTCAGCAGTATTGTAAAACATCAAATCATGAATTTTGGGGCGTAAGTATGGCATGATCGGCATTTGACCCAATATTTCCATTACTTCCACTTCATCTTCTGCCTCTATGTGGCACCACCAGCGTGTTCGGTCCTCGCTCACCGCATACATGATAATTTTTTCTTCTGCAAACAGTCGCTGTACCACCTGCATGTGCTCGGGTATCAGCCGCATAAAATCAGGGGTAAGTTCAGGGATGTCGCTTTCTACGATGAATACTGCCATACATTAAGCCCTTAATGTGATTGGTTGCAAAGTTTCTGAAATTTGGGTGAATCCGGTTACGTTACCTGCAAAATTCTTATTTTCATTAACCAGATAGCCGTGCAGTTCTTTTTTCTCATCATCGGTAAGCACATCAAGGTTCTCCAATACCTGCTGAGCCACATTGTACTGTGGCCCCATGCGTCCATCATCAATTTTGATGCAAATGCCCAGCCCTGAGCGGGTAAGGGCCAAGCTATAAACTCCGTCTGCACCGGTTTTTCCGATTACTTTACCTTTGGCTACCCGCATTAAATCGGTGCAGTAGCGTTTGGTACCTGCCACCATTTCAGGGTAGGTGATCACAGCTTCGCGAATGAGGGCACAGGCCCTGTTGATGCTTTCATCTCCAAATTTTTCCGGAAACAACAGGTTTTTATAGGCAATGGCCTGGTTGAATACCGGCATGGCAAATATGGGTGCCGAGCAGCCATCCAGTCCTGTTACCAGCTCATTTTCCTGCATTTCATGGAACAATGCGGTAATGCGCTTAATTTCCCGGTGCAGAGGATGTTCGGCAGATAAATAATCTTCCGTTGATGCGTTATTAAATTTACACCAAGCCAGAAATCCGCTGTGTTTTCCGCTGCAATTGTTATGGATGGCACCGGGCTCCTGGTTATTTTTAATCAATGCCACAAAATCTTTTTTGTGGGTGGGCTGCTGCGCGCCACAACCGAGGCACTCCTCTCCCATTCCAATTTTGGAAAGAATTCCCCGGGCGGTTTCCACGTGCATGGTTTCACCGTTGTGGCTTCCGCACATTAGGGCCAATTCCTTAAGGGTAAACCCAAAATGGTCGAATGCTCCTGAAGTAATGAGAGGTATATGCTGAAATAATTTTAACGCGGATCTGGGGTAGCAAACCTGTTGCACATCGCCCACAGAAGCAATGATTTCACCTTCCTTATTTACTGCACAGACAACGCCTCTGTGGAAGCTCTCTACGATACCGCCACGGGTATGATGTACCAATACGGGATTTACTTCTGAATTCACGCTCTGCTTTTCTCTAACTGGTGCTGTGCCAACAGATACAATACTGCCATCCGCACGGCCACACCATTTTCTACCTGCTGCAAAATAATGCTGTTGTTCCCATCGGCTACCTCGCTGCTTATCTCCACACCGCGGTTTATGGGTCCCGGGTGCATGATAACGATTTCTTTATCCAGCTGGTTCAGGTGGGTTTGGGTTAATCCATACTGCATGCTGTATTCTCTCAGACTGGGAAAATATTTGATATCCTGCCGCTCCATCTGAATGCGCAGCATATTGGCTACATCGCACCACTGAAGCGCATTTTGAAGGTTGTGCTCCACCTTCACACCCAGCTCTGCCATGTGGCGCGGAATCAGGGTTTTGGGGCCACATACCATCACATCGGCTCCCAGTTTCTGTAGGCAAAAAATATTACTCAGGGCCACACGGCTGTGCAGGATATCACCCACTATCACCACTTTTTTGCCGTATACCGAACCCAGCTTCTCGCGAATAGAATAGGCATCCAGCAATGCCTGGGTGGGGTGTTCGTGGGTTCCGTCTCCGGCATTCACAATCTGGGCGTTTACGTGTCGGGCCAGGAAAACACAGGCACCCGGGGCAGGATGTCGCATCACCAGCATATCCACTTTCATGCTGAGAATGTTATTCACTGTATCGATGAGGGTTTCGCCCTTCTTTACCGAAGATGTGGAGCTGGAAAAATTGACAATATCTGCCCCCAGCCGTTTTTCGGCCAGCTCGAAAGAAACCCGGGTTCGGGTAGAGTTTTCGAAGAAGAGATTTGCCACCGTAAAATCCCGCAGTGACGGGGTTTTCTTGACCGGACTGTTAAGCAGCTGCTTAAAATTATCGGCCGTTTCAAAAATCTGCTGTATGCTTTCTTCCGAGAGCCCTTTGATTCCTAGGAGATGTTTGAGTGTTGAGGGCATCAATTATTTTTTGTTAGGCAAAAGCCAGGTTTGATTTTGGTTAGGATTCCATTCTACTTTTACGTGTTCGCCTGTGCTGCGGCTGTCTACCACCACACCGCTGTAATCTGCCGCAATGGGTAATTCGCGGTTGTAACGCCTGTCTACCAGCACCATAAGCTCTACGCGGGCAGGCCTGCCAAAGTTTATCAGTGCATCAATGCCGGCCCGAATACTGCGCCCGGTAAACAATACGTCGTC
>Ga0315899_10004593_pt1 | contig 14915 bp, 9 predicted proteins | sample LakEriMetagenome_2_FD_203518 | JGI IMG/M metagenome (GOLD analysis project Ga0315899, IMG submission 203518) | Freshwater fungal communities from buoy surface, Lake Erie, Ohio, United States - Buoy 4 MA112 | ecosystem: Environmental > Aquatic > Freshwater > Lake | place: USA: Lake Erie, Ohio... | reverse complement strand
CCGTCAAAATTCGATTTTGTCTCTTAAAACCCTGATTAATCGGTTTTTAGAGCTAATTTTGACTCTTGGTCTAATCTGCCTGTCTTCCTTGCTGTGACTGACTTACAAATTTTTGGAGATGTCTAATGATTTTACACACTCCTCAACCTGTTTGGCGTTATCCCTATTTTCAAATCCCAGCCATTTTGACAGGATTGTTTCTGATTCTTGCTTTATTAACTAGCTCTCTTAAATGGTTTCCTCCAAGTGTATCAGTACAAATAATGCTCGATCTGAGTTCAAGCACCTATCAATCAACGAATATTTTTCGAGGAACAGGAACAATTATGGCTGCAGAAATCGAAGCGGTTAAAGAGTACGCTCGCCAAAATGCTAGAGCAGAAAACCCTATTCTGCTATCTTTGTATGGGTTTGCCGATCAAGTAATTCCTATTACCCAAAACTTCTCTAATAACCCCAGAGAAATCGAGCAGTCTTTAGATCGAGTCGTGCAACCTAGTATAGCTTCTCTGATTGGAGGTGGAACGAACTTAAATATAGCTGTAGAAAAAGGACTAGAATCGCTCAAACTCCAAGTTGGAAGATGCAAAGAAATGTTAATTATTACCGACGGTCAGACTGAATTGGAGGAAAACTTGATTTCTCAAACTGTCAATAATGATGTTCGGCTTAATTTTCTGATTATAGGGCAAAACATTCCCACCAATTTAGCAGATATTTCCTCAAAAACTGGCGGTATTGCTTTACTCGCTAACGTTTCTAATATCCAAAAGTTAGTCAGCGAAGATTTTCGTAAAAAATTTAGTTCTAATTCCAAGCAAGTCAATTTTTTTCTAGGAGCAGCTTTCATTTCCTTGATGTGGATGTTGGTACTACCTATAGATCGATTTCTGCAAAACTATAGAAAAATGCCTTTTGATTGGACGGGAAGAATTGCCTTATGCAATGCCCTATTTTGGACAGTTTTTATCCTTTTGAGGATAGGCTTTCCTTTCTGGAGTGAATGTTAGAGTTACCAACTTTTATTAATGACGGAGAACATTATGTATAGCGTTACCCAAACAGATAGAAAAGATATTGTTCCTACTTTAGTTATTGGAGTAGGGGGAACCGGATTAGAAGTAATTTTGCGAGTTCGTCGTTTAATTACTGAATCCTATGGCAGTTTAAAAAATTTTCCCATTGTTGAATTTTTATATATTGATACTGATTCGGGTTATAAACCTTCAAATCCTCTGATGATTGGTCCTCCTTTAGAAGAAGGAGAAAAATACTATTCAAAAGTTACGCTTCCAGAAGTTCAAAAAATTGTCCAAGATCCCAGTGGATGGGACTGGTATCATGAGTGGCTGCCTCCTGAACTCATAAGTAATCCCCAGTTATTAGCCTCGCAAGAAGGTGCTGGGCAGATTCGAGCTTGTGGGCGCTTTTCCTTCTTTTTTAATCGTGACAAGATTGGAGCCGCTTGTCAAAGACTAAAAAAAGAGATTCGCAAAAGTGAACATATATCATTCATGCAAGAAAACTATCAATTAAAAGTCAAGTCTGAACTAAATGTTTTTGTAGCTTGTTCAATTGCTGGAGGAACAGGCAGTGGAATGTTAATCGATCTGGGATATTCTCTGCAAAACTGGTTATTTGGTAGAAAAGAAAAAGAACAAGGAGAAAAAGGAGACCTGACAGCAATTATTTGCACTCCTGATGCTTTTAGTAATGTCAATTCTAATGACAAAGTTCACTGTAACGGTTATGCTGCTTTAGCAGAATTAAACTATTTTTCTGATCGAGGCGACGATCCAAAAACCAGATTTAGTGTTCGTTACGCACCAAATGAAGGTTCTCGTATTGAAAACGATCAAGCTCCCTATGATTATACTTATCTGATAGGTTCAACTAATGGATCTGGCGTGAATCTGAGCTTAGATCAAGTCAGAGAAGTGATGGCTCAAAACATCTTTTTAGATTTAGTTTCAGATTTTTCACCTTATAAACGCTCAATTCGAGATAATATCAAACGAGCAGCTTCGGGGAGCAACGATAAACCTCCAATTGGACGTAGCTATCCTCGTAATTTCATGAGTTTTGGTTTAGCCAGCATTGAAGTTCCTATTCATCATATTCGCTCCTATCTAGCTTCTCGACTAGCAACTGATTTATACAAGTGGTGGCAAAATTCTGAAATTAAATTGCCAGCACAACCTGAAACAGTGATTACTTCGCAATTGCGAGAAATTAATCTTTTAAGAGATGAACTTCGTAAAGCAATTTTACGCGCTAAAGATCAATCTTTCCCTTATCAAGCAGTTGTACAAACTTGGCTAAGTCAATTACGTCAAGACATCATTACTAATAACCAATTGCAATGTTCCCAGGAAGGAATTGTTGGTTTCTTTTCTAAGGAAAAAGGTAAGATTGTTAACTTTATTGATCAATATCTCCGTCCTCAAGTTGAGGATTACAAGCGCCATTTTGATGATTCATCACCAGACAAAAGGACTCATGGTGATTACTTGCGCGTGATGTATGATAATCAAGCAATGGTAATTAAAAAAGCCGAAACTGAACTTCGAGAACAAATATACGCCAACTTAGCAGATCGTAATTTAGGACCCAAATTTGTTCAGCTAAAAATTGAGGAAATTAAGCGCAGCTTTGATGCTGATATTGAAAGACTTTCCAAAGAAGCAGAGAAGAATTGGCTAGTCATCGAGGAAGAGGCTCGTAAGCAGTATGAGGCTAGTTTATCTCGAATGAACGAATTGAGAGATCGTTGGGGATTGCAAAAAGAATCGCAAATGAATAAAGAATGTGACGATATTTTAAAATACTTAGGACAGAATTTAAATGCTTTCTTGGAAAGAAAATCAAGAATTTTAGCAGTTGAAGTTCTCCGTCGCATGAAAGAATATATTAATCAACTCGAAAGACAGTTTAATAAATGGCAAACTCGGATCGAACGGTTAAAAATTGAATCTGACACTCAAGCTAAAAATTTTATGAACCAAGCAGATGCTTTAGAAATTGTTGGAATTAAATTGTTTAAACGTCAGGAACTCAACGAATGGTACGAAGATTTTCTCGCTAACGTAGTCAATACAAACGAGATAAACCTCAAGGTTGCGGCGCAAAAAGGTTTAAATGTATTGTGCGAAAGATTGACAGAAATAGTTCTGGCAAACAGCAGTTCTTTATGGGTAGAAGATAGACCTGCTAACGCTTATTTCCGTCTTTTTGATATTGAGAAAATTAAAGACATTCAATATCCTGATTTTGCTCAAATTGTTTATCAGCAGACGCAGACTACTATCAAAAATGCTGGGAATAATACAAGGCTTGTCCAAAATATGGATGCTTGTACTTACTTTATGCAAGATTATCCCGACGAATTAGAGCAGAAAGCCAAGATTCAGGAGTTGTTTGAACAATCGAAACCTCTAGTAAGATTAGACCAAAATATTCCTCAAAACTCTGGATTTGACTATATTGATTTTGCAAAAGCTGGTTTGCTAGGAGGTGATAATCCCCAAGAGCCAGGAGCAAGAAAACAAGCTGATATTTTAAGGATATATTTTAATGAGCAGCAAGCGATCGCACCCCTGACAGAAAAAGAACGCCACAAAATTTTAGCCATTCATGAAGTGGGAGGATTTTCCCTGCGGTGTATTCAAGGAATGGATAAAATGCGCGAGTCATATCAACTCTGGCGAGGGCAACGTATTGAAGCCGAACGAAAAAGACTACGAGGGCAAAGGGCTGATCTTCCTCCTTCGGTTCATATTCAAAAGGATCTCGTTTTTTGGGACTTTATCCCCCCCGACTCTCAAATAGAAGAATTAGTAGTAATTTATCGAGCTTTAGAAATTTTGCTCGATGAGATTAACCAGAGTAACAATCAGCGTGTTATTCGTTACACAATAGAAGTTCACGGAGAACAAGAAAAAGTGACCCTGGCTGCTAATTGGGAAGATGCAGTTCAGGTTTTACAACTTCCTGATTGTCGCAATGATAAAGAGGAATTAAAACGCCAACTTGATGAATTAATCTATACAGCGGAAACACCAGCCCAAAAGCAGCAAATCCAAGAAAAATTAGAATCATATCTTCAAAAACGGTTGTCTGATTTTCGCAGACAGGGAGCAGAAGATAATCCCAGATATTTACGAGAAAGAAATATTATTCGTGAATTCAGTACCGCTAATCGATTGAAACCCTCTCCTTCTTCTGATGCTCAATCGCCTACTAAAACTGAACGTCAACAAGAGAGTACCTCTTCATCTAATCCAGTTCTAGGTTTTGAGATTGACTCTGGCTACGAAAAATACGAACAATATCTCGCTCAACTATGGAATCTCAAAGTACCTCTGGACGCATTTATCAGTGCCGCTCGCTCCAAAGCTTCTGAATTACAGCTAGATGGGCAAAAAGCAGAGGCTATCTGGAATAAGTTTATCAACCCATCTCCGCCTCCTCTCACTCCTCAAGAAGTCGAATATGAAAAATATCTCGGTGACTTATCAAATCTGAATGTTCCCCCAGAGGCTTTTATGAGTTCTGCGGAAGCCAAAGCATCTGCTTTAGGGTTGGATTCACAAAAAGCAGATGCCATCCGAAATAGGTTTTTGAGCTAACCCTTGTTTTACTCAGATTATTGCATCAGACTGCTTAAATGCCCTTAAGGAGAATTTTTTATTGGGGTTGGGTGTGGGGTGTGGGGAGAACAAAGCTGCTTTTTGCCTTTTGCCTTTTGCCTTTTGCCTTTTGCCTTTTGCCTTTTGCCTTTTGCCTTTTGCCTTTTGCCTTTTGCTTACTGCCAATTACCGATCAATAGTTTCTAGATAATGTCATCCTCAAATTTATAACCGACACCGACTACAGTTTTGATAAAGATAGGATTAGCAGGATCGGGTTCTACTTTTTTGCGTAAGCGTCGGATATGGGTATCTACTACCCTTTCATCGCCAAAAAAATCATTTCCCCAGAGATTATCGATTAATTGGGTGCGACTCCAGACGCGATTGGGATAACTGACAAAGGTAGCTAATAAATTAAATTCTAAGGTGGTTAAATCGAGGGTTTCCTCTGGCATTCCTTCCAATTTACGAAGAGCAGAATGTTGATCTAAGTCGATAATAAAATGACGGCTGCGATGGAGTTGTTGGGGTTGACTATCGTGTCTTAAACTACGTCTTAATAAGGCTCTTACGCGAGCGGTTAATTCCCGGGGACTAAAGGGTTTTACCATATAATCGTCGGCTCCCGTAGATAGGCCGATAATGCGATCAATTTCTTCTCCTCTAGCGGTTAACATTAAAATATAGGGGTCTTTTGTCCCGGGTTTTTGGCGAATTCTAGCACACAATTCTAGTCCGTCTAATTCGGGTAACATTAAATCTAAAATAACTAATTCTGGTTGCTTTTGATAAAAAAGTTCTAGTCCTACCCTACCATTATAAGCCAGATGACAAGTAAAGGACTCCCGCTCTAAAGTTTGCTGAATCAAATGGGCGATTTCAATTTCATCTTCGATAATAACGATATCCATAAGTAAGTAGTTATAATTTAATTGAAGATAGATTTTGCCTTTGATCCCCCCTGCCCCCCTTAATAAGGGTGGTGCAGATGCCCCCTTAATAAGGGGGCATCTGACAATTTTTAAAACCTACCTACTTAGGCATATTTTAACATATTAGTCATTCATTTCTTGCTCGGGGTTGAACATTGAAATAATTGTAATTTTTGAGATTTTTTGGGGGGAGAGTTGGCAGCTCTCCCGACTTTGGTGGACTGGGGACTTTTCAAGGTAAAGGGACAAACTGCTCACCGGAGGGAGTTGATCGCACTTGAATTAAGACCGGCTGACCAATGCGATCGCCAGTATTGGGATCAAAGCTAATTTTTCCGGTGGCCCCTGTTTGATGAAAATTGCCAGAGCGCAGCAGGGATTGTAGGCCTTGACGATGGGTATTTTCCCTTAAACCGGCAATAATCACCCGTGTAGCGTCAAAACTGGTGGCTGTGCGCCAACTAACTGGACCGCGCCACTGTTCCTGCATAAGATTGGCAAAAGTCTGGTTAACCGAGGGGTGCCAGGGTGCGGCAAGGGTTAAACCTTGGGCGTTTTTGCCGCCATCTTCGAGGGTGCGAATATTGTAGAGGGTGGGACTACTAAACAGAGGCAAACGCTGACGATTGGAGCGAATAACCTCAAAAACGGGATCGAGACGATCAACATGAGCAACGACAAATAGGCCGTTAGCACCCCCAGAAATCGCCTGATTAAGGGCTTGATCGGCCTTAAAATTGGGTACACTCAGATCGCAGACAATCGGCACAATTTGACCGCCTTTTTTCGCCACATTAGCCATCAACTCATCTTTAAAGGAAATATTATCAGGAGCTTGAGAATCGTAGCAAAAAGCAATTTTTCGGACTTTAGCTGTATTTACTATGTAATTTGCTAAGGTTTCCGTAATTTTGCCGTTAGAAGCCACCAGACGAAAGATATAATTTCCCGCACCGGAGAGATTATTAGCCAGGGAGGTGGGAGAAATCATCACCAAACCGCCTTTTTCGTAGATGGGAGCGGCGGCTAAACTGGCATCGGAGGCATTATGACCGATAACAGCGATAATATCGGGATTTTTGACTAATTCACTGGCTACCTCTTTCGATATCTGCGGCTGATTATCGTCATTAACCACGATAACCATCAGTTTTCTGCCGTTGATCCCTCCCTGTTGATTGATCTGGGTTTGTGCGCTGGCGACTCCTCGCAATATTTCCTGAGCGACGTTGGGATTAGTTGTTGCTGGCACAATAACGGCGATTTTAAAGGGATTTGAGCCAGTTTGCAGGTTGCTGAGATAAATTACGCTTTCGGGATCGTTGGGACGTTGAGCGAGGGATTTTTGCAGAAGTCCCCTTGCTTCTTCGTAGTAACCCTGGGCGATAGCAGCGATCGCTGATTCTTTGATGGTGTTAGAATTAGTTTTGATCAGGAGATGATTGCCGTAACTCATGCGGGGATTATTATCGGCTTTTGGGGCAAATATTGCCAATATTTGGGGAAAAAGAAACCAACCGATCAACCCCAGTAAAACATAGAAAATTGGCGGTAAGCTCGCTTTTTTGCCAGTCTTTGTCATTGCTTTACTCCTTAACTTTGCTGATTGAATTCGGCTAAACGGCGGTTAATTTCGTCATCAAGGCTTAAGAAATCGATTTCTTGAGCTAATTTCTCGCTATAGTTCTCGCTTAATTCACTATAGGCGTTTTCTTTTCGATAACGGTCTTTAATCGCTTCATTGGCATCCTCAAAGCGATCGCGGGAGGTATTGAGGTTGAGACTACTATCAAATTCGTTTATTTTGCCTAAAGCCTCATTCATGGAACTAATCGCTTTTAAGTTGCTCATTTCTAACTTATAATGCTCGATTTTTTCCTGCTCTTTATGAAGTTTTTCCTTAGCAGCAATGACCACTTTTTCGGCATTATCAACCCGATCTTTCATGGCGGGTAGAATTTTTTCTAGGGAGATAACTTTAACCATAGCTAGTCTTGCCGCTTCTTGAAGTCCTTTTTTTTGAGCGGTGACAGCCTGCTGCAAGTAGTTTGTGTGTTCCTGTTTTTTTGCCTCGTATTGTGCTTGAGCTGATTGCTGGGCTGCTACTACTTTCGCCACCGATTCTGTCAATTCCGCTAGGGATTTTTGCATCGATTCTAGGGATTTTTTGGCCGATTCTACGGCAATTTTTCCGCCGGATTCGATGGGAATACCCCACAACCAATTCCAGATCGCAACGAGAGAATTTCCTGCCTTATCACCGATCAGCCAAAAAATCAAGGCCTTTGGGGTTAATTTTTTTGACAATTTCATGCCGTTTGTCTCCTAGAGGTGTTACCTGTTAATTAGGAGTGATGGCCAACTTTAATGCAGTGGATAAGGTTAAGTTTTGTAAAAAGTCTTGACAAGGATAGGAAGGTTTAGACTGGACCGGCAGATTTAATGGGAGCAAGGGGGACAAATTGACCATTTTTGACCTGTAGAATCAAGTAGCGGCGATCATCAGGATTATTATTCATGTTGCGGACACCATTCTCATCGAATCTAACAGTGCCAGTCATTCCTTCAATAGAAAAATCGTCTCTTAAAACTTGATTTAATGATTCTCGATCGAATTTTTGTCCTTGTTGGGATAACTGTCGCAAAGCGTTGAGGATAACTTTGGTCGCATCGTAGGCCATGGGAGTGCGCCAAACATTGATCTTATTTTGCCAAAAACTGTGGATATAATTATCTTGTTTGAGATCATACCAAGGCACGGCGATAACTAAATTTTCTACCCCCTGTTTACCTTCTGCAAGGGTGAGATAACTTTGAAAAGAGGGGGAACCCAAAATTACTAAGTTTAACTGTTGTGCGGGACGTTGCTTAAAGATACTGACGGCTCTTTTCAGATCGTTAATATAGGGAGCAACCATGAGAATATTTACTTGATATTGAGCGATTTTTTGATAAATTTCTTGTTTATCTAAATTAATTTTTGGTTCGATATTGCAGTCAAAATCTTCATCTTTGACGAATTTTTGAAACTGCTGACCGAGAAGAATGTTTCTATATTTTTGAGCAAAGTTATAATTATCCCCAGATCGACTATCGTAACAAATTAAATTAGTGGGGTTTTGGATAATTAGCTTGTCAGTTTGTTCGCGGATATATTCACTTAAGCTTGTGGCAAAAGTTTCCAGATCGGGAACCATTTTATATATATAGCCATTACCAGATATTTTCAGGGAAAAGCTGGTGGGAGATAGGGCTACAATTTTCCCTTGTACATAAATATCTTTGGCCGCTTCACTAGCAGCAGAAGCATTATGACCAACCACTGCTATGATTGACGGATCTTTAACAAATTTTTCGGCTCGATCTTTGGCATCTGCGGCGCTATTATTATCATTAGCTACCACTACCTGTAGAAAGTGAAACTCGGGGTTTTTGGCCTGTTCATCGTTTAACTCCTGTTGCAATAAAGCAATACCTCGTAAAATTTCTTGAGCTATTTCTGGATTATTACCAAGAGGAACACTGGTGGCAATTTTTAAGGGATTTCTGTCTTGATAGGCCGCACGAGCGTTATTATAATAGATGCGAATCTCTGGATTATTGGGCAAGCGATCGAGGGATTTTTTAAAAAGCTGAATTGCTTGTTTATATTCTTTATTTTTAAAAGCTTGTCTTCCCCTTTCAATAATGTTATCTTGTCGGTTTATCTTTAACAATATTTCTTCACCTAAGCTAATTTCTGGGTATTTACTGGCATCATCAGAAAATACTCCTCCCCAATATAAAACTGATAAAGTTACCAGAATACTTAAAATAAATAACAGAGCTTGTTTCCAGTGACGCAATAGACGTACAGGCCAACTTTGACCATAATCTTCTTGGAGACCGTCTCCTATATTTTCAGGAGGTAAAGGTAAAATTAATGGTGGTTCTTCAGGATTTTCTATCAAACGAGGCAGTAAAGAAGAACTAGCAGCATCCACCTCAAATTCGTGTAATCTTAATTCTTGTCGAGCGATTGTTAAGGATTCTTGTAGGGATTTATGTCCAAGAAAATTGGGAAGAAAAACTTCTAGAAATCTCAAAGCAACCCGCACAGCGATGGGTTCTTTCATAACAATAATATGGGGTACTCCGATATTAGCCAACTGACGACCAATACCTAACCCATCGCAGGAGTTACAGATAACAAGTTTTAAGCCTTTTTTAACAGCTATTTCTAGGGAATTTCTTAAATTATGTTCAGGAGATAAAGCCGTATCATTATCAATGATAAAAACTCCATCGTGACCGTCGCTACTGGTTTGACTATGACCTAAATAAACTACAATATCCCATTGATTTTTGATCAACTCATTGTGAATATTTTTCGTTGAAATAGGAACTTCTGAACTGGTACTCAATATTTGCATAGAAACCTTATCTGGGTTTCCTAGTACCGTTTGCAAACTGGATAAATACAGGAAACTATGCTTGCTTTCTATATCAATATTGCCCAAAATTACTAAAACCTTAATCGGAGAAGTCAGGTTAATTATCGGGGGATTTCTCTGGATAGTAAGAGCAATTTCCACATCGGGACACCATTCGTGTAAAAAATTCCAACACTCCCAGGGAATTTGTTGTAAATCAAAGTGGGTAGTTTGGATAAAAAATCTTACTTCTGACTCAGTACCTATATGGAACAAAATATGATTTTGTATCGAACTCAGATAACTAGAGTTTAGCCATTCATTTAGGCTATCTTTTAAAGTTTGAGTAGCTTGTCTCAGGTTGTCTCTAGGATCACCTACCGCTGCATTGGTGATCATACTATGAGGAACGGTAATTCCTAAACTGGGTTGACTTTTTACCCAATGATAATAAGCTCGACGATAATTTTGCAAAGCGTCAGCAATGTCAAGGTTAGGGACTAATTTACCCTCGGCAAAAGGTGCTATCAAGCGATGATTGTCACGAATTTCTAGAGTGACGGAAAATCCCGTTGCAAAATTTCCCTCCCCAATTTTCAGAATCACAACTCTGCTCATGTCTTTATCCTTGACATTTTCTGCTATCTCTATTAAATACTAAACTGCTCGGTAATGCTACTGTTCCCTAAACTTAGGTTAACATTAAAGCGATCGTCGGCATCAGCTAGAAAATAAAGTTGCAGATAGCTATCTAAGGGTTTCTCCCTTGCTATTGCTTCTAAACTGGGGATTAATTGGCCTATTTCATCGCTAATTTGCAAAGATAAACCGGGGGGTAGCTTGGCAAAATTGTCCATGGCATAGGCACGAATTAAGACAGCAATTCTCTGGTGACTGGTCGATAAAACTCCCACCATTAAAGCGATTTTATAACCCATTAATTGACTACCCACATCGAGCATTTTGCGGATAGCAGCATTGGGATAATGAGGATCAATATTCCAGAGATATTCGGCCGCTTGCCAGCGAATAGTGTCATCTTGGGTTTGATGTTGTAGTTTTGCTAAAGCTTCCTCTGGGGTTAAATGTTCCGAAAATTCCACCTCTTTTTGACTAGCATACAGTTGTCTAATTTCTCGCTGAATATCTGCTGGAGATTCTCGGCTGCTGACTTTTTCAGCAGCCAACAAAAAACCCGGATTAATTGGACGATAATTGTCGATAGTGCTGAGGATTTCCTGCCATTTCTCTGTAATAATTCCCTGCAACCATTGACCCAGTTTTGTGGGGATTACCTCTAAACGCTGCTGATAAAGTTTTTCTCGCCATTGTTGATTATTCAACAAAGCTAACCATTGCTGAAAACTAACATCTAATCTCGGAGAATAGGGTGAAACTTGACCTAACTTTTTAATTAAATTTTCTGCTGTTGCTGGCGATAAGTTTGCTAAAGATTCGAGTTTTCCTTGTTCACTCTCTCCCTCTAAACAACTCTGCCAAAGAATATCTAAATCATCAATAATTTGCTCACTGTCCAAATAATATTGATGGTAAATTGAATCGTATTCTGCGAGATTTTTAACATCTTTTCTGGATATAAAACCCCAGATATTGAGAAATTTTTCTGCTAAATCTACCTGCACCCCTAGATAAAAATCTGCCGCTAAATCGGGAATATCAACCCATTCTTGCTCTATTGTCAATCCCTCAATGTCAATCGCTTGACTGGGAATAGTAGTAACTTTTTTATCTTTAATCTGCCAAGTAAACCCGTTAATAAACTCCCAAAGATACTGATGGTTTTCAGGTATTATTTGAAGGGAACAATCAAGATTATCTTTCAGCCAATTGCTTAAGCATATTTGCACCAAGTAATTAATCAAAGCCTGATTTTTGGCGGTTTGATTAGAGTATTGACCGAGAATCGATCGAGCTTGTTTAATCTCTGTTTCCGAAAAAGTTAGCCAAAGGGATTTCGGGTTAATTTGTTGCAAAATATCGAGGTTGACTTTCATGGTATCTCCTAACAGATTAGATTTAAGTTAAGTAGGACTGACAAAAATATTCTAGATAAGCATCGATCTCTTGTTTTTGCCGAGATTCTAATTTAATCTCATTTAACAACTTAGGACAATCTTTGCCTTCCATTGCACAGAGTAGCTGATAAATTTTTTTACATAATTGGGTTATTTCTCGACTAATAGTAGATGAATGAACTCCCAATTGATTAGCGATCTGTGCTTGCGTCATCTTTTCATGATAGTAACAATATACAATCTGTTTAACTTCCTCCTCTTGAGTGATTAATAACTTCTTAATATCTTCCTGGATTTCTTGCTGTTGTAGTAAGTCTTTACTTGGCTTCTTGCTGGGGAGATTTTTCCAAAAATAATTGCTATTATCGTCATAATTATTAGGCTCAAATTTAGAGTAAGGAGGATCGATATGATTACGCATTATCTCCCCTATTTGATTGAGTTTTGCTTGCACTTCCCCCACGGTGAGAATAACTTGCGGTTGTAACTGCTGCAAGCGATCGATTACCTGTTGCCAATCCTCCTCTTGCCAGTTATCCAATGATCTAAGAGAAGCTTTTTTTACCTCTCGAAAACAGTTAAATATTAGCAGATGATTCTCGGTAAAGATACCCGATGCTCGTAAAACTTTTTGAATTTTATTCGCACTAAAAAGACTGACTATACCGAGATTAGTCCTGCCAATAGTTTTATACTCTCCTCGCAGGAAATTATAGAGAGTATTTCTTAATTTTTTATCTGTCCATTTTTCTAAGATTAAGCGAAAAAATCTCGGTTTGGTCTTTTTATCCTGAAAGTTACCGTAAAAATTGCTAGGATTATTAATAATTGCCGTGGCAAGCAAATTCAGCAAATAGTAGAATAGGGTGTCATAATCAGCATCGATCCGATGGCCAACATTTTGATAGACCCTTTGCGTTACTATACAGGAGCGATATTGTAAAAAAACCATCCAATGAGACTTGACTAATTGGTTATTAGGATCATTCTGTAACCATTGCCACAGATCAAGATACACCGCTTCGTCATTTGCCACGCTTCCAGCGATCGCATCGATTGATCTTCTTAATTGTGGCACTTCGTACCAGAAAACTCGATCGCCTTCAATCGCTTTAATAGTAGTATAAAAGTACCTAACGCTCATCTCTATCACCGGCTACAGGTATCTGCTATCTGATTAGGTAAAAACCGAGGATTTTATGCAAGAGTAGCAAAGAAATTGAGCGATTCCCTTGCCAAGCGCACCTCTTTCTCTGACAATAGATGAGAGACTGATGAGAAACTATCAGTTATAGTGAGACAGCCTTAGCAAACCAGCAAAAGACTCATAAATTAACTCTGAGCTGCTACAAATTGCCGTTATACCAACTTCTAGGACAAAAATAGGAATGCGAGTAACCTTTACCGAAAATCAGGGTTTTAGAAAGGAATTGAATAAACGGGTTGATGCTTATTTTACCGAAAACGGCATCCCCACCAGAGATAATTTGGCCATGTATCTGAAGACGATCGCGATTTTAACCTGGGTAATTGCCGCTTGGCTATTTGTGCTTTTTGGTCCAGATATCTGGTGGCTAAAAATTATCGGTTGCATGGTTTTAGGGGGAGGATTAGCAGGGATTGGTTTTAGCATTGGTCATGATGCCAACCATGGCGGCTATTCTAGTAAAAAATGGGTTAATTCTCTCATGGGCATGAGCTACGATTATATCATCGGTACTTCCAGTTATCTCTGGCGTTTTCGTCATAATTATCTCCATCATACCTACACCAATGTTTTAGGGTACGATGTGGAAATTCACGGCGATGGTGTGGTGCGAATGACTCCCCATGCCGAGCATAAATGGTATCATCGTTATCAACATTTATTTATCCCGATTCTCTACGCTATAATTCCTATCTATTGGTCATTCTCCGATGTGCGCTCTATTCTCTTTGGTCATCGTTTTGGCGAGATTAAAATTCCCAATCCTAAACCGATCGATCTATTCGTTTTATTGAGCGGAAAAGTTGTTTATCTCTTCTGGTTTATTGGCATTCCTCTTCTAGTTGGTTATAGTCCCCTAGAAATAGCGATCGGTTTTCTAATTGCTTTTATGACCTATGGAGTGCTTGCCTGTCATGTATTTATGTTAGCTCACGTTTTGGAACCCGCCGAATTTATTCAACCTTCGGAAACCAACCAAATCGAAGACGAATGGGCAATTTTTCAAGTGCGAACTACCGTGGATTTTGCTCCTAAAAATACTTTTTTAAATTGGTATTTAGGGGGATTAAATTATCAAGTCGTTCACCATCTTTTTCCGCAGATTTGTCATATTCACTACCCTAAAATTGCCCCAATTTTAGCGGAAGTTTGCCAAGAATTTGGCGTTAATTATGCCGTTTATCCCACCCTGCGAGGTGCTTTAACTTATAATTATCGTTGGCTCAGACAATTAGGCAATAAACAAAGTAATTTCGATCTCAAATTAGCCAGCTAAAATCAGTTATCAGTTATCAGTTATCAGTTATCAGATGTAAGTTTTAAGTTATCAGATGTAAGTTTTAAGTTAATTAGTTAGTTAGTTATCTGGCTCTCTTAGGTTTGGTGGGCAAAATGTATTCTAAGATACATTCTTTCTGGCGAGCGCGTGGAAGGAACCACAAAGACACAAAGGACACAAAGATTGATCGATCCTCTGTAAGTTAAACTTATCACACAGAACCTAGAAGAGCCGTTATCTTTATCTTTATACCTGTTTACTGATTACTGATCACTATTTACTGGTCACTGATTACTGTTTACTGTTTACTGATCACTGAAAAATGAACCTACCCAACTCGATTACCCTATCGCGACTCTTGGGACTGCCATTAATTTTATACTGGTTGCATCAAGGCACAGAAATCGATCGCTGGTTA
>Ga0315899_10004592_pt1 | contig 14917 bp, 13 predicted proteins | sample LakEriMetagenome_2_FD_203518 | JGI IMG/M metagenome (GOLD analysis project Ga0315899, IMG submission 203518) | Freshwater fungal communities from buoy surface, Lake Erie, Ohio, United States - Buoy 4 MA112 | ecosystem: Environmental > Aquatic > Freshwater > Lake | place: USA: Lake Erie, Ohio... | reverse complement strand
TCCTTTGAAGCTGGAATACATCGAGTGTTAGGTATTTTCGAAGTCGATTCACGATTACGCCTGCCTTGGTCGCTTCACCATGGATCAGCTCAAGCGTTTCGGATAATTCGGAATCAGTGGAACCAGACTTCTTCAACCCATAAAGAAGTCCGCCCGAAAAGTTGCAAATGGCACCCAGCGGCTGATTGATTTCGTGAGCAAGAGTTGCTGCAATCTGTCCTAGGGTCGACGTCCGCTGCGCATGTGTTAATTGATCTTGCTTTTCCGAAATGAGCTTTTCCGACAACTGCCACAAATGGGTCGCCCAATTACGAAGCATAACACCCGAAACCAAGGAGGATACGCTTTGAAGGAAACCTCTCTTTTCCTGGTCAACGATTCGAGCTGATTGAAACTCGCCTTCGATAAAACCAACGAGAATTTCGTTTTCGTGCAGGGGAATACGAAAACCGTCGATCGATTCTCCGAGTTGCAATTGATCGACATCGATCAGTTGGATCTCACCCAACGCTGCTCTTGAGTTAAGGCCCACATTTGCCAACGTTTCGATCGTTTTTCCCGTTGCATTCGTCAACAGAACACGACCGGATTCCAAGTTTAGACCATCGTCAATACTCTTGATAACTTGCCGAAGGAAGGTATTGCGATCGGTAATCACGACAGCCAGGCGACCTAACTCGGCATTGATGGCAAGCAGGTTTGCCCGTTTCTCTAGTCTTTGTTCATTCTGCTTCGCTTCAGACAGATCGTGATAGGATATGACAGAACCCATGATGGCGCCGCGAGAGTCGCGTAACACCGAGATGACTAGTCGCACAAAAATCGGTTCCGATCCCCTGGAATTCACCCGGAGCTTGCATTCTCCCTGCCAAATTCCACCCGACTGAATCTGTCGTTGGACAAGTTGCCGATCGTTTGGCCCGAACAAAAAGAAATCAAAAATCGATTTCCCCAACGACTCCATCTGCGAAAAGCCTGTGAAGTTATCGGAGAAGCGATTCCAGTAAACGATGCTGCCGTCCGTGATCGTTGCGATAATTCCGTGATCGACAGCGTCCAAGAGTCTGAGCTGGAAAGCGATTTCTTCGTTTGCAACATCTAGATTGTCACTTAGATAGGCAGCGGTTGCTCGATGGCACTGTTCGATGAGTTGGTTGTCGTGACGCCCTTTCTCAACATAGGCAAAAACCCCAAGATTGAGCCCGTCCTTTGCAGATTCGAAAGTGGAATCCACCGAATGCAGAATGACTTTTGTGTTGATTCCGGTTCGATTGAGACCGCGAACAAAATCGAAGCCACTTTTTCCGCCTAGATCTAAATCGACGATTGCGACTACAAATTTTTGTTCTTCGGATAGCCGAAGCCCTGTTTCCACATCTTGGCAAACAGTGACATCAAAAAATGCTTGTTGGAGTTTTTTCCGAATGAGTGCGGCCTGCGACTCATCGTCTTCCATCAAGAGGACCCGAGTTAGCGATGGCTTCCCGTTGATCTCCTGCATTTGATTTACGCTCGGTCTGATGTCATGCGTTGACAAGTCTCTAGAAACTCTTCCAACCTGTCGACCAACGTTAGCATGGTTGCCCCAGAACGAAGCTGTTCGTCAAGCGTGGTTGCTTGCGGCGTTACCTCATGAAAACCATAGCTGCCGCAAGCGCCCTTGAGCTGATGGATCAGCGTGCAAAGCTGATTGGAATCATTTTGCTCAATCGATTTTCTGATGGATAGGATGCGCTCCGGAATGTTCGAGACAAACTCGGAAACAAGTTCGGCGTAGTCTGGATCATCAGCGAGTTTCGATCGGATCGGCGGTAAGCTCATTTTTTATTTATTCACAAAGTTGCACACAAAAGACATTGGTTAACCGAATGCTCTCATTCGATACAATACCAATGCGTCGAAATACTCCAAAACGAGTAGTTTTACGGCAATGCGTTCTCAGCGTCTAACGGTGTTATCCGCCAAAACGCTTGAGGCAACCATAGGAATTGTCCTGGACAATTTGGCACAGATAGCTTATAGACAAAATCTAACGCCTCTTGCGTTTTAAAATCAAATGGGTGCTAAGATGGAAAGCAATCAAGTTGTTTATGTGATCGATGACGATGATGGGATGAGGGAGTCGATGTCATTCCTTTTGAAGAAAGCTGACATCGACTGTCTGGCGTTCTCCTCTGGGAAGCAGTTTCTAGACGAGTGGGATGGCACCCAACCAGGCTGTATGGTTGTCGATTTCCAAATGCCCGACATGACTGGATTGGCGTTGCTGAATCAGGCGCGTAGCCGCCTCGGATTTATACCGTTCGTCTTGGTAACGGGCCACGGTACAGTCGCAATGGCCGTCGAGGCAATGAAAATGGGAGCGGTAACCGTCATTGAAAAACCCTTTCGCCACGAGCTTTTCATCGAAACTGTCCTGACAACCATGGCAATCGATTTACAGCGACGCGAATCTGAGATGCATAAGCTTGATGTTGCCAATCGCCTCAAATCGCTTACCGAACGGGAGCAGGAGATCGTAAAAATGGTGGTTGAAGGTAGTTTGACCAAGCAAATTGCTAAGCAACTTGGGATCAGTGCCAAGACGGTCGAGGTCCACCGCAGTCGTATCACCAAGAAACTAGGAGTCAAGTCTGTCGTGCAGCTCGTTCGGATGGTTGTGCAATCGTCATCACCTATGCTATGAACACTTACCGCTATTCGATGAAATGAAGCGCTTCGTTTTTTACCAACGATTGCGCATAGGTTCCCTTGTTGTTACGCCTCATCCATTCTCTTAATGCATCCCACCAGGATTCCATATTTACGAAGCAGTGATCGACAGCGTCACTGCCATTGTCCAGGTCTTTGATGGGTTTGAATATGCATTCCTCGGCCCCGAGTCGCGTTTCATGATTTCTCTCAACAAAGTCAAGCCGTCCATGCCAGGTATTTCGATGTCCAAAATCGCAGCTCGAGCAAAGTTGTCAAATAAATGCCGTCAAAGAGCGATTATACCCTCAGCCAATTTCAGTCTGCTATTGCTGAGTCCACTCGCGTGAAGACTTCATTTGTCCGGAAGCCAATTCGAAAGAGAATCGGTTCATGACGCTGCTAACCGGGGTCAACACTTTGTTCCAAGATGCGAAGCTTGTGGATTTACTGGCAAAGCACTAGCTCGACAAACGTCCTGCATTTTCGGCTGTCTTTCGCTTTGAACAACCTGCCGAATCGGGGGTGCAATCATGAGCGTGAACGGACTCAACGGAAGGGCAGTGCAAGGTATCGACATATCGATCGTCAAATTGGTACCTCGCAATGAACGTAAGGTTGCCAAGAAGTATCGGGCGATTAGCGGCCAGCATCAAAACTTTACAATGCCACGCACAACTTTGAAGCCGCCCATGATTGTCGAACCACCGTATTCTTTCGCCAAACGCAGAAGGGCATTATGATACCCACAGTTGGGAAAGGTTGATTCGACTTTGGCAATTGCAGACCTGCTCATTCCCTTTCGGACCCAGCCCTGTGTAGCATCGATCCAATCGGCCTTGCGGCAGGCCTCGATTACGTCCTGATGCGTTCCCTGGTATCTCAACAACTTGTGATGCAAATGGATTGCGCCTCGCAAAGCGTCCGGGACTAATCCCCAACCGAACTTTTCGTTATCGTTGAGTGCTACTGCTTCTGATGGTTCAAGATGAGCCAGTTCGTGATCCGTCCAAAGTCCAATATCGTGATAAACGAATGTTGTTTCTACGAGCTGTTCATGCTCCGGAGCATTGTTTAGAAAGTGCATGGCTTATGTGATTGCTCGGTACACTTGGTTCCGATAGCCGTCATAGTCGCTTCCAATGACTGCTCGGTAGCGTGCGAGTAGTTCCTCAACACGCGGGCGATCTAGCTTAATGGTGATGTCTGGCATAGCTTTGGGTCAATGTCCTTTGGTTGTAGCAGTCGAAACATCGTCTGCTAATGAGGTGATTTACGGAGTTCGTTCAGGAACACTCAACGATTGATCCACAGGGGTGATGATTCTCGGGTTGGTTCGGTGGCGAATCGATTCCAAAGCACATTCTACTGAACTCGCATTGCAAAATGCTCTGGGGGCCGTGACAACTCCTTGTTCTGTTAACCGATTCGGTAGGAAATTTTGATTGCGAAAAAACATCCGGCAGTTAACAGATTGCTACGACCTGAAGAGGGGTAGTTTTTGAGACCAATTCACGACATGCTTCGACGACCAGAACGAACACAAAACACGTAAGTCATTACATTTAGAAGCTATATGGCTTCGAGTGCACAGAGACACACTGCAGAGTGCGTACAGATCGTGGAGGGGCGAGTTTGGAATACGGTTCGCCGAAGACGCATCGGCCCTCCGGATAATCGATACAGACGTCTTAGACTGGATGATGCGGGTGCCATCCTCACACAACGGGGGCGGATCCGTTTGCCTCGTCGGCGCGAAAGTACTACCGTTCTTTCACACACTCCAGAGTCCCAGAAAACCGTTGGTGAGAACTCTCGCAATGAACCAGCCTTGGTGGATCGCACTGCTCAAGCCGATACTCGTTTCGGTTCTGTTGTATTTTGTTATGAGAGTCATCAATCGCCGACTAAGTCGACGTTGGAAGGACGACGAATCTCGGACACTGCGTCACCAAGGGTGGGTTCCAATCCTAGGCGCTGTGGCAGTCCTTTTCGGTTTCGGACTTGCCATTATCTCCAACACCGTTGGTAAGAACGCAACCACGAATATCTGGACGACTTCTTTTTTCGTGGGCTTCAGTCTACTCGGGTTACCACTGATCGCGGATTACCTGTTTTCACGCCATCGCCTCACCGAGGAAGGGATCGACTACGGTGGCATGTTTGGCAAGCAAGGCTTTATGGCATGGAAGAGCGTTCAGCGTGTATCGATTTCGCAAACGATGGGTTGGTACGTGCTGGAATCTACGAGTGGGGCGAAGGCTCGTATTTCCGTTTTGCAGGAGGGCTTGATCCAGTTTTCAAAACTGGTGCTGGAACATGTTCCCCGCGAACGGATACTGCCGGAGGCCTATCTGTTCTTGATGCAAACGGCGAACGGTTCCCGAGGCACATTTATCGATCCAGATTCGATCGAGTGGAGGAGTGCCGTCTCCAAGGCTCGCAGCACATTGCCAATCCTGCAGGAGTTGTGTGAATCCGACAACAATGCAGCGTGGGTGAAATACGAATTAAAGACAAGCGAAGGAACGACGGAACACGTTTGGGGCGAGTTGCAGTTTTTGGGAGAGGATTCGTTCCGTGCAACGCTTGAGACTCCTCTGGTCGCTGGCGAACCTATCGATGATATCACCGAAGGCATGCCGCTGAGCGCACTCGAGGATTGGGTGGTGACGCTGCCTGACGGAACGGTACGTGGGGCGTTTACTATGCAAGTGGAGTTGGAAGTCGCGAAGCGAGAAGGGCTTCCACTTTTGCCACATATTGCCGCGATGGACGGGCGGTTTTGCGACCGATGAGGTCAGGCCAAAAACAAAAAAGGACAGACACAGCGATTGACGGACATGGTGATTTCGCTAAGCCTTTCCCATTGTTCCGAGTCTTTGTCTTGGAGCTTTTGCTGTGACTATCTTCCGTTCTCGACTTGTTGATACGACAGTGAGTCGTTGGTACCACTGTATTTCTCGTTGCGTTCGACGGGCTGATCTCATGGGCGATGAAGCCGCTCCGGGACGTAAGGATTGGATCGAGAATCGGCTTAAGGAACTTGACCAAATTTTCGCCGTGTCTGTCGGTGGGTTCAGTCTCATGGACAACCATTTGCACTTGCTGCTGCGTATCGATCCTGAAGTTGCCAGCAGTTGGTCGGACTCGGAAGTAGTCGAGAGTTGGTTTCGACTGTTTCCGCCTTGCGGGTCGGACCGGAAGCCGATGAAGGTTTCCAAGGAGTTGGTGGCCGCTCGTGTCGGGAACGCGGACTGGGTGGCGGGGGCGCGCAAGCGATTAGCGTCACTGGGTTGATTTATGAAGTGTCTCAAGGAGCCTTTGGCTCGTCTTGCGAATAAGCGAGACAAGTGCACGGGTGCTTTTTTGAATCGTCCGGCATTGTGCAGTCCTCTTTTTCCTTGGATGAAGCAATATGAAATTCAAGCGTTTTCGTTTGCTGCGTAACTCAGTTGCTAATCTCTGTGTCTTTTCTCGGACTTTAGGCGTCGGTGTCCGTAATTCTTCTGCTGGGGATGTAGAACCTTGACCAGCTTGGCATCTTGCCAAAGCTTCCAGCCTTGTCAATTCTGGTCCGTTTGCCCAGACCACTCAGGTTCGTCCGAATGGTCGCTGAATCGCATTCGTCCAGCCCTTGCTAACCCAGTGCTTTAGTAGCTTTTCCGAAACTCCAATTTGGGTTGCAAGAGAATATACGTACCAATGATCTGGAAGCAACTCAGGTGCAATTAGGTGTTTATTGGCATGCTCGTCGTCATTCAAAATCTTATTCACCATGCCACCTGAGAGTGGCTCTTGTTTGCGAGGTGTCCTAAACCCTTCTTGGGTTAATATCGACGCAACAAGCGGTGATCGCATCCCTGAAAGTGTCAGGCTCAGAGCGCGATCGATTAATTCTTGGTAATTGCATAGTTGAGCATACGTTTGGATAGGACGTTCGATACCGTGGCAGCTTTCGTAACCACCCGACCAGCGAATTGTCACCGTCGTCGACTGACTTCGATCCTGAACGGCCACGGTTACTCGCTCAATCATCAATCTTAAAATCTGATTGCGTTCGACGTTAGTTGCTTCACTTTTCCAGAGAGTCCCAAGCTCGCTGCACATCGAAACCATTTGCTCCCATTCTATTTGCGATACCGCCGTTGAACGAGTTTTCTTCATTGCTGTATACTCTTGCTTTGCGATATCCAATTCTCGCAATGCTGTTTCCCACTGCGACTCGAGGGTTGCAGCAACAAGTCGATTTACTGGATCGACTGTCTTGTAGCGACGTGAGGCTATGTCAACATCGTATTCCGCTCGTTGCAAGCGATGTTCAGATTGTCGTTCCAGTTGTTGACGCCGTGTGGACTCGTCGTCAGCCACTCGCAAGCTGAGATCGACCTGGGCCGGTTCAAGCGTTTGCAGTAGCTTCCTTATAACAAAGGTATCCAGCGATTTAATTGTGATGGTACATAGGCAAGATTTCGCTTGAGCAATGGTTGCAAGTCGATTGCAATAATAGCTTCCAGAATTTGCTGTGCTATAGGACACTGATATGCGACGTCCGCAACCGCAGAATAGGATTCCACCAAGCAATGCATTGCCGACTTTTGCAGGGCCGGTGCGATCAGGGCGATTGTCGTTCTCCCTAAGTCGAGCTTGATTGTTTAACGCACCTGAATTTGAAATCGAATCCGAAACGGGGGCAAAGATTAGCTCGAGGGAATTGCGAGGAAAAACCATCGTGCTTCACTTTTGGGCAACATCATGCGGTCCGTGCATGGGCCAAATGCCAGAATATATCAAATCGCTTTCTAAGCTGGATCAAAGCCAAGCCGAAATCCTGTTTGTTAACCTCGACGATGACCAAGAAAAGTTCCTTGAAGCAGTAAATAAGTTTCAGATGCCTTTCACGAATCTTCGCGACGAGCGTGGCTGGGGAGGTGACTTGGCTCGTGCATTTGGAGTTCGTTCCATGCCTTTCGACGTCATAATTGACCCCGACGGCAAGATTGTCTCCAATCAAATCGAAGATTTGAAGCATCTCAGGAAATAGACCGAAAGTTCTTGGTTGGCTAAAGTGCTCGCAACAAGTTAACATTTCCGACATACGTAAAAACGCAGTACCAGCGAAAGTTACCGTCCTCAATGAATGATATCGAGCTATTTTTGAAATCAAAATCGTTCGCTGTGGCTGGTGCATCGCAAAACCGAACCAAATATGGGAACATAGTTTTCCGTGCAATCATCGCCTCGGGCCGCATCGCATATCCACTTAATCCGAATACAGTCGAAGTCGAAGGCGTTCCCGTTTTCGCTTCAATTGCTGACCTACCAGTCGTCCCGGAGTCCCTGTCGATCGTCACACCGCCTCACGTAACACGCCAAGTTATTCAGCAAGCAATCGCTGCTGGCGTCAAGAATATTTGGATGCAACCCGGAGCTGAAGACTCTCAAGGAAGCCAGGCCGCTAGGGACGCAGGACTCAACGTCATCGACGATGGAAGTTGTATACTTGTCAGTCTTTCCATCGAACGGTCATCGAGGTAGAAGTCCAATCTGATCAATTACCAAAAAATGAACAATCTATACTGAACCACGGTAGAATCGATTTTTTAGAGGAGTGAAAAGCTGTACTATACGGCTTGCACAACTGGCGGCTGGTCGCTGATAGACACCCGCGTTAAGCTGCTGTGCTAAGGGGTCAGGATTGACGAGATTGGTTGGGCAGACAGTCGCAGAGGCGTATCGTCTTAAACCTATTATGACCCTAACATGCCACCAGCAGTCCATCTTCAATAACTAGTTCGACAACCTGCGTTTTGACTTGCTGTTCGGTTAACTCGTCACGGAGAATTTTAACATTAGAAGGGGCAGCAATACCAAGCGAAATCCGGTTTCCTTGGATCTTGACGACTTCGACAGTGATGTTGCCGTCGATAACCAACTTATCACCAACTTTTCGACTTAGAACTAGCATTTTGAGTCTTCCATGAGTTCGATTGCTGCGACAGTGCGGGAATTGTTGGTCTGCCGCATCCCAACACAACGATTATCAGATGGGCATGTGACAAGTTAGGTCAATTGGGAAATGGATTTGCAATTATTCGACGATTACGATTTCTAGTAACAGCTAGTGCCGCAACACGGAGTTGATATCTAAGATAACGTGGCGCGTAAACATGGGAATTCCCCAGGGGGATTGTCCCTCGCTAACGCTGCGGGTTGGGATTTCGGCGGGGTTCCAATCAAGGTTATCTCCAAATTGCGGCACTAGTCATACCAACCGTCTTATGAGGTTCCTCGTCTAGGGCAGGCCCAGCAACCATTCACGCGTGATGGCAGCAGGTATCGTTTTCTGCTCAAGCAATTCATCCGGCGTACTACCCCAGTAAAAACTGATCCAACCATTGTGGACGTGCGATTGCTCCCGCAAAAAGTTCCGCAACTCCACGCTACTACACTTCAACGGGAAACACTCTTCGATAATCAATGGCTTACCTAACCGGAAGCCGCGAAGCGTCTCCGCATCTTTTTCCAACTGATCACTCTTCGGATAGAGATGCATTGCGATAAAGTCGATATGCTCCACAATCTGCTCCGGTTCGAATCCGCTCGTTAAGCCGGGCCGATTTAAACTCCAATCCACCAAGCCTACAGTGATCAAGCCCGGATCACCCGTTTCACGGATCGCTCCGGCTAAGTACTTTGTCCAGGCCTTGGCGATCTCGGGTCTGGGCCGATTCGCTTGGTCCAAGGTAATAAACTGCACAAAATGTTTATCACCAAAGGCGGGTCCCAACCAATCCCCTGCCCCTCTCTTGCCACCTGGAACGACCGGTTCATTCATCAAGTCCCAGCAAAAGATTGCTGGCGATTTTTTGGCCGCTTGCACGACAGCTCGCCAGAAGACCGCTTGAGCCGCCCAACGCTCTTCTTCGTTCAGTTCGTCGTACCATGCTGGAACATCTTTTTTGTGGTAACAGCCCAGGCCTGTAACATCCAAATAGAGACGCGTGCGCTCAGCTAGTTGGACCAAGGCTACAAATTTTGCCAAACTTTGTGTATCCGGTACCGTCGCCGATTTCATAAAACGACCGAATTGCAGATGAACCCGAACTGTGTTGGCCCCCAACTCTTGCATCTCGCAGAAATCGCTTTCGACTTCCGCCCATTGCTCGTTCCAATAATCTTCGATCAACCGCCCCACTTGGTCATGATCGTAATTAAAACCCCTCACTCGAAACTCTTGACGGTCGCGGTCTGTAATAAACTGGTTACCATCCTCCGAAACTCTTATGCGTTGCAATGGCTCCCGCATGGCGATCGTTCTAGGTTCCGGTTTAACGCCCGCAACAAACAATCGGTTCGCATGTGAACCCAAGGCATACGTAGCCTCGCGGTCTCCTTGGATATCTTGTTCGATGGTTGCCTGTTTCAAATCGATCCGTCTCAAACGCCCATCCTCACCCAATACCCACAACATCGGGACCACACCATCCAGCTTCGGCTTCTCCCAGACGGCTTCATTAGGAACCGCTGCCAAACGCACGAAGCGAACGAGGCGGCCAGTTTGCGGGTCCCATAACCGGACCGTTTGATCGCGCGAAATCGAGACCATGTGCACCTTGGAATCAAAGTCGGTTGGTGTCGATACCAATTGCGTGATGCCTGCCGTATGTTGAGATAAAGATCGCACGGCAGAGCCATCCTCGATCTTCCACAGACGAATAGCCGCATCATTCCCTCCCGAAGCCAGTAAACCCAACTCCGGAAACAATTGAACCGCCGTGCAACCATTCGGATGCGCATCGACTTCCCATCGCGATTCGAGTTCTTGATCATCGAGCAACAGCAGCTTACCTATTGCCGCAGCCACTGCGATCAAGCCCTGGCGCGAATGCCAATCGACTCTCAACAGCGTGTCACCCGTTATGACACGCCTCGTTATCAACTGGAACTCTGGCCACGTATATTGTTCCAATATGCCTTCTTCGCCAGGCACTCCTCCTGCGATTAGGATTTGTGAGCCATTGGCCGAAAATTTCAAATCATGAATCTTGGCAATCTTCGTTTCCAGGCGTTGCTGTACATGCTGGCACAACTCATCCCAAACGACCAACTCACTACCCTGGGCAGTCACCCACTGACCAAGCGTATGCTGGAAGGCAATGGCGGTTGTAGGTGACGTAACTTGCATGTGTTCGGCAATTGTTTCTTCCGAACGGATCAAGGAAAGGCTTAGGAGGCAACTTGCCAAGAAACAAACCATTCGAAGATATTGGAATAAGTACAATTGTAAGGTCATGTATTCAATACCAGTGCTGCAACTTGGAGATAACCTTGATTGGAGAACCGCCGAAATCCCAACCCGCAGTGTGAGCGAGGGATCATTCTCGCGACAAAATACCTTGCTTACGCGTCGGGTTATGATCAATATCAACTCCAAGTTGCGGGCAATAGAAAGAGAAGTGTTCATGCGATGAGCTCTCGCACGATCTGACCACCTTGGTTGACGCGAATCGGGCGGCCGTCAGCTGTGGTTAGCGTTGTTTCTGCTGCGATACCTAATTGAGCATAAATGGTACAGGCTAGATCTGCTGGTGTAACGGGAGCATCTAAGGGACTTTCGCCGGTGCTGTCGCTCGCGCCATGCACGTAGCCGCGTTTCAATCCACCACCTGCCATTAAGACACTAAAGACCCGTGGCCAATGATCTCGGCCACCGGTGCTGTTAATCTTTGGGGTACGACCAAACTCTCCCATAACCACTACCAACGTACTGTCGAGCAGCCCCCTTTCCTCGAGATCCTCGATGAGTGCCGCCACGGCTTGGTCTAGCGTTGGAATCAAACCAACACCGATCTTGGCCCCGGCATAACCTTCCTTTAACCGGAGGACTAGATCAGCGTGTGTGTCCCAATCGCTGTTATGAATATTGATGAAAGAGACATTGTGTTCCACCAAGCGTCGAGCCAACAAACAACATTGGCCTAAGAGACGATCGCCATAACGCGCGTGTGTTTTTGGAGACTCGTCCTCGAGTCGAAACGCGCTCCGAGTTTCGCGATTTAACGTCATCCGATACGCTTGTTCGAGTGGCGACGATGAGGAAGCAGCTATCGACTCTTGCTCCAATCTTCGCTCTTGACGATCGAGCGTTTGAAGGAACTGTTTGCGCCGCAAAAGTCGCGTTTCATCAAGACCTGGAAAGAAGGTTAAATCTTTGGGTGCTAGCGAATTGCTCTTGGGATCACGCGGCACCAGGTAGGGTTCGTATTGTGAACCTAAAAAGCCAGCCCCTGCGGTGGAACGATATTCGTTTAGAGTAATGTAGTTTGGTAAAGCGGTCGTTGGTTCCCGGAAATGAGAAACGACTGCTCCATAACTCGGATAGACCAACGCTGGGGTCGGCTGATAACCGGTCAACAAATATTGGTTGGCTATGTTGTGTTCGCCCAAGGGGGAAGTAACCGATCGAATTACGCAAAGCTTATGTGCAATTCGGGCTAGGTTTGGCATTACTTCGCTCAGCGCTAATCCAGGCACGGAGGTTGTTATCGATTGAAACGGGCCACGCACCTCCACGGGTGCATTGGGTTTGGGATCAAAGGTTTCTAAATGACTCGGCCCACCATCTAACCAAATCAATATGCAAGACTTCGCTCGGTTCGGTTCGCGTGCGGCCAATGGCATCGATCCCGCAGTCGAAAGTCCCAGACCCAGCAGGGGAATGGTACCGACCTGCAAAAAGTCGCGACGCGTGATTGGAATCGATCGCAGTGGCATCTCATTGATCCTTTACCGGTTATCTAAGAAATCTTTGGACGACAATAAAGCCCAAAACAAATCTTCCCAACCCGCCTCGCGCTGTTCGGGAGGTAACTGGTTGAGCAATTGAAGAAACCGCTGCTGTTCCACGGGGGTCGGATAGCGGCAGAGCGTTCGCAGTGTCATGCGCTTCAAAAATTCTTCTGATCCGATATCTTCCTTTAGCGTTGTTTTCAGCCAATGTTGCTCATGGACAATTCGTTGGTTGACCGTCTCACCATTGATCCAGTGGAGCATCAGCGCCAACGAGGATGTTGCTGACGACGTCGTGCAAACGTCATTGCGTACACACCGGCCTAGTGTATCCAAGGCGAGGGACGGTGTCGTGGGATCTTCTTGTAAAATCGCCCGTTCGATCTCGGTTCGTTCTGCAATAGGTAGCGTGCTCCCAGTGGCATCATCGACTAGATCTAACAATACATCGGGGGATAAAGGTTTGCGAGGCCCGAAGCTGTACGTAAAATCGCTACGGCTCGCGGACGTCGTAGTTGGTGATTCTCTGCGATAAGCGTCGGAAAGTACAATCTTACGTGTCAATGCTCGCAGATCGTAACGTTGTGCGATGAAGCTCGCGGTTAGAGCCTGCAACAGTTCTGGGTGGGTCGCAGGATTGGTCAAACGCATATCATCGACCGGTTCGACCAAGCCACGGCCAAAGAAATGTGACCACACGCGATTGACGGTAGCTTTGGCTAGGTGCGAATCGGGGTGTTGGATCATCCAATCGGCAAGTTCGCTCCGTACATCGCCACTTGAGGAAAAACGTGGACCGCCTGGTAATTGCGGGATCGCGGGGAGACCTGTTCGCGGATTGGTCACCGCACCTCGGTCAAGCCAACGGACTGTCTGCTTGCGATCGATGCGGGCAAAGACCGCCGCGAGACCATGATAGTCATCTTGTTTCCAGCGATCTAACGGATGGTCATGACAATTCGCACATTCCATCCTCGCTCCGACAAACAAACGCGAGAACTGCTCGGCTTGTTGTCTCGGATCATTCGTAAGCAGCATAAAGAACGCAGGCCCTTCCACGTGGCAATCACCACTGGCTGTTATCAGTTCACGACACACTTCATCCCAAGGTCGACCGGTCGCGAGCTGTTGATGGAACCAACGATAGAAATGATGCAAGCCTTGTGGCGCATTGCTATTTGGTCTCAAGCCAAAGGTGCGTGTCCAGCGATACGTCGAAAAGTCAACGTATTCTTTCGAACCCAACCATTGCTCTACTTGCTGCGCATATTTATCGTTCGAGTTATCCTGGAGATAAGCTTCTAGTTCCTTAGGTGACGGAGCACGACCGATCAAGTCCAACATCAGCCGGCGGAGCAGCGTCGCTTCATCTGCGATGGGTGTCACTCTCTCGGATAACTGTGCGCGACGCTCATCAAGCAAGCGATCAATCTCACCGCGAGCGACGTTAGTTAGGTCGGTTGGTAAAGCTGATTCGGCGGAGGCGTTGGTAGCGGACCGATTTGGGGTCAAGACTTGTAATGCCTGCACCCGATCGCCATATCGTAGGGTCAACGTGTGAATACCGGGGCGCAATGCAGTCAGTCGCATTGAATCTATATCGATCTCTAAGCTGCTGGAATCCGGAATGTTGATCGATACCAGATGATTGACCGTGATAGGAGCTTGCCCTCGGAAGTGAGCCAATACATCCAGTGTTCCACTTTCCTGCACCGATAGATTGGCCGCAGAGTTAGGGGCAAGCATCGTGCGCTGGAATCGAACCTCAATCTTCTCAAGTTCACGCCCTCGAATACGGCGCGCTCCTTGCTGTAGCCACGTGTGCAAGATATTCCAAGAGGGGGAGTTTTCATCGAGGATAGCTCCACCTTCGTGATCGATCGTGCCGGTGGGCTTCTTCAATAACAAACTTTCGGTAGGTCGACGGACATCGATGCGACGGCCCTCAAATTCGCGAGCGATCGCCGCATAGTCCGCAGCAGGATTCGAGCCCCATAAAGAAAGATGGAAGCCACCGCGACCCACGGCAGCCCCGTGGCAGCTTCCGGCATTGCAGCCAGCGCGAGTTAGTACCGGAAGTACATCGAAATCAAAATCAATCGACTCGTTCGCGATCGACTGCAACGGTAGGATGACCAAGAGAATGAGCGACACGGATGGTCGAATCATTTGTATTTCTCAGCCCATTTGCGAAGTACGTCTTGGCAGCGCGGTGTACCATAATTTTCTAACTTGCCGCTGTTAACAATCGTATTTGAAATGCGAGCGATTTCTTTTCGAGCGACGTCATCTTTTTCCACCCAAGCCTCAACCGCAGCGGCCGCTTCGTCCACTTGTTTATCGGTCGCATCCTTTTGTATCAAAGGTCGCAAATAGGAGCGAACCTTTTCGGTGAGGGCTTCGTTGGGCGCATTGGAATTACCATCCCTGGTTC
>Ga0315899_10004591_pt1 | contig 14918 bp, 14 predicted proteins | sample LakEriMetagenome_2_FD_203518 | JGI IMG/M metagenome (GOLD analysis project Ga0315899, IMG submission 203518) | Freshwater fungal communities from buoy surface, Lake Erie, Ohio, United States - Buoy 4 MA112 | ecosystem: Environmental > Aquatic > Freshwater > Lake | place: USA: Lake Erie, Ohio... | reverse complement strand
AGGCTTAAGTCAATTAGTAAAAACCATCGATCGTATAAAAATTAACTTAAATCCTAATTTAGAAATACAAGGGATAGTTTTAACTATGTATGACAAGCGTAATAAATTGTGTGCAGATGTTGAAAAAGAAGGACGTAATTTCTTTGAAAATAAGGTTTATAGCGTAAATATACCGCGAAATGTAAGGATTTCTGAGGCTCCCTCCTTTGGAATGCCAGTGATCCTATATGATAAATATTGCGCAGGGTCCATTGCATATAATCAGTTTATTGATGAGTTCTTGGTTAGAGAAAATTTGCAGGAAAAAAAGGTAGCATAAATGATTGGAAATAAATTTAAAGGTCTCGGAAAAGGTTTGTCAGCCTTGATGGGTGATGTTGGACCTGAAAATATTGAAACAAAAAGTCTAGCAGAAAAAATTCCTATTCATTTTATATTTCCAAATCCATCTCAACCAAGAAAAAATTTTGATCAAAATTTATTAAATGAATTATCTGAGTCTATTAAAGAGCAAGGAATAATACAGCCTATATTAGTTAGAAAAAAATCAGAGGAAAATTTTGAAATTGTAGCAGGAGAGAGAAGATGGCGTGCAGCACAACTTGCAAAAATTCATGAAGTACCTGTGATTGTTTTAAATATTGACGATAAAAAATCATTAGAGTTTGCAATTTTAGAAAATATTCAGAGGTCTGATTTAAATGGAATTGAGGAAGCTTTAGGTTATGATAACTTGGTTAAAAAATTTGGCTATTCACAAGAAACTTTATCTAAAATTTTAGGAAAAAGCAGAAGTCATATTGCAAATACTTTAAGGCTTGCAGGACTTCCTGAAGAGATACAAAAAATGATTGCAGATGGATTATTAACATCTGGACATGCAAGATGCTTGGTGAATGTTCCGGATAATATTAAACTTGCAAAAATAATCGTTAATAAAAATCTTTCCGTTCGGCAGGCTGAATTTTTAGTTAAAAAGGAACAAGTTTTTGGAACACTAAAAAAAATTAAATCATTTAATAAAGATACTAATATTAAATCCTTAGAAAATGAACTTGAGCTTAGTATGGGAATAAAAGTTGATATTAAAAATAAAAAAAATAATTCAGGCGAAATTAAATTTTCATATAAAAATCTTGAACAGTTAAATAAAATTATTAGTGTTCTTAAAGGATACTTTAGATAGATTTTTAGTTAAAAAATAAAAAAACTGAGTATCTTGGGGTAATTCATCTCTTTTAAAATTTGTCTCGATAATATTTAAATTAATTAGTAATTTTTCAAGATTTTTAGAACTCCAAATTTTTAAGATATTCTTAATTCTGTCTTTATTCTTCCAAAAAATGGGCGGCTTATATCTTTCAAGCTTTTCGTCCGTTGAAAGTTTTATATCCATTTTTTGAATATCTAAAATCTTCATAATAAATGATCTTAAGATAATTATAATTTCTATGAAATTTTTTTCATAATTAGACATGTTAGATATAAAATCATTAATATTTTTCTCATTTTTAGACAATAAAATATCAATAATTTCGTCATTTTTTTTAAGATCATTTTCGGTGCAAATTTCTTCAATAATTTTATCAGTAATTTTTTTCGCATTTTTATAAATATTTATTTTCTCGACCGCTTCTTTGATTTTAGATCTTTTAAGGGATGAAAAATTTAAAATAGTCTCAATTTGGTTTTCAGTAAGTTCTAATTTATGGATTTGAACTTGTTGTGTTAAAAATTTCTTGATATCAAATTTTGTCTCTTGATAACAGGGTATGCAAATAGAGGCTTTATCATATTCTCCAAATTGTCTTAACTTTGAACTTTTCTGCAAAATTTCAGAATTTATAATTATTAAAGTATCTTGAATATTATTTTTGACAGAATTTATAATTTCTAAAATTTTATCAGAACAATTTTTTATAATAGTTATATTTTTAACTTCTTCAAATAATGACCCATTTAAATAATAGTTAATAATGTCATCTGGTTTTTTTAAAATATCATCTTCAAAGATAATTTTTGAATTTTGATCTTTAAAATCATACAAAGATAAGATTTGATCATTTAGATCGTTTATTAAATCTTGATTTTCACCGTAAAGCACAATGACTTTATTAAGGAAGAAATCTTTTTTTTTTAAGGAGATTTCTTGTGATTTTATAATCATTAAAACTATCTTAATGAGACTCTAGATTTAAATAATATATTTTGAATTATAGAATCTAATAATATTCTTTTTTCGTTATTTTTGATTATAGAATTATTTGATAAATTATCAGTAACTGCAACCCGTTTATCTTTTGAAATAGCATCTTGGTAGATCACCAATCCATTTTTATCCTGAAATTGGTAACTGACAGTGAGTTTTATAATTTCTTCAGTGGCTATTCCTCTATTATCTACTAAAGAGCTTTCTGCAGTATCATAAATTTGAGCTTTAAATATATAAGCATTCATATCCTTTTCATCTTTTCTAAAATTTAATTTTTGTTCAAGATTAAAGGCAAGATCTTTATCACCTATGATTTCTGATTTTGAGATAACGACCTGTTTTGAACTTCCCGTATAAATAGGAGAAAATCCACAGTTTGAAAGAGTGACAAGAAGTAAAATTGTTATAAATATTTTATTTTTCATTGGTGACAATATTTAGTAATTTATTTTTTACAAATATTTTTTTTGTTATGGTAGTTTTTTCTAATATAACTTTTATATTTTTAATTGCTAAGGATTTACTAAAAATACTCTCCTCCGTTTCATTGTGGATAGCGTTGATAATTGCCCTTTTTTTGCCATTTATTTGAACAACTACATTAAATTCATCTTTTCTTAATGATTCATTATCAAATTTAGGCCACTCTTGAATAGCAAGATCTGTTTTTTTTGTAACTTTTTCCCAGCATTCATTTGCAATATAAGGAATAAAAGCTGAGATAATTATTAAATATTTTTTAAAAACATCAATTAAACTATTTTTATCAACGCCTAATTTTTCAATTTCATCATTGATGAGATTCAAAAAGGTATATAATTTTGCAACAGCAACATTCATTTGAAATTTTTCAATGCAGTCTGAAATTTCTTTTATTAAAATATCAACTTTAACTAAAAAATTATTATCAAAATTTTCATTTTTTTTTTGATAATTTGATATTTTCTCACATGTTCGAAAAATTTTTTGAATATATTTATAAGCGCCTTGAATACCACTATCACTCCATTGAATGTCACGATCTGGAGGACTGTCAGATAAAATAAACCACCTTACCGCATCGGAGCCGTAGATTTTTATAATATCATCTGGGTCTACAATATTTTTTTTTGATTTTGACATTGCTTGGCTATCACCCTTTAAAACTTTCAACTTATTATCTAGAAAATATTTTCCGTCTTCAAATTTTACATCCTTTGGAAAGACCCAATCTCCTTTTTCAGTTTTGAAAGTTGGATGACAAACCATTCCTTGAGTAAAAAGATTTTGAAATGGTTCTGAAAATTTAAATTTAAATTCATCTTTTAGAGCAAGGGTAAAAAATCTTGAATATAAAAGATGTAAAATTGCATGTTCTACTCCGCCAATGTATTGATCAACAGGCATCCAATAATTTACATCCTCCTCTTTAAAGGGATGGTTCAGTTCAAGGGGCGAACAAAACCTTAAAAAATACCAAGAGGAATCTACAAAAGTATCAAGGGTATCTGTCTCACGAGTAGCCTTCATGCCGGTTTCTGGACATTTTGTATATTTCCATGTTGGATGATTTTCTAAAGGGTTTCCAGGTTTGCTAAAATCAATATCTTTAGGAAGTATAACGGGCAAATCTTTTTCAGGAACAGGAATTATTTTACCATCTTCACGGTAAAGAATTGGAATAGGGCAACCCCAATATCTCTGTCTTGATATTCCCCAATCTTTTAATCTGTAAATTACTTTAGAATTTCCAATTTTTTTATCTTCAATAATTTTAATTACTTTTCTCTTCGCTTCACTAACACTTAAATCATTTAAAAAATCAGAGTTAATTATAAAACCATCATCTACATAAGCTTCATCTTTAATTTTTATATCTTGAGATTTATTAGGCGATACTACAGGTAATACCTCTAATTTATATTTTAAGGCAAATTCTAGATCTCTTTGATCATGGGCAGGGCACCCATAAATTGCACCTGTGCCGTAATCCATAAGTATGAAATTGCTCACATAAATTGGCAGTTTTTTATCTTTAATAAATGGGTGATGGACAAAGTAAGGAGTTTTAAATCCTAATTTTTCATTTTTTGATAATGAGGATTCAATTGCAATATTTTTAAGTGCTTTATTTTTAAAATTTAAAAAATTTTTATCTTCTTCAAAAAATTTAGTAAAAGGATGATCTGGTGCAATTGCAATAAATGATGCTCCAAAAATTGTATCAGGTCGAGTTGTAAAAATTTTTATTTTTTCTTTATTATTTGTTAAAAAATCAATCTCGCATCCTATGGATTTTCCAATCCAGTTTTTTTGCATTAACTTAACTTTTTCAGGCCAACCCTTTAATTTTTCAAGGGATTCTAAAAGTTCATCTGAATATTTTGTAATATTTAAAAACCACTGACTTAATTTTTTTTTCTCAACCACGGCTCCCGATCTCCAGCCTTTACCATCAATAACTTGTTCATTTGCAAGCACGGTTTGATCGATGGGGTCCCAGTTCACATAACTTTCTTTTTTGTAAACTAGATCTTTTTTAAAAAAGAATAAAAAAAGCGATTGTTGTTGTTTGTAATAGTTTTTATCACAAGTTGAAACTTCCTTATCCCAATCAATTGAAAGACCAAGGCGTTTTAATTGATTTTTCATCACTGTAATATTTTTTTTAGTCCAAACTCCAGGGTGTAATTTATTTTGAATAGCTGCATTTTCAGCAGGAAGACCAAAGGCATCCCAGCCCATGGGATGAAGGACATTATAACCTTTAAGCCTTTTATAATTAGCGATAAGATCACCCAAGGTATAATTTCGAACATGTCCCATATGAATATTTCCTGATGGATAAGGAAACATTTCAAGGCAGTAAAATTTTTTTCCTAAATTTTTTTTAGTTTTAAAAATTTGTTTTTTTTCAAAAAAGGATTGCCATTTATTTTCGACGACTAAAGGATTATAATTTTCCATCCTTTAAAAATTATTTTTTTTCTTTTTTAGCTTCTTCAATTTTTAAAGCACGGGCCGAGGTGATAATGCTATCTTTAATAGAATTTGCAAAATTTTGATCAAGGATAGAATTAGAACAACGTTCCGTAGTTTCGCAAATTTTCTTATGAGCTGTTATCTTAATCGAGTCAGATCTTACCTCGTTATTTAAAAATTGAACTGAGATCTTTATTTGCTCCTTTGAGGAGTTAGCTTGTGAATACCAATCATAAATTATAATACCCCCGCTATAATCTGCATTAAGTAAGGGTAAAAAATCTAAAGATTTAAGAGTCGCCCTCCAAAGAACATTTGAACTTGCAAAACTGACTGTATTAGTTTGTGACTCCCCTTTTAAAATATTACCAAAAATACCACCTCCTTGTTCTGCAGCTTTTTTAGCCTTTTCTTTTGGATCTACTTCAATTAAAATTTTTTCCCCGGTGACAGGATCAATTTTTGCACAACCTAAAACAGAGGTTATAAGAATTAAAATTAAAAGTAGTTGGATTTTTTTATTCAAAAAAAACATTTTTTTACTTTAAATTAGACCTAATAATGGGAAAAATATATAAAAACGAGTGATTAAGTGTGTCATTTATACAACATTTACTATAATTCTCAAATAAAACATACAAAAATATTGAGAATATAATATTTAACATTAAAAATTGCGTTAAAGGTTAAATACTTAACCTCTAACTTAACAATAATAAACACATGAAAAACAAAATAACAACTGCTCTAGTTGGTACGCTGTTTGGATTAGGTTTAAGTTCTGCTTCTGTTGCGCAAACAACAGTTTCTGGAAACTTAGATTTATCTTACTTCGGCGTTTCATCAAGTTCTATCGGAAAAAGCTACAGAGGATTTGGAAGAGAGACCCAAATTAATTTAGCTAACAAAGGAAAATTAAGTAATGGCATGGAGTATGCTGCTGGTTTTTCTTGGGAAGTAGAAGGTGGTGAGTCATTAGGTCAAGCGGCTGCCGCTAACTCTTCAACAGATAGCGCTAACTCTTCAAATGAAAATGTTTACATAGATTTCTTTTATAATAAAGATTCTTATATAAGCATTAGTAATGACCACGTTCCAAACACAGATGTAACATTCACTAACTTAGTTGGTTTTGGTTACCTAGGTGGACAGGGTGTTGGAAATATGGGATCACTTTACCCAACTTCTTTAAACACAAGTGGCTATGGAATTGGAATTAGTCATAATTTCGGTCCAATGAGACTTTCTGGAACGTTTGTTCCAAATCCATTTAAAGATGGTGCTGTAACTAACGATACTGGACACACTTTAACTGATACGGCTGATACAAATCTAAATTCAAGAACAGAAATTACTGCTCGTGGTGATTTAGGTGTTAAAGGTCTAGATGTTATGCTTGGTTATGCGTTCCAAGACAAAGTAAGTTCTGGAGCTACAATTGACGCAACTTCTCAAGATCCAAAAGGAAAGAGAGCGTCAGCAAAATATAATTTCGGTAATGTAACAATTGCTGGTGATTATATCGTAACTGAAGGAAATAATATAACTACAGGCGCTACTACTACTGCAGCTGCTGCTGCCACAACTTCAGCTGATCATAAATTAACTGGTAAATCTGTTGGTATTGCATATGCAATTAACCCAGCACTTTCAGTTGGTTATACTCGATCTGTTGCTGATACAAGCAAAGCTGGCTATGTTGATGAAAAAGTAAATCATTACGCAATTGGTTACAATCTAGGTGCAGTATCAATTGCTGCAATGTACAGAGATGCTAAAGGCGTTGCTGGAACAAGTGGAGCTGGCGGAGAAGGTGAAGTTGGTTCTATTAGATTATCAACTAGATTTTAATTTATTATAATTTAGTTAAATTTATTAAAAGCCCGTACATTTATAATGTACGGGCTTTTTTTATGCCTGTTGTTTTATCCAAGACATAAATCCTATCCCATAGCTTTTAGTTAAGTAAATTTTTTTTATATTTTTAGAGTTTATACCACCAAGCGCAATAATTTTTTTTTTCCATTCGAGACACATAAGATTAAACTTAATTGGCTTAAGTATTTGACTGTCTAAATATTTAATATTTTTAAAAATTGGTGATAAAAAAACCTGTTCACAACGCTGTTGGTTTTTAAAATAAAATTCTAATTGTGAATGAACCGAACCTAAAATTTTAAAATTTTTATATAATCCAATTGGCTTTACATTTTTTTTATTTTTAGAGTCGATATAAATACCATTTGCTCTATATTTTATACACTTTTGAAAATTATTTTTTAATAAAAATGAAATTTTTCTCTTTTTTGCAAATTCGATTATAGATTTTTCAACTTCTAAACTTCTTTTATCATTTTGGTTATCATTAATAATAATACTCACATTTTTAAGTTTAATTAAATTTTCTTTAATTAGGTCGTTAATTTCATCTAAAAAAACATAGTGTTTATAAAGTGATTTATTCATTATATAAAAATAATATGCATATATTAGAAAATTATAATTTTATTAAAAATTCAATACACTCTTATTCTAAAAAAACTACATTAATTATTGTAACTAAAAATCAACAGCTTGAAAAAATTAATAGTCTTATCCAATTAAAGCATTTTGATTTTGGGGAAAATAGGGTCCAAGAAGCAGTACTCAAGTGGAGAAATCTAATTTTACATAACTCTAGTTTAAAACTTCATTTGATCGGAAAGCTTCAATCGAATAAAGCAAAACAAGCTTTTGAAATTTTTGATTATATTCATACTCTTGATAATGAAAAATTAGCTGAAATTTTTTCTAAATTAGAAATTAATTCATTAAAAAAAATTAAATACTTTATCCAAGTTAACATTGCAAATGAAAGTCATAAGAATGGAATATCTTCAACTAAACTCAATTCATTTGTGAAATATTGTATAAATGATTTAAGATTAAATATTATTGGTTTAATGTGCATCCCGCCAATCCATTCAGACCCAAGCATATACTTTAAGAACCTTTGTGAATTGGCAAATCAAAATAATTTAAAAGAACTTAGTATGGGTATGAGCAACGATTATGAGTGTGCGATTAGCTATGGTGCTACATTCGTTAGGATAGGAAGTAAAATTTTTAGTGAAAATTAATTAATTATAACTTTAACTTTTTTGTCAATTTTTTTTATTAGTTTTATCAAATTATTTTTTTTCAATCCTATACATCCTGCAGTTTTTCTATAATTTTTTCTAGCTATGTGTATAAATATTGCACTTCCTTTATTTTTAACTGTCGGCCTCATATTATAGTTGAGAACTAAAATTAAATCATAAATATTATCTTTTCTATAAAGTTTTTCATGACCATATTCATAAGGACGTATAATTAATTTATTATATTTATCGCTTTTTGGATCGTTACACCAACCCATATTTTTTGTAATCTGAAAAAATTTAAATTTTGATAATATTTTTTTTATTCGATCGCTCCTATAATAGATCTTGACTATTTTATATATTCCTATCGGGGTAAAGTTGTCACCTTCTTTAGATTTTTTGCCTATGCCCGATTTGCCAGTTGCGCATCTAAACTTTAGATTTTTATATTTGAGATAACCAGATTTATTTATAATAATTACATTTTTCGTATTATAAGTGCTGTTATGCATAATATTTATTTGAATACTATAGGGTCTAAAACTTTTTCAAATATATTAAATGACCTTGAGTTTACTAAAATTTTAAATTCTAACCAAGCAAATTATAATAATAAAAATATTTACGTTAAAATTTTATTTATTGAAAACCTAAAAATTAAATCTGTTAGAAGTTATTTATTACAAAACGAGCCAATAATTTTATTTTCAAGTGATAAAGATTTTATAAAAAAAAATAATTTAAATTTACTTAGTTTTCATGTCTGCTTAGAGCTGCCTATTGATATTTTGATATTAAAAGAAATGATAAATATCTTATGTACAAAATATAAATTTTTTAAAAATTCAAAAATTATTATAAAAGACTATGAAATTGATTCTAACGAAAGGTCTATTAAGAAAAAAAATGTAAAAATAAAATTAACAGAAAAAGAATTAAATATAATTTTAATGTTAAATGATAATAACGGTATAGACAAAAATTTTTTACTTAAAAGTATTTGGAAATATGGTGTTGACTTAGAAACTCACGTTTTTGAAACACAACTGCACAGATTAAGAAAAAAGATCATGAGATATTTTAATGATGATAATTTTATAGTTGAAAAAAAATCACTGTACTATCTTATTAATTAAGTCTTGCTCCAATTTTTTGAATAATTTTTGCTGCAACTTCTGATCCTGTTTGAAGACATTTTTTAATATTAGATTCATCTAAATATTCTTTAAAGAACCCTGCCGCAAATAAATCACCTGCCCCTGTTAAATCTAAAATTTTTTCAACTTTAACACTTTCGCAATCAATAATTTCATTATTTAAGATAGCTAAACTGCCTTTTTCACTTCTTGTAATGATAATTAATTTATTAATTTTTTTTAACTCATTTAAACTGTCTTCTAAATGATTTTTTTGCATTAATTTATTTATTTCATTTTCATTTCCAATCAAAATATTTAAATCATTTAATAATAGTTTTAAAAAATCTTCTCTATGTCTAAAAACGCAAAAAATGTCTGATAAACTCATTGCAACTTTTACATTATTTTTTTTTGCTAAATTTATTACATGTTTAAACATTTCTTCACTAATTCCTTTATCCCAAAGGTATCCCTCTAAGAATATAATTTCATAATTTTTAATTTGATTTTCTTTAATATCGTTCTTACAAAGTTGAGATGAAATACCAAGATATGTGCACATAGTTCGTTCAGAATCTGGTGTAATAAAAATAATAGATGCTCCAGTTGATAATTCTTCACTTTTTTCAGTATAAGAAAAATTTACGTTTAATTTTTCAAGACTTTTCTTATAAATTTTACCAAATTTATCAGAGTTAATTTTTCCAATAAATGCTGGTGTTCCCTTAAGATAGGAAATCCCAGCCATTGTATTCGCAACGGATCCACCAGCTTCAATTTTTTCGATTTTAATTATATTTTTTAAGGTCTCAAATTCTTCTTTTTCAATAAGTTTCATTGTACCTTTAATAAGATTATTTTTTAATAAAAAATTATCATCAACTTTTACAAATACGTCAACAAGCGCATTACCAATACCAAGGATCTTTTTAGACATTTTTATATTTATATAGACAAATTTTATTAATTACACATTTTGTGCAAAGTGGATTTCTAGATTTGCACACGTATCTGCCGTGTAAAAGAATTAGATGGTGAGCTTTTTTTAAATAATTGTTAGGTAAAATTTTGTAAAGCTGACTTTCTACTTGATTAGGATTTTTACCTTTAGTTAGACCTGTTCTATTACTTACCCTAAATACGTGTGTATCCACTGCTATAGTTGGTTTATTAAAAGCAGCATTTAAGACAACGTTTGCTGTTTTTCTACCAACGCCAGGAAGATTTATTAAATCCTCAAAATTATTCGGAACTTTACTTTTGTACTTTTCAATTAAAATTTTTGAGAGATTATATAAGTTCTTAGCTTTTGTATTAAAAAGCCCAATACTTTTAATCATTTTTTTTATTTTAGTTACTCCAAGATTAAAAAAATGTTTTGGTGTATAATATTTATTATAGATATTTTTTGTAACATTATTAACGTTAAGGTCGGTACATTGCGCAGATAGAACAACAGACGTCAAAAGTGTAAATCGGTTTCTATAATTAAGAGAAGTTTTTGGTTTCTTAATAGTTTCATTTAATAATTGAATAAGTTTTAAACTTTGCAATTTATTTAATAACATTAAAAATTTATTAGAAATTAGCTTATTTAAGTTTAAGCATATCCTGCATATTGAATAAGCCTTTATTTTTTTTACTTATCCATATTGCAGCATTTAAAGCACCATCGGCAAATAATTCCCTAGAAAATGCAGAATGTTTTAACTCAATACTTTCAATTTCATTATTAAAAATAACCGAGTGTCTCCCAACAGTTTCCCCTTTTCTAGTTATAAAAAAATTAATTTTATTATTTTGAAAAGTACCTTTTTTATTTAAAAAAATTTTACCTTTAATACTTCCTAATTTTTTATTTTGACTTTTCATAATTGCATTTGCTAACATAAGTGCAGTGCCCGAAGGGTAGTCAATTTTATGTTTATGATGATTGTCTGAAATTCCAACTTGGTAGTTATTGGGTATTTTTTTTGATAAAATCTTTACAATATATTCTAATAAATTTAAACCTAAGCTCATGTTTCCTGATTTAAATATAGCAATTTTTTTTGAGTAATTTCTAATTACTTTTTCTTGTTCTTCTGAAAAACCTGTTGTTCCTATCACTACCTTTTTTTTAAGTTTACTTGCAATTTTTAAAATTTCAAAGGACGAGACTGGTTTTGAGAAGTCTATAATTACATCAGTATTTTTGAAAACATTTATTTTATTATTTTGAACTTTAATTCCCTTAATTTTTTTATTGACCTTTATATCTGTTAAGCTTTCCAATCTAAAATTTCTATTTTTTGAAATTCTTTTTAAGATAATTTGACCCATACGGCCAAGAGCACCAACAATTGAAACGTTAATTTTTTTCATTTTTAAATTTTGAATGATTAATTTATATATATAGTCTTGGGAATTAAATTATTATTATAATTATTATATACAGCTTGATAAGCTTTTTCTAAATTTCTGGTGTAAATTTGAGTATTAAATGTATTTGTATTTTTAGAGTAGTAAATTATTTTCTTTTTAAGAACTTTTAATTTTTCAGGATTATTGCCTAGATATATTGCGTAATCTTCATAATCTTTAATATTAGCTTTTATTAACTCTGGCACATTAAGATTTTTTAATAGACTAGCAGAAACACGAGCATGAAAATATTCACCCATTATTGTTAGCAAAGGAAGTCCGCAGGATAAAGCTTCGCTAGCAGTAGTATGAGCGCCATAAGGAAATGTATCTAAAAAAAGATCACAAGCATGGTATCTTTCAAAAATATCTTTAAAAGGGATTATGGGCGAAAAAATAATTCTGCTTACATCAATATTATTTTTGGAAGCTTCATTTATTATATTTTTTTCAGAAAAATCATTACTTTTTAGAAGAAAAAGTACTGAATTTTTTGTGTTTTTAATAATTTTTATCCATGAATTAAACATCATGGGATTAAATTTAGAGACATTATTTAAGCAGCAATAAACAAAAGCTGTTTCAGGCAAATTAAATTTTGCCCGATTTTTTCTATAATTATTAAGATTTTGTTTTGAGTCATATGGTAAATAACAATCAGGTAAATAAATTATTTTTTCAAAATAAAAATTTTCACTTTGCTGAGGTACTACATACTTATCAGCAATCAAATAATCCATATAGCCCCCTACACCCCCAGGATAAATGAAATTAATTTGTATAGGAGCTACTTTATTTATAAAGATTTCTTTTCTGTTGTCTTGAGTGATGCCACATAAATCTACAGCAATATCAATTTTAAGTTTTTTTGATAAGGCGATAATATCTTTATCTAAAAAATTACTAACATCTATAAATTTATTGAATGCTACCCTAATTCTTTTGGTCATGTCGTCATTTTTATGTTTACTTAAATGAAAACCAAAAGTTTCAAAATTATTTTTATCATGGTTTTCAAAAACATTAACTACTAGGTGAGATACTGCGTGTTCTCTAAAATCAGGTGAAAAGTAACCTATTCGTATTTTTTTTTTTTATTAGATATAATTTTTATAAAATTTTTTTTTTTTGTGATTATAAAATTTTCTAAATTTTTTTTAATAATTTTTGATGAATCGGTTAATGTTAATAATCTCCAAGGAGTAATATAATCAGTTGTTTTTTCACTATTTATAATATAATTTTTAATCTTTTGAATATTTAATTCATAATTTTCCCAAATACACATTAAATTATTATTTATAAAGATTTGATAATCGTACATTTCAGATTTATCTGGATCTAATTTTTTCAATTTATTATAGTCCTGATTAGATAAATCGTATTCCTTAATTAAAAAATATTGGATTGCCCTGTTTTTATAAGCGTTAACATAATTATTATTAATTTCTATTGCTTTATTAAAATATGAAATTGACTTTTTATGATTCTTTATATCGCCAAATAGTATTCCAAGATTATAGTATGCATCAGAATAATAGGGTTTAATTTTTATAGCTTGCTTATAATAATTGTAAGAATCTTCAAATTTATTTGTTTTTTTTAAAATTATTCCAAGATTATTATAAGCTTCAGCATAATCAGGATTTAGTTCAATGGCTTTATTAAAATTTTTTATTGCATCTTCGTAATTTTTTAATTCTTGTAAAGCAGCTCCCAAATTATTGTAAAGAAAAGCTAAATTAGGGTTTATTTTTATTGCTCTATTAATAAGTTTTATAGCCTCCTCGTAACTCTTTTCTTGCAAAGCTATAATACTTAATAAATTTATAACTTGAATATTATCTGGATTTTTTTCTAAAAACTCATTACATTTTTTTTTTGCTTCTTCTATTTTTCCTGATTTATGTAAAATAATTACATATTCTAAGTCTTTAGACATTTACTTTGAGTTTAAAATTCTAATTTAGATTCTCCCAAAATTTTTTAGCTTTATTAAAAAAATTTCTTATTTCAGAGTTATTATCTGAATTTTCTAAAGATTTAAACTTTAGGAGCAAGTCTTTTTGTTCTTTACTTAAGGATTCTGGAATTATTACATTTGTTTCTAAATAAAGATCACCAAAGCCATTTTCTCTCAAAATGGGCATTCCTTTACCTTTTAATCTAAATTGTTTTCCAGATTGTGTTCCTTCTGGAATTTTAACCTTTGATTTTCCACCATCTATGGTTGGAACTTCAATTTCAGCACCTAGAGCAGCATCGGTCATGGAAATAGGCAGTTTATAGTATAAATTTTCCTCAGATCTTTGAAAGATTTTATGTTTTTGAACATTAATTAAAACATAAAGATCTCCATTGGATCCTCCTCTGTATCCAGCGTCCCCTTTGCCAGATAATCTCATTTGTGTGCCATCATCAACTCCCTTTGGAATTTGAATGGATAGATTTTTTTTAGTTTTAACAGCGCCAGAGCCTCTACAATCTTTACAAGGATTTGATAACATTTCTCCATCTCCACCGCAGTCAGGGCAAGTCTGTTGTAATGTAAAAAAACCCTGTTGCGTTCTAACTTTTCCATAACCATCACATGTTGAACATTTTTTTGGCTTTGAGCCAGGTTCAGCTCCACTTCCAGAACATTTTTCACATTTTTCATTTGAAGATAAATTTATGGTTTGTTTTTTTCCAAAATAAGCCTCTTCTAAACTAACCTCTAAATTAATTTTTAGATCAGATCCTCTATTAGATCTTGATTTTTTAGATCGTCCTCCACCTCGACCAGAGCCCATAAAGTCGCCAAAAAAATCGTCAAAAATGTCAGAAAATGCCCCAGATTCAAATCCACCAAAATCAAATCCACCTGCACCTCCACCACCTCCTTCAAAGGCAGAATGACCAAACTGATCATAGGATGATTTTTTTTTAGGATCCGATAAAACTTGATAAGCTTCAGATGCTTCTTTAAATTTAGACTCTGCAGTTTTGTCACCTTGATTTCGGTCAGGGTGATATTTCATTGCTAAAGTCCGATATGCTTTTTTTATTTCCTCAGGTGTTGCTTTTTTATTTATGCCA
>Ga0315899_10004590_pt1 | contig 14924 bp, 8 predicted proteins | sample LakEriMetagenome_2_FD_203518 | JGI IMG/M metagenome (GOLD analysis project Ga0315899, IMG submission 203518) | Freshwater fungal communities from buoy surface, Lake Erie, Ohio, United States - Buoy 4 MA112 | ecosystem: Environmental > Aquatic > Freshwater > Lake | place: USA: Lake Erie, Ohio... | reverse complement strand
TGCTTGTGATAGCTCCCCCGAAAAGCGAACGAGAACCGGCATGAGCAATTAGAGAAAACTGCCCAACGCGTTTCCGTCGACGCGATCTTTTCTCGTCATCAGCAACCGCTGAGAAGACAGGCTCTTCTCTTACGTAATGTACAGGTTTGACATTAACAGGACATTGTGGACGATAGTGTGCTTCGGCAACCCCTCGATAGTTCATCGCAACAGCAAAGAATCCTGCTGCTCCAAAGGTCTCGCATTGTGGTTCCACTTCTTCTAAATGTCTACGAATCGATTCTTCACGATCATCAATGCAAAAGATCGTTTGATAAACTGGTGCCCTCGCGGTTGGAAGGCTTGTATTAGAAATTTGCTGTTGATGGACTCGTAAGGCATTTAGGATTCCTACGCGATAGTTTCGCTCATAAGCAGAATGCAACAATCCTCTTCGAGTCATGGAATCAAAGCTGACTATTTCTCCGACCAATGCGTACCAGTGAGTGTTGCTCATGGACCTAACGCGTTCCGGAAGAAAACCTATTCTCTTTACAACTTGAAAAACAAGAAATCCTTCATCTCGCTCTGTAGCCGAATGCAGACTTTTTTCTTTGCTCAGTGCATTGCAAAGAGAATCGTACTGAATGTCGATTTTGTGAACTCTACACGCGTGTGAAATTGCGAGCCGATCCAATAAGACGCGAATAGCGATAAATTCCAAAAGCGTTCCGCGAGGCACGGATATCGAGGCCACAGTATTCGGCTCCTCGAGCTGGGTGATCACTCCTGACCAACCGGGCAAAACCATAGCAGCTTGAGTCAGAAAGTCTTCAATTCTCTCATCAGGGACTTCGAAGAAGTTGAGGGACTCTTCGAGAACTTCTACCGCGTTCAGCGAATCTCGTCGAACCCGTTTGAGTTCCTCTTTAAGAGACTTCGCCCAATCCGGCAAAAATGAAAAAGAAGAGGAATAGAGTTCGATAAAGGAGGACCATAAGCCCGTTTCTCTCGCCGGTAATTGCAATCCAGCGAACCCTTGATCCAGGTAAGCTGCGCAAAATCGAATGAGTAGCTCATCCACCAAGCCATCTAAATTTAATCCATACAATTGGCCGACTAAATCATTGGGACGAGTGTATTGTGTGGGTGAGTTATCGTTCGAATTGTGGGCTGTAGTTGGCCATTTTTCTGTGTTCTCACGACACGCTTCGTATAGGTCTCGCAAAAGTCGTCGTGCCTTGATTGGGTTCTCTCGGCACGCATACCATTCCTTGGCGGGTGTCTCGTCTTGTTGTTCAAAAAGAAAGCGAGGTAGTTCTCCCAGGGTCTCTGTAACGAGCCAATCCAGCTGAGATTTACTGACGTCTTTGATAGGAGCTGACAGCATGGCCATTCGTAGTCTATCGCGACTAATCCCTGGGATGATTTCGGAATCCTTCTCGTCAACATTGAGTTTCCGTAGTTCCGCTTTAAGATCATCGCGACTTATCCGGCCGTATTCTAACTCTCGATGGTAACGTGCTTCGGACCAATAAGGCTCTCCACCAAAGTGTTCCTTACCATGAAGTACCGCGTCCTCAAAGTTCTCTGCTTCAAAAGCGTGCAGAGTGTTGTGGTGAACAAAAACCTGAATCGGACCTTGCGATGGTAGATAGTGGGCCGCGTGGTCCACTGCTGCCAGAATTTTCGCTTTCCTTGTCTCGTTACTGACCATTGTCGCATTCATTAAGTACACACACTAAAAAGTAGACATTTAGGATTCGCAATTAAAGGATCATCAATTGCAACGAATCACTTAACAATGCAAGTCAAAGTAGAGCTAGAAGTGCCAGCTTCTGTTACCAGGTTCGTGACGACTTCATGCGTATAGAGGCTTGCCAATACATGTCTGGATGCTCGAGTGATCACAGTAAATCAGCAATGGCATTCAGAATGCGAAAAGACAGACGGCTACTCGGAGAGATGAGTAACTAGCTACGAGAGAACTGCTGGCGGAGCGCGCGCTGGTAACTCGCGATGGAGAATCGTCCACGGGTCCGATAAATTGGATTCGCATGAAACGCGATCTAGCTCATCAGCGACTATACACCATGTTCCAAAGGCAGACGAACCCCGCCACGAGTGTTCTTCGGAGCCGAAATCACTTTCGGACTTTTCTTTGGAGCATTCTTCCCATTTGCACTCCGTTGCGGAGAGTTCTCCGAGCACGGCTTGGGAATAGAAACGAGGCGATAGAGTCGATAGTACGACCAAGAATACGGTTAGAAATCGAATCCAAGAAGGAATCACGCCCATGATGTTGGATTTAGGATAATGACACATGAAACCCGAGTCAAGGTGTTTGCGATTCCAATTTGCTGACGTGGTGGATTGATTTCGACAGAGCTGCAGCGGCAAACTCTAAACACGAAATAAAAAGTGCCGCCCCCTTGCTAGGAATGGGCGCTGGAGGACTTAGGCAAGAAGATGTGGGCAAGAATATCTTTTCGCCTCTTCATCTTCATGCCCCCATCTTCTTGCCATTTCGTTGTTTGTTGCCGCGTGGAAAGATCGTGGCGTTAATAACATGACCATATTGATGATTAGCAAGAATAGAAGCGCAGAGGCGCTGAGGATGCAGAGGGGGGCATGTCTGCGCTCTCTACCGTCTCCGCGTTTAATAGGCTTCCCCACGCCACTGATTTGGACAATCACAGAGTAAGTTGCAAGACGTGGGTGGCTTGAACGAATTTTCAACTAATGCAATGGAAACAATAAAGGACCTAACCGAATCGAGGTTTTGCTATCGGCTCGATGAGAGTGGCATCGTCGAATCTCACGGAATTCACCTCTTTCGATACGGAACGGAGCAGTAGAGATCCTGATTCGAGTGGCTTGGTTATCTTGGCGATTCGATCTTCGGTAGTCAGGGAATTGTTGGTTAGCCAATCCACGATTTCGTGCTCGCTCCGTAGAATAGCGGGCATCCTGTCATGTACTTCGCGGGTGTCATCATTAGAAGGTATTGTGATGATCGTTGTGCTTGCGACCTCTTTACCGGGCTCTACTTTGCGATTTGTCGTCCAAAGACCAGCCATTCCAAATGGTTCTTCTCCTGGTCGGTGAATCCAAAAAGGTTCTTTGTTCTTAGGTGTCGCAGCTTTCCATTCGTAGTAACCATCTGCCAAAATTACACATCGATGCGCCGAAATTAATGATTTGAAGCTCGCTTTCTCATGAAGAGTTTCACTTCTCGCGTTGAACATGCTGTAGGCGGATTTAGTCGAATCGGCCCAGAACGGGATCAGCCCCCAGCGCATAGGATTGATGCGTAGAACTCCCGTGCTGTCATAATGCAGTGTAAGAATGTTCTGCGTTGGAGCGATGTTGTAACGAGGCGAGTTCGTGTCTGTCGTCCAGCCAAACCTCGCTGCAATATCCACACCCGGAAATAGGCTGCTTAGCCACTCCGAGACTGGGACTTTTAATGTGAAACGACCGCACAAAGGTTTTGACTCCCGAGATTCTTGCCAACGACGTACGCTCTGAGCCTACAGGTTTTAGCTCCAGTCGATCCCTTTGTCTCGCCCTAGCTCGAGAAGCAGGACGTATTGGTCATCACAAAAACGATCTGTCATGCCAGCGATATAACATGCGATCGTGCGCTCGAGGCCCCATTCGTTAACCTGGGCTGAAAAACGGTCTGGCAGTCGTTGCGGATTTGTCTTGAGAAGACGAAACAGTTGATGAATGCGCGTCGCAGCTCGTTTGCGAATTTCTGCTAACTTGGGGTGGCGATAAACATGCTCAAACAAGAATTCTTCTAGTTCTGCTTTGTCCGCCGCAAATGTTGGTGACATACTTAGCTGAATCCTCATGTCGCACATGCTCTGAGAATCAAGCTGTTGAACCTCGGCGAGGATTTCTTCAGAATGGGATAAGAAATCTTGCATCTGTACATCGAGCAATGCATGAACCAGCATCTGCCTGCGATTCTGAGGGCCGCATTGATCTAAAGGAGCGATTCGCTTGGCTCTCTGGACCAATGCTAAGCCATCTAGTTGACGCCAATTGAGCAAACCGAGTTTTAGTGCATCGTCGACATCGTGAGCGTCATATGCCATGCTGTCCGCCATGTCGACAACTTGAATTTCGAGCATCTGAGTCCGACCTGAATCCTTATCGGATCGAAACTTTTGTCCTGCCAAGACTTCATACGTCAGATTTAAGCCGGGGTATCCTGTGTAACGTTGCTCGATGCGTGTGACCAAATCCAAGGCGAATTGATTGTGAGAAAATCCGCCAACATCCTTGGTGCACAATTCCAACGCGTCCTCGCCACAATGGCCATAGGGCGGGTGCCCAATGTCGTGCAGCAGAGCCATTGCCTCAATGAGATCCTCGTTAAGCCGTAGCGTTCGTCCAATCGTTCTCGCAAGAGATGAAACTTCGTGGGTGTGAGTTAAGCGAGTGCGATGATAATCCCCCATATCGCCGGTGAAGACTTGCATCTTGCCGCTGAGTCGTCTAAAGGCGGCACTGTGCAAAACGCGATCCCTGTCTCGCTGATACGGGTTTCGATAGGGATGAGGCGCCTCTTCGTGAATCCGGCCTCGGCTGCACTCCGAGAAAAATGCATAGGGCGCAAGAAGCAATCGCTCGCGCTGCTGCCAACTGAGCGAATCGATCAATTTAGGACGGAGAGCAAAGTGTGGGGTCATAAAACAGTTTAGGGCCGATAAAGCTACACAAACTTAATACTAGCTTACGCTTGAACTCAGTCGCAAGGCCACATGAACAACGCAAAAAACCGGAGCCTGCCCATTATTTTCCATTCTTCTCGTTAAATCGGGGCGGCTCAGACTGTCGCATTTTGAGACAAAGGCAATAATGGGGAGTCTTCTAACACACACACGACTATGGCGACACACCTGACGGTTATAAAAGGGACTGACCTTAATGCGCGGTTCCGACTCGAAAAGAACGCGGAAACGACGATAGGTCGTGGACTGGAATGCCAAATCCAGCTCCAGGATCCCGTTTCATCACGGGTACACGCTCGTTTCTTCTTTCGGGGGGGCGTTTGGCATATCGAGGACTTGCAATCTCGAAATGGAACTTTGGTTAGCGGTTCGAAAATTGATCGAGCTGTACTGCAGCATGGGAATCGAATTCGCATCGGTAACACCGATCTGGAATTTCATGATGATACGATTAATGAAGATTTGACCGTCGAGCGAATCAGTCTGTCTCAAGATCTCCGAGAGCCTCGTACTGGAGCCATCACCAATGGGCTTGCGTCGGGCATGTCCGCCTTTATGTCATTGCGTAAAGCGGAAAGGACAGAGGACCTTTCAGACCTTCACCAACTCTCTATTCGATGTATATCGCTCGTCGCCCCGGAAGATGTGATCAAGCTCGCGAGCGACGTTCTGAAGAACCGAACTCAAGCGACTGTGGTTGCATTCTTGTTAGCCGATAAAGACGGCGAATTAGTCGACCAACGCCGTAATCTAGCGGGCTCTGAGACACGCATTACGCTTAGCGAAAAGCTAACCGATATGGTCTGCAAACAAGCGACCGCGGTCTGGATCAAAAACGAAGTTCGAAATGTGAGCGATGGTCCACTTAGACATTATGCAGACGCGATCTGCGTGCCGCTGCTTCACGAAGGTGCATTGATAGGTGTCGTGCATCTTTATCGGTCCAAAGAATCCTTCGATCAGCATGCGTTTCACTTTACATTAGCTGCTGCCAGCTTTTTGGCTCCATCATTGATACGAGCTCAGAAAGAATCGGCACTAAGAATCGAACATGGGCGACTGCAAGATAAGAATGCGGATTTCAATGAGTTGCTAGGCGATAGCGAACCCATGGTAGACCTCAAGGCTAAAATCGTGCGTGTTGCTAGCGCCATGGGCTGCATACTCATTCGAGGGGAAAGTGGGGCCGGAAAAGAACTCGTCGCCAGGGCAATTCACAAAGCCAGCTTGCGATCCGATCGCCCCATGCTTAGCGTTAACTGCGCCGCGATTCCATCCGAGCTTATGGAAAGTCAACTCTTCGGCCACGTGAAGGGAGCTTTTACCGGCGCTGATAAAGACCACATAGGTTGGTTTGAGCAAGCGCACGGGAGCACCCTGTTTCTGGACGAAATTGGCGAGATGACTCTCGATGGGCAAGCTAAATTGCTACGTATCATGGAGGGGCATCCCTTTCTGCCGGTAGGGGGAAGGAAAGAGATTAAGGTGGATGTGCGCGTGCTGGCTGCAACGAATCGAGATTTGAGCGAGTTCGTAGCCGATAAGCGATTCCGAGAGGATTTGTACTATAGGCTTAGCGTATTCGAACTCAAGGTTCCGCCTCTTCGGCAGCGAGGTGACGATATAAGTATGTTGATCGACCATTTTCTAGATCATTTCCGCACGCAGCATGGCCGTCCGAACATCAAGCTGAGCCCGGGTGCCAAAAAGCGGATGCTCGATTACAGCTGGCCGGGTAATGTTCGGCAGCTTCGCAACGTCATTGATAGTGCGGTAGTGCTGGCGTCAGCGGATGAAATTCAAGCGAACGAATTAAGTTTGCATGAGTCTAAGCCAGAAGTCTTCGATACACTCAATATCGAGCAGTGGGAGCAACGCCTCATTCGCGAGGCGCTCCAGCGGACCCTGGGCAACATTCCCGAAGCCTCCGAGTTGCTGGGAATCTCTAGGGCTACGTTATATCGCAAGCTGGAAACCTACGGAATTGAACGGTCTTAGTTGAGTCATTACTTTATTCGCCACCACTCCGATTTATGAGGGCCATGTCGAACGGCTAAGTCCTCGATGTCTGCTGCAAAACGCATGGCATCGACATAGTACCCGGCTGTTGGTTTTGGAATGGTAGTGCCATGCTTGGCAGCTTGGTTAGCCCAGAACTCGTTCAAGGCCTTCATGGCTAACTCACGAGTCCACTTCGCTAATATCGACGCGGCTGCCGAAGGAAACAGCGAGTCTCCTTCAACTCGAAACTGAATCATAAGTGGATGATCTGCCCATCGGGTTGAGTATCGCGACAGTTTGCTCGTCTCGGCGTGTGTGTCAAACCACTGGTCCGGGAATGCGTTCATCAAGAGCGCTTGGTAGCGATTTCTTCCTCCATGTTTATCACAATAAATCTCAATCGATTCCTGGTCTGTCGCGATCTCATTCGCTACATCCCTCGCTAAAGCCAAGGTCAGCTCGCTCAGAACAGAGCTTTTGTTTTGAAAATGTTCCACGAGACGATTCCACTCTGTCTCGTCAATCAACCGTCCTCGCGCCGCAACCATTTCGACTCCTAAAGATTGCATCTTCGATCTGGCGGCCTCGCTCGCCTCCTGGGCAATTGTGGGCATCGCATCGGTGACACCATGAGCCTGCGGACCCTCGAGTTGCAAGCTGTTGAACCAAGCCACTTTCTTCACTCGAGTCCAATCCTGAGGATAAAGCTTAACCCCTGAATGCCTGACAAAGCTGGCGTCTTCCATTTTTCGAGTTTTCAGGTCGTGATTACCCAATTCGTCTCTTTGCGAAATCTCTGCGCATTGCAATAGAAAATGAGCGCCATCACAAAGGCTTTCCCACGCATGCTTTCCCGAGTAGATTTTCTTAGAGTCACCTACGGGTACGTGAGCCACTTCTCTAGCTTGCGTCCGGACATTGCGAGGAATAGGCTGAACTTCAGGTGACAAGAGCTCGTTTAGTTCCTCAATGGCAAGCTCCATTGGGACACGCCACGCTGTAGCGACCACGACAAACGGCCCCATGTTGGGTCCGTACCCGGCTTCATCGATCCCCAAGACTAGCTTATAAGCCATCGTTTTTTACTTGATCGGTTCAGGCTTTCGAACCAGCTCACCCGCTGGAGTACTTTGCCATACATTGCCATTACCTAGATCGAGTGCTGTAAGCCAACGCCCCCCATAGCAATAAGTATCGATGCAAACTAGATGAGGTAACTCAAAAATTCGACCATCTCGATCGTGGGTATGCCCGACTACAGCCTTTTTTCCGGAAACGTGCGGTCCTGGTAGTCGTTGGGAAATTTTGGTCCATCGAAGCAGATCGAGAGGCTGCTCGTCTAAGCTCAGCTCTTCGTCGTAGTTGGCGTGGACACAAAAATGAGTCTCGTTCTCGAAGTAACTTGGGAGCCGCTCTAGGAAGTCTAAATGCTCTTTAGGGATACAGTTTAAATCACCAACAAAACCATAGGAGTCCATCGTGTCGACCCCTCCATGGTTCAACCACGAGTAGGGAGGGATACGACCGGAAAGAACCTCGAGCAGCATATCTTCGTGATTGCCTCTCAACGCAACCAGCTTGGTTTTTTGCTCCAAGTCTAACAAGCGATCAATGACCCCCTTTGAATTGGGGCCACGATCCACATAATCTCCCAGGGTAACAATCGTGTCATTTGGGTTGGGATTGATGGCGGCGAGTATAGTGTCGAATGCCGCCAAGCACCCATGAATATCACCGATTGCGATTGTACGAGCCATAATCGAAAAAATAAGTCGGGAGGAAGTCTGTCATTTGCACTGTAAGCATAGGCATCCCATTCCGTCTGTAACATGCCAAATCGAGCATCATCACCATGAACATTGACTACCTAGCGGATCACCTTACCAACCTTAAGGTTAGGTATTGCGAGATCGACGGACAAGGTCGGGTCCACAACTCCCAATATTTGAATTATTTCGAAAGAGGTCGCGTCGAAATGCTTCGGCATTTCGGCATTTCCTACAAAGAACTCGAAACGACAGGCATCATGTTGGTGGTCAAAACGATGCAGGTTGAATTTCACTCACCAGCAGAGTTCGATGAAGATCTGAAACTGCTCACCAGGCTCACCCATTGCTATGGGGCTCGAATCCATCATGAATATCGCATTTGCCGCGAGATCGGGCCCCATACCGTTCTTCCAGAGCTCGTCGTTTCAGGCCGTAGCAGCATTGCATGCGTTGATCGATCCGGCAAAGTCAAAAAGCTCCCTAAGGTTTTGCAGCTATTTCGGGGCGAAAAGGAACTAGACACCTAGTATTGGCGAGAAGTCGATCGAGCCCGGAATTAGAACAAGACTCGCCGTAACTGCGCGGGCTTGTTACGGCCTACAGGAGGTATCAGCGATTCTTGTTTTCAGCCCAGAAAACCCGAAATCGCACGCCTGCTGTTGCGACTTCCGCTGCCTGTACTTAGACTAAGCAGTACGGTTTTAGAGAAATCGGGAGAGAATTGGTTTCAGGATTAAACGTCCGTCAGAACCCAATCGCCGAAGGCGCAATATTGACCCAGAATCGCTCAGGCTTCAAGAACTGTTTTCTTATCGACCGTCTCTGGAGAGTGATCAAGCTAAGTTGGTTTCTAGGCGATTGTTACTAGAGACTCGAACACTGCTTGGTCCACCGAAGGGGAAAGATCCCTCTCCCGGATCAATATCTCTCAGGTAAATGGACAGAGGGGCAAGCGTTCCTGATCCCGTCGGGCTTGTTTGCATCGAGATGTTCGCAAATATGTGCGATCTTTTTCGATCTTGCATTCAACGAAGTTGGGCGTCGGATTTTTCCGTGGTTCTGAATCGCTTTCCCTGAGGTCTGCTAATGTCCAGTTTGAACAAACCCCTGTCGTCGTTCGTTTCGCGTCACATCGGCCCTCGCGACTACGAGATTCGCGAAATGTTGACGCTGCTGGGTTACGAATCACTCGATCATTTGACCGATACCGTTGTCCCGAACAATATTGCTTTCCGAGATCGATTGAATCTTTCCGAGGGTGTCAGCGAAGAGGAAGCTCTCGCGGAGCTTCGTACGATCGCCTCTAAAAACATCGTCCTAAAGAGTTTCATCGGCCAAGGTTACTATGGCACGCATACTCCCAAAGTCATTTTAAGGAACGTGCTAGAGAATCCAGCGTGGTACACGGCCTATACCCCTTACCAACCTGAAATCTCTCAAGGTCGTTTGGAGGTCTTGTTCTACTTCCAAACCATGATCTGCGAATTAACAGGCATGGACGTCTCGGGCGCCTCGCTTCTCGACGAAGGGACCGCCGCCGCAGAAGCTATGACGCTTTGCCGAAGAAGCAGCCGCAAAGCTGGCAACCAATTCTTTGTTGCCAATCAATGCCATCCACAAACCATCGAAGTCATTGAGACTCGAGCCAAGCCGCTAGGCATTGAAGTAGTCTCGTTTGATCAAAACAGCAGCCAATTGGATTTGTCGGGCGCGTTTGGAATCTTGTTCCAGTATCCAGCAACGGACGGCTCGGTAAAGGATCTGAGCCATCAAACAGCATTGGCGCATGAACAAGATTGTTTGGTCGTTATGGCGTCTGATCTCTTGGCTTTAACAATAATGAAGTCCCCGGGCTGCATGGGAGCTGATGTCGTTGTTGGCAATGCTCAAAGGTTCGGTGTACCATTTGGTTTTGGAGGTCCTCATGCCGCGTTCTTAGCAGCAAAAGATGCCCTCAAGCGAACGTTGCCAGGCCGTCTTGTCGGACAATCGATCGATTCGCATGGTAAGCCTGCATATCGACTGGCGCTGCAAACGCGAGAGCAGCACATTCGACGCGAAAAAGCGACATCGAATATCTGCACGGCGCAAGCTCTATTGGCCATCATGTCGACCCTGTATGCTTGTTATCATGGCCCTCAAGGGCTGCAGGCAATCGCGAGACGTGTGAGTTCTCAGGCCGCAACTCTCCTTAGAGCTATTCGCAACGCGGGTTACCATGTTTTGTCTGAAAACGTTTTTGATACTATTGTGATCAAGACGGGAGCGGAGACTCAGGCCATTCACGGGCGTGCACGTGAGGCTGGGTTCAACCTACGCGAATACGATGAGAATCATGTCGGTGTGTCCCTCGATGAGACCACTACGCAAAACGATCTATTGCACCTAGCAAAACTGTTCAATGGATCGATAACAGGTGAAACGGAATCTGAGTCCAATACGATTCCATTTGAACTTTGTCGCGATGACTCCTACATGTCACAAGGTGTATTCCATAAGTACCGCAGCGAAACCGAGATGATGCGTTATTTGCGTCGCTTGTCTGAAATGGATATCGCCCTCGATCGAGCCATGATTCCACTCGGATCGTGCACGATGAAGCTGAATTCCGCTGCGGAAATGACTCCAGTAACATGGCCTGAATTCGGCAATATGCACCCGTTCGCACCAGCGTATCAATGTGAAGGGTATCGAGAAATGATTGGCTCGCTTGAGGCGATGCTTTGCGAAGTAACAGGATACGATGCCATCTCGCTTCAACCAAACGCTGGCTCACAAGGTGAGTACGCTGGGTTGTTAGCCATCAAAGCGTATCACGAATCGCGCGGCGATATGGATCGCAATATCTGTCTGATCCCGAGCAGCGCTCACGGCACCAATCCAGCCAGTGCTCAAATGGCCAACATGCACGTCGTAGTGGTCAAATGTGATGACTATGGAAACGTCGACTTGAACGACCTCGATACCAAGATTGCAGCCCATCAAGGTCGTGTCGCAGCAATCATGATCACTTATCCGTCGACACACGGAGTCTTTGAGGAGGTGGTCACCGAGGTATGCGAGAAAGTCCATGCAGCTGGCGGTCAAGTCTACATTGACGGGGCTAATTTGAATGCGTTGGTTGGCGTGGCAAAGCCCGGCAAATTCGGTGGCGATGTATCTCACCTTAACCTTCACAAAACATTCTGCATTCCCCACGGTGGCGGGGGGCCAGGTGTTGGACCTGTGGCAGTTCGCAGTCATTTATCAGCATTTTTGCCCAAAGATGGTCTGAACGCAGATCGCATCGGCGCAAAGGTTAGTTCGGCGCCGTTTGGCAGTAGCAGCATTCTTCCGATCTCGTGGATGTATATCCGCATGATGGGTGCCGAGGGACTAGGAAAGGCCACGCAAGTCGCAATTTTGAATGCTAACTATGTCGCTCATAAGCTAAAGGCCAACTATTCGATTCTTTACACAGGACATCGCGGTCTGGTCGCTCACGAATGCATCATCGACACGCGTCCATTAGGTGTCCATCACGTCACGGTTGAGGATGTTGCCAAGCGGTTGATCGATTATGGATTCCATGCACCAACGATGTCTTTCCCTGTTGGTGGAACTCTCATGATCGAGCCGACCGAAAGTGAATCGTTGCAAGAGTTAGATCGTTTTTGCAGAGCCATGAATTCCATTTTCGCAGAATACGAGAAAGTTCGTGATGGTCTTTGGCAAGCGGACAACAATCCACTTCACAATGCGCCGCATACACTGGATTCGATTCTCGAAGGAAGCGATCTTCCCTACACACGACGAGAAGCGGTTTGTCCAGACTTGGAAGCAAATTATGCAGTCAAGTACTGGCCGCCTGTAGGGCGAGTGGATAACGTTTTCGGAGATCGTAATTTAGTTTGTTCTTGCCCGCCCGTTGAAAGCTACGCGGCAGATGCGGCAAACTAGACATTAATAATGGCCTCATGACAAATCGGTTCGGCGTTATAATGCGCCGGCCGATGCGAATGGGGCTTTTTTTGTTTTCCCCCTAATTCGTTAGACCCAAAACCTACTTTTCTCAAACAGACACGGCTATCTGGCATGACAACGCAAACTTCAGCACATGCAAAACTAAACGAATGGGTCGAAAAAACGAGTCAATGGTGCGGAGCTGCCAAAGTTGTTTGGTGTGATGGATCCGAGCACGAATGGAACACACTTACGGAATTGCTGGTATCCCAAGGGACTTTTCTGCGACTTAATTCGCAAAAACACCCCAATTCTTTTCTCGCTCGTAGCCATGAGTCTGATACGGCTCGCGTCGAAGATAGAACGTTTGTCTGTTCGTTGCGCGAGACTGATGCTGGCCCAACCAATAACTGGCGGGACCCTAAAGAGATGAGGGGGCTGCTGAAAGAGAAATTCCGAGGCTCCATGCAGGGACGGACCATGTATGTCGTGCCATTTTGCATGGGACCGCTCGATAGTCCGCTAGCTCTTATCGGAGTTCAGTTAACCGATTCGCCATATGTGGTTGTGAGCATGAAGATCATGTGTCACATGGGGGCTAAAGTCCTCGAGAAACTGGGGGATTCCGGCAACTACATTCCTTGTTTGCATTCCGTCGGTGCACCGCTTACGCCAGGTCAAGCCGATGTCGCTTGGCCGTGTAATGATGAGAAGTATATTGTGCACTTCCCCGAAGCGCGAGAAGTTTGGTCGTACGGCAGCGGTTATGGTGGCAATGCATTGCTCGGGAAAAAGTGCGTGGCGTTGCGAATTGCGAGTTCAATTGCTCGAGATGACGGTTGGTTGGCAGAGCACATGCTTATCATGGGCATCGAATCACCCGATGGAACGAAAACTTATCTGACAGCAGCCTTCCCCAGCGCTTGCGGTAAAACCAACTTGGCGATGATCTTGCCTCCTGATCAGTACCGAGACAAGGGGTGGAAGACGACTCTCGTGGGTGACGATATCGCATGGTTATGGCCGGGTGCAACCGGCAAGCTTCATGCGATCAATCCAGAGACAGGTTTCTTTGGAGTCGCACCAGGTACGTCGTGGGAATCCAATCCAGGGGCCATGCAAGCGATGTCGGCCAACACCATTTTCACCAACGTCGCATTGACCGATGATGGCAGTGTTTGGTGGGAAGGACACTCGGAACCTCCATCGCATTTGATCGACTGGAAAGGCCAGGATTGGACACCGGGATGCGGCAGGTTGGCTGCTCACAAGAACGCTCGATTCACAGCACCGGCTGGCCAATGCCCAAACATCGACCCTCGATGGCAAGATCCCGAGGGTGTACCGATCGATGCGATCGTGTTCGGTGGACGACGGCCGACGACCATGCCTCTGATTTACCAATCGTTTGACTGGACGCACGGCGTTTTCCTCGGTGCAACACAAGGGTCTGAGACAACAGCCGCTGCCACAGGAGCAATCGGAACGGTCCGGCGAGATCCGATGGCCATGCTTCCTTTTTGCGGTTACGACATGGGAGATTACTTTGGGCACTGGCTCGAAATGAGACGCAAAATTCGCCGATTACCTCGTATTTTCCACGTTAACTGGTTCCGCAAGAATACCAAGGGGCAATTCCTCTGGCCTGGATTCCGTGAAAACCTGCGTGTTCTCGAGTGGATCGTCATGCGTTGTCAGGGCAAGGTCGCGGGGTATGAGACACCGATCGGCTGGACTCCTGATTGGAAAGGCTTTTGCACAGAAGGCCTAGATGGGTTTACTAGGGAGATGTTTGATGAAGTTATGAAGTTTCATCAAGAAGAATGGCTTGCAGAGCTCACCAGCCAATCCGATTTCTTCCTCAAGCTGTATCACACGATGCCCAAAGAACTAATGTGCCAAAGGGAACTTCTCATGGCTCGCTTGGTTTAAACCTAATATTCACAATGCAAAGACCGTAAGGGACCCGGCGTATAAAGCTAGGAAAAGTCTAGCCTGAGCCATCCGAATCGAGTTATACTCTTGCATGCCGCCGATGCGGTTGCATTCATTCGAAAAATCCACAAGCCAAGAAGTCACGAAGATCAGAATGTTGGGAAACGAACGCGGAAAGCTAGTCATTGTTGGTGGCGGAATCATCGGTCTTTCGACGGCCTACTTTGCTCAAGAAAAAGGATGGGATGTTACGCTTATCGATCGTGGACAGCCATCGTCTGACGGTTGCTCACTCGGCAATTCAGGGATGATTGTCCCCAGCCACTTTGTACCCTTGGCAGCACCAGGTACCATGGGACAAGCGATCCGCTGGATGAAAGATCCCGAGTCTCCATTCTCTCTTAATCCATCTCTGAGCTTGGACATGCTCAAATGGGGATTGCGATTCTTTCTCGCTTCGACAAAAGCGCAGGTTGATCAAGCTGCTCCGCTATTACGAGATTTGAATTTTGCCTCCCGAGAGCTCTATGTGAAATGGGCCGAAAGTGGGATC
>Ga0315899_10004587_pt1 | contig 14929 bp, 5 predicted proteins | sample LakEriMetagenome_2_FD_203518 | JGI IMG/M metagenome (GOLD analysis project Ga0315899, IMG submission 203518) | Freshwater fungal communities from buoy surface, Lake Erie, Ohio, United States - Buoy 4 MA112 | ecosystem: Environmental > Aquatic > Freshwater > Lake | place: USA: Lake Erie, Ohio... | reverse complement strand
AATACTGGTAATGTTTTAGTTAACTCAGTAAACGGATTAGATTGGGATCAAATTATTTTGCCTGCTTCTAGAGTATGGTCGAGTATTGCATACGGTAACAAGTATTGGGTAATTATATCTAGCAACAGCTCGGTAACTGGGTCAACAGTATTATATTCTAATAGCAATCTAGCAACTTGGAAATCAACTAGTTTACCAGCAGCGGGTACTATAGAGAGTCCCGTAACATGGAGTAAAGTAGTATACGGCAATGGAAGATTTATTGCCATTACTTCAAACAGCAATGTTACTGCATATAGTACAAACTACGGTGCTAACTGGACTAACGGCGGAGTATTAGCTGCCGCTTTATGGAGCGATATAGCCTACGGCGATAATAAATTTGTTGTAATTACTTCAAACGGAACAGCAGCAGCGTATAGCACAAATGGAATCTCATGGACTCCTACAGTTCTACCTACTAATACTACTTGGGCTAGTGTTTCATACGGCAATGGTAGATTTGTTGCGGTTGCATCAGCGCCTGGTAAAGCCGCTTACAGCTTAGACGGAATTAATTGGGTAAGTTCTTTATATGACATATTTGCAACTAACATTGCATACGGCAACGGAGTCTTTGTTGCAACAGGGCACGAACCTTCACCGTCATCTGCTCTAGCATATATTAGCGAAGACGGCAATCGCTGGACTACTAGAGATTCTCAACTTAATATGGGGCATGTAACGTTTGGATTAACTGACACGTATGACGGGTTGTTTGTTAGTGTAAAAGGACAAAGTTTTGCTAATATAATAGAAGCAGGCTCGGTAACTAAATCAAGGCCTGTTATTAATAGTGGAGTTATTATTGGTATTAACGAATGGGAACCAGGCGGCAATTACAGTACAGCTCCAACAGTTACAATCACAGATTCTAATGCAACACTAGTAGCATCAGTTCTTCCACTACTGGGTAACGGTGTATTAGCAAGCCCTACATTTATAAACAACGGTGTAGGTTATAATACCAATACAACTGTAATTAATATTACTGGACTAGGTTACGCAGATAGTTTTCAAATTGGTAGTAGTTTAATTATAATAGACTTGGATAGATTGCCGAGTTCTGGAGACAACTTAGCCATTGCAGATAATTCTACTATCTATAAGGTAACTAGTGCAGAATTATTAGACGGCACACTAGCACCAAATATTACAGCACGAGTAAATATTGATCCTCCTATGACTGTAGGATTGTCCCCTACTAACGGAAGACTTGTAAGTGTTCGTACAAAATATAGTCAGGTTCGATTGACAAATCACGATCTATTAAACATAGGCTTTGGTAACTTTGAGCAATCTAACTATCCAAGATTACCTGAAACAACTGTATTATCTCCGCAAAACGAAGCAATTGAAAGCAATTTTGGTCGAGTGTTTTACAGTTCAACAGATCAAGACGGTAACTTCCGTGTAGGTAAATTGTTTGCCGTAGAGCAAGCTACTGGTATTGTTACACTAAGTGCTAGTCAATTTGGATTAAGCGGACTAAGCGAGTTAAAACTTGGAGGTATTGCTGTTGGAGGCAACAGTGTTATTATTACACAATTTAGCACAGACAGTACATTCGTAGCAAATAGTAACAATATTATTGCAACACAAAAAGCAATTAAAGCATACTTAGGTGCAAGATTAAGTCAAGGTGGATCTAATACATTTACTGGCGAATTAACTGCTGGAACAGTCAAGGTTGGTGGTCCAGACAAAATTCAAAGTACTGTTTCTGAAGGCAATGACGGGTCTGTAGTTAATATGACAAGTTTAACAAATATTCGCGGTGTAGGTGACGGAGTCGATGCTGCGTACGGTGCATGGGACGGTGATGGTATGGCAATGTTCTTCTTCCAGAAGAGTTTTGCCTCAGGAACAGCAATATAATGATGTTCTTACAGAGAAAGGTAATAGAAAGTGTAAGATTTACACTTAGATAAATATAATGTAAAAGGATGAAAGCAAATGGCTGAATTTAAACTAGGTAGAATTAGATTTGTATGGAAAGGTCAATGGACTGTAGGAACGCCATATCTAATTGATGACGTCGTGAGTAACGGCGGAAAAAGTTATATTTGTGTTGTAAATCATACAGCATCTAGTTTATTCGATACAGACTTAGATTTTACACCAACAAAGTGGAATATTGTAGCTGACGGAACACAATGGAATGGTGACTGGGCTTCAGGAACATATTATAATCCAGGTGCCGTTGTTAAGTATGGTGCAGTAGTTTATATTTGTGCAACAGGACATACTTCAGCCACCTATATTGCCCCAACATATTTAGGTTTAGAAGACGACTTAGAAAAGTGGGAAGTATTTGCAACATCATTCGAATGGAAAAGCAACTGGGCAACTTCTACAAGATATAAGCTAAATGATTTTGTAGTATATGGCGGGACTACTTATGTTTGCACAGAAGGCCACGTTAGTGCTGCTACTGCAACACTAGGATTAGAGGATGATTCCGACAAGTGGGATATTTTTAATCAAGGTGTTACCTATCTTGGTGACTGGAATGATGCAAGTATACGCTATAAGGAAAATGACGTAGTTAAATACGGAGCAAATTTATGGATTTGCGTCGATTATCATACAAGTGAAGACCCGTTCGATGAAACAAAGTGGGATATATTTGTAAACGGTTTTGAATTTGAAAGCTCATGGAATAATAGTACAGAGTACCAACAAGGAGATGTTGTAACATATGGCGGTTATTCATATATTGCTAAAACAATTAACATTAATAAACAACCTACAAGTAATCTAGCAGACTGGAGTGTTTACACTACAGGATTTAGTTTTACAGGAGAGTGGGATGTTGCTACAAATTATAAAATTGGATCAGTTATTAGGTATGGTGCATACACTTACGTATCAAAAGTTGATAATCTAGGACAGACTCCAACCAACACTACCTATTGGGATTTATTAAACAACGGTTTTAGATGGACATCGACACCTGAGACATATCTAGCAGTAGCATCTGTTGGTGCAACTGGTTTAGGACAAGGTGCAAAATTTGATGTTACTCGTTCAAATACAGTATACACTGTAACAATTGCAAGTGGATTCCCAGGAACTGATTATGCAGTCGGTGATAAAGTTAAAATATTAGGATCACTAGTCGGTGGCACTACACAAGCTAATGATATTACACTTACAGTTACTGGCATTACTGGCGGCGGTTCTACAGGACCGTTATCAACATTTACATGGACTGGCGCAGCAATTTCTTGGGCAGTTGATGTTAGTTATTTGTTAGGCGACATTGTATCGTTTAGTGCTAATTCATACATATGTATTGACCCCCACCTTTCAAGTTTATTAAACAGACCTGACGCGGACACAGTTGGAGACTATTGGAATTTATTAACTGCTGGAGCAGAATATAACGTTCTATTAGAAACTGGTGATTTGGTATACTACGGTGCAAACGGTCCGACTAGACTACCAGTCGGTATTAACGGTCAAGTTTTGCGAAGCCAAGACGGATTCCCAATTTGGGCAAATTACGGTCTTATCAACAACTTAGTATACGTTGGACCACTAGGACGAGATGTAGCGTATCCAGCCGCTGGTGCAACAATCGATCAGCCATGGAAAACTGTAAAATTTGCAACAAAACAAATTGAGGAAGGATACTTATATCCTAATGCAAGAACACTGTTGGCAAAAAATAAACAGTTTATTATGAAAGAAATTACCAATTGGGTAATCTATACATATACAGTTGATATTACTGAGTCAACTGCTCTTACTGATGTGTTTACTTGTGCAAGCACTGCTAACCTAACAGCAAATATGCCAATTGAGTTCTCTGGAACACTTGGCGGAGTTACAGCAGGACAAAAATATTATGTAAAAACTGTTGTAAGCAGTACAACATTTACAATTTCAGAAGCATTAGGTGGAACATTAAAACAATTAACTGATGCTACAGGTTCAATGACCGGTACACTATCATACGATAGTGATTTCTGTGAACGTGATGTTGGATTAATTGTTGAAGCATTAAAACACGATATTGCACATGGAGGAAATAGTAAGATTACTCTTGCCGCCAAGGCATATTACACACCGGCAGGCAATGCATATATTAACAGTAATTTTGGAACACAAAAAATTCAAACTATTGCTGCATATAACTACTTAACTACTCTAGTAGTTAACGTTCTTAATAACGAGCCGTGGAGAAATTATCAAGCATTCAACGGTATTACTAATGGTATAACACAAGTTGTTGACGAATCATTACCTGTTGAAGCAGGAGTAACTACTACAGTTGGTGCACTGATGTCTATTATCACAACAGGTATCAATGTAGGTAATGCAACAGCAATCCCTGCACCAATTTATCCCAACACAACTATATCTGTCAAGACAGGTACTTTTGCAGAAGTGTTGCCAATGGTTATTTCTCCATTTACTGCGGTGGTAGGAGACGAATTAAGAAGTACCGTAATTCAACCAGCACTAGCAAACGACTTGCTAGTGAACGACAAACCAAAAGCTACATCAGCACTAACTCGTATTAGTAATATTGTTAGCGATGTAATTCAAAATGTTGAGATAACCCCAACATCTGGCAACACTGAAACACAACTATATGTTGGCGGATACGCAGGCAACAGTACAACTACTACCGCAGTTGGAACCAAGACTGCAATTGTTTCAGCTATCTTATCAGGTGGACTTGGATCTGTTCCAAGTACAGTCTTAATAGACCCAACAGGGTATGATGCTGGATTTGAAAATGCTCGTAGACTAATTGTTTTAAACAAGGCATTCTTACAAGCTGAAATCGCTGCATACATGACAGTGAACTATAACACATTATGGAACACTACACTAACTGCTCCACAACGTGCAGCATGGTCTACTGAAGTTGGTTATCTTGTTGATGCACTAGCATATGATTTAACTTATGGCGGAAACTTAGAGAGTATAGTTACTGCACGTTTATATTATCCTTCAGGAGTATTTGCTGCACACTTAGGTGTAAAAGCCGCAGCAATTGCAATCTACTCACGTTTAGTAGCAATTATAAACTTCATTGCTGTAGGTGATAATAGTCCTAGCAGCTGGACTAAGTCTGTAGGTAATGCACTTAACCAAGACGACTCTCTGCCACACGGTTCTGTAAATGCAGGAGTATTTGCAGAAGATAGGGTTCAAGAAATTTATACTTCAATTGATACAGAAGATCTTCCATTAACTGTTGAGCCTAGTATTACTTGGGTAACTGGTGGTCTAGTTGATGCTAAGAATGCAATTCAATCGTTAAAGGCAGGTATACAAGCGGGCGCCATTGAATATATTAACACAAATTATCCAACTTTAGTTTACGATACTGCCGCACATGCTATTGACGTTGGTTATCTAGTTGATGCAGTTGCGTATGATATAATGTTTGGTGCTAACTTCCGCTCTATTAGAGTAGGTATGTTGTATTTCAGAGGAACTGCAAGTACTGAATTAAGTGTATCCACAGATTTACCAGAATTACTAGATACTGTCACGTATGTTGACATTGCTATCAAACAAATTACCAACGGACAAGTAGGTTCAGTAGGTAGCGAACTAGCAGTATCAAGAGCCATAGCTAGTGCAGATGTAATTTATGATATTGTTGCTAGCGGATTAGGTGCAGTACCGTCATTAGTATTACCAGACCCAGTAGGTTATGATATTAATTATTCAAGAGCAAGAGCACAGATTGTACAAAATTATGCTTTTATTAAAGCTGAGATTGCAGCATTCTTAAATCTAAACTACAACGCAGTTTGGGTTAGCCTTGGAGCAACAGGACAAGCAGGATGTGCTAGAGATATTGGTTACATCTTAGACGGTGTACGTTATGATATTACCTATGGTGGCAATACACAATCATTAATTGTAGGCAGTGCTTACTATTCGAATTATGATTCAACTATTGATCTTGGTGAGATTGCAGCAACAGTTGCAGCCTACGCTAGAATTAAAACAATTATTGGACAAATTGCACAAGCACAGGCAGTGACAATTACTCCCGGTAATGCAGTTTCTCAAGTTGGTGTAGGTGTTAGTGGCGGCAACGCTGCATCTGCGACATTTGCACAAGATCGTGTACAAGATGTTATTGACTGGATCAATAATGGCGACGCTAATGCAACCATTGCACCTGATACTACATGGGCAACTTCGGCAATAGAAACAGCATTTGCTGCCTTGCAAGATAAGAAAACAGAAATTGTTGCAGATGTAACATGGTGGGTCTACAAGAACTATCAAGATGTAAACTTTAACGAAGAACTATGTGCTAGAGATACTGGCTATATGGTTGATGCAATAAGCTATGATGTAGCATTTGGCAGTAACTTTGCTGCTATTACAGCAGGTAGAGCACTACAACGTGCTACTGTTTCTGCTACGGTTGTTACAACAACTCAACGTCAAGCTGAACTAGGTGCTATTAATTTCTTAAAATACAAAGCTAAGACAGTGGCAGCTACAGGTGCAGTTGCACAGACTAAAGCTATTATATCTGATGTAATTGCAACTATTAATGGTGGATCAATTCCTCGACTACAGTGGAACAATCCTTCAACAATCACTAGTGCGTATGCTGCCGCAACAGTATTGCTAAGAGATAATAAGGCATTTATTCAAGCAGAAATCACCGCATGGATTGATGTACAAATTGGTTTAGGTACTAGTGGATTTGTTGGTTTAGAATTCAGCAGAGCAGCATGTGAACGAGATGTTGGCTTAATTGTTGAAGCACTGGTATATGACTTAACATACGGCTACGGTGTTGGTAACATTGGTAAAATTGCTACACTGATTGCAGGTAAAGCATATTATTCTGCATTAACTGGCGCCCTTGAAATTGACTCAGGTGACACAACTGCTACTGTTGCAGCTTACAATAGATTAAAATCTGTTGCACAAAGTGTAGTACAAGATAATGCAGTAACACCAAGTGCAGGCAACACAGTTTCTCAAGTAAGAGCAGCATCTGGACAAACAGTTGGGTCAGGTGCAACAGCTACCTCAGTCGGAACTTTAGTTGATGTTATTACTAATATAATCACAAACGGATTAACAACAGGTGTTCCTACTATAACAATTACCGCAGTAGCCGGAGGCACTACATTTACTAGCGGAACACATAATCTTGCAGTAGGAGATGTTGTTATTCCACAAGCGACAGGTAACGGTTTAGTTAGTGGAACAAGATATTATGTTGCATCTACTCCTTTAGGCACAACATTTACGTTGGCTGCATATCAAGGTGGCGCAGCAATTACTACATTTACTAACGGTACTGGTTTAACTATTCTTGCTGAAATCAACAATTTGCCAAGTACAAGTTGGGTTATTGCAGGTCTAGTAACACAAAGAAATAATCTACAAGCAACTAAAGCCACAATTAAAAATCAGATTACAGCGTATATTGAAACTAATTTTCCAACATTGTCATATGACTCAGCAACTTGCGAAAGAGACATTGGGCTAATTATTGATTACATTGCCTATGATATGATGTTTGACAGCAACTATCTAACAATAACATCAGCTAGAAGTTATTTTAGAGCACAGGCTGAACTAGTGTTAGGCGGGCAAAAAGAAGCAACAGTTGCATCGTTTAGATATCTTAAAACTCTATTGTTAACAGCAGTAGACGGTGATACTACTGCCACTCGTAGATTAAAAGTATTAATGGATATTATTATTGATACAATGGTTAACGGAACAGGATCAACTGCTGAAGTAGTAGGTACTGTTACTTACAAAAATGATGTAGGAATGTTTACTGGAGCAGAAGTTTTAAGATTAAATAAAAACTTCCTTGCAGAAGAAGCAACAGCATGGATTAAGCAAAACTTCAGCGGTACTGTAACTAGTGTAACTGCGTCATCTGACTTATACACTTCAAGTGCAGCACACAACTTAAAAGTTGGCGACCCCGTTGTATTCTCAGGAACAGCAATTGCCGGTAGCGGAATTACTGTTGGAACAACGTACTTTGTATTGACTACTCCAAGTGCTACTACTTTAACAATTACTAATGCGCAAAACGGCACAACTCCCGTTAATGTAACAGCTGACGGTACCGGCTCAATGATTGTTAGATACTCATTTGATGAAGTATTGTTTGCCAAAGATATAGAAGAATACATTGAAGGTATTGTATATGATTTAGGGTATACTGGAAATTACAAAACTTTACGTGTTGCTGAATTATATAATAACACAGTATCTGGATCACAAACAGCTAACATGTTCTATGTTAGTAACGGTACTGGTTTAAGAAACTGCACACTAGCGGGCTTAAGCGGAACATTAACCGAAAGTAACGACTTTGGAACTAAGCGTCCAACTGCTGGTGCTTACGTAGCTTTAAATCCAGGCTTTGGTCCTAACGACTCGAACGTATGGGTACAACAACGTTCACATTATTCTCAGAACGTTACTATGTTCGGCGTTGGCTGTTCTGGTGCCAAGATTGATGGCGCTATACATGCTGGCGGTAATCGCTCAATGGTTAAGAACGACTTTACAACTATTATCAGCGATGGTTTTGGTGTATGGTGTACAGGCGCTAACTCATTAACAGAACTTGTTTCAGTGTTTAACTACTATGGTTATGCGGGTTACATGGCAGAACTAGGCGGACGTATACGTGCTACTAACGGTAACAGCTCTTACGGTTCATTCGGTGTTATTGCTGAAGGTACTGATACATACGAGCAACCAATTTTTGCAGTAGTTGACAACGCAGGACAGCAGGCAGTTATTACTGAAACAGTCGTTAACAGTATTGCAGGAACTGTTTCACGCCTTGAATTCAGCAATGCAGGTACTAACTACACTAACGTAGATATTGGTGTTAGTGGTGACGGTATTAATGCAACTGCCATTGGGGATGAATTCCGTGACGGGGCTATCTTTGAAACAAGAATTATCGACTTAGATGACGGACAAGGTTTTGGCGGTACTAACTATATCAATGCAATTAACGCTGCTCAAAGTGGCGATACTGCAAGTATTACAATTGCCAACTCTGATGTTGCATTATCAACTGCGTACCCTTCAATGCGTATTCAAATTACAGGCGGCTCTGGTATTGGACAATATGCAAATATTTTAACATATAATAACGGTACTAAAGTTGCACAGGTTATTAAAGATAGTTTTACAGCATTAACTGTGACCACTACTACAATTACCAATAACTTGTTAACTGTAGCAAGCACAGCAACTATAACTCCTGGACAACAGATTTATCTAGGCGGAACTGCTAACGGAGTTACGGCAAATGTATTGTACTATGTAAGAACTGCTAACTTCTCAGCTACACAGTTCTCTGTAAGTCTAACAGGCGCAGCCGGTACAGCAGTAACTATTTCAGCGAACGGGGCAGTAAGTATTCCGTTGTATGCTGCTGGGTGGGATCATGTAATTCCAGGAACTACTATTGTTGCTGGTTTAGATTTAACATCTTCATATATTATTGAACCTAGAATTAGTTATACAGCTCCAGGTTATACTGCTACATCACGTACTATCCCAAGTGCTGCTTACAAAGCTGTTGCATATGGTACAGGTAGATATGTTGCAGTAGGATCAAGTGGAACAACTACTGCATACAGCTTAAATGGAAAAGCATGGACAGCAGGCGGTGCACTTGGTGCTAGTGCATCATGGACTGACATAGTGTTTGGTGGTGGACAAGGTGCAGTAGCCACTGCTCAAGTAGGTGGCTTAGGTGGCGCTGGCGCAGTGTTATCTGTAACAATGGGCGCCGTTAACAGTGTTGGAGATCCTGGTATAGATCAAGTAGTATCAGTCCAAATTGTCGATGGTGGTTATAACTATACAACACCACCGTCAATTATATTTACAGGTACTGGTCTAGGTGCTGCTGCTACGTGTACTGTACTGAATGGAAAAATTGATTCTGTAACTATTGTTACTAACGGCTCAGGATATACTGTTGCACCAACAGCAACAGCAGTATCGTCTAGAATTACCAAAATGGATATTAGCACATGGGGTCGTGGCTATACTGCTGCTCCAAGCGTGTCTCTAACTGCACCGTTTACAGCAACAGCTTGGACGTCAGGCGGCGCTGCTACAGCAGGCACATACTATTCGTATGTAAACACAGTTGGTTTAGATAATATTACAAATTTCTATCTTGCTGGTGCAAGCGGAACCTTTAGTGCAGCCGCCCCAACATTCCAAACTGGAACTGGTGCAAGCGGAATATATGGTGTTGCATTAACTTATGTAGGAACACAGGCTAGAGGTACAGCAGTTTTAAGCAATACTGGTGTAAGCAGTATTACTATTAACGATCCAGGATTTGGTTATACAACAACGCCAACAATTACCATTATTGATCCTTTGGCCAAGTTTGTTGCTATTGCAACCGGATCAACAACTAGTTCTTACTTACCAGCTAGCTCAGCAGTTGGCGCAGCCTGGATTGCAGGCGGCGCACTACCAACTAGTACTATGGTTAGCCTAGCCTACGGCAATGGCTTCTACGTTACAGTTGGTGGAACATCAAGCGCATCATCGAGTACTACAGGAACAAGTTGGGTACCAAGAACATTACCTACACTAGGAGCAGGCACTTATTCATCTGTAGCCTACGGTAACGGATATTTTGTTGCAATCAGTACTGGCAGCAATGCAACAGCAGTCAGTTCTAGTGGCACAACATGGGCAGCAGGCGGCAATTTACCTTCTAGTACAACATGGACAAGTGTTGCCTACGGTAACGGACGTTTTGTTGCTATTGCAAACGGACCAAGTAGAACAGTTGCCTACAGCATAAACAACGGTACAACATGGGCAGCAGCAAGTCCAGGACTACCGTCAAGCCAAGCATGGAGCAAAATTAGCTATGCTCAAGGATTATTTGTAGCAGTTGCTACAGGTAGTACAGTGTGTGCAACCAGCCAAGATGGTATCAATTGGGTAGAAAGAACAATGCCTGGCGCATCTTCTAATTGGAGTGGACTAGCATTTGGTAACACTAGCAGCAATCCGTTGTGGGTAGCAGTAACTACAACTTCAGGAACAGTGGCAGCTTCTCTAAATACTGGAGCAAGAGCACTGGCTCGTATGAGAGTAGTTAACGGTACAATTTTCGAAGTTAGAATGGTTGAACCGGGTAGTGCATATCCAAAAGGAACTGTGACTGCTACTACGGCTACTACTAACATTATCAGTGTTGATAACACAGAAAATCTAGTGGCTAATCAACCAGTTATCTTCTCAAGTTGCGACACTGGCGGGCTAGTAACTGAAAAACTATATTACGTGATTGGTGCTAGTATTGTAACTAATACCAGCTTTCAAGTCAGCCTTGTTGCTGGCAGCGGAACTCCAGTTGTGCTAGTAACTACTACGGGACTAACTGGCAAGTATAGAGCAGGTGCAATAACTACACAATTTGATCCTAACAAGGTTGTTACAGCAGCATTGAATCCAAGAGCAGGTGACGGCGCCCTAGCTAATCCAAGTTTTAGCAGTAGAGGTACTGCGTACACTGTTGGTACAACAGTTGCTAACGGTGATGGCTCTGCTAACTTATATCAACCAAGTACATTTATTGCAGTCAGAAACTTATATGCAGTTCCTCAAGCAGGATCAAACGTGGTGTTTGGATCAATTCCAGGTGTATGGTATAAGCTAGTAGCTGTTACTAATGTGCTCGGTGATCCAGGTGACTATACCGGTACATTCCAGATTAGTCCTGCAATCAGTGTGCTACAAGCACCTATTGACGGAGACAGTATAACTACTACAATCAAGTACAGTCAAGTTCGTTTAACTGGACACGATTTCTTGTATATAGGTACTGGTAATCAAGCAGACACTAACTACCCATTTGTTAATCCAGCAAACGCTGATATTAACAAGCAAACAGTTGCTAGTGGTGGCGGACGAGTGTTCTTTACATCAACTGACCAAGACGGTAACTTTAACGTTGGCGGATTGTTTGGAGTACAACAGTCAACTGGTACTGCTACACTAAACGCTGATGCGTTTAACTTGTCAGGATTGCAGAGCTTGCAGTTAGGATCGTTAAATATTGGTACAGGAAGTGCAATTATTAATCAGTTTAGTACAGACCCGTTCTTTACTGCTGATAGCGATAACATTGTTCCTACACAAAGGGCAATTAAAGCATATATTACAGCACAAATTGGTGGCGGTCAGAGCTCATTAAACGTAAATACACTAACGGCAGGTGTTGTGTATATTGCGAATAACTCAATCTCAACTACATCAGGCGGACAGTTAAATATAAAGTCAAAGATGAATTTCACAGGTGGTATTGACGGGGCACCCGTTGCACTTGGATTCTTCTTCCAAAGATAATTCGGAGAAATAAAAATGGCATCAGGAAGATTAGGAAACGTAGCAATTTTAGCGGTACAAAGTCCGCCACAAACAGTGTATACTACTCCAACAGGATTTTACACAGTATGTAATGTGACTATTGTCAATAGAAATACCACTGCTGTGAGAATTCGATTGGCAATGGCGTCGGCAGGCACACCAACTGTGCAGGAGTGGATAGAATACGATACAATTATCATCCCAAACGGTGTATTTGAGCGTACTGGACTTGTACTACAAGCCGGACTAAATATAGTAGTATATTCGGACACAGCCAACTTAGGTTGCACAGTGTACGGAATTGAAACTTCAACAACCTAATTAGTAGAGATAACAGATGGCACGTTTTAATAGTAAACAATCGATTATATCAGTAACCGGCACAACTACGTTAACCTACGTTCTTGACGGGGCAGCAATAGTGATGACAGGAAGTTCTGGTTATGCGTTAACCTTAGCAGGTCCTGCCGCGTTTTCAGGCACAACACAAACTATCTGGAACAACACTGCCAGCGGCGATGTTACTATAACTACCGCATCCGGCCAATTTGTCGGATACGGAGCAAGTGCTTCATTATCAATAACACTGCCGTTGAATAATGTTATTAGAATAATTTCAGACGGTACAAATTATTTTATTGCTAAAAGTTCATATGTTGACGACATACAGACATTAAAAACTACCTTTAACTTGGCTAACGCAACTGCTACTACTATTAACTTTGGTGGCGCAGCAACTTCTGTTCGTATTGGTGCAAGCACTGGTACTTCAGTTGTTAAAAATCAATTGATTGTTGTAGGAAGACAAACAAACATAACTGCTACAAGAGCATCGGGCGATTACACGTATGACGGTACTGGCAAGATAACTAATTTTGTATTTGGTAACAAAACAACCAGTGCTATTACCTATGACGGACTGGGTAGAATTAGCGGATTTACAGAAACAATCGTAGACGCAAATGGTAGTGGTACATATACTGTAACAAGAACTGTTACATATACTGCTCGTAATGATCCTATCATAGCTTAATGAATAAAGAGGAAGATAAATGGATGTCTTAACAAATAATCGAATACAAGTTGCAAACTGTAATATTGCAGGACTAACAACGTGTATAGGAAATACAAATACATGTGTAGGTAACGTACTTACATGTGTACAAGGTACTAACACCAGTCTTAGTAATACTAACACCTGTGTTGGTAACGTGCTAGGTTGCGTACAAAGTGCTAACAGTAATATTGGCGGATTGCAAACATGTATTCAAAATACCAACACTTGCAATAGTAATCAGCAAACATGTTTAACTAACATTTGGACCTGCGCCAACTCTCTGTGCGCATGTTTAGCAGGTAAATCAACAGGTACACTAGGCTACGAACTAATTTCTGGTTGCTCTGGTAACTATGGTTGTATGTGTGTTGCAAGGCCAGGCAAATTCCAGCACTATGTAATTATGGGATCAGCATGTTGCTGGACACATTATTGCTCGCACATGACTATTGGATTTTACGGAGCCTGCAGTCAAGGCTGTTCAGCTAATAACGCAGGTAGTTGGTGCTGTAATCAGTGCTCATGCGGTATTATTTACAATTCAAAATGTAACAACGGTTCATATCAATACGGTTGTGCAGGAAACTTAGCATGGATTTTTGGATGTACTGGCGGATGTTATACTGCCTGTTCAGGCTGTAACTTTACATGGGTTATGGAAGTGATGCCTAATAATATTTGTGCATATGATAGAGCATTTAGATACCACATGAAAAGATCACAAGGCGGCGGGAACTATATGTGCTGTACTGGTATTGAAAATGCAGGACATTCACAGAACTGTTGCGGTGCTGACCCAACTTGTATGCAATACATATGCTTCTCTAACCCAAGTGCTGTATGTTCTTTGGGATGTGCAAATATTGCTATATTTGGTGTACATCGTCTTGCTTGTTAATTAATATCGGAAATTAAAATGGATAAATCAGAATTTTATAAACTTTGGCACACTAGGCAAGAAGGTGCCGTGCTTAACGAGTACGGGTTCCCTCCAGTGTTATGGCTAGCACAACCAATAACAACTGAAGAACAATGGACTGATTTTCTCAATCTAGAAATGGAGCCAGTAGAGTTTGCAAAGTTAGATAAAGATGCTGCTGACATGCTTGGAATACCGTTTGTTCTTCCTCACGTGTTAGTAAGAAAATATCCTGAACCAACAGATCAACTTGACGGGATTTACAAAGCATTATTAGCAATTAAAGAATCTGGAATTGATATAGGCACAGCTGGAACTGAATATTTAGATAGCATAACTGCTGTTAAAACGTCAGTTCCTAAAACTTATGCACTTCCAGAGGCACCAGATCCTACTATGGGGGTTGAAACTGAAGTACTTCCAGAAGAGACTTTACCAGAATTTCCACCGGACTATGAGCCACCAGCATAATATCACAATTATATTAGACTAATTTGTACCCACATAAATAAAAG
>Ga0315899_10004586_pt1 | contig 14930 bp, 12 predicted proteins | sample LakEriMetagenome_2_FD_203518 | JGI IMG/M metagenome (GOLD analysis project Ga0315899, IMG submission 203518) | Freshwater fungal communities from buoy surface, Lake Erie, Ohio, United States - Buoy 4 MA112 | ecosystem: Environmental > Aquatic > Freshwater > Lake | place: USA: Lake Erie, Ohio... | reverse complement strand
GCAACATAGAGCGATTTTCAAACAACACGTCGGCGGTAAATCCCAGTAACCCTTGTTTTTTCGCTAACTGGGTTAAATACTGTAATAGAATTAACCCAATACCCTGATTATGAAAGTCATCCCGCACAACAAAGGCCACATCCGCCGTATGGCTATCTTCATTAAGGGCAGATTGACCGACCCCGACAATCTCTTCATGGTTTTCGTGCTTCAAAATTGCCAATAAAATCAATTCTTGGGTATAGTCAATAACCGAAAATTGTTGCAGTCGATGGTGGGGCATATCGGTGCGGACGGACATAAAACGGCGAATTAAACTTTCGTCAGATAGGGCATAAAAGAAAGATTTTAAGTTAGGTTCATCGCTCACTTTAACGGGACGTAATAATAATTCCAGCCCCGTGCGGGTGGTGCGATAGGTTTCTAACGCTTCAGGATATTCCCCGGATTTGCCCGCAATAAAGGCTTGATCGGCATAAATTAAATGATTTTTTTTTGCCTGTTCAATCAGCCAAGGACGAAATTTGGGATGGGCGATCGCCGTTAATTGCATAGCCCGTTCGCGGATATTTTTACCATGGAGATAGGCAATGCCATATTCAGTGACCACATAATGAATATCGCCCCGATTGAGGGTAATACCGACTCCTTCAGGCAGAAAGGGCACAATGCGAGAAATGCTTTCATTTTCGGCGGTAGATTCCAAGGTTAAAATCGTCCGTCCGCCATTGGACAGCACGGCCCCCCGCATAAAATCTGCTTGGCCGCCGATACCACTATAGAAATGACTACCAATGGATTCCGCTGTGGCTTGCCCCGTTAAATCAATTTCCAAGGCACTATTAATCGCCACCATATTGTCATGTTGGGCAATGGTGAGGGGATTATTGGTATAGTCAACGGTACGAAATTCAATGGCTGGATTGTCGTGGAGATAGGCATAGGTTTCGGCGTTACCCATGCAAAAAGTCGCCACCACTTTGCCTCGATTTTTGGTTTTTAAACTATTATCAATAGCCCCCGTTTTTAATAAATTAACTAAGCCATCGGAAATTAATTCGGTGTGAACTCCTAAATGTTTTTTGCCACTTAAATGACTCAAAATGGCATCGGGAATACTACCATAGCCGACTTGAATGGTATCGCCATCTTGGACTAAGCTGGCCACATATTTACCAATCCGCCCTGAAATCACACTATCGCTATCAATTTGATAGGTTAATAATGGTTCATCGTAGGGCAAAATATAATCGACATTGTCAATGGCAATAAAGCCGTCACCGTGAATTCTAGGCACTTGATCATTCATTTGAGCGATCACTAAATGGGCTTTTTCCACCGCTGCTTTGACAATATCCACACTAACGCCCAGATTTAAATAGCCGTGGCGATCGGGATAGGATGTTTGGATCAGCGCCACATCAATAGTGACTAAACCTTGCTGAAATAAGGACGGAACCTGACATAAAAAGATGGGGGTATAATCTGCTAACCCTTCGTTAACGGCAGCACGGGTATGATGACCCACGAAGAAAGAATGGTGGCGAAAATTTTTGGCGAATTTACTATCCGTATAGGGGGCTAATCCTAATGTCCAAACCTGTAAAACTTCAGCATCAAAAAGGGCTTTGGGATGATCTTGGACGTAATCCACCAGGGCTTGGACTAAATGTTGAGGCTCCCCACAGGCGGTACTAATAAAAAGGCGATCGCCCCGATGAATCTGACTAAAAATCTGGTCTTGGGAAATAAATTTATCGGGATAAGCAGCTTGCAGTGCGGCTAAGCGTTCTGAATCTGTTTGGGAAACTTGGCGATCAAAATTGTTCATCATCCTTCGCCATTGAGTTGAGGTTTGCTTCAATTCTAAGCGGGATTTAGCTCGATAAAAATGAAGCTTTATTGCAACTTATTTCAACAGATCCGTATTGACTTTAATATTCGTTGTCGCTAAGGAATGTCGTTGGGGATCAAAACTTTGCATCACCCGTCCTCCATACCACCAGCCTTGAAAATAGGCGTGACTGATGGGATCGCTTAAATCCGACAAAGAATCTATGCCAATGCCATTTCGTCCTTTGCTTTTGCCGGAACTGTGAATATAGTTGCCGTTCCCTAAATACAATCCCACATGATCGATGCGTTGACTACCAAAAAAGAGTAAATCTCCGGGTAATAGTTGTTTTAAAGCGGAATCAATTTCAAAATTAGCTGATGGCATGGCAGCACGAACATCCAACACGGTTTCACAGAATGCCGCTTGTTGATAGGAATCCCTCGGTAACCAAATGCCCTGGGAGGCAAATGCTGCTTGTATTAATCCGGAACAATCAAAGTTAGGGCCAATATTGCCGCCCCACAAATAATGATTGGGCTGATCTTTGGCTTGCAAACCGTAGTTAATGATTTGGGAAATTCGGGCTTCAATGGCTTCCCATTCAACTATGATCGCCTGATAGGATTTGGTCGCTGGTGCTAAATCTGTTAATGACGCAAGGGGCAACCAAGCCGTATAACCGTCTTCGCATTGTTCGACTAAAATCGCCTCACCATCTTGTTTTTCTGTGAGACACAACCTTCGTCCTTTGGCAGCTTGGGTGGCCAAGGTCTGGCAATCGGCTTGATCATACAAATCCAAATCCCGTTGGCAAACGAATTGTCCGGTGGGGGATTGGGGTAGGGAAAATGCAGCGGTTTCGGTCATGGCATTGGCAAAAATAACAGCGTGGCGATCGCCAGACTAACCCTAAAATGCTGAAAGCCCGGAGTTCACGCCTATCACAAGCATCCCGTATTGCTGCTACCTTCCGGTTCTGACAAGATTTGGGCGTTGTAATCGCATGAGTCCGAGCCATTCCTAAGTTATCACACTTTGTTCGGATTTGTAGTGCGGGGTCTAGTCTTCGTCGGTATTCATAATTTGGGGGACACGGAAAAAATTCCCCTCTGGCTCTGGCACATTATCAAAAATCCCCTGGCGATCGCCCCAATCAACGCGGCTATCTTCCCGGACAATGTTGCTCAATTCAATGGCGCGGGTCGTTGGCAGGACGCCTTCCGTGGGCAACTCACTCAACTGCTCAAAATAATCCAAAATACTGCTCAATTGCTGGGCAAACTGGATTTCTTCGGCGGGGGTGATCTCTAAACGGGCAAGATGGGCAATCTTCTGAACTTGACTTTGATCCAACATAGCTCAACAACCAATACGCTGGGTAAGCAGCTTAACCCCTAAATTCTTGCATTTTTTGGCCGGGGATTGGCTCGAATTATTCTAAGTTTCACCCCATAATCACAGCGAAAAATGGCGATCGCCCTGGAACGAACGGGCTGAAAGGCTAGTATGATAAGCGCAAAAGCCGTGATTGTGAGGGACAAAATGCGACTAACAATATCCCAAACCTGTCGAAAAGTGTTATTTCCCCTGTTTTTGAGTGGGTGGATGGTCAGTTGCAGTCCCCTCAACCCCTTTAGCTGGGCCCAAACCTACTTAGACATCGACAAACTCAACGAAGTCGCCAATCAGCGCACTGTTAACCTCCAGGGCATCGTCGTCAATGTGGCCCCATTTCTAGAGGGTGGAGCCTATCAAATTCAAGACAAAACTGGCAAAGTTTGGGTCAAAACCAATGGCGCATTGCCAAAAAAAGGGGACGTGATTAGCGTCAAAGGGGAAGTAGCCTATGAAGCCATTTTCATTGGCCCCGAAAAATTAGGGGAATCCTACGTGATTGAAATTACCACTCCCCAACCCAACGAAACCGCCACTTCTACTAATACAAAAAAACCTAATACTGCCGCTACGGTTACTGCCACCCCTACCCCCGATGAAACCCCCCCGCCAATCAATGCAACTAAGCCGAACCCAGAAACCCCAATCACTGAGACAGTCGTGACGGAAACTGTCGAAACAAAGACGACAACGCCGGGAAGCACGGCCATTGAGGTGGTGGAAAGCGCTCCTGAAACCAGCCCCGTCGAATCCGATGTCCCCGCCAGTGGCGCAGCAGCTTTAACGCAACCCCCACCTGCGACGGCAACCAAGCCATCCCCTGCAAAAGCCCCGACTTTGCCCGTGGCCAATCCCCAAGCGCCCCGCCCGATCGCCAATTCCACCCCGACCCCAACGCCGAGTAAATCCCGTCCCAACCTTGATGATCAATTCTTACCCCATAAACGCCTCGCCAAATGAGCCCCGCTTCCAATTGCATTCGCCGCCGGAAGTAGCCCTTGGGATTTTGTATCAAGGCGATCTCCTCCTCCTACAATTACGGGATGATATTCCGACGATTATTTATCCGGGCTGTTGGGCAATTTTCGGCGGGCATTTAGAAATCGGAGAAAGTCCCCTCCAAGCCGTTAAGCGGGAAATTTGGGAAGAAATTGGCTTTAAAATGGGCAATCCCGTTTATTTTCAGACCTATAGTGATCAATACGCCATTCGCCATGTGTTTAGTCATCCCTTAACCGTTCCCCTTACTGAGTTGAATTTACAGGAGGGCTGGGATTTGGGCTTGGCTTCCCCCGCCGACATTGACCAAGGCAAGCTTTATTCCGCCGAGGCCCAAGCCGTTAAACCCCTTGGCGATCGCCACCGCACCATTTTGTTAGATTTTCTAGCAGCCCATCAAATTGAGTAAAGCCCTACCCCGCCAAAAAACGCCACTCCCAAGGCAAAGAACCTCTGATGCTATGCTAGATCGGGTCTATTTTAAACACTATTTTTAAAGCTCCATGACTGTTTCGACTTCTGCCCGCCCCATTCGGATCGGTTCACGCAAAAGCCAACTCGCCCTTGTACAGACCTATTGGGTGCAAGAAACATTGCAGAAGCATTTCCCCGATCGCCAATTTGACGTGGAAACCATGGAGACCCAGGGCGATAAAATCCTCGACGTAGCCTTAGCAAAAATCGGTGACAAAGGACTATTTACCCAAGAACTCGAAGACGGCATGTTGGCCAAGCGTACCGATTTCGCCGTTCATTCCCTCAAAGATTTACCCACCAACTTACCCCATGGTTTAATGCTTGGTTGCGTCACCCAACGGGTTAATCCCGCTGATGCTTTAGTCCTAAACGCCAAACACCAAGGCAAAGACCTCGCCACTCTCCCCGAAGGAGCCGTCATTGGCACTTCCTCCCTGCGTCGTTTGGCCCAACTCCGCCACCATTTTCCCCATTTGACCTTTAAAGATGTGCGGGGCAACGTCAATACCCGCTTAGCCAAGTTAGACAGCAACGAATACGATGCCATTATTTTGGCCGCTGCGGGGTTGGAACGCCTAGATATGGCAGACCGAATCGATCAACTGATTCCCGCTGAAATTTCCCTCCATGCCGTAGGACAAGGGGCGTTAGGCATTGAATGCCGAGCCGGGGATACGGAAATTTTGGCGGTATTAGAAGTTTTAGAAGACGTTGAGAGTCGGGATCGCTGCCTAGCCGAGCGGGCCTTTTTGCGCCAACTGGAAGGGGGTTGTCAAGTGCCCATCGGTGTTAATACAGAAATCAACGGAGAGACCTTAACCCTCACGGGCATGGTGGCTAGCCTCGACGGTCAAACCTTGATTAAAGACCAACTGAGTGCGCCCCGTAGTGAAGCGGAAAAATTAGGACAGGATTTAGCCTTACGGTTGCGGGAACAGGGCGCCGGGGAAATTTTAGCGGCAATTCTGGCGGAAGTCGGGCGGAGTTAGGGGCATAATTGGCGGCAATGGTCTTGGCGTCGATGGATATTTGGGGGACGGGCGATCGCCAGACAAACAGGTTACACTCGAACAAAGCAAGAGCAGAGAATGCGGTTGAGTATATGACAGCCCTCCAAACCTGTCCATCGGCAAAGACCCTGAAAATCCGCTGGGAAAAACTGCCGGACGATTTTATATTGCCAGATGATCCCGTGGAAAGTAATTTACAACCCCTGTTAGCTGCGGCCCTCCGGGAAGCCCTAGAATTGGCTGGCTTAATTTTGAAAGCCAGTCTAATTGCCACAAACTTTGGCATTTGCGCCACGGTGGACGAAAAAACCGTTGTTAAAGCCCCCGATTGGGTTTACATCCCCAGCGTTGAACCGCTTAAAGATAGTGTGATCCGTCGCAGTTATACCCCCAATGCCGAAGGCGATCGCCCTTTAATTGTGATGGAGTTTATCTCGGAAACGGAAGGGGGAGAATATTCCATCAATCCTCACTATCCCTATGGCAAATGGTACTTCTACGAGCAAATTTTACGAGTCCCCATTTATGTGATTTTTCACCCCAAAACTTCCTGCTTAGACATCTATCGGCTCACGGACGGTAAGTATCAACGGCAGGAGCTTGGAGCTGATGGTCGCATCTGGCTAGGGGAAATAGGCCTATTTTTAGGGGTTTGGCAGGGGAAAAAAGCGGAAATAACCACTAACTGGCTGAGGTGGTGGGGTCGAGATGGCAACCTTCTGCTCTGGGGGCAAGAGAGTTTAGACCTAGAACGGCAACGCTTAGCCGAAGAGAGACAAAAAACTGAACAGGAAAAGCAGCGAGCTGACCAGGAAAAGCAGCGGGCTGAGCAGGAAAAACAGCGGGCTGAGCAGGAAAAACTACGGGCTGAGCAGGAAAAACTACGGGCTGAGCAGGAAGAACAGCGGGCTGAGCAGGAAAAACTACGGGCTGAAAAGTTAGCTAGCAAACTGCGGGAGTTGGGAGTTGATCCAGATGGATTGAATTCTATTGAGGAATAATGCAGCGATAGTTAATGAACTAGATCTAGGGATGTGAGAATTTGAGTCCTCCTCACCACGTTTTAAGCCAATAGGATTCGGGCACGGTCACAATCCGCTTGAATTTGGTCTTTGAGTTGGTTTAGGTTGGCAAATTTTTGTTCGGGACGGAGATAGAAATGTAAGTCCACCCGCAAGGATTGACCATATAGATCCCCTGACCAGTTCAGCAGATGAACTTCGGCGCTGGGTGCTTGTCCATTGACCGTAGGGCGATCGCCAAGGTTAATCACGGCCGGAATCGGATTGTTGACGGCGGAAAGGGTGACCCAACCCGCATAAACCCCAAACTGGGGCCAAAGTTTGTCGTCGGGGAGGGCTAAGTTGGCGGTAGGAAACCCAAGGGTACGCCCCAATTTTTGTCCTGTAACCACGGTTCCCATTAGGCAATAGGGACGACCCAGTAAATGATTCGCCCTGGGCAGATTACCGCTGAGTAACGCTTGACGAATCCGAGAACTACTAATGCGCTCCGTATCGGTTTGGATTAAGTCGGTGATCGCCACCGTAATGCCAAATTCTTGGCCTAAAGTGTGTAAATCTTTAACAGTGCCTTTGCGTTGATAACCAAAGCGAAAATCTTGCCCGACACTGATCAATTTTGCCTGTAATTTATTGACCAAAATGGATTCCACAAATTGCCGGGGCGACAGTTTGGCCAATGCTTGGGTAAAGGGTAATAAGACTAATTGTTCAATACCAACGGCCTCTAGTTGTTCAATTTTTTCCGACAAAGGCGTTAATAAGGGTTGGGGTTGCCCGGTAAAAAAGGTGCGGGGATGGGGATTAAAACTGACCACCGCAGGCTGAGGTTTTGGGTCAGCTTGATTGGCAAATTTAACGACTTGTTCTAGTACTATTTGATGTCCCCGATGAACCCCATCAAAATTGCCCAAGGCGATCGCCACCGACTGGCTAGCAGTGACCGCTGTGGATAATTCCTGTTCGTTAGTCGTAGAAAGAATACGCAAAGTGAATGGTGAAATAAAGTCGATAAATCTGATTAAAAACTCGCAAAAATGTTGTTATTTATGGTACGCCGCCCCCAAATACAATTCCCCCACGGTGGGATCATTGAGTAAGCTTTGTCCCGACCCTTCTAACTTATCTTTGCCATTTTCCAACACATAACCCCGGTCTGCCATCATTAGGGCCTGCTTAGCATTTTGTTCGACTAAAATAATCGCTTTACCCGTTTGGTTAATGGCCTTAATTTGGGCAAACACATCTTTTACCAAAATAGGAGATAATGCCGCTGACGGTTCATCTAATAACAACAAATCGGGGTCTAACATTAATGCCCGTCCCATCGCTAACATTTGCCGTTCTCCCCCCGACAACGTCCCCGCTTGTTGATGGCGTCGTTGGGCTAACTTGGGGAACATGGTGTAAATACGATCCTTAAGGGATTTTGTTGACCCTTTGTGTAAAAAAGCCCCCATTTCCAAATTTTCCGCCACCGTTAACGTGGCAAAGACATTAGATACTTGGGGCACATAACACATACCCCGTTTGACAATTTGATCCGACCCTAACCCGGCAATATTTTCCCCTTTAAAAATAATTTCCCCTTGACTGGGGGTTAATAGTCCAAAAATCGCTTTGGCTAAGGTGGATTTCCCCGCACCATTGGGGCCAATCACTGTGACCAATTCCCCCTCGGCGATCGAAAAGTTAATGCCCTGCAAAATGGGGACATCGGCGACATAACCAGCAAACACGTCCTTGACAGCGAGGAGGGTAGTCATAGGGGAAAACATACAAAAAAAGGAGTTTTATCAGCTTAGGCGGGCGTTTTTTGCAAATCTGGGCGTTCTTCTGGCAAAATTGCCCCTTCTACAGGACAGACTTGCACACAAATCCCACAGTCGATGCAGGTCGCAAAATCAATCCAGTACCAGTCAGTGCCAATAGTGTTTTTGCCGTCGCCGGGATGGATGCAGGCAACGGGGCAAGCTTCGACACAATCCGCAACGCCTTCGCAGGTCTCAGTAACAATAGTATGGGGCATAGTTCGACGGAATCAAAATTTTGGCAATGTAACAAAACGTTATGTTTTCTAGGGTAACGGAGATTGAACCGGGCGTGAACCTAGTTGGGGGTCGGTCTAATCGCTATTTTGGGCGTCAATGTCAGCGCTGAAACCAGCTTGAAAGGGTTGGGTCTGCCAGAGTTGGGCTAGGTCATTGGGGGCGATCGCCGGACTAAAATAATAACCCTGACCATAATCACAGTCTGCCGCCCGGAGAAAATCAAGTTGGGCTTGGGTTTCGATGCCTTCGGCAATTACTTTTAATCTGAGGTGGTGGGCCATGGCAATAATCGCCTTGATGAGATCGACTGTGTCAGGATCGTCGGGCAATAATTGAATAAAACAACGGTCAATTTTGAGAATACTAAAATTAAATTGACGCAAATAATTCAATGAGCTGTAACCTGTACCAAAATCATCCAATGCCAAGGAAATTTTATGTTTTTTTAATTCTTGTAAATTCTTTAACAGATCGGCATTATCTTCTAACATTAAATGCTCTGTAATTTCTAAGGTTAACCATTCAGGCTTTAGGTGGTATCGCTTAAGCAAAGATTGCAAAATATCAATAAAATAATTGTCTCGTAATTGGCGGGGAGAAATATTGGCGGCCATCAAAAATAGCGGCTGATCAGGGGTTACAAACTCTTGCCAATAGGCGGCTTGTTGACAGACTTGATCTAACAACCATTCCCCTAATTCAATGATCAAACCCATATCTTCCGCAATGGGAATAAATTGATTCGGTGCGACTTCTCCTAAGCAATTATTGTGCCAACGCATCAAGGCTTCTGCTCCGACAATGTAACCTGAATTGAGATCAATAAAAGGTTGGTAATAAATTTGAAATTCCCGTCGTGCTAACCCCTGCCGCAACTCCGATTCCATTAACATTCGTTGTTGGGCGGCTTCGTTCATGCGGGGGGTAAAAAAGCGAAACAGATTGCGCCCGTCTGCTTTGGCAGCAAACATGGCGATATCAGCATTTTTCAACAGCGTATCAGCCAGAAATCCATCGTCAGGAAAGACGGCTATACCAATGCTGCCATAGATAAATACTTCATGGTCGTTTAATGTGACCGGCTGTCGCAATACTCCTAATAATCGTTGGGCGATCGCCGTTAATTTGCGAGTCTGGCCAATTTTACTAATGATGACTAAGAATTCATCCCCTCCCAATCGGGCTACCGTATCGGTTTGCCTTAATGCCCGCTGTAATCGTTCGGCAACTTCCTTTAAAAGGCGATCGCCTGCGTCATGGCCAAGACTATCATTGACCATTTTAAAGTTATCCAGATCAATGAACATTAGGCCGACCAAATGCTGATTACGGAGACCAGATTCAATCGCTTGTTGGAGTCGATCCTTGGCTAACAGGCGATTAGGTAAGCCCGTCAAATTATCATAATGGGCTTGGTGATATAAGACCTCAGCTTGATTTTTTTCCTGGGTAATATCTTCCTTAACAGCAACATAATGGGTGATTTTACCAAACGCATTCAGAATCGGAGAAATAGAGGCCCTTTCCCAATACAATTGCCCATCTTTACGACGATTATGAAACTCTCCTTTCCATTCTTGCCCTGATCTCAATTGATGCCACATGGCCTTGTAATCTTGATCTGACTTATCTCCAGATTTTAAGATCCTTGGATTTTTCCCCAGCACCTCTGCGGCCCTATAGCCTGAAATGGTTTCAAACTTAGGATTGACATAGGTAATCTTGCCTGTTGCATCGGTGATTACAATGGAAGCAGGGCTTTGGTCACAGGCTTGGGAGAGAATTTTTAACTGGCTTTCTATTTGCTTACGTTCCGTAATATCCCGCATTACCACCAATAAACAGTCGATCTGATTAAACTGAATGATTTCCCCTGAAATTAGCATTGTATGAATATTTTTTTCTGGGTCATAAACCTTTATTTCCCAAGTTTGTAAACACCGAATTTGTTTTTCTGCTTGTCTAATTTCTTGTTGATAAAATTGTTGATATTGATCAGGATTAACCCAGAGAGAGAGGTCTAGAAAACTCAATCCGACCAATTGCTCTTTGGTTAAGTTAATTAAACGACAAAATCGTTCATTGGCATCCATGATTACCCCGCCTTGATAACCATGGATTAAGATATAGTCAGGGCTATGATTAAAGGCAATGGAAAAATTCGTTTCGGATTGGATTAATTCTTGCTTGATTTTTTCGTTGGCTTCAATTTGTACTTCTAAGGCAAGATTTTTTTCTGCTAATATTTGGTTAGTTTTATGTAATTTTATTTGTGCATTTAAACGGGCTATTACTTCTTGTTGTTTAAAGGGTTTACAAATATAGTCAACTGCCCCGCATTCTAAGCCTTTAATGGTGCTTTCTGTGTCGGTAAGGGCGGACATTAAAATGATGGGAATATGCTTGGTTTTGGGGTTATTTTTTAATTGCCGACAAACTTCAAAGCCATCAATTCCTGGCATTAAAATATCGAGTAAAATAATGTCAGGTAATTTTTCTTCGACTGCCCTAATGCCGGCTTCTCCACTGGTAGTACTCAAAATGTGCCAACCCAACTGTCGCATAAGTTTGGATAGAACATGTAAGTTCACGGGGCTATCGTCAATAATTAAAATAGTAATTGGGGAAGATTCCAGCATTGGGGGCTTGGGTCGAGTTACGGCAGTTTAGTACTGTACTTGAAATATTAAGTGGATTAATTAATGATTCTCCCTAAGTTTTAATCTAATTTTAATTAAGTTTTGTGATGGCGATCGCCATAGGAATTTCTGGGGGATCACCATTATGATTGCCTTGAATGTGCAAATCGGCTTGTCTTTTAACTTACCCATCGGTGTCATCTTTGCTTGCTACTGCTGCCTATATCCATATTCCTTTTTGTCGGCAACGCTGTTTTTACTGTGATTTTCCTGTCTCTGTGGTTGGTCAAAAAACGCTGTCTCTGTCTGGCTGGATTGGGGATTATGTGGAGGCGATCTGCCAAGAAATTCAAGCCTACGCTCCGAGTTCCTTGCCGTTACAAACAATCTTTTTTGGTGGCGGAACCCCGTCTTTGTTGCCGATCGCCGGTTTAGCCCAAATTTTACGAACCTTACAAGCTCACTGGGGAATTGGGGAAACGGCGGAAATCAGTATTGAGATTGACCCCGGTACTTTTGATGCCGATCAATTGCGGGCTTACCAAAATTTAGGTATTAATCGCTTTAGCCTTGGTATTCAAGCCTTTCAGGATTCCCTTTTGGCGAACTGTGGCCGTCATCATCGCCTCACAGACATCGATCAAGCGTTAACGGCGATCGCCCAAGTCGGCATTAATAATTGGAGTTTAGATCTCATTTCCGGGCTACCGACGCAAACTGCAACGGATTGGCAACAGTCCTTAACCCAGGCGATCGCCGCCCGACCGAACCATATTTCTTGTTATGACTTGGTGTTGGAACCCCAAACGGTTTTCGACAAACGAGAGCAACGGGGACAACTGGCCTTACCGCCCGACGATCTGAGTGCCAATTTCTACCGTCAAGCCCAACAGCAACTAACCGCAGCGGGTTTTGACCATTACGAAATTTCTAATTACGCTCAAGTGGGCGATCGGTGCCGACATAATCAGGTCTATTGGCGCAACCAGGCTTACTATGGCTTTGGCATGGGCGCCACCAGTTATCTGCAAGGGCAACGCTTTAGCCGTCCCCGCACCCGTACTCACTATTACCAATGGCTTAAACAATGGCTAAATGATGGCGCACCCTGTCCCGGTGAAACGGTTTCCCCCACGGAACAGTTACTCGAAAGTTTAATGTTAGGTTTACGTTTGATGACTGGCGTTACATGGGCGCAATTACCCCCGGTTACGGTGGAACAAAAACGCCAAATTTTGAACTGTTTAGAACCGTTTCAGCAAAAATCCTGGGTTTCTATGTGGGATGCTCAGCAAAATTCCATTACTCCCGCAAATCATGATCCCGATGCCGTTCAAGGTTTTTGCTTACAAGATCCCGAAGGCTTGCTTTATTCCAACCAAATTTTAAGTACGTTGTTTGCGACCTTAACCGACGAGGATGATCAATAATCATGGCTAAGTTCAGTTTAAGTACCCGCTTATTTTTATCCCATTTTTTAGTCATGTTGGTGGGATTGAGCAGCTTTGTGGTTTTGGCTAAATTATCTTCTCCTCGCATGTTTGTTTTACGCTTAGAGCAACTGGAAAACCAAGGCTTTATTACGGTGCGATCTGCGCGGACTTATTTAGTCAAAGGCTTTGAAACGGCTTGGAATAGTAGTGCCATTTGGGCCGTTATTTTCGGAGCCAGTGCAGCGGGGGGGCTAAGTTTTTTGGCCGCAGAACGGATTATGAAACCCTTAGATCGACTGAAATCGGTAACCCAAACCCTGGCTAACGGTGACTTACAAGCCCGAATGCCGGAGAGTGAAATCCCCGAATTAGACCAGTTAGCTAAAAGTTTTAATCGCATGGCGGACAGTCTCGAAAATGTGGAACATCAGCGACGGGATTTGATGAGTGATTTAACCCATGAATTACGATCGCCGTTAACGGTGGTGCGGGGTTATTTGGAAGAATTAGCCGAGGGTCGCATTGAGGGATCGCCAGAATTGTACGGACGCTTAGTGCAGGAAACTCGACGGTTAGAAAGATTAACGTCGGATTTGCAGGAATTATCGAAAGCGGAAGCCGGGTATTTGTCGATTAATTTACAAACGTTTGATTTATCTGCTTTGCTGGAAAATTTGCGTCAACGCTTTGCGGATCAACTGCTTGAGGATGGCCCCCGGTTGATCCTAGAAGCGGATTCCCCGTTACCGACTGTATATGCTGACCCCGATCGCACCGAACAAATTTTAGTCAATCTGATGGGTAATGCGGTGCGCTATACGGAAGCCGGAACGATTACGATCAAGGCCTGGCGGGATCTCCAGACGAAAAACGACCTTTGGGTGGCGATCGCCGACACCGGCATTGGCATCAGTCCAGAGGATTTACCCCATATTTTTGAACGCTTTTGGCGGGCAGATAAATCTCGATCTCGCTATTCTGGCGGCACGGGCATTGGGTTGGCGATCGCCCGTCGTCTTGTGGAATTGCAAGGGGGAAAAATCCTGGTGACCAGTGAATTAGCCCAGGGCAGTGAATTTCGGTTTTCCCTGGCGATCGCAAGGTAATGGTGTAGTCTATTTTTTAACGGTTTTCCTCGCCCCAACCCCCATGAGTCCTTCTCCACAACTGCCCGAAAAATCCGAACCAGAAACTCCCGTCAAAGTTCCGCCTACGCCGTTGCGCTGTTTTGTAGGGTTCGGCATTGCGGGATCGCTGGCTTGGGGACTGTACTTATTGACCTCCTCGATCGCCCTCACTTTTGCCTCTAAACCCGTCCTGTCCGATAAGGCGATCGTGCAACGGATTGCCTCGGCGGTAAGAACTCTGGTATTGGGGGTAGCCTCTTTGGCAACGTTTATTTTTGCCTTTGTGGCGATCGGCTTAATCCTATTAGCCATTCAATTAATTTTCCAAAAGTCCCCTGCCCCAACGGATGGAGAAGGTTAGAAATTAGGTTGGGTCGTGAATCAAACCGGCTAGAGGTCAGGAAAAACCGTTTTTACCGCTGGCTGAATCAGTTGGCAAGCCTGGGTATTTACCCCTTTCGCTAACGGTAAATTATTTACCCAAGCCTTTTCGCCCTGATTCGCAAGTTGTAAAACATAGGGCAACGTACTGTTATTTAACGCTTGGGTTGCAGTCCAAGGGGTTGCACCGGGCATATTGGGAATGCCGACATGGACAATGCCTGCTTCAACGTAACTGGGTTGACTGTGGGACGTAACTTTCAGGGTTTCCACACAGCCCCCTTGATCGATCGCCACATCAAGAATGACTGCCCCCTTGGGCAGGGTTTCCACTTGGGCACGGGAAACTAAAATGGGAGCCCGTTTGCCGGGGACTAATACTGCGCCGATCAATAAATCAGTGCGGGGTAACAGATCATCAATCTGGCTACGACTGCTGTAACGCAAATCCACCCGCGATCCGAACAGTTCTTCAAGTTGGTTAAGGCGATCGACATTAATATCCAAAATGCTGACCGTCGCCCCCAGACCCACCGCCATTTTGGCCGCTTCAGTTCCC
>Ga0315899_10004584_pt1 | contig 14934 bp, 12 predicted proteins | sample LakEriMetagenome_2_FD_203518 | JGI IMG/M metagenome (GOLD analysis project Ga0315899, IMG submission 203518) | Freshwater fungal communities from buoy surface, Lake Erie, Ohio, United States - Buoy 4 MA112 | ecosystem: Environmental > Aquatic > Freshwater > Lake | place: USA: Lake Erie, Ohio... | reverse complement strand
CTTGCTTTGACCCAATAAACCAGATGGAATGGTCAATAAACAAATGATTATTAACGATATTTTCTTCATAACATTACAATGATTTGATCCAATTTTTAATTAAATCTACACCTTCTTTGTGAGATAATCTACGTCCCAATTCAGGCATCATAATTCCTGGATCCAATGAATGCATGCGATAGGCTAAAATACTTTCTTCAGGCTTGCCTGGCACGATGTCATACGATAAATTTCCAGACCCTCTTCCGGCAGCGACAGGAGTTTTCATAAAGCCGTAGCTGGTTTTATTCGGATTATTCCAATGTAGAAATAAGCCTGAGGATTGTGCCGGACCTACTGGATTATGGCAATGGGCACAATTGATATCTAAATAAGCTTTGGCCCTAAGATCTAATGAGGCATTAAGATCTGAATAGGATGGCATTTTAGGAACATCACTTAGTTTTGGAAGATTATCCAAGGCATTTTTTTGGACCCAATGGGTCAATTGGTTTTCATGTTTCCCATCCTCATATGAAAATTCTCCATTTAATTGGCGCGCAGAAGGGCCAATCGGCGTCATGATTCCTTGTCTCTCATGGCAGCCTTTACATTGATTCATATTGGGCACCACATATTCGAAGGCTTGTTTTTTTCCTTGATCATCAATCCAGGAAACTAAATCGCTACCTCCAGCCACTTCTAGGGTAGCTTCACTTTGTTCTTTATTCCAAATGTAGGGCAATGCTCTCCAACCTTTTGCTTCATGGATTAAAATTCGCGTTTCCATTAACCGTCGGCCTTTTGCCTCAGCTCGCTCATCATTTTTATAAAAAAAGGTCTTGGCTATAACGGTGCCAACGGGAAATTGCAAAACGGAATCTGGGTTAAAATTCACCTTAGTCCCTTTAGGCATTTTAATGAATCGTAATTTATGCGCAAAATCTGAAAATAAGGGAGAATTTAATGCGTAAGGCAGTACATCTTCTGCAGGAATTTGATCTTGCAAACGTCCTTTAAATAAGGCAAACTCAGATAGCTTTTCTGGGTAATTAAATTCGGTATTAATTTCTGAATCGATGGACATCAAAAATGTCAAACTTAGGCATGAAATTAAAATAATGAGAAGCCTATTCATGTATTTAAAACTGGTTTGATTTGATCGAAACGGGTGAGCATTCAAATAAGTCGGGGCCCACTAAAACATTTTTAAAGTCATGGTCAGCATCCAAAAATGAAGTACTTTGGTTGATGTTGTTACGCACACAAATGGCATATTCAGGCAGATATTTGCCATCCGTACCTACTAATTTAGGGTCTAATATTCCATCAAAAATAACCTGAGGTATCTTGCGCCCAAACTTCAATTTCACTCGATATAACTGACCAAATCGGCTATCCATCGGCACGCGACGAGGTTTTCTTTCAAATAAATTATCATGAATATTGATCGAAGTGGGGTAAGGGTAATACCCTTTATCTTTATTTTTTTTCTCCGTCATAAAGTAGCTAATAATAGCTACACCTACTGTGGAGTGATTTAAAATTTTATTATCAAAAATTTCAACTTGGCTCGTGGCTAATACCATCATGCCCGTACCTTTGGGTACATTGCCTACAATATTGCCTTTTGGGGCAAAATTGGCTAAATTATTTTCCTTAATTAAGTTGTTGTAAACGCGCACAAACCCTCCCTTTTTTTGGATTAAATCGGGTAAATCAAAAACTAAAATACCTCCGGTGTTTCCCTCCGCGACATTATTATACACATCGGCATACAATGAATTCTCGATCTCAATCCCGGCAACATTTTGAAATGCGGTGCAATTACGAACCGTGATGTATTTTGATTGGCCTACATAAATTCCAGCATCTGATGCGCCGATGGCGATGCAACTGTCAATCAATACTTTTTCACAGAGCACTGGGTACAATCCGTAACTACCATTCGTAGGGGAGGGTTTTCCCGTCCAGGCCGTCTTTAATCTTCGGAATGTGATTCCTTTTACATGCATGGTTTTAATCAAATCCCCTTTGGAATCCTCTGCCGTAAAGTCTTCTAAAATGATATTTTCACAATTCGTTATTCTGATTCCCTCAGCTCCTTGGGTTTGCGTTTTAAAGTTTAGGACCGTTTTGTCAATCCCTTTTCCTCGAATGGTGATATTTTTTTTGCCATCTAGACTTAAACTTTTAGTTAAAGCAAAAGTGCCCGACTCTATGTTGATAACATCCCCATCTTCTGCTAATATCAGTTTGGTTTGTAATTTTTTTTCAAAGTCGGCCTGAGCAAAAATTTGAGTACTGAAAAAGGTTAATAAGCTTAATATGATAAGACGCATAACTTGGAATTAAACATGTTGATTTAGTTTGAAATTTTCCAAACTAAATTAAAACTTAAATTTACTGATTTTGTTTGTTAAAATTTCGGATAATTAAATCCATTGTGATAGGCGGGTTTAATTAGGCTATTAGCTGATTTTTAGTCAGATAAGCCCTTATTGGAAACCCAATTATCTCCAGTATGATAGGCTGTATTTCTATTTTATGCTAAGTAAATATTTGATGGATTCAGGCACCTGAATGGCGTGAAGAGAGCTTTCATCTTCTATGTAATAATGCTGAATCTTAGCCTTTTTAGCCGCCTTCATAATCGCGGGTAAATCCAACTGGCCCGTACCTAAAGCTACATCATTTTCAGAGGAAGTTCCCCCTGATAAATTGCCAACAACCCCCTTCTTTAAATCTTTTACGTGCATCAGTTTAAAGCGATTGGGGTATTTTTCTAACAGTTTGGCAGGATCTATTCCTGGAAAAAATGTCCATAAAATATCCATTTCAAAATTTACAAATTTAGGATCCGTATTTTTTGCGATATAATCAAAAAAGGTACCCCCTTCGTAAGGAGCAAATTCAAAACCATGGTTATGATAACAAAATTCTAATCCATAATTTTCTTTTAAGTTTTTGCCAATGATGCTAAAATCTGCGATCGTTTTGTCAGCTAATTCCTTGGTAAATGGACCATCATGCGGAATCCAAGCCACTCGCACAAATTTTGCTCCTAAGGCTTTGGCATTAGAAGCTACTTCGTCAGACTTCGTTAATGCATCTTGATAACTTACGCCAAAGGAAGAACAATACATGCCTCTTTCATCTAAGAGTTTTCTGATTTCAGTGGCTTTTTTACCAAATAAACTAGAAAATTCCATGTCATAAACCTTCAATGTTTTTAATGAATCTAGGGTAGTAGCCATATCTTTTTGTAGACTTTGTCTGTAGGTATACGAAACCATGCCTAAAGGAACGCCATTAATGCTTGGACCTTTTTGGGCATTTAAATTGAATTGAAAACAAATGATACTGGCGGTTAGCAAGATTTTTTTGATCATGGCATTCATATTTATTAGACAAAAATTTTATTTTAAGGTTATTTTTTTTCCTGTTTTAGCAGATTCTCGTGCCGCCTCTAGTATTTGTACGACCACTTGATTTATTTCAAAAGAGGATAAATCCATTTTGGGTTTAATTCTTCCTTGGACAACGGCAGATAAATAAGGGAACACATTGGACACTTCATGGGGCAAAGGACTTAAGTCAATCATGCTTTCTTTGCCATATCGATCCCCATCCACATACCTCATTTTTTTGTTTTTGTTAGCCACCAAAATTCCTTTGGTCCCATAAACCTCAGTATCTTTTCGGTCAAAAGGCCAATTCCAAGATGCTTGAATGATGGCTTGGCAATCTGGATACGTCAAAATGATGGTAGCTTCATCGTCTACGTTAGGGTATAAATCGGGTTTTAATTGCTGAGTGACCGCTGTTACGGCGATGGGCTTTTTCCCATCCATCAGCCAGGTCATAATATTAGCTCCATAACAACCAAAATCGATGATAGCACCTCCTCCGTTTTTGACCGGGTCGGTTAACCAATGTAGAAACTCAGGGGAACAACCAATTTCCTTGGGTCCACGATGTCCATCCATCATGACAACTTTTCGGATTGTACCTAAAGACTTTTCTTCTTTAACCATTTGCCACATTTTAGCATGTGATGAATACCAAGTAGTTTCAAAATTGGTTAAAAGATGAATTTTATATTGGCTCACCAGCGCCTTCATTTGATTCAAATGATTCATGTTGACAGCCAAAGGCTTTTCGACAATTACATGAATTCCTTTAGGAGCACAAACTTTAACCACTTCCAAATGCTCAAAAATGCTGTTAAAAGCCGCAATAGCCTCAGGCTTTGTCTTGGCAATTAAAGCCTCTAAGGTAGGGAACCAGAGAGAATCTGGAAGATTTTGTTGTTTTAAGATGGATAAGGCAAGTTCCTTATCGGGTTCAGCAAAACCTACAATGATAACATCTTGCTGGGGCTTTTTGATCGCACTATACACTTGGCCCACGTGACCGTGGGTCATTCCAGCAACACCCACTCGGAGGGGTTTAGCATGAAAAATAAAGGGTATGCAAATTAACCCTATCCAAACAAATAGTTGCTTCATCGTAGGAATTGCTTTTAGGACTAGTTTCTAGGACCTCCGCCACCTTGCCGCTGGGCAGCTTGCATCGTTTTATATTTCTCTAGTTGCTCTGGAGTTAAAATTGCTTTTAATGACTCTAATTGAGCATCATTCAATTTTTTCATTTCAGCTTGCATCGCTTCTCTTTCCATACCTGCTTGACGGAATTCCATCATTTTTTCCATCCTAGCCGTTACTAAAGGCTCAATCTTTTTGATTTGATCCTTAGATAAAGTTAATTCAGTTTCCATGCGGTCTATCTGACGCTGAACCATCGCTTGTGGATTGAAATCCTGAGCAGATACTTGAGTTGAAAAACTCATTAATGTTGCTACGATAGCAAAAGAAGTAATTAATTTTTTCATAGTTTTTGTGTTTAAGTTGGAATTTATAAAAATTAATTTAGAAAATGGAATTTAAGATCAATTTGTAGACGTCCGTGGGTTCAATTTCTGATTTTGTCTCTTGATTCGAAATAAAAACAGGGTAAAATTGCTTATCACAAAATGGACTCCCGTGGGATCCTTTCACTAATGTGGCATCTAAGGGAATGACATCCATTAAGTACCTGAATCCAGTGAGTTTTCGGGCCAATTTATATCCAGCTCTCAGTTTAATCAATGGATTTTTAGGATCCATAAACATTTCTACTGGGTCATAACCTGGTTTTTTGAATATATCGACACATCTAGCAAAGTCCGGTGCTTTTGCATCATCAAGCCAATAGTAATAGGTAAACCATTTGTCAGTATCCGCAATCAAAACGAAATCACCTGATCTTTCATGATTTAAATGATGGGACGCTATTTCTTTTGAATCTAAAACACTAGCCACTCCAGGAATCGCTTCCAATATCTTTTTTACCTCCTTTTTGTCTGCACTATTTTTTACGTAAATATGCGCAATTTGATGATCTGATACGGCAAAGGCTTTACTTGCACCCGCATCCAACAACTCTAATCCCCGCTCCTCACGTATGGCTAGGCAGTCATGCTCTCTCAAAATTCGATTAAGATGTATCGGTTCTGTTACATTATTTATGCCATATTCCGACAACAAAATGATGTGGGCATTCGTAGACTCAAAATGTTCGATTAATTGTTGGAGTACCTGATCAATTTCCGCCAATTCCTTCGATATTTTAGTGAAATCTACTCCAAATTTCTGCAAACAATAATCAAGGTGAGGAAGGTAAATTAAGTTGAGTGTAGGGTTGTATTTTTTGTCGACCCAAATGGAGGCATCCGCTATCCATTGTGTGGATTTTATGTTGGCATTAGGTCCCCAGAAATTAAACAATGGAAATGTGCCTAAAGCAGCTTGCAATTCATCTCTTAATTCAGGTGGATTTGAATAGCAATCAGGGGCTTTTACTCCGTCGGCATGGTATTGTGGTCTGGGAGTGACAGAATAGTCTACACTTGAGTACATATTATACCACCAAAACATTTTGGCACAGGTGAAATTCGGGTCTTTTTTCTTGGCCTCATCCCATATTTTTGAGGAGCCAACTAAATGATTCGATTGCTTCCAGAATTTCACTTCAGCGTCTGTGCGGTCATACCAACCATTGCCCACAATTCCATGTTCTGTGGGATATTTCCCTGTGATATAGCAGCTTTGGGCTGTGGTGGTTACTGCTGGCAAAACCGGCTTAATTTTACTTAAGTGGTTTTTCTCAATATAGGATTTTAAATAGGGGGTATATTCTGAAATAATGCTTTCCGAAAGTCCTACGACATCTATGACAACTGTTTTTTGCATCATCAATCATTTAAAATGGCTTTCACCCACCCAATTTCTCGTGCGATGGACTCGTGAATAGGTGCTTGAAACTCAGCAGGTAAAACGGCCCATGTATAGGTTTCTATCTCAAGATGACGGGTAAATGGCTTTGCTTTTTGAACTTCCAATGTCTCAATGATTTCTTTTTGAGTAGAGCCCAATAGGCCATAATTCGCAAGGAAAAGTGGCACATGAAAGTGGATTCTCCATTCGGTAAATTTGCCGACTGAATAATCCTGAATGGCCTCGTCTAAATCTTTATATTGAAGGTATTCGCCATTTGCCAACAAAGCTTTTACTTGGTGCAAGTAAACAGGCTCATGGTATTTTCTGAGCGCATCAATTTTTTCTTGAGGATTAGTTCTTAAGTCCACGCGCAAAGCGGAACTGATTTGAATCTTACCTACGCCAATTTCTTTTTGATTTAATTCCTGAATGCATAATGCAGGACTATCATAACTGACCCCAAAATGACAAATATCAAAACATAGCTGAATGTGCCTTTTTATTAAATGAATGGAATTGTCAATCCCTTTATTTTGTAAGTATTCAGTACCTAAGGGTATTAATGTATTTTCGTACCATTCAACAAATTCTTTGTGATTCTCAAGAATTCCGTCCGGTTCCGGTTCTATGTCAATATGGATCCATTTGCCAGTTTCCTGCTCTATTATCGCTAATTCAACCACTAGATCAATCAAATGAAGCGTCGCTTTACGGGTAGCATTCGTTAATTCTTCCGAATTTTTCCACCAATATTTATAAGATAAAGGGGAGGTTGAAATACCACCTTCTTCCAAATTTTCAGGTAGGAGTTTGGCCAACAAATGAGCCAGTCTTAGCGTGTAATCATATCGGTCTTTTGTAGTCCAATCAGGGGTATGCACATCGTCTTTGACGATTGTATTATGAAAGCCACCGTAAGGAAATCCATTTAATGTAAAAACATATAGATTTTCTTTTTCTAGCCAATCTTTTAAATTTTTAAATTCAGTAGGATCTTGTAAGTCGATACTCGCTTGATTGGCAAATCGCAATCCCAAACCCATTTTTTCATTTGGAGCAATTTCTGCCTTGACTAGCGGGACATTTTTTTGTAATTCAGTAAAATGTTCATGCCAAATTTCTCCCGGATGAATATTGCTGCAATAGCTAAAATGACCGTGTTTAGTTTCCATCGCTTATGCAAGATTGGCTAAGTAATCAACCGATTTTTTGACCATTTCAAAATCAATTTCATGCACCTCAATCCCTTTTCCTAAGGCCAAAAGAAGGGTAATGGTTAATTGGCCCCCAAGATGCTCCTGGAATTCCTGTAAACCTTTATAAAGATTTATTTTATCATTTTCAGCTAACGCGGGATGATAAATATCAAAGCCAAGCTTTTTAATTAATCCAATAATTCGATCTAAATCTTCTTTAGAGATATTACCAATTAAATGCGAATAGACACAATCTAATGCTATTCCTATAGCTACGGCTTCTCCATGGCGTATGCTAAATGAACTTAAATATTCTAATTTATGTGCAGCCCAATGTCCGAAATCTAATGGCCGTGCGGAACCCAACTCAAACGGATCGCCGGAGGAAATATGTTTCATGTGTAAATCGGCGCAACGATAAATTTGCTCCATCATGACAGACTCATTTCTCGAGTTCATGTCCTCTGCATGCTCTTCAAGCCACGTGAAAAATGATAAATCTTTAATTAAGGCTACTTTAATCGCTTCTGCTATTCCTGAACGCCAATCTCGATCGATTAGCGTAGTTAAAAAATCAACATCATTGAAAACGGCTACTGCCGGAGCAAATGTCCCTAGAAAGTTCTTTTTACCTAAATAATTAACTCCATTTTTTACGCCAACACCAGAATCATTTTGGGACAATACTGTTGTCGGTATACGAATTAATTTAACTCCTCTATGTGATATTGCAGCCGCATATCCTGACATATCTAAAAAGGCACCTCCACCGATGGCGGCGACAAAAGAGTGCCTGTCAATGCGATGCTCGTCAATGGCTCGGACAACTTCTTCGTAAAATCTAGGATCGTTTTTACAATTTTCACCTCCTGGTAAAACTAAAATTTCAGGAGATAATTTTGCGACTGAATGAAAATCAAAATAATTTATGAGGGTATTTGTCAGATTGGGATGTGCATCGGCTACTCCTTTGTCAACAACCAATAGAATTTTTTTTTGAAATTCTGGGTTTCCAAAATGGCGAATAAAATCTGCAAACATCGTATTTGCAGTATCAAACAAGCTTTTTGTGAAAAAAACTTCGTATTGAAAAGGTACTTGAAATATTTGTTTTAAAGATTGCATGAACTCAAATTTACGTAACTGCAAACTTTTTACCTAATAGAATGGATACGGGTAAAAGCAGGACAACAAATATAGCCATTTCCCATTGTCCACTCAAACTTACCCAAGCAGCATTCATTAAAATTAAAGTTAAAACTCCAGTTTTTACTGTTTTGCCTATATTGGGGCCAATTGGATTCTTGATGGCTACGTATAATTTGTTGAAAATTAAATAAAAGTGCGTGGCAATAAAAGGCAATGCTAGGTATAGATGGCCGAATTTATAGGCGAAATAAATTTGGCATACATGGACCGATAAAAAAAGAAATAGAGCAAATAAAAGGGTTTTTGGTGTTCCGCCATGCACTTCTCCTCTTGATACTAAGGTAATTGCCGCGATATAAATTAAGGGGATAAGGATTAAGTAGGCGTAGGTAAAAGTGCCAATTTCATAGACGCTCATTCCTAAGAGTAAATTAAATGCTCTACACATTCCCATATTGATCGGGCCAAAAATGGACATATGCTTGCCTTTCCAATCGTAAAATAAAGCGCAAATACTAATGATAATGGCAATAAAACCACTTAAGCTGCTATGCCAAAATGCACAAAATATACCGGTGGATAAAAGTAAAATTCCGCCCAATATGGCCTCGGATTTCAATATTCTTCCACTGGGCAAAGCGCGCTCCGGCCTTTCTGTTTTATCTAAATCATGGTCAAATACATCATTGAAAACAACTCCACCTGCATATAAGCACATAGTGGATATGCCTAAAAATAGAACTGAATTGATGTCAATTAAATTGAATAAAAATCCTACGATCGACATGCCAGCTAAAACATCTGTTAAAGACGTAATGACATTCGCGGGGCGCATTAGTTCAATGAATGCTCTGATTTTTGCTTTCATCAACGAATAATCATGGAGTTTTTATTGATTCTAGGTGCTTGTCCTCCTCTAAGTACGGTGTTACCATTGAATTTTTGCGATTGATCAATTTCTAGTCCATGAATAAAATCACCTTCATTGATTTGACCACTTTGGGCAAAAGCATCCAAGGCATTTTGATAGGTTACTTGGCGAATGGTCTCTACATCGATGCCTTTAATTTTCATTAAAGCAGCTGTTTTTGGAATGGCCAAGGGATCCGAAATTCCCCAGTCAGCTGCGGAATTGACCATGATTCGAGTTGGCCCATATTCTTTGACAATTTCGACCATTCGTTCATTGCCCATTTTAGTAAAAGGATAAATAGTAAATGCGGCGTAAAAGCCCTGATCCAATACTGACTTTACGGTTTCCTCATTATTATGATCTATAATCACCATTTTAGGGTCTAATCCATGCTCTAAAGCGATGGCCATACTTCTTTCAGTCCCTTTTTTCTTATCACGGTGGGGTGTATGTACTTGTACGGGTAGGTTCATTTCCTTCGCCATTTCTAATTGGGCTCGGTAATATTTTTCTTCAGCAGCTGTTTGATCATCAAAACCGATTTCACCCACGCCTACCACTCCTTCTTTTTGGAGAAATAGGGGAAGGATTTCCATCACTTGTTCAGCAAGCGCTTCATTATTGGCCTCCCTAGAATTCAAACCAATCGTACAATAATGTTTTATGCCAAATTGGGACGAACGGAATCTCTCCCAACCCACAAGACTCGAAAAATAATCTTTGAAAGAGGCTAATCCAGTTCTCGGTTGGCCTAACCAAAATGCCGGTTCAATCAGCGCAACCACTCCTGCATCAGCTAATGCTTGATAGTCATCAGTGGTCCTCGAGCTCATGTGCATATGTGGATCGAAAAATTTCATCCCTAGCGTGTAGCTCATGAAATCATGATCGACCACGGTTGCTGTCGCTTTTTCTTCTGTTGATCCTTCAAAATGAGAAGGATTTATTTCCTTTTGATGTGGGTTTTGACACATATTTTTAAGCTTGATATATAGGTTCAGGCAATTCTAATTCTTTCCATTGCCCCATTGTACTTCCTGGTTGGGCTATTTCTTTATTAACCAATTGCGCAGCCAAAACATCTCTAGGATTATCTGATTGTGCTAATTTATTAATATCACTCTGCAAATTTTCATTCATAAATTGGGGGACTAATCGCCAAACTTGGGATGGAACTCGCCTGCCGGCTGCCCACCTTTCATGCGCAAAGTCTGATAACGTATCAGCAAGTGCTTGGTTCGACCTTTTTTCTAAGTCGTAAATTCGGTGAATGGCCTTGTCGTTAAATATGCATTTTAAAACCATTTGGTTCCAGGCTAATTCCGAAAAATACAGGCTTGGGTATGGATTTTCGAAAGCGATCGATTCGAAAACAGAGCCCATATTAGACCTTACGGCATCTGTGGCTCTTAATAAAAATTGGGTCGGGTTTTTTAAGGCAGGCAGCGCTGAGTGCAAGGCGACTGCTTCATTGATTTCTGCTGTGTCAAATAACAAATTGAGTTGGTCTGTGCCATCTTTCTCAGATAGTAGGCAAACAATATAAATTCGAACTAATTTTTCAAGGGTATAATCCTGCCAGGACCAACCGTCAATGATATTTCTTGGGTTGTTTATCGGAGTTTTTGAAATAAATCGTGGGGTCATGACAAACGCTAGAGCGAGTTCCTTGGCAATTCCTTTTGATTTTGATGTAATCCAAACGGTTTCTGTTGGATTTGCAAATCGTAAGATCTCCTCTAGAATGGCTGAACTGTAGATCAATTTAATTATGTTTATAGGTTGTAGTAAGGCGAATTTATAAAATTATGCTTGTAAGTTTATCATGATTTTTGTCATTTATTTGAACTGAAGCATGGTTATGTCCATTATGATTTTTAAAAGTATTAACATAAATTTAAAGTAAATTTCTGAATTCATTTAAAATAGATTTTCATGCTACGTTTCTTATCATCCATTTTATTCATTGCATTTTTTGCAATTAATGGATTTAGTCAGGCACAAAACTTCACGTTTGAGGCCATTAAATCACATCCATTTCCTACCGAATTAATCCGTTCAAACAAAGGCAATAAGATTGCTTGGGCTATGGATGAAAAAGGAATTCGCAATATTTATGTGGCTGAAGGGCCCAGTTTCGAGCCTAGAAAATTAACTTCTTTTTCTGAAGATGATGGGCAAGAATTAACATCGATATCCATTTCGGATGATGGAAAATGGGTTTTATTTGTACGTGGGGGAGACCATGGGGCTAATTTTGATCATTTAAAACCAATTAATCCATTTGGAAACCTTGAGCCCCAAACGGTTCGCGTGATGCAAATAGCCTTTGCCGGTGGGCCTATTCGAATTATTTCAGAAGGGGATGAACCCGTTATTTCTCCCAAAAATGATGTAGTCGCTTACATTAAAGAAGGTCAGCCTTGGATTTGTAAATTGGATACCAATAAAAATGAGGATTTCTTAGAAGCTCCTGTGAAATTATTTAAAACGAGGGGTACCGTATCTCAATTAAAATGGTCTCCAGATGGCTCAAAAGTTGTTTTTGTTGCGAATAGGGGAGATCATTCATTTGTTGGATCACTGACGATTGGGAATAATCAAATCCGATGGATTGATCCATCATTTGCTCGAGATATTAGTCCTCGTTGGTCCCCAGATGGGAAAAGCATAGCATTTATTCGCACACTGGCTTTAGGTGGTCAGACTGATTCATTGACCCAACGTAAAAAAGTTTATTGGAGCATCCGAACTGCACCTATAACAGGAGAGAACTCTAAATTAGTTTGGGAGGCTCCCAAAACAAATCGGGGATCTTTGCCTACGACTCATGGGTCGACAAATTTATTTTGGGCTACGGCTAATGTGATCACATTTACTTCCTACCATGATGGTTGGCCTCATTTATATTCCATTTCTCCCTCGGGTGGCACGCCTTTGTTATTAACACCCGGTGAATTCATGGTGGAACATGTGAGTTTGAGTTTGGATGGAAAAACCCTCCTGTGCGATGTTAATACTGGTCCTGATGCTTTGGATAAGGATAGAAGACATATTTTACAAGTATCTGTCGACAAGGCTGATATGAAAGTATTAACACCAGGAAATGGCAATGAATGGACTGCAATGGCTTTGGCAAATAATAAGGGTATTGTCTATATCGGGTCAACGCCACAAAAAGCGCCTCAGGTAATTTTTAAGACTGATGGTGCATCTCCGAAATCATTGACTGCCTCATTATTTCCAGCGGAATACCCTGAAAAATCTCTCGTTGAACCTAAGCAAGTAATATTTAAGTCTCTTGACGGCTTATCTGTACACGCTCAAATCTTCGATCATTCAAATGGTACACAGAAAAAACCGGCTATTATTTTTGTACATGGTGGTCCTCCTAGACAAATGCTTTTAGGTTGGCATTATTCTGATTATTATGCAAATGCATATGCATTGAATCAATATTTAGCCAATCTTGGATTTATAGTTTTATCGGTGAATTACAGGTTGGGCATAGGATATGGGTATGAATTCCAACATCCAAAATCAGCTGGGCATTTAGGAGCCTCAGAATATTTGGATATTAAAGCAGCGGGCGAGTGGTTAGCTATTCAATCAAATGTGGATGCGAAAAAAATAGGGATTTATGGAGGTTCTTATGGAGGTTATTTAACAGCTTTAGGCTTAGCAAGGGATTCGAAATTATTTGCTGCCGGAGTTGATATTCATGGCGTTCATGATTGGGCAAACCAATTAAAAGCAGAACCATTGGCTGATGAATTTCATAAAGCTCCGGATGCTGAATGGGCTGCTAGCTTGTCATTTAGGTCTTCTCCCGTTTCTTCCCTTGCTACTTGGACTTCTCCGGTATTCATTATTCATGCGGATGATGATCGCAATGTTTCATTTAATCAGAGTGTTGATCTGGTGAATCGATTAATGAAACGTAAAGTTGCTGTAGAGACCATGGTTATTGTCGACGATACGCATCATTGGTTTAGATTTTCAAATACATTGAAAGTATTTAATGCTACGGCAAATTATTTAAAAGCAAAGCTTTTGAAATAGGTTAAACACTGTTTTTAAATTAATTTTGTCTAATGGATGAAAGACCGATTACCGACTGGTTGCCTTTGACTAAAAAGGAAGTAGAGAAAAGAGGCTGGGATGAGCTTGATGTAATTTTGATTTCAGGGGATGCTTATGTGGATCACCCTGCTTTTGGCACCGCGGTGATTGGCAGAATTATGGAGAGTGAGGGTTTGAAGGTGGGGATAGTCGCGCAGCCTAACTGGCAAGATGACTTACGAGATTTCAAAAAATTAGGTAAACCCAAGTATTTTTTTGGTGTAACGGCGGGTTGTATGGATTCGATGGTGAATCATTATACAGCCAACAAGCGATTACGATCAAATGATTCCTATACACCGGGAGGGGAATCAGGATTTAGGCCTGATTATGCGACCACGGTATATTCCAAAATATTAAAAGAGATTTATCCTGATGTACCTGTTTTAATCGGGGGAATTGAGGCTTCATTACGTCGAGTAACACATTATGATTACTGGGCGGACAAATTATTCCCATCGGTTTTAGTGGATTCCGGGGCGGATATGTTGGTTTATGGAATGGGGGAGCAGCCACTTCGCGAAATTATGCGAGGGGTTAAAGAAGGTAAAAACTTGCGTGATTTGACGCACATTAATCAGGTTGCTTTTTTACAATCAAAGGCTGAGGCCTTACCGCCAACGGATTGGGAAACGGTAGAGTTATCTAGTCATGAGGTTTGTTTGGAAGATAAAATTAAATATGCTTCCAACTTTAAAATTGTGGAAGTGGAATCTAATAAATGGCAAGCGAATCGAATTACGCAGGTCGTTGGCGATGAAATATTAGTTATCAATCCACCATTTAAGACGATGGAGGAGGTTGAGATGGATAAATCCTTTGATTTGCCGTATACTCGATTACCTCATCCGAAATACCGCAAGCGTGGACCGATTCCTGCTTTTGAGATGATTAAGTTTTCTGTGAATATGCACCGAGGATGTTTTGGGGGTTGTAGTTTTTGTACTATTTCAGCTCATCAAGGCAAGTTTATTGCTTCTAGGAGTGAGGCGTCGATCATGAGGGAGGTTGAGCAGATTACCAAAGCACCAGATTTTAAAGGGTACATTTCTGATTTGGGTGGACCTTCGGCCAACATGTATAAGATGAAGGGAAAAGATGAGGCAATTTGTGCTCGGTGCGTGAGTCCATCATGCATTCACCCGGTGATTTGCAATAATTTGGACACCTCACATAATCCAATGACTGAAATTTATCGGAAAGTCGATGCTCACCCAGGAATTAAGAAGGCGTTTGTGGGCTCAGGCGTGCGCTA
>Ga0315899_10004583_pt1 | contig 14935 bp, 16 predicted proteins | sample LakEriMetagenome_2_FD_203518 | JGI IMG/M metagenome (GOLD analysis project Ga0315899, IMG submission 203518) | Freshwater fungal communities from buoy surface, Lake Erie, Ohio, United States - Buoy 4 MA112 | ecosystem: Environmental > Aquatic > Freshwater > Lake | place: USA: Lake Erie, Ohio... | reverse complement strand
CGGTGAACGGTTGGGCTCAAGCGTGAACGCTCTTGGAGATGTTGCGGAAAAACAGGACCAGCGAGACCACGGTGATCAGTCCCAGTGTCAGCAGGCAGGGCCAGGTGTTGGCGAACGAATCAAAGCCGAAGATCCAGGTTTGGACTTGCCCAAGGCAGTTGTAGAGCGAGATCGGTGCCCACTGGATGACTGCCGGATCGTTCATTGCGTCCCCCATATCCATCCGGCCAGTCGCCGCACGGGTGATGATTACGGCCAGGTACGCCCCGTAGCCCAGCGCCCAGACCGCAAACCAGGCAAACGCAGCGAAGCGGCTTTCCTGGGTCATGGAAGAGAGCATCACGGCCAGCGAGGCGGTGGGGAGAATCAGGCTGATCGAAGCGAGGACGATGCGCAGCGGAATGTCCCAAGTGCTCAGGACGGCTGAGATATCGGGTGAGAAAACCAGACCAATCAGGTACAGCACAAGCGCGGGAAGAGTTGTGACGGCTGCCAGAAACACAGCGGGGATCACGAGCTTGCCGAGCATGTAATCGATTCTTCCGATGGGGCGGGAGAAATAGAGCAGAAACGCGCGGGACCGAACATCGCGGGCCACGAGACTGGGGGCGATGAAGCCGAGCATGAAGACGACCGTAGTTGCCTGGGGGTAACGGAAAAAGGTCATCAACAGCCAAGTCCAAAACGTGACCCGCCACGCCGATCGGCCCCCTTCCGCGATTCGATCCGAGAGGTTGCCCGACATCGGCAGGAACGAAAAGCGGCTTCGCAGAAAGTCAGCCAGCACGCGGCTTTGCATTTCCTCCGAAACATCAGCGCCCGTTTGGCGTCGGGCTTGCTCCAGCATGTCCTGGAAATCAGGAGGCCGCCGGCGCGGGGGCCGCCGCTGCGGTTGGTCATTGACCTGAAAGTTGATCGCCCCGCTGCCGACCGGTTGCTCCACGAACCGCTCATAGACAAAAATTCCCGCTCCCCAGTAGAGAATGGGAAGCCAGGCGAAAAACATCAAACGCTTGACCCAGTTCGACTTGAGGGCAATCCGAAAGCCGTTCTGGGCAATAGCCAGCCAGCGAAACGAGGATGACGTGCGCCGCCAGGGCCATGCCCGGTAGCCGAGGTTATGAATTGGCATCAGGTGATTCCTTGACAGCCTCGAGGAAAATCTCTTCCAGGGAATTGCGCGCCGGTTTCAGCGACTGTAGTGTGGCTCCAGTTGATTGCGCCAAATGCCAAACGGTGTCGGCCACGGCGTGGTCGCTGCCGGTGACGAGCCACTCGCCTCCCGGAATCCGCTCGACATTCAGCCCGGAATCTGCGAGCCGCCGGGCGAACTCCGGATTTTCAGCCAGCAGCGTCAAAGTGACTGAGGGGACGCGGGGGCGATTCATTTCTTCAAAGCTGGTGTTGAGGCGGATCTCGCCTCTGGCCAGGATCACGACTTGGTCGCAAACCGATTGCACATCGGGCAAGATGTGCGTTGAGAGCAGGATCGACTTGCCATGTTCCCGGGCGAGAAAGCGAATCCGATTTAGCAGCGATTCCCGCTCCTCCGGGTCGAGCCCTGAAGTTGGTTCGTCCAGAATCAGCAGTTCCGGGTCGTGGACAATCGCCGCGGCGAATTTGATTTTCTGCCGCATCCCGGTGGAGTAACTTTCAATCGCCCGATAACGTTCCTGGCGAACGTTGCAGAAGTCCAGAATCTCATGCGCCCGCCGCAGCGCTTCAATCCCCGGCAGACCGCTCAACGTCGCGGCGAATTCCACGACCTCAATGCCCGTCATCCCCGGAATGTAGCAATCGTCTTCGGGGACGTAGCCGATCCGATTCCGAACCTCTCGACCTCCGCGGCCGATCGCTTCACCCAAAACACTGCCGCTGCCGGTAGTCACTTTCACCAATCCAAGCAGAACCTTGATGAGGGTACTCTTGCCTGCCCCGTTCGGTCCCAGAAGTCCAGTAACTCCCGGATGGATATCCAGATTGACATCCCGCAGTGCCCAATGGCGCTGGTACTTTTTGGCAATCTGGCGCAGTGAAATCAGTGGCGTCATGAGTAAGGCTGGATGCGCGAGGGACTCAAGGGACGAGGGACTCAAGCGACGAGGGGCTGGGCACTTGGGCAGGAATTAAAGGGTGGGGACGTCGAACCGAAAAACCGGCCGCCGATTCTGGGCAAATGACGAGTGCCACCCATCCGCCCAAAACCCGGATGCCAGCTCTCATGTTCAGTCAGCGTCCCAAAACCAACTACACCATCAGGTCAGTTCTCCATCCAGCGAGAGAACTGCCGAATTCGGGCGAGCACCCAGCTTGGGGAGGCCGTTTTCCGCCGAGTTGCTTTTCCGGCCGGTTGCTTTTCCGCCGAGTGCCCCGGTTGCTTTTCCGGCGAGTGTCAACGCAGATGAGCCAAAATCGGGTAGTAACCCCGGTGGCTGAGTTGGCCTCGCCTTTCCCGCTTTCCAGCTTCAACGGCCCAGCTTCAACGGCCCAGCCTTACCTTTCCTTGTTCGGTATTGGCGGGCCGATCTTGGAAATCCCCTCAATATTGCCGCCTTGAATTGGGGGGCGGTTCGCTGGACTTTGCTCCTGCGGGGACTTATTCTTAACCAAAGATGTGGAGCTTGCCACGGGGCAAGCGCAATAGAACTCGACTTTCTCTCTCTCGCCCCCTCCACCCCGGCCGAGAACAGTTGAGCCAATTGACGAACCATTTCGAGTCGATGGGGCCTGGAGTCACGCCAACCGATTTCGCCCGTCGGAAGATTTGCAAAACGCGAACGATACACAGCGGATTACAAACGGCGAATTACAAACGGCGAATTACAAACGGCGAATTGCTAAAAAGGGGAGTTAAAAGATGAAGATGCTGACCAAAGTTGCTGTTTGTCTCGTCGCATTATTGGCGACAACTTGGGGAGCCGAAGCCAAGGGCTGGGCTCAGGACCTAGCGGCTTTGTCCGGTCAGTGGAAGCCGGTTTCCGGAACATTGCATGGTCAGTCGGTTCCGGGCACGGCGCTGCAGTCGATGAGCCTTACGGTCACGGGTTCCAGCTTCAATGCGGCCTCTGGTTCCTTGAATTCCGGCGGCACCATTACGTTGACTCCGGGAACATCCGACCAAGCGACTTTCGCCATCACCACCGGCGCGGACGCGAATCGCCAACTCTACGTCAAATGGCGCGTCTCGGGAAATCAATTGACGCTCGCCTTCAGTGAACAAGGCCCTCCGGCCGACTTCAATTCGACCGCGGCGAACAAATACCTGCTGATGGTTTACGACAAGGGCGCCGGCGGTGGCGGTGTCGCTGCCGGTGCAGTCCAAGGTGCTGGCGGGACAGGCGGTGGAGCCGGCGTGATCGAGTAAGTGCTTGGGCGAGTAAGTGCTTGGACGAACAGGCACTGGCCTCAATTCGGATTGCTAAAAAGTCAGATTGCTAAAAAGGCTCTGAACCGCAATGGTCAGAGCCTTTTGCTTTTGTTCAGCGGCCTAGGCTGTGTTCAGCGGCCTAGGCTGGGCCGCTTTTTTCGCGCTCCGCGTCTGCTTCATGGAAGCCGCAGGTCGTACCTCGCGGGGCGACGTGACATGCAGTGTGAGCATCGCAGCGTTTTTCGATCAGCGCAGCGTTGTTCGATCATCGCAGCGTTGTTCGAGTATCGCAGCGTTGTTCGAGTATCGCAGCGACGAGCTCAACAGCGTTACCAGCCCATTACCATGTTCGACTCAATCGCCTTGCGCGCTTGTTCCAGATCCGTGCCGGTCTCGTGCATGTAGAGACGGATGGCGTGGACTTTGTCGCCTGAGGCTTTGGAGAGGCAGTCGCGGGCGGTTGTGCAGGGGTCGATTGCCTTGCCACGCAGGCCGAGAACTCCTTTGGAAATTACCCAGCTATCACGCGGGCGGCGAGTCAGTCGAAGAATGTTCTCAGTCGGATAATTTTCTTTCGCCATGTTGCTGGCGTTTGTCTCGTTGTCCGCCCAGGTAATGATGATGTGCGCATCCGTTTCAATCTCAAACAGCGGCATGACAATCTCCTCCCGAAAAGTGAATGGAGCCGGCGTGGGCGGTCCTGCCTCGAGCCGAACGGCGACCAGAAAGCATCGCGCCCCTGACGGGATTCTGGCACTCTCTCTCCGGGAATTCCAGTAGCGGGCAGGGAAAATCGGAAGTTCCGTTCGCGGTTGGCCTTGATTCTCCTCGTTTCCCCAAGCAGCCCGTGTCAGGGAGAGCCGCTGGCTGGCTCGCTTGTCCGGGGCTGGAACGCTTGTCTGTCCAGGTTGGGAAAGTTTAGTTTGGAGACTGTCTAACTGGACGTCTGTCTGGACGCGCCAGACGCAACTCGCCCGCAGCCACGGCCGCGGGACTTGCTCCGGCGGCTTGAATCAATAATTGCCCTGCCTCATCGACGCCCAGGAGCGTTCCTGTCAGTTGACTCTCACCGCGCTGCAGAACCACCTGAAGTCCCCGCCAGGCAAGAGTTTGTTGATAGCGCGCAAGCAATTCGCTGTCGGAAATCGCTGCCGGAGCGCGGGCCCCGGATGGGAGGCTCAGCAGACCTGTTCCCGCCAGCCACTCTTCCAGTCTGCCGGCTAGAGTCAGCAGCACTTCAGTCAAGTCAATCGCTTGTCGACACTCGACTGCCAGGCACGTGGGCTCAAGTGCGTGAGCGGTTTGCTTTTCCAGAGTTGCTGCCGCTGGGGAAGAGTTGACGTTGAGTCCAATGCCAATCACGACCAGGCGGGCATCGGGTTCAGTTCCTGCCCCGGTCGGGTGCGGCGTTTCAATCAGAATTCCCGCCACCTTGCGGTCGGCGATCAGGACATCGTTGGGCCACTTGATCGCGCTGGGAACGTCAGGCAAAAAAGAGTTGAGGCTTTGCGAGAGCGACAATCCTGAGACAATCGCCAGACGTGCTGGCCAGCTGAGTGGCGAAGAATTGCCCGACACAACCGCGTCGGTTGCGAGCCGAAAAGCAAATGAGCAGGTCAGATTGCCGGGGGGCGCCTGCCAGGTTTTCAAGCCGCGGCCTCTTCCCCGGGTCTGCCTTTGGGCGACAACGAGGCAGGGACGCAGCGGAGGCTGGTCACGGTATGTTTGAATCGCCCAGTCGTTGGTCGACTCCAATTCTTCAAAGAAACTCAACTGCCAACCATGGAGACTGGCCTGCAGGCGGGTGAGCTCAAATTCAGTTGGCATCGGGACAGGTAGGCTGCGGCAAGTTTTTGGAAGCTGCGCCGGTCAGCGCCAGAGCGTTTGGCCGCTGGAGTCGCCGCGAACGCTTCCCGGGGCGTAGCTGCCCGAACGCTGCAGCAACTCGGGCGGCAATTCAGCGGTGTGCGAAACGGGCTGATTGCTTGAGGGCTGAAACGCTTTGGAGGCGGGGGTGACCGATTGTGACTGATTCTGCCATTCGCTGTTAATGCGAGCCGCGCCGGTTGCACTCGATTCGCCCGGTGTCACGTTTGCGATCGTCCCCGGTTTGGGCTGACCGGCAATCGGGCTGGTCTCGGCACTGAATGAGTTGAAGCCAGTGGATGGATAGCGATTCGAATTACCGGAAGGATTGCTGGCTGGGGGTGTCGCGGCGACGGAATTGCCAGGAGTCATCGGCTGAAAAGGGGAGTTCACAGTGGCTGGATTCGAGTTAGGAGTTGTGGAGTTGCCGGCCGAGACGTTGTTTCCCTGCGGCTCGGGCGAAACGCTGCCGGAGCGTTTGGCGACGAAGGCGGGTGGTTGAGTTACGGGAAGTTGGAATTCGCCTTTCCCGGGGGCGGGCGCTGAGCCGGCGCCGAGGTCTTGATTGACGAGTTGCTGACTGATGGGCTGCAGTTGTCGAGATGGTGCGGACTTGGCGTCAGTGGCTGCTCTCGGATTATTTGCCGTGGCACCGCCGGGAACTGGGCTTGGATTGAGGGCCAAGGGCGCAGACAAGGCTTGAAGCGGGTCGACTCGGTTGGCCGGATTGGTCATGGGGCTGCTGTTCGGTGTTCCTGCGGCCATGGGGCTGGGGGAATTACCAGCAGACCAAGGCGGTATCGAGCCGCCTGGTGCGGGGCTCGCTCCCGAGGTATTTCCCAAGGTATTTCCCTGAGTATTTCCCGAGGGGCGGCTGAAAGCAAAGGCGCCGCCTGCGGCAGGGGAACTCGGTGTGGCGGGGGGGGAACTCGGTGAGGAAGCCTGAGTCGAGGGCGTTGGAGAGTTGTTCTTCGCGGCTGGAAACCCAAAGGCGTTATCTGTTTTTTGGGCCAAGGCTTCGGCTGCTTTTTGAGCGGCATCATTCGCGGATTCCGTCAACCCGCGGCTTTGCTGTTGAAACTGCCCAACCACTTCATTCGCGTTTTTGTTGAGCTTTTCGGTCGCAGCTCGAGCGTTTTGGTCCAGCTGATTGGCCAGTGCCCCAGCCGATTGTTCGAGCGACTCCGTCGCTGTTTTTGCCAACTCGTAGGGCTTGCGAATCGGCTGAGCAGCGGCGCCCGCAGAGGGTGCAGCGGCCGGGGGTGCAGCGGCCGTTCCGGCAGCTTGAGCGATCGCGGAGGGCTTGGTGCCGTTTTCCTTGCTTGCGGCGATTGGTGCCGTGGGACGGGCCAACTGACTGGGCGCGGTCACGGCCGAGGCCGATGCTTCGCCGGGGATCTCGTTTGGCTTGCGAATGGCGTTACCTGTCGCGGCAACTTCGGACGTCGAGAGGTCGAAGTGCTCGGACGGAGGCGCCAAGTCCTTGTCCTTCTTCTTGAACATCGCGAAGTCAGGCCATTTGGGGGTGGGGAGTTTGGCGGTTTGGCAACCGGTTTCCAAAACAGTCAACAGAACCAGTGCCGAAAGCCAGACCGAGCGGTTCATGACAGGACTTCCTTGTACGTTGCGCGATGCCCGTGTGGGGAATAAGTTCCGGCGACCTCGCTTGCTTGGCCACGCGGAGGGGATGCGACGTCGACTCGGCGAACCATCCATGTTTGCCAGCGAAGCGCAATCAAAGCGGCCGGAAAACGACCGATTCGGCGGGGATAGTAGAACCGGCGGTCTTTGGCGTCAAGCCTGAAAAGAGAGCCGATTTTCCGGGCGGCTGAGCGGTGATTTTTCCTTGGAGCCGAGGGCTTGGCCAGCCCGATTCTTCGCAGACTGCCCCCGTTTCCGGCGGGCCACAAAAAAACCGAAACCCGTCCGGGGACGGATTTCGGTGCTGGTCGATGAGGGGACCGTTGGGCTACGGCAATCGGTATCCCGACTCGGCGGGGTGAACCGGCCCGTGCGCTCGGATTTACTTGGTTGCCAGGAACCGCTTGTTGACTGCGGCCCAGTCAACCACGTTGTAGAACGCGTTGACATAATCGGGGCGGCGGTTCTGGTAGTTGAGGTAATAAGCGTGTTCCCAGACATCGCAGCCGAGCAGCGGTGTGCGGCCTTCCATGATTGGGCTGTCTTGATTCGCAGTCGACTCGACGATCAGCTTGCCCTTGTCGAGTGACAGCCAAGCCCAGCCGCTGCCGAATCGGGTGGTCGCTGCCTCGTTGAACTTCTGTTTGAAGTTGTCGTAGCTGCCGAATGTGGAGTCAATCGCGGTCGCCAAGTCGCCGACCGGGGCGCCGCCCCCCTTGGGGCTCATGATCGTCCAGAAGAGGGCGTGGTTCGCATGACCACCGCCATTGTTTCGGCAGACGGTCCGGATGTTTTCCGGCAGCGCGGCCAAGTTGGAAATCAGTTCTTCAACGGTCTTCTTGTCCCACTCGGTATCCTTGATGGCGGCGTTCACCTTGTCGATGTAAGCCTTGTGGTGCTTGGTGTGGTGAATTTCCATTGTCCGCGCATCGATGTGGGGCTCGAGAGCATTGTATTCATAGCCCAGTTTGGGGAGTTCGAATGCCATGGGTTCATCCTTAGAGTTGAGTGTTGACACAACTGCCGGGAGACAGTTCTGAAGGTGTTCTGGAAATTTCGCGGGCCGTCACCGCGCGCATGTGTGCAGAGTGCGAGACCGACAACCCCAGCAGAATACCGCATTTCCAGCGCAGCGACAATTGGCAGGGAGCGCGTTGGGCGAGGGGGTGAACTGCAGCAATCGGCAGTTTTCAAGAGGGGCCAGAAGAGCCCGAGAAAGGAGTCGCTCTGGCCCTTAGTAGCGGGCCTTGTTTTCCGTTGCCATCACCAGTCGCTTGATGTGGAACTCAGGATTGCCGAGCGCGGTCAGGCCGAGGAAAAGGTGCAGCAGTCGGAGAGCCGCGTCTTCGCGCAACTCGCGATTCCAGCGGCTCATTTCCTGATACATGCTTACGCGGAGAAAGAACTTCGACTTGGGATAGGCGATGCGGCTTTTGTCCGGAGCATTCTCGGCCGGCGCCAAATCCAATTCGAAGTGGAAGCTCAGTTTTCGGGAGGGACGTTGCGGATCAGGGAAGAGGATTCTCAGTCCGGCAAAACCATCCTCAATGCGGAGGATCTCCGCTCCTGTCTCTTCGATGAAGCCGCGCACCTTTTCCAGCATCATCACCAGAGGGGTGGGCGACCAGAATTCCTCGCAGAGCATGGGGTCGGTTGTCAGCGGGCGCCACTGAACTCCCGAAGCGGCCCCGGAGGGCGCGCCGTCATCTTCTACTTCGGGCGAGGAAGCCGTCATCAGGCTGGCTGCCACCACCCGGTTTCTTCCCAGTTCCTTGGCTTTGAGCAACGCTCGATCAGCGCGAACAAACAGCCCGGTCGCCGTATCGTCCGGAATCAATTCTGACACGCCGAAACTCGCGGTGATGCATTTGCCGGAGAGCGCGACCTGTGGGGTCATCGCCAGAACCGAGCGCATCTCCTCGGCTCGTTGAACCGCTGAGTTCTCGTCGCAGTTGGCGCAGAGGATGACAAATTCCTCTCCTCCATAGCGGGCAACGAAATCGTGGGAGCGAATGAACTGTTTCAAATGCTGGGCGAAGGCGATGAGCGCCTGGTCGCCAATGTGATGTCCGAAGTTGTCGTTGATTTGCTTGAAGAAATCGAGGTCGGCGATGATGATGCTGCACTTTAAACCAATCGCCAGGTGAGTGCGAACGTACTCGTCGAGGAGGCGTTCAAATTCTGCCCGATTGGCCACTTGCGTGAGCGGGTCAAGGACTGCGATGGCGTAAAGGTCATTGAGCTGTTTCTGCAGTTCCTGTTGCGCAGATGTATCGCTCACGATCACGACCGCGCCGAGCAATTCAGAGGCGCTATTGGCGACAGGGTGGAATCCTAATTCAACCTGGATTTCCCGCCCGCTCCGCCCGGTCAAAACGTATTGGTCGCAATTCGGTGAGCGGTTCTGCAGCCATTGCTGGACGGGCCACTGAATCTCATTCAGCGGTTCGCCTTGCAGATTGCGGAGTTGCAGCAAGCCTGGCGAAAATCTCCGGCCGAGGACGGAGCTGCCCAGCCCCGTCAATTGCTCCATCCCCATATTCCAGGCGGTGATGCGGCAGTTTTGGTCGAGGAAAATCACGCCCTGGGACAGGTTGTCGAGCAGTGCCTGATAAAACGAGGCTGCGGGCCCCCCAGGCGGCAAGGGGTGAGAAGGTATCGTGAATGCCTCCCCGGTGTTGTTTCCAGCATCGGGTTGGAAGGCAGCCTGAGACATAAATGAACTACCGGAATTCCGGAGGGGGGCCGAGACGAGTTGCTCCAACCGTTATCGGGCTCGAGGGAAGATGCACCGCAGAAAAGATTTTCGGCCGGTGCAGGGTGCCCTGTCAGCAGTTGGCAGGGAAGTCTAAGTCTCGGCTAGGCAGCGGTCAAAGAAATCCGTTCAGAGGAACCGCCGGAAATTGGGTGGGTCGTATCAATCATGCGCATCATGCCGTAAATTCGGCATCCGGCCCGGTGAAAAAGCGTGAATGGCTACTGCGGGCGGGCAGGAATTCAGGAGGGGAACGATGAAAATTGTCCAGTTTTCTCAGCTCGGGAAGGTCGGTTGGGGGGTGCTCACCGAACCGACGCGGCTGACGCCGCTCTCTCCAGCTCTGGCCCCGGAAGAAATCTTTCGGCTCGCGGCGGCACAACCGGAACAACTGCTCTCAGACGGCCTTCCCAATTCCATCGATGTGGGAAGCATCCAATGGCTCCCCCCTGCCCTCCCCTCCAGCAAGGTCATTTGTATCGGCAAGAACTATGCCGACCACGCCAAGGAAATGGGGGGCGACGCTCCTGAACTTCCGGTAGTGTTCAGCAAGTTCGCCAGTTGCCTGATTGGCCACCGCCAACCGATCGTCCTCCCCGCGATCAGTGCCCAAGTCGATTGGGAGGCGGAACTCGTGGTCGCGATTGGCAGGCGAGGCCGAAATATTCCAGTATCCTCAGCCCTTGAGTGGGTGGCAGGCTACTGCTGCGGGAATGACGTCTCGGCGCGCGATTGGCAAAAGGGGCGACCCGGAGGCCAGTGGTTGCTGGGGAAGACCTTCGATACGTTCGGTCCGCTCGGACCGTTTCTGGTCAGCCGCGATGAAGTCCCCGATCCACATCAGTTGCAGATCGAACTGCGCTTGAACGGCGAGGTCATGCAGCGAGCCAGCACCGGATTGTTAATCTACCGAATCGACTACCTGATCGCGCATCTCTCTCAGTTCATTACGCTGGAACCGGGTGACCTGATTTTCACCGGGACCCCGGCAGGCGTCGGGGCGGGGCGAACGCCTCCACGCTTTCTTCAGGCGGGCGAGGAAATCGAGATTGAGATCTCCGGACTCGGCAAATTGAAGAATCGAGTCGTGGCGGCGGAGTAAGTGGCGGCAGGCTGTCGAGCGGCAGGCTGTCGACTGGCAGGGTACCGAGCGACTGGATGAATCAAAACTTGATGGGCGGCGACTGCTCGGCGTCACCCCGGGCCCTTGCGCTTGCCCGGGGGCTTTTGAGTGCTCGCCTGACCGTGCATGCCCTGCTGGAAATGCCCTGCTGGCTGCGGCTGGCGGGGAAGCTCGGCGGCGACCGAATGGTCCTTGAGCGCCCCGCTGGACGGCTTGTCCCTCGGGGCGATGGGAAAGGATCGCCGCCCCGTTGCTGGCAGAGTTGCCCAGTCTGGTTAGTGAGATTGGGGTTTCTGGCCTGCTAGCGGTCAAGCCGCTCCCTTTGCCTAGCCGACATATTTAGACAGGCTGCGCCCGAAGTTTGGCAAAGGTGCGGAGAGCCTCGCACGGTTCCCGGTCGAACGGGGCTGCCCGGTCGAACGGGGCTGGTTGTCATTGGGTGTAAGCAGAAAGGTCACGGTCCATGGTCTTGCGACGAACGGGTGAACGCCGCCGCCGCGTCGTCATGGACGAGGCGTTGCAGACAGCCTCCGAGGGGACCGAGGAAGCTGTCACCACCTCCGGTGAGGAGGTTGCCAAGGGGCGTCGTCCCCGGCAGTACTCCCGCAACGCGGACCGCCGAAATCTTCCTCGCTGCGCCGATTTCGTACCCGTCAGCCGTTTGAAAGTGCTGGCGGCCTGGTGCATTTGCCTCGGCCTGCTTCTCGCCGTCAATCTCGGCTTTGGCTTTCTCGGAGCAAAATCGAGCGAGACTTTTCCTCGGTTGACGGAAGCTTTCGGTTTCGGAGCGCGGTCGCTGAGTACTTGGCTGCAGGTGCTTGCATGGGCCGGGGCTGCGGTCTGCTGTCTTGTGATTTTCAGTATCCGCCAACATCGTTCCAACGATTTTCGGGGTACTTACCGATTGTGGCGGTGGCTGGCCTTGGGCTGTTGGCTTTTAAGTCTGGCAGTGCTCGTGGACCTGTTGGGAATCGCCGCCGAGTTGGCGGGTTGGTTGACTGGCAAGGTCTTCGCCACCGACGGGGTCGCGATCCTCGCCCTGCAGAGCCTGGCCGTTGTGGCGGTCGCAGTTCGACTGTTGTTGGAACTCTGGCATTCCCGTTCGGCCGCCGCCTTGCTCGCTGCTGCGGCAGCCTGCAGTCTGGTGGCCTGTTGGATGGAACTGGACTCGCTGGGCGAAAAGCTGGCGAGCAATCGAGAATTTGTTGTGGCAAATCTGGAGCTTTGGGGGACTGGTTTGGCGCTGATGAGCCTGCTGGTCTATGCCCGGTTCGTTATCCTGCACTCCAGCGGAGCAATCTACGTCGCGGAGAGAGTGGCAAAACGCAAAGGGAAAAAACGCCGCGCGGCGGGTGGCAAGACCAAGCGCAAAGCGACGAGTCGCAAGCGAACGAAAAAACCTTCCGCAGAGGATGAGGAGGGGGCAGAGGAAGAGGCAGAGGACTCTGACTGGTCTGAAAGCGAGACTGACGAAACGGAAGAGGAGGAGGACGCCGCAGAGAGCCGGTCCTCGAGACGTCAGGATTCAGGCCGCGGCGGAAAGTCGAGCGGGAACTACGGTCGCTCAAACGCGGATGAAGCAGAGTCCGAAGACGAGGACTCGGACGAGAGCAACCAAAACGGCCCTCTTTCGCGCGCCGAGCGGAAACGGCTGAAACGTGAGCAGCGTCAAGGCAGGCGCGCGGCCTGATTCCGGCGATGAGGCGGGGCGGCCTTCAGACATGCTGCCACGCGGGTCAGGCGACCTCGGTTACCGAAGGCTGGTCTCTTAACCTTTCAGGATGCTTTCCGCATGCTCTCGCAGGGGGCCTGGGTGCCGCGGACCGACCGTCGCGACGACCTGGGCCGCGAGGTAATTTCCCCAGCGGGCGGCTGCGGCAGGACTGTAGCCATGCGTCAGACCGTAGAGCGTTCCCCCGGCGAAAGCGTCTCCCGCGCCCACGGTATCGACAGGCTTGACCGAAAAACCTGGAACGTGCGCGATCGCGCCCGACTCGATCACGTAGCAGCCATTGGCTGAGTCGGTGACAAAACCCAGTGGCACCTTGCGGCCCAATTCCCGAATGCAGGCTTCCAAGGATGACTGCCCGAAAAACTTCCTCGCCTCGTCCGCATTGCAGAACACGATGTCGCAGTGGTTCTGCAGAAGGTTCTGAAAGTCGGCATGAAAGCGATCAATCAGGAACGAATCCGAGAAAGTGAATGCAGTTCGGACTCCGTGCTTGCGAGACTCCTCAAAAGTCTTTTGGCAGGCAGCTCGGGGTTGTTCGGCATCCCAAAGGTAGCCTTCGATGTAGCTGATTTGAGACTGGGCCAGCTTGAAAACATCGATATCCTGCGGAGTCAGCCAAGTGGAAATACCGAGGTGCGTGCACATGGTTCGCTCGGCATCGGGAGTCGTAAGCACGACGCAGGTTCCGGTCCCGAGCGAGGCTTCATCGGCAAGTTCAACCTCGAACTGAATCCCCGCCGCTTCCATATCACGGCGATAAAATTGGCCGTAGGTGTCCTTGGCCACTTTGCCGGAGTAGATCCCCGTCCCTCCGCTCTGGGCGATTGCCACCATCGTGTTGGCAGCCGAGCCACCGGAAGCCAACTTGAGATTCTGCAGTTCCAGACCTTGCAAAATCTGGCTCTGGTCAGCCGAATTCATCAGCGTCATTGCCCCCCGATTCAGCTGCCGAGAGGAGATAAACTCATCGGAAACAAAGGCCAGGATATCGACCATGGCATTTCCGACACCGAACACATCAAACTTTTTGTTGGACACAGTGATTGGGCTCCGCTGGGGAGGTGAGCTGAGGACGGAATTTCTGAGAACGGAAGTTAAGGCGCTGGCGGGTGGGTAGTTCAGGCAACAGGACGCGGTAGAGCCCAGACTTCCAGAGCACGGGGATAAGTACCGCTGGGGTAAATAGCCCCACGTAAATAACGTGAGCGTTCCCGACGCGTTTGCTGCATCCAAGGTGGGTCTGACAGCCCGAGCCCGCCTGCCCGGTGGCCGAGCTGTCGCACGTCTGGCCGTCGTTCGTCTGTCCGCTTGCTCTCGCTTGCGAAACGAACGAAACTGACACGCCCAGCAGCCCGCGAGTTCGCCGCGAGGCAACCGGGCGATTATCCGCTCCTTGTCCGCACTGGCAAGGTGACATCCCGCCGCGCGGGGCATGCAAACCAGCCGAAGACCTCAGGGATTTTCCAAGATGGCGAGTATTCGAACGTTTATCGCAGCCGACATCCCGGCATCAATTCGGGCCTGTGCCGAAAAACAGATTGTTGCCTTGCAGCGGGCGGGGGCTGATTTTCGCTGGGTGAAGCCCAGCAACATGCATTTAACCTTGCGGTTTCTGGGGAACCTCCTCGACCGTGAAATACCTGAACTCTGCCAAGTCGTGACCGAGGCAGTGCGCCAGATGGAGCCCGTGGTGGTCGATGTCCGAGGCCTCGGTGCGTTTCCTGACGAGCGTCATCCGAAAGTCATCTGGTTGGGGCTGGGACCGGATTTGGCGGAGCTCCAGCAACTCCATCGGCAAATTGGCGAGGGCCTCAAGCGGATGGGCTTTCCTCCAGAGCGCGGCGATTTTCGCCCGCATTTGACGCTGGGCCGAATTCCTGTCGCAACTGAACTCGACGACCCGGTTGCCGATTGGATTGCCGCACATGCCGAGACCCCCTTTGGCTCGTTTGAAATCGACCAAGTCATTGTTTATTCGAGTTTCCTCGACCGGGAAGGCCCGACGTACACGCCAATGGCGACGATTGACTTGCAAGGGTGAGCAGCGTCCGCGGGGAACGCCTCTGTGGGTTGGCTGCCGTTGATCGGCTGGCTTTGGACGTTTGTGGTTTGTGATTTGTCCCGTCCCTCAGCGAAGCGAAGAGCCAGGATTGGTTCCTGCTCGGCTGTGATTTTTCCCTTTTTTGGGAACTCGATCTGCCGCAGGACCAAACGTGTCTCAAGGCTGCCGTATTTACTTGTGTCCGGCACTTGTCAGTCGATTGGACGAGCCCTATCGTACTAACTGACCTGCCCGAAAGCCTTTATTTTGCCCAGTCTTCCGCTTTGGTTTTTTCGATCAAGCGTGAAGTTTTGTGGTCGACGCTGGATAGAAGTGAGCGTGCAAAAGCAAGCGTGCAAAAGCAAGGCTGTATCGGGGAAGTGGTCAAAGGTTCGAACTTGTTCAGCTGA
>Ga0315899_10004581_pt1 | contig 14939 bp, 15 predicted proteins | sample LakEriMetagenome_2_FD_203518 | JGI IMG/M metagenome (GOLD analysis project Ga0315899, IMG submission 203518) | Freshwater fungal communities from buoy surface, Lake Erie, Ohio, United States - Buoy 4 MA112 | ecosystem: Environmental > Aquatic > Freshwater > Lake | place: USA: Lake Erie, Ohio... | reverse complement strand
GCGGGTACGGATCTGTCCACGCTCAGCGACAAAGAACTCACCATCCTGCGCCGTGACCAAGTGGGCTTCATTTTCCAGAGCTTCAACCTGGTGCCCACGCTGAACGCCTACGAAAACATCACCCTTCCGCTCGCTCTCGGGGGCAAGAAGCCCAACACTGCTTGGGTCGACAAGGTGGTGGCCACGGTCGGTCTGGGCGATCGTCTGAAGCACCGCCCCAGCGAACTGTCGGGCGGACAACAGCAGCGCGTTGCAGTGGCCCGTGCCTTGGCCAACGAGCCGCACATCATCTTCGCCGACGAGCCCACCGGCAACCTCGACAGCAAGACCGGCCATCAGATTCTCGACTTCATGCGCAAGGCTGTCGACGAGCTCGGACAGACAATCGTGATGGTCACCCATGATCCGGTTGCAGCCAGCATCGCAGACCGCATCATTTTCCTGGCCGACGGCAAGGTGGTCGACGAGATGCTCGATCCCACGCCGGAAAAGGTGCTGGATCGCATGAAGCGCTTCGGAGAATAAGCGTGCTGCGACTCGCGTTCAAGAGCGTGGTCTCACGCAAGGCACGGCTCTTTCTCACCTCGTTGGCAGTGATTCTGGGAACTTCGTTCCTGGCAGGCGCCACCATCTTCACCGACACCCTCAACAAGACCTTCGACACGCTCTTCGCCGAGGTATTCCAAGAGGTCGACGGTTTCGTACGTTCCACCGATGTCATCGAAACCGACTTCGGAGGCGAAGAGCGAGCCCGTATTTCCATCGACTATGTCGACCGCATCACGTCGGTACCGGGTGTGGCCGATGCCCAGGGCTTCATTCAGACCTTTGCGCGCATCGTGGGCAAGGACGGCAAACCCATCGGATCCGAGGGCAATGGTCCCCCCACATTCGGCGGCACATTCAACACCGGCGAGATCGAGTTGTGGGGAGTAAGCGAGGGTCGCGCCCCCACCAATGGCAACGAGGTCATGCTCGACGAGTCGAGCGCAAAAGACGCTGGCTACGTCATCGGCGACACCGTCAAGGTCACTGCCGCTGCCGGAAGTCGCGAGTTCACCATGGTGGGCATTGCCAACTACGGCGACGTGTCCTCCCCCGGCGGCGCAACTTTCGCATTGTTCGACGATGTCACCGCCATGGAGTTCCTCACCCAGCCCGGTTTGGTGGATGCCATTCTGGTTGCCGGCAACGGATCAGTCGACAACGATCAACTCGCACGTGACATCCAAGGCGTGTTCGGACCCTCCGACAAAGTGGAGACACTCACGGGCGACGAGATCACCAAGGAAACACAAGATCAGATCGGTGCCGCACTCGATTTCCTCGGTACCTTCCTCAAGATCTTTTCGTACATCGCCCTGGGTGTTGCCGCGTTCGTGATCTACAACGTTTTCTCCATTTCGGCGGCACAGCGCGAGCGCGAGAACGCACTCATGCGTGCTGTGGGTGCAAGCAAAAAGCAGATCCGTCGCATCGTTCTGATCGAAGCATTGGTGATCGGCGTGGTGGGTTCCGCGCTTGGCATCCTGGCCGGCATCGGCATCTCCAGAGGTCTCAGTGCCATGCTGAAGGCCTTCGGTGTCGATCTTCCCAGTCGTGGCCTCACCGTCACGTCGGCAGCCATCACCGGCACTCTGCAGATCGGCGTCGTGGTCACCCTGGTGTCGGCCTACTTCCCGGCTCGCGCCGCCGGCAAGGTACCTCCGTTGGCCGCCATGCGATCCACCGCACTCGAAACCATCGGCTCGATGCGCACACGACTGATCGTGGGCTTCACTCCGCTTCTGGCGGGCATCGCACTGGTTGTCGCCGTGGTGGCCGGACTCGGAGCTGCATGGCTCGGCTTGGCGATTCTCCTCGTGTTCTCGGGCGTACTCATTCTCGGGCCTGTCACGTCGCGACCACTCGCCATGTTCATTGGCAGCCCCATTGCCAAGGTTCGTGGCGTCACCGGTGAAATGGCTCGGCAGAATGCCGCACGCAATCCCAAGCGCACGGCGCGTACTGCTGCACCTGTGTTGATCGGTGTGGCTTTGGTGACTGCTGTGACTGCGCTCGCAGCATCTCTCCGAGCCGAGGTCCGCGACATCGTGGGAGAACAGTTCCGAGGCGACTACGTGGTCAGTGTGACCAGCCAAGGTTTCGGTGGCCTCAGCCCGCTCTTGGTCGACGACATCAACACTGTCGAGGGCGTGGCCAAGGCAACCGCCATTGGTTACACGCCGGTACTGGTGAACGACAAAAGTGCATTCACCACGGTGGTAGATCCCACAACCAGCGAAGGACTCTTCGAACTGGCCATGTTGCAGGGCGATCTCGCATCGCTCAGCAAGACCGGCATTCTGGTGGAGAAAGACAAGTCAGAGCGAGAGGGCTGGAGCATCGGCACGCCGGTACCGCTCAAGTTGTCGGACGGAACCACAATCGATGCAACCATCGAGGGCATCTACGACAGCAACGACTTCGTGGCCAACACGGTGGTGAGCCGTCGGCTCTTCGAAGGAACCGGCGTCACGCGTTTCGATCAACAGATTTACATCGAGATTCAAGACGGTGTCGACACGTCGACAGTCGAGGCCGCACTCGATGCGGCAATCGCCGAGTACGGCAACGGCAAGGTGCAGGGTCGCAGCGAGTTCATCGACGAGCAAGCCAACCAGGTGAACCAGTTGCTCGGCCTGATCTACGGATTGCTGGCGTTGTCGGTGATCATTGCCGCGGTGGGCATCGTCATCACGTTGCTGTTGTCGGTGTACGAGCGCCGCCGAGAACTCGGTCTTCTGCGTGCCGTGGGAATGACCCGCTCTCAGGTGCGCACATCGGTGCGCTGGGAAAGCGTGATCACCTCGCTCATCGGAGCGGTGGCCGGTGTCATTCTCGGCCTCGGCCTCGGCTTTGTCATCATCCTGTCGCTCGCCGATCAGGGCCTCAGCAACTACGCCTTCCCGGTCAACGGCATCATCGCCATCCTCATCCTTTCGTTCATCGTGGGAGTACTGGCCTCGGTGTATCCCGCTTATCGAGCAACGCGCGTCGACGTGCTCGATGCCATCACCACCACGTAGGACCCCATGGCCACCATTCACATGACCCCAGAGATGCTCGAGTTTCTTCGTGAACGCCACTTGGCCTCACTCACCACACAACGTCGCGACGGCTCCCCCCACGTGGTGCCGGTGGGGTTCAGCTACGACACGGAAAAGAACGAGGTGCGAGTGATCACGTTTGCCGGGTCACAGAAGGTGGTCAACGCCCAGCGCGGCGGACGCGCCGCTGTCTCACAGGTCGACGCAGGACGCTGGGTGACGCTCGAGGGCCCTGTTCGCGCCACCACCGACCCCGACGAGGTAGCTGCCGCCGTGGCCGGATACGCGGCGCGCTACCGCGATCCGAAACAACGCGAAGACAGATGGGCAATCATCATCACCGTCGACCGCATGTACGGGTCGAAGTCGCTAACTGGCGGCTAGTTCGCCACCGTCGCTGAAACGACCGTGCTGTTCGATCATCCCGGCCACGTACATCGAACCGGCTGGGTGGGAGTCGGTGATGCGCGCAAGCGGGTCTGAAGTGTCGGGCTCGGGCGCGGGCGCACATCCGGTCTGACACTCCGGGCACCAGTACAACAGTCGTGGTGGCTCGCCGTGCTGAGACACTGCGATGATTCCACCACATCTTTCGCACGGTTGGTTGTTGCGACCATAGACAGCAAGACCGCCGGGCGTGTTGGTGGTGGTGATACGTGCGGAGTGTTGAAGGTTGGCGCGCAACAGTTCCGCAGACGCGCGCACAAGTTCCACGCATGCAGACTGCGGCAGCAAACCAACCGGAGCAAGCGGGTGAATCTCACAGGCCCACAACACCTCGCATCGATACACGTTCCCCACGCCACACATCACATGCTGGTCGAGTATCACCTCGGCAACTGAGCGTGACGAATCGGCGTAGGTCATGAGACGCCGCACGCACTCGCCAAGGTCAGCATCGGCCTTGCACAAGTCCGGGCCAAGGCGACCGAAGTTGGGGTGACGAACGAAACTGTCGGCACGATACGTTTCGACAACCGGAGCGTTGAAACACACAGCCACCCAGTCGATGGTTTCGATCACCACGCGAGCCTGACGTTCCGGCTTGCGCCAACGTTCGCCGCGTCGGTAAAGATGCCAACTCCCGGTCATCCTCATGTGTGTGTGCAACACCAGATCGTCGTCCCACGTGATCTCGAGATGCTTGCCGTGACTCACCACGTCTTCGATGGTGCGGCCGATGCGTGGGGCAGGACCAGTGAGGCGAGGTGCCTCGAATCCCAACATTTGCTTGCCAACCAGGGCTGTTCGCAACGCCGCGGCGGCGCGGTGGATGGTATCCCCCTCTGGCATGGGCAAATGATAGACGTGACGAACGGCGTGCTCTGCGCATTGTCTGTACGCTCGGTTGGGTGAGCAACGACAACTTCGATCGTGTCGATGAGTTCGACACAGAGCTCGACAACGACTTCTCCAACGAGTCGGGCACACCACTTGCTCCACTGAGCCCGGAGAACCCGGTGGCTCAAGCGCGACGACGTCACGGCATGGCGGGAGCCATCTTGGCCGGAGGCATGATTGCAATCGACCAGATCATGGGGCGCAAGCCCAAGGAACAACCGGCCGCCGTGCAGGAGTTCTCGGGTGAACCCGAAGACATCGACTCCGATGGCATCTCCATCGCCGTCGACGACAACACCACGGTGTTTTCTCCGGCGCCCCACCGTCGCTCGTCCACTCAGCGCACGGTTCGTCGCCGTCGCCGCGGGGGCCAATCCCCCGACTGAGGATCAGGGAAGTTGGCCAACCGATGCGAGGGCCAGACGAATCAGCCGATCGTGGCCACCGGTCATCTCGCGCTTCACACGATCGCTCACTGCTTCCTGCGGGGTGAACCAGGTGAGATCCAACGCTCGCTGGGTTGGCTGACACTCGCCCGATACCGGCACGACAAAGGCGAGGCTGACAGCGTGGTGTCGCGGATCGTGGAAACCGCTCACTGTGGGGTCGGGGAAATACTCGACCACGGTGAACGGAGACGGATCCGGTGGGATGCGCGGCAAGGCCATGGGCCCAAGATCTTTTTCGAGATGGCGAATCAGCGCCTCGCGAATGCGCTCGTTCAACATCACGCGTCCGGACACCACCATGCGACTGATCGAGCCGTCAGCTGCCTGTCGCAAGAGCATCCCCACCTCGGTGACTTTGCCCTCTTCGTCCACCCGCACCGGCACAGCATCGATGTACACCAGTGGAACGCGGTCGCGAATGTCGTTCAGAACGTCGTTCGGCACCCAGCCGGTTCGTGTGTCTGTGCGGTCGCTCACGAACTCAAACTAATTCATCGTGAGGAGACGGTGTGGTGTTGCAGCAGAAATGGTTGTGCGCGCTCACTTGAGAGCGGCAAAACCCAGCTCCAGGTCGGCGAGGATGTCGTCGATCGATTCGATTCCCACCGACAAGCGCACCATGCCGGGGTGTACACCCGCGGCGAGTTGCTCGGCTTCGGTGAGCTGGCTGTGGGTAGTGGAGGCCGGATGGATCACCAAGCTGCGCACATCGCCGATGTTGGCCACGTGGCTGTGCAACTGCAATGCCTCGGTGAACTTCTGGCCGGCCTCGCGGCCGCCCTTCACGTTGAAGGCCAGGATCGAGCCGAACCCACGACCCTCGAAGTATTTCTTTGCACGCTCGTGCCAAGGGCTTGACGGCAGACCCGCCCACGACACGCTCTCCACCGCGCTCTGCTTGGTGAGGAAATCAGCGACCTTGGCGGCGTTCGACCAGTGACGCTCCATGCGCAACGACAAGGTCTCGAGACCCTGCAGAATGCTCCACGCATTGAACGGGCTCACCGCGGCGCCGATGTCGCGCAACATCTGTACACGAGCCTTGATGATGTAGCTCCCTGCGCCGAGCGCGGGCCAGTAGGCAAGACCGTGGTACGACGGGTCGGGTTCGGTGAAGTTGGGGAAACGACCGCTGGCGGAGAAGTCGAACTTGCCGCCGTCGACAATGGCTCCGGCGATGCTGGTTCCGTGGCCTCCAATGAACTTGGTGAGCGAATGCACCACGATGTCGGCGCCCCACTCGAGTGGGCGAATGCCATAGGGCGAAGGAACGGTGTTGTCCACGATCAGCGGCACACCGACTTCGTGTGCAACCTTCGAGACTCCCTCGATGTCGAACACGTCGTTCTTCGGGTTCGCCAGGACTTCGCCGTAGAACGCCTTGGTGTTGGGACGCGATGCGCTCTTCCACTGCTCGAGGTCGTGCGGGTCGTCGACGAACGTGACTTCGATGCCCAACTTCGGCAGGGTGTAGTGCAGCAAGTTGTACGTGCCGCCGTACAACGACGGCGAGGCAACGATGTGACTGCCGGCTTCGGCCAGCGTGAGAATCGCCAGAGTTTCTGCGGCTTGACCCGAGCTCACCACCAACGCACCGGGCAGACCGACAGCCGTTGTCACGGCGCCTTCGAGGTCAGCGACGCGGGCTTCGAGAACTCCCTGCGTGGGGTTCATGATGCGGGTGTAGATGTTGCCGATCTCGGCAAGGGCGAAGAGATTCTGCGCGTGGGCCGAGTCGCGGAACTGGTACGAGGTGGTCTGGTAGATCGGAACGACGCGCGATCCCGTTGTGGGATCGGGGGTCTGGCCGGCATGGATTTGGCGGGTTTCAAAACCCCACGAAGCGTTGCTCATGGGCGGAGAACCTACGACCCCAAATCCCGACCTGTCAAGTCGGGTTTTGGCTCGTCAACAAAAAGTGTCCGCTGTGCCACACCTCGCAACTCTGTACAGATGTCGCCCGCCCCTATCGGGCACAACAAAAAAGGGGTTTTCGGCGCGCTGGTGTGCGAAATTCGCAACACCGCGCGCCGAAAACCCTCTTTGATTTTCTAACTCTGCGTATTACTGCGTGGCTGATCAGCCGCCGGAGGCCTCAGAGACCTTCTGCTTGCCAGCGGAGATCCACGGCATCATCGAGCGCAGGCGCTTGCCCACTTCTTCGATCTGGTGGTCGGCACCTGCCTTGCGCAGTTCGTTGAACTTGGCACGGCCACTCTCGCTCTCGGCGATCCACTCCTTGGCGAACTTGCCGGACTGGATCTCCTTCAGGATCTTCTGCATCTGCTTCTTGGTGGCAGGCGTGACGATACGAGGACCGCGAGTGACGTCGCCGTACTCGGCAGTGTCGCTGATGCTGTAACGCATCCCGGCAATGCCCTCTTCGTACATGAGGTCGACGATCAACTTCACTTCGTGGAGGCACTCGAAGTACGCCATCTCGGGCTGATAGCCAGCCTCGACGAGCGTCTCGAATCCAGCCTGCACCATAGAGGTGAGTCCACCGCACAACACAACCTGCTCACCGAACAAGTCGGTTTCGGTCTCTTCGGCGAAGGTGGTTTCGATGATGCCGGCGCGGGCACCACCAATGGCAGAGGCGTACGACAACGCGACTTCCTTCGCGTTGCCGGTTGCGTCTTGCTCGACAGCGATGAGTGCCGGCACGCCGCCGCCCTCGGTGTAGGTGCGACGCACCAAGTGACCCGGGCCCTTCGGTGCGATCATGATCACATCGACACCCTTGGGTGGCTTGATGCGCTTGAACCGCACGTTGAAACCGTGAGCAAAAGCAAGTGCCTTGCCGGGCTTCATGTAGCGCTTGATGTGGTCGTTGTACGTGGCCTTCTGCTCGGTGTCGGGCATGGTCATCATGATGACGTCGGCCCACTTGGCCGCGTCAGCGATGCTCTTGACGGTGAGTCCCGCGGCCTCAGCCTTGGCTGCCGAGGAGGAACCCTCGCGCAAACCCACCACCACGGGCACACCGCTCTCTTTCAGGTTGAGAGCGTGGGCATGGCCCTGTGATCCGTAACCAATGATCGCTACCTTGCGACCCTTGATGATGCTCACGTCGCAATCTGCCTCGTAGTACATCTTTGCTGCCATCAGCTTGCCTTTCCTTTCACGGCACGAACGCGTGCCTCGCGATCGAGTTTGGGTAGTGCAATACGGCCCGTTCGTTGAAGTTCGACGATGCCGTATCCGCGCAACAGTTCTTCGAAGTCGTCCAGTTTGTCTGGAGCACCTTCAAGCGACAGGGTCAACGCATCGACCCCGACCGCCAGAACTTTTGCGTCGAAAATGTTCGCGAGTTCCACGAGTTGACCTCGATGTTCCGCACTGGAGCGAACGGTTGCAATCAACAGTTCACGCTCCACCGAGCGCACCGGGTCGAGCTCGGAAATCCGAACAACTTCGATCAATTTGAACAGCTGCTTCACGATCTGTTCGAGTGGCGTCTCTTCGACGTCGACGACGATGGTGATGCGGCTGAGTGCCGGATCCTCCGTGGGGGCCACGGCCAGCGAGAAAATGTTGTAACCGCGGCGTGCGAACAAACTTGCCACGCGTGCAAGCACGCCCGGCTTGTTCTGCACCAGAACGGAGAGAATGTGGTGACGGGGACGAATGCTCATCGCAAGAACTCCTTGCTTTTCGGTTCTCTGCTCATCGCAAGAACTCCCTGCGATCGGCCTGGTTGGGGTGCAACAAGAGGTCATCGTTGCTGGCGCCCGCGGGCACCATCGGGAAGACCTTCTCGAACTCTTCGACACGGAAGTCGACAACAACCGGACGATCATTGATGGAGTTGGCTTTTTCGATGGCGGGCTCGACCTCTTCGGGCGAGTCGACGCGAATACCGACGCAACCCATGGCCTCAGCCCAACGCACGAAGTCGGGGATGCCTCCACCGAGATCGACTTCGCTGTAACGCTCGCCGTAGAACATCTCTTGCCACTGACGCACCATGCCGAGGTACGAGTTGTTGAGGATTCCCACCTTGATCGGAATGTTGCTGAGCGAAGCGGTGATGAGTTCTTGCGCCGTCATCTGGAAACAACCATCGCCGTCGATGGCCCACACCGTCTTGTCAGGGCGTCCCACCTTTGCGCCGATTGCAGCAGGAACGGAAAAGCCCATGGTTCCGAGGCCTCCAGAGTTGACCCATGTGTAGGGCTCGTCGAACTTCCAGTACTGGCTCGACCACATCTGGTGCTGTCCCACGCCCGACACGAGAATCGTGCCCTCTGGGGCGGCGTCACGGATCTTTTCGAGGCAGAACTGCGGCTTCAACGCAGCACCGGGTTCGCTTTGGTCGTAGGTGAGAGGAAACTGCTCTTGCCAACCACTCACACGGCTGCGCCATGCTCCGATGTCGGCCTGCGTATCTCCGCCGTCGAGCAACTCGCGCAACGCCTTCAACATTTCTTTCGTCACCTGACGGCAGTCACCGACGATGGGCACGTCGGGCTTGCGCACCTTGCCCTGCTCGGCGGGGTCGATGTCGACGTGAATGATCTTGGCTTCGGGGGCAAAGGTTGCCACCTTGCCGGTGACACGGTCGTCGAAGCGCGCACCGAGTGCGATGAGCAGGTCACTCTTCTGCATTGCGGTGATGGCCGCCGCTGTGCCGTGCATTCCCGGCATACCGAGATTGAGCGGGTGGCTGTCGGGAAAGGCTCCCCGTGCCATGAGTGTCGTGACCACGGGGATGTTCAACAGTTCGGCGATTTCGCGCACGTACTCGGCAGCGCGAGCCTTCAACACGCCGCCACCGAGGTACAAGAGCGGACGCTCGGCACGCAACATGAGCTTCGCGGCTTCCTTGATCATCTTGGGATGCCCCTTGGTGATCGGCTTGTAGCCGGGAAGGCTTTCGGCCACCTCGTCGTCACTGGGCCAATGCCACGTCATGAGGTTCTGCAGCACATCTTTCGGCAAGTCCAACAGCACCGGACCAGGGCGACCCGTGGTGGCAATGTGAAAAGCCTGGCGCACGGCGAGCGGAATGTCCTCGGCGGACATGACCAACTCGTTGTGCTTGGTGATGCTGCGAGTGATGCCCACGGTGTCGCATTCTTGGAACGCATCGGTGCCGATGGCCGTTGTGGACACCTGGCCGGTGATCGCGACCATGGGAATGGAGTCCATGTAGGCATCGCAAAGTGGCGTGACGAGGTTGGTGGCGGCCGGGCCACTGGTGACCATGGCGACACCGGGACGTCCGGTGACGTGGGCATACCCCTCGGCCATGTGACCGGCGCCCTGCTCGTGACGCACGAGGATGTGACGGATGGGTGACTTCAGCAGCGGGTCGTACGCAGGAAGGATGCATCCGCCGGGATAGCCGAACATCACATCGACGCTCTCCATCTCCAGCGCTTTGATCAGCGCCTCGGCTCCGGTGATCTTCATGTTTTCCTCCTGATTGGATGTCCAGTCAAACTGGTGATGAGTGACTTTTGGGGTGAAATGGGGCAGAAATACGATTTTTTGGCAAAAATTCGGGCAAACAAAAAGGCCCCCATCTGGGGGCCTGCGGCGTACGTGATATGGGACGTACGCCTACACGACTACTACTACGACTTCAATGTTGAGGGCAGCGGAAATGCGTGTCACGTCGGAGAGTCTGCCACAGTCCTGACCCCGTGACAACCCCCAGTTCTGGCAGACTTCCTGCACTCCAAGTGCAAAAAAGGGGAACCATGGACATCGCCCGTACACCTGACACGCAGTTCGACTCCCTGGCCGGTTGGCCCTACTCACCCGTCTACACAGAGGTACCGCGAGGCGACGGAGCCGGAACACTCCGCGTCCATCATGTCGACGAAGGTCCAGCGGACGCCGCAGAGACGGTGCTCTGTCTCCATGGCGAGCCGTCGTGGTCATATCTCTACCGCAAGATGATCCCGGTGTTCGTGGCCGCTGGGCATCGCGTGATCGCACCCGACCTCGTGGGCTTTGGCCGTAGTGACAAACCCACCGCGATGGCCGACTACTCCTACCAACGTCACGTCGATTGGATGTCCGACTGGTTGACACAGAACGACCTCACCAACATCACGCTCGTCTGCCAAGACTGGGGCGGTCTCATCGGTCTTCGACTCGTTGCCGCCTTTCCTGATCGTTTTGCACGCGTGGTTGCGGCAAACACCTTTCTGCCCACGGGTGATCGAGATCCGGGAGCCGCTTTCAAGGCTTGGCGCGAGTACAGCCAAACAACTCCCGATTTCAACGTGGGGGGCATCGTGCAAGGTGGTTCTGCATCCCGCCCGATCGGTGAAGAGCACGTTGCCGCCTACAACGCCCCGTTCCCCGATGACTCATTCAAGGCGGGCGCACGCATCTTCCCCACCTTGGTTCCTGCATCGCCCGACGATCCGGCGGCTCCGGCCAACCGTACTGCTTGGGAAGTCTTGATGAAGTGGGACAAGCCGTTCCTCACCGCTTTCGGTGACAGCGACCCCATCACCGCCGGATCGGACCGCCACTTTCAGAAACTGATTCCCGGAGCTGCAGGGCAACCCCACACAACCATCATCGGCGGTGGGCACTTCATCCAGGAAGACAAAGGCGAAGAACTTGCGAATGTTGTGAACGACTTCATCGTCCGTACCGCATAATCAGTTCCTCATGTCCGACACCACCCACAAGACTTCGGATGGCCGCGTTGCCCGTGGCGAGCGTACGTACGACGCAATCGCCGAGGCTCTTCTCTCGTTGTTGAACGACGGCAACACCAGCCCCAGCGGCCGCGACATAGCGGAGCGTGCCGGAGTGTCGTTGCGTTCGGTTTTCCAGCACTTCGAGGACATTGAGTCTGTGTACGCCGAGGTCGCTGCGCGTCAAGAGGTGATCATTCGCGGTTTTCTGGTCCCACTGGACCCGCTGCTGCCGCTGAGCGAGCGCGTCGATCGCATCGTTGAAATGCGCGACCAGATGTACGCGGTTGTTGCTCCGGTACGACGCAGCATGATCCTGCATCGTTCGTCGCGTACTTCACAAGCAGTTCGCAAAGGGATGATGCTGCTGCAACGTGCACAACGCAACCAGCTCGCTGAGACTTTTCCCGAGGAGTTGGCCGACGACGAACGTCGTCTCTTGCAGATCGACGTGTGGCTCTCGTTCGAGACCTGGGACCAGTTCACATCGCAACATGGTCTGTCACGTGCCGCGGCCCGCGGCCACCTCCAGAGTTTGTTGATCAGCTTGTTGGCGTGAACTGAGCGAAACGCCCGCGCGTCTTGTTGGCGTGACGAACAAGCGCAAGCATCAACGGCACCTCGACAAGAACTCCCACCACGGTGGCCAAGGCCGCGCCCGACTGCAGGCCGAACAACGCCACCGCCACTGCAACAGCAAGTTCGAAGAAATTGCTGGCTCCCACCAAAGCACCCGGCGCGGCAACATCGTGTCGGATGCGACATGCCCGCATGCATCGGTAACCGATGGCGAAGATGAAGATCGTTTGCACCACCAACGGCACAGCGATGAGAAGGATGTGGGTCGGATTTTCGAGAATCACGTCACCCTGAAATGCAAACAGAAGGATGAGCGTGAGGATCAATCCGGTTGGAGTCACCACCCCGATGCGCCGCATGAACACTTCGGCGAACCACGACTCGCCCTTCTTTCGCAACAATGCGACACGAGCCGCATAACCGGCGAACAGCGGAATCACGATGTACAACAGCACCGACAATGCAACGGTGTCCCAAGGCACCGCAACATCGGAGACGTCGAGAAGAAAAACCACGATCGGAGCGAACGCAACCAACATGATCAGGTCGTTGAAAGCCACCTGCACCAGCGTGTAGGCGGGGTCGCCTTTGACGAGGAGGCTCCACACGAAGACCATGGCCGTGCAAGGGGCGGCACCGAGAAGAATCGCTCCGGCAAGGTACTCACGCGCAAGTGGTTCGTCGATGAGCGACTTGAAGACGACGAGGAAGAAGAACCACGAAATCGCAAACATGGTGAACGGCTTGATCAGCCAGTTCACCACCGTGGTCACGATCAAACCACGGGGCTCGCGGCGCACTTCGAGAACCGACGCGAAGTCCACCTGGACCATCATCGGAAAGATCATCGCCCAAATGAGAATCGCCACCGGCACGGACACGCTTGCGTATTAGAACTCCGACAACTTGTCGGGCACCGTGGGAAACCACTGCCCAAGTGCGATGCCAACGACGATTGCCACCGCCACCCACAGACTCAGATACCTCCCGAAAAGTCCCAGGACCTCGGTGGACGGCGCGGAGTCCGTTGGTTCAGGGGGCGCAGCAGCCGGCTGAGTCATCGGCAAGCGGAATGAGTCGCATGGTCGGAGCATCGGCCAAGACCGTGTACACCTCCCACGGTTCGGCGTCGGGACCGTTCACCCACACCTTGTCTTGAACGGCGAAGCAGCACGTGGTTTGTTCTTCGACTTCGGTCTCGAGACCTTGATTTTGCAGTCGCGAAATTGCATCGGTGACAAGTTCGGTGGACTCAACTTCAACACCAAGGTGGTTGAGCGTTCCGGGTTGCCCGGCCCCTTCCATCAGCACCAACTTGAGCGGCGGATTTTCGATGGCAAAGTTTGCATAGCCATCTCGGACTTTCGCAGGTTCGGTGTTGAAGAGCTTCGAATAGAAACCGATGGCGTCCTGAAGATTCGAAACATTGAGGGCCAACTGCACACGTGACATGTCATCTCCCACTCTTTGGACTTCCTGACGCAAGCCTACGTGCCGCTCAACAGCGATACTTCGCCCACCGGGCATCGCTAAACAGCAATGCCTCGCCCACCGGGCATCGCTAAACAGCGATGCCTCACCCACCGGGCATCGCTAAACAGCGATGCCTCGCCCACCGGGCATCGCTAAACAGCGATGCCCTGCAACCCTGCGGCGGTGAGGGTGTTTTCGAGGAGGCAAGCAATTGTCATCGGGCCGGTGCCGCCGGGCATGGGGGTGATGGCGCCCGCAATGGCAGCAACGGCATCGAAATCGATGTCACCGACAATGCCTTTCTCGGTTCGCGAAATACCGACGTCGATCAAGGTTGCCCCCGGCTTGCAATGCGCGGCGCCGATCATTCGGGCCTGCCCGCTTGCGCCGATCACGATGTCGGCGCTCTTGCAGAGCTCGGCCAAGTTGGTGGTGCAACTGTGGGCAATAGTCGCCGTTGCGTCCACCCCTTTGCGTGACAAGAGCAACGCCAGCGGTGTTCCCACTAGCGTGCTTCGTCCCACGATCACGGCGTGCTTGCCCGATGTCGGGATGTTGTAATGCTCGAGCAGACGCAAGACGCCCAGTGGTGTGCACGGGATCAGGCCGGGCTCCCCCCGAACAAGTCGACCAAGCGACTCGGCTGTGAGGCCGTCTACGTCTTTGTTGGCCGGCAGCAGACGCAGCACTGCATCGTTGTCGAGATGATCGGGCAGAGGTTGTTGTACCAGGATGCCGTGAACACTTGGGTCGTTGGCCAAACCCGCCACCAAGTTCTCGACTTCGGCTTGGGTTGCCGTGGCCGACAGCGTTTCGTTCCGGCTCTGCAATCCGGCCGCAGCTGCGAACTTGTGCTTGTTGCGGACATAGGTCTGACTCGGTCCGTCCTCGCCCACCAGAACTGTGGCCAGACACACCGCGGGGCTCCCTGCGGCAGCGACACGCTCGGCGATACGAGCCACCATGAGGTCGCGCAAGGCCACGCCATCGAGCAAAAGCGGCCCGTTCGGGGCGGCGGAGGATGTCACAGAAGAAGATTCGGGGCCATTCGTGGACACGGGAGCATGGTAGGTGACGGGCCGGTGACCTAGCCTTATCCCCCGAGCCCCAGGAGGCCTGTTTTCATGTCAAGCAATTCTTCTTCGCCCCTGTCCATCGCACCCGCGGAAGGCAAGTTGGGCGTTCTCGTTATCGGCCTCGGTGCCGTCACCACCACCCTGATTGCCGGTGTGGAACTGGCCAAGCGCGGTCAGGGCCAACCCATCGGTTCGATGACCCAAATGGGCACCATCCGTCTGGGCAAGCGCACCGAAGCCCGCTCCCCTCTCATCAAGGACTTTGTT
>Ga0315899_10004580_pt1 | contig 14940 bp, 15 predicted proteins | sample LakEriMetagenome_2_FD_203518 | JGI IMG/M metagenome (GOLD analysis project Ga0315899, IMG submission 203518) | Freshwater fungal communities from buoy surface, Lake Erie, Ohio, United States - Buoy 4 MA112 | ecosystem: Environmental > Aquatic > Freshwater > Lake | place: USA: Lake Erie, Ohio... | reverse complement strand
TACGGGATTCGGATCGTATTCTGGGCGTGCTGCAATCCAAATCGAAGCGCGCTGAGGAAAAGCGCGAACCGGTGAAGGAACATCTGCTGGTGACGCGTTTTGACCCGAACCGCGTGGAAAAGGGTGAAATGCTGAAGCTGGAGGATATTCGCGAAATCCTGGCCATTCCGCTGCTTGGTGTGATCCCTGAAAGCGAAAGCGTGCTGCGCGCTTCCAATACCGGCACGCCGGTGATCATGGATAATGAAAGTAACGCCGGCCAAGCCTATGCCGATGCGGTTTCCCGCTTCCTGGGTGAAGATGTGCCGCATCGCTTCCTGGAAGCGGAGCGCAAGGGCCTATTCCGGCGCCTATTTGGTGGGAGGGCCGCGTAATGTCTTGGCTCGATTTCTTCCGTGGCCGGCGCAAGGATGTTAGCGCCGTTGCTGCCAAGGAAAGGCTTCAGATTGTGCTGGCGCATGAGCGCATTGGCCGCAATCGTGAGGATTTTCTGCCGAAGCTCCAACAGGAATTGGTGGCGGTTGTCGCGCGGTATGTCGCGATTGATCCCAGCAAGGTGAATGTGCATCTCGATCGCGGCGGGGATATGTCCACGCTTGAGATCGAGATTGAACTGCCAGCGCCTTCCGCGATGCGGGTAGCGTCGGCGCGCTGACGACGCGCGAAAAAGGGCACAGACGTCCGGAGTATTTTCAAGCCAAGTGGAAACACTTGGCGACTCGGAAAATACGACCAAAAAACTTTAGTACGTATCCGGTGAACGAATGTTCACGGGATACGGTTCACCGCCCTTCCTGCCGCCAGGCCAGCACCACGGTGCCGAGTAATAGCAACAGCGCCAACCAAGGCGGTAGCAACGGCAAGGCGGAAACACTGATTACGCTGTGATCCGCATTGCGGCGTAGCCCAATCCAGCCTGCGCCAGCGACGTCACGCCCCGCCGGCACCATGCGCAATTCGGGCAGCGCGGGCGCCGCGTCCTGCCCCAGCCAACGTATGGCGCCTCGGCCCTGCACCAACGGGCGCAGCTTTTCGCCATCCGCGCGCAGGTCAGCGATTTCCAGCGGATTGGCGACCGCCGCGGCGGCGAAAGCCACGCGCTTGCCATCCCCCACCTGCCACACGCCGGGCATGCGCGCCGCAACATCGGCAATCGAGCGTCCGCCGCCCGCTTCTTCCAGCCGCGCCGTGCTGCGCGTGCCATCGGGCGCAATGATGGTCACTTCGGGCGCTGGTGTCGCTTCCAGGCTGCGGCGCGCAATCGCCATCCGCCCGGCTTCAATCCGCGCGGTCAAATCTTCTTCTTCCAAAGTGGTTTCGCGCATCAGCCAATGGGCGATGCGGCGTAGCAATTCTTCTTGCGGGCCACCGCCATCATGCCCGCGCCCCCACAGCCAGATATGATCTGACATCAGCAGCGCCACACGCCCTTCGCCGACACGATCCAGCACCAACAAGGGCGAGCCTTCGGGGCTTTCCATCACTGCCACGCCACCGCGCGCCTCACCCCGCAGCCAGCGATACCAGCGGCCCCAGCTTGCCTCCGCCGCGGCGGTATTCGCCCCAGCCAGTGCCTCGGTCACCGGATGCCGCGCGCCAAGCGCGCTGATGCGCGGGCGAAACGGCGCCTCCTCCACCCCCGCACCGCGCCCAATGGGCCGCGCCGGCAGCACCTGCGACAAAGGCGTGAAGGCAAGCGAAGTAGGCCCCGCAAATTCCGGCCCAACACTCATCAACAACGCCCCACCCGCGCGCACGTGATCCGCAATATTGCGCATATAGGCTGGCGGCAGCAGGCCGCGATTGGTGAAGCGGTCAAACACAATCAAATCGAACTCACGCAGCTTCACCTGGAACAGCTCACGCACCGGAAAAGCGATCAGCGCCAATTCATTCAGCGGCGTCAGATCATCCTTCTCCGGCGGGCGCAGAATGGTGAAATGCACCAGATCCACATTCGGATCGGCCTTCAATAGCCGCCGCCAGGCACGTTCGCCCGCATGCGGCTCACCGGAAACCAGCAACACGCGGAGCCGATCCCGCACGCCATTCACCGTGACCACCTGGCGGTTATTCAGCGGGCTTACCTCTCCAGTGCGGGGCTCTGCCTCCAACTCAATCACCATCGGGCCACCGCGCGCCACTGGCACGGAAATGGCGTGCTCTCGACCAATGGGGATTTCCTCACGCCGTGCAGCACCGCCATCACGGCGGATAATCAGCCCGGCATTACCGCCAGCCGGCGCGCCCAAATCCTCGATCACCACGCGCAATTCCACCTGCTGGCCAACAATGCCAAAGCCGGGGGCGGAAACAAGGCGCAGGCGCCGATCAACCTCCCCAGCGCGGCCAGGCAGCAGCACATGAAAAGGCGCATCAAAGGGCAGCAGCGCCGGCGCGTCATGCACCTGGCCATCGGTCAGCGCGATTACGCCCGCCAGCCGCGCCCGCGGCACATCCGCCAAGGCCGCCCCGAGCGCGGAAAAAAGCGCCGTGCCGCGCTGGCCGGCTTCCGGCACCTCCACCACACGAAAATCAAGCGCGGGCAGACGCGCAGCGCGCGCTTCCAAGGCGGTACGCGCCGCGGCGATGCGCTCAGCCCGATCAGCAATCTGCGTGCTGTCACTACGGTCAACGGCCAGGATCGCGATATCGGGACGCGTTTCGCGTTCTTCGCGCAGCAAGCGCGGATTGCAGAGCGCCCCCAGCAGAATCACCGCCGCCAGCGCCCGCCACCAAATGCCCCGGGCGCGCTGATAAAGGCCATAGGCAAGAAATATCAGGGCAAGGGACGTGAAAAGTAAAATCAGCCACAGGGGCAGGCGCGGCAGAAAATCCAAATAGGCCAGGTGCTGAGTCATGAGATATCGGGGGCGCTGCCCCCGAGCCCCCGCCGGGGTAATAGTATTACCCCGGACCCCGCCGAGACGGGCACGAGATTAGGCAGCGGTGCTGCCGACCAAGCGCCATGTTGGGTCGGCACTGGCCAGGTCACGCTGGAAAGTCCAGACATCGGTCAATTCCGTCACTGCTTCCGCACCGGAAACAATGGAACCATCACGCGCCTGCACCAGATTGATCTGATCCGTCACCAAGCGCACGGTGATTTCGGCGACACTACCGCGCAACTCAGCGGCTTCGATCCCGCTTTCCTCAACGCTGCGCAATTCAGTGCGCTGGGTTTCGCCGGCAGCCTCACGCGCGGAAATCGCCTGGTCGAAACCGGCATAAGCCTCCTCAGACAATAAAGGCTTCAGGGCGGCGCGATCACCACGGGCGAAAGCTTCCACAATCATGCCAAACGCCGTCTCCGCCCCGTCCAGAAAACGGTTCGGATCAAAACTGCGATCACGCTTCTGGATTTGCACCAACGCCTCACCCACCGGGCTGCGCGGATCAGGAATGACCCGCCGAGACCCGCCCTGGGCCGGCTTGGCGCCAATCTCGACCTCGGTCGCAGGGCCACGCACGGCCGGCACCGGCGCGGCTTCGGGCTGAGCCTGACGCTCAAACCCCGTCCGGCGGCCAAGCACGCTCCGCAGCCGCAGCACCAAAAAGGCCGCAACCATCGCGAAGAGAATCAGATCTATCGGCAAGCCACCCATGTTTTTGCTCCTTAACTCTTAATCTAGGGTGCCACACGCCCTAGGGCAACGCTTCGATCATCCCAAACCGCAACGGAATCACCTGACCACCCTGACCATTGCCCAAAAACGAGGCCGGTTGCGGGCACGCGATAGCCTCGCTAGACCAAACACAGATCAAACAAGGGTGATGAAAGTGATTCTGCTTCGGCACGGGCAAAGCGAATTCAACCTGCTTTTCACCCAAACCCGCAAAGACCCAGGGATTATTGACCCCAAGCTGACACCGCTTGGCCAAACCCAGGCGGAAGAAGCCGCCGAAGCGCTTGCGCATGAAGGCATCAGGCGAATCATCGTCTCCCCCTATACCCGCGCTTTGCAGACTGCCCTGCCGGTGGCGCGCCGCTTGAACCTGCCACTGACTGTTACGCCAACGGTGCGCGAACGCTACGCCTTTACCTGCGATATCGGCCGGCCGGTGGCGGAACTGCGGCTCGATTTTCCCCATGTGGTGCTGGACCATATTGACGAGATCTGGTGGCCACCCGTGGAAGAACCCGCCGAACAGGTGATTGATCGCGCCCAGCTATTCCGTGACGAAATGGCCGCTTTGCAGGATTGGTCCCATACCCTTGTTGTCTCCCACTGGGGCTTCATCCTGGCCTTCACGGGCAAAAGCGTCATGAATGGCCAAATGCTGCGCGTGGACCCGACCGAAGCACCCCCCGCCGAGATCATCTGGAAGCATTGAACGGGGAGCTTTACGGCCCTACCCGGCTTCCAGCCGGTATCCGCCGGCATCGGTCAGCAGAATGCGCGCCTCCGCCGGATTAAGCTCAATCTTCTGACGCAGCCGATAGATATGCGTCTCAAGCGTATGCGTGGTGACCTTGCTGTTATAGCCCCAGACTTCGCTCAGCAGGATTTCACGTGAAACGGGCTGCCCACCGGCGTTCAGCAGGAAGGTCAGGATCGCCGTTTCCTTTTCCGTCAGGCGAATTTTCCGCCCGCGCTTCGGTTCCTGCAACAGCTTGGCGGCAGGGCGAAACTCATAAGGGCCGATGACCGAGGCGGCATCTTCACCCACGTTGGAACGCTGGATATGTGCGCGCAGCTTCGCCAATAAATCCTGCATTCTGAGCGGCTTGGTAATGGCGTCATTCGCGCCGGCATCCAGGCAACGCAGCACTTCTTCTTCCCCCGAAGCCCCGGCCAGCATGATGATGGGCATGCGCATGCCCGCACGCCGCAGCTTGGCGCAGAATTCGCGCACCGAGCCATCCGGCAGGCCAAGATCAAGCAGAATGGCGGCAAAACGGGCCCCATCGGCGCGAATCAGCGCCTCCGCCGCCGCAATGCTGGCCACGCCCATCGCTGTGAATTCGCCCCCAAAGGCCAATTGCTCAGCCAGGCTGGCCCGAAGCCTTTCATTATCATCCACGATCAATACGGGATGCAGGGGGGTCATCAGCGGCAAGCCTCGTTCTTCTGTCCTGGAGCCCGGCCGCGATGGATGCAGCGCCCCGTTTTGAGGCCCTTAGAATGCCACCCGCCGGGCCCAGCCGGCAAGATATCCCAGGCGGGGGTGGCCTCGTGGCGCGGTTCCTGCGGGCCGGGGGCTCGCAAAGCGCCGTATCAGTGCCACATTCACGCTGCTTTAATAAGCGCGTATTGGAAACCCATCACATGTCCCTGCAAGGTGGCCTTTTGCCGCAAAGCCCAGAACTCGCCCCCGATCCGCGCCGCCTGGCCATGCGTGGCGTGCATCGCGCCATTTCCGATCTGCGCCGTGGCACCCCGGTGCTGATCATCGAAGGAGAGGTGGCCTTACTGGTCGGCGCGGCGGAAACGCTCGGCGCTTCGGGGCTTGCCGATATCGCCTCAGGCGGCTTGGCGGCGCCAGTGCTGCTGCTTGCCCCCACGCGCGCGGCAGCCTTGTTGCGCCGGCCCGTGACCCAAGCCGAGGATCAGGCCGTGGTGGCGCTGCGCCTGCCGGCTGCGGCGCTGGACCCCGTGAGGCTGCGCAGCTTCGCTGACCCCACTGCAGAAAGCCTGCTGCCGAATGAGATGGAGCAACTTTCCCCGCCCCCACTCGCCGGCGCGGCCCTTGCCCTGGCCAAGCTTGGCCGGCTTTTGCCCGCGCTGGTCGCCGCCCCTGCCGCAGCGGGTGTGGCTGAGCGGCTTTCGCTGCTCCGCGTGCCGGCCGAGGATGTCTTGAGCTACCCGGTCAGCGCCGCGTCCAGCCTGAAGCGCGTGGCGGAAGCCCGCGTGCCGCTGGAAGATGCGCCGGAAGCGCGCATCATTGCTTTTCGTGCCGCTGATGGCGGGATTGAGCATCTCGCCATTCTGGTGGGCGACCCAGAAGCAAGCGCCGCCGCCGGGCAGGCGCCTTTGGCGCGCGCCCATTCCGAATGTTTCACGGGTGATCTTTTGGGCTCGCTCCGCTGCGATTGCGGCCCGCAGCTGCGCGGTGCCATCAAGCGCATGGCGGAAGACCCCGCGGGCGGTGTGCTGCTTTATTTGGCGCAGGAAGGCCGAGGCATTGGCCTCGTGAACAAGCTTCGTGCCTATACAATGCAGGATCGCGGGCTTGATACACTCGATGCCAATCGCGCGCTTGGCTATGGCGCGGATGAGCGGAACTTCCTGGTGGCGGCGACCATGCTGCGCGAAATTGGCATGACAAGCGTGCGGCTGCTGACCAATAACCCCGACAAGCTCTCAGGCCTTTCCGCTTGCGGGATTGAGGTAGTGGGCCGCGAAGCGCATAGCTTTGACCCCAATGGCGTGAATGACGCTTATCTGGACACCAAGGCGCGCCGCTTCGGCCATATGCTGGGATAGGCGATGAAGCCGGGCCGGAGCATTTTCAAGCCAAGTGGAAACACTTGGCGTTTCGGAAAATGCGACCAGACAAGCATTTTCAAGCCAAGTGGAAACACTTGGCGACTCGGAAAATGCGACCAAACACAAAGCTAGACCATGTCTGTTGAGCGGATGCGAAACGGACATGGACTTGCACAGATTGGGCTGGATGGGCTGTTGCGCTTTCGGGGTGGTATTTATCGTTGCGCTATCGGCAAGGGCGGCAGGCGTGATGATAAGCGCGAAGGTGATGGCGCGACACCGATAGGCTTATTGCCGCTGCGTCGCCTGCTGTATCGCGCCGATCGTCTGGCGCCGCCGCGCGGCGCCGTGCCTGTTGCACCCATCGCACCCGATGATGGCTGGTGCGATGATCCGATGCATGCCGATTACAATACGAAAATCCGCCTGCCGCATCCGGCACGGCATGAAGAACTTTGGCGCGATGATACGATTTACGATGTGATTGGTGTGTTGGGCTGGAATGATGCGCCGGTGGTGCGCGGGCGGGGGAGTGCGATTTTCCTGCATCTGGCGCGGCCTGGGTTCAGCCCAACCGAGGGCTGCATTGCGCTGGAGCAGCGCGATTTACTGCGCGTATTGGCCGATGGTCTGACCGCGATTGAGGTTATGGCGTGAAGCCCACGACATCGGGTTTTACCACCCGATGTCGCAGACAGCGCATGATGTTCAGCTTCTGACCAGGTTGCAGCCACCCTCATTCAAAGGGCGGAAGGCCTTATCGGCTTCGGTGGTCTGCAAAAGCTTGTAGTAATCCCAAGGACCGCGGCTTTCTTCGGGCTTTTTCACTTCAAACAGGAAAGAAGGGTGAATCTTCCGCCCATCTGCGCGAATGCTGCCCTTCCCGAAAGCGTCATCATCCGTTGGCATCGCCTTCATGCGCGCAACCGCCCCAGCACCATCAGCCTTGGCGGCGGCAACGCCCATATCCGCCACCGCCTTCAGGTAATGCAGCGCGCCGGCATAGGTGCCGGCATGGGTGCTGGCAAAGCCCGCATTGCCGATATGGGGGCGGATGCGCTGCGTCAGTGCGCGGGTACGGTCATTCAAATCCCAATAGAAGCTTTCCGTCACGATCAGCCCTTGTGCCGTGCGCAAGGACAGTGAATGTACTTCCGTGATGAAAAGCAACAATGATGCAAGGCGTACGCCCCGCCGATTGAGCCCGAATTCAGCAGCCTGTTTCACGCAATTGATGGTATCCGTCCCCGCATTGGCGAGGCCGATCACATTGGCGCGGCTGGCCTGCGCCTGCACCAGGAAGGACGAGAAATCGGAGGTACCCGGAAAGGGCGTGCGCACCGAACCCAAGACCCGCCCGCCGGCAGCACGCACAAAGCCCGCCGTGTCGCGTTCCAGTGCATGGCCGAAGGCGTAATCGGCGGTAATGAAGAACCAGGCATCGCCGCCGGCGCGCACGGTGGCGCCCCCCACCGAATTGGCCAGCATCCAGGTATCATAGGTCCAATGGACCATATTGGGTGAGCAGCGCGCGCCGGTCAGATCCGATGTCGCCGCCGAACTATTGATGTGCACCTTGTTCTTTTCGCGGCAGATATCATTGGCGGCGAGTGCGACCGATGATGTGGCCACATCCACCAGCGCATCCACGCCATCACGATCAAACCATTGGCGCGCGATATTCACGCCGACATCGGGGCGATTTTGGTGGTCCGCAAAGACGATTTCCACATTAAAGCCGCGCTGGCCGAAATCCTGCACCGCTTGCCGTGCGGCGGCGATGGAGGTGCTGCCGGTGACATCGCGATACATGCCGGACATGTCCACGGGCACACCGAGCTTGATGGTATTGGCGGCTTGCGCCTTGGCGCTACGCCAGGGCAGCCCCCCCAAAGGCGCGGCTGCGCCGGCCTTCAGAATATCTCTTCTGTTCAGTGCCATTGTCTTCTCCCAAAAGGGCGATCTGATGTCGCCACGGGGGAAGCTTGGTCTGGGAAGGCAAGCTTTGTCGAGAAGGAAATACGGGACGCCAGATGGGGCGCGGTCCGGCTTATGTAACCGGCTTCTTCCCGCCCCCCATCGGCGTTTCCCGCACAAAAAAGGGCAAGGCGTGACCCGGTAGCCTTCCGCGCAATGCTGCCATCAGCGCCAGTCCATCCGCTTCCCGTACCTGAAACCGCGCCGTGCCTGGGGCGGGGTCCAGGCTGTGCAGGTAATAGGGTTTTATGCGGTTGCGGATCATGGCGCGCAGCAGCGCTTCCAAAGCGGGCGCCGCATCATTCACCCCGCGCAGCAAGACCGTTTGCCCCAGCAAGGGCACGCCCGCTTCGGCCAGCCGCGCCAGCGCCATTGCCGCATCAGGCGTGAATTCGCGCGCGTGGTTGGCATGCACGGCGATGAAGACCGGCTTCGTTTGCCGCATCGCGCCAACCAGCGCCCCTGTCACCCGTGCGGGATCAGCGACCGGTACCCGCGTGTGGATGCGCAGGGTTTCGATATGCGCCATGCCGGCCAGCCGCCCCAGAATTTCCCCAAGCCGCCGGGCCGAGAGCATCAGCGGATCGCCCCCGGTCAGGATCACTTCGCGAATCGCGGTATTGCCTTCAAACCACAGGAACGCGCTTTCCAGATCTGCTTCCGTCAGCACACCGCCATCGGGGCCAACCTTCTCGCGGCGAAAGCAAAAACGGCAATAGACCGGGCAGGCGAGCAAGGGTTTCAGCAGCGCACGATCCGGGTAGCGATGCACAACACCCTTCACCGGCGTGAAGGGCGCATCCGCGGTTGGGTCTTCCAACTCATGCGGCGCAATGATCAACTCCGCCGCATCGGGGATGTATTGCAGCGCGATCGGATCGGCGGGATCACCTGGGTTGATCAGGGCGGCCATGGCCGGGGTAATGGCGGTGGCATAGCGCGCCGCTACTTCTTCCAGCGCCGGCAGCATGGCTTCCGCCACCAGCCCGGCGCGCAGAAGATCTTGCGGGGTGCGGAGCGTGCGGCTCTGGTCTCGGGCGATGGGCTCGGGCATGGTTCAGCCCGCCTAGACCAGTGCTGAAAGCCGAGCAATGCCCCTGCCCCCTTGGCACCCGGAAGCCTTCGCCGCGCGGCTGCCCTTTCTGGAACGCCGCGGCCGGCTTACCGGCGAAACCCGCGCCTTTTTCGCCGCGCGCGGCTACCGCGAAGTGGAAACCCCCGCTTTGGTGCCCGCCCCGGGGGCCGAGGTGCATTTGCGCGCCTTTGCCACTCGGTATGAGGCACATTTGGGCCAGGGTGCGTCGCGCGATCTGTGGCTCCGCACCTCCCCCGAATTGGCGCTGAAGCGGCTATTGGTGGCCGGCGCCGGGCCAGTTTTTGAATTGGCGCGAGTCTGGCGGAATGGCGAAACCTCACCCCGTCATTCCCCGGAATTCACCATGCTGGAATGGTATGGCCCGGGGCTCGGTTTTGAGGGCCTGATGGCGGAGACCGAGGAATATGTTCGCGCCGTCGCGCCGCGCCTAGTGGCGCATGGCGCGGTGACGACCGATCTCAGCCTGGCGTTTGAACGCATCACCATGGCGGAAGCCTTTGATCGCTGGTGCAACGGGCTGGATATTCTGGCGACCGAGGGCGATGCGGCGCGCCTTCACGCGGCCGCGCAGGCAGCCGGCTTCGCGACGCGCGCGGATGAGGGGTGGGAGGATTTGTTCTTCCGCCTGCTGCTCGAACATATCGAACCGAATCTCGGGCGTGGACGCGCAACCTTCCTGACCCATTGGCCCGCGCCGCAAGCAGCCCTCGCCCGGCGTGACCCAGCGGACCCACGCGCGGCACTCCGCTTTGAACTTTTCGTGGCTGGCCTGGAATTGGCCAATGCCTTTGATGAACTGACCGACGCTGGCGAACAGCGCGCGCGCTTCATTGCCGATACCGCAGAACGCCGCCGCATCAGCGGGGAGCGCGGCTGGGAGGTTGATGAGGATTTCCTGGCGGCCCTGGAACACGGCATGCCAGCCACCAGCGGCATCGCCCTTGGCTTTGATCGGCTGGCGATGCTGGTTGCCGGCGCGCGCGAGATTGCCGACGTGATGTGGCTATAGCCGCCCTATCCGGCGCGGCGCAGGGTTTCGAGCATCGCGGCGCTGTCTTCACGCGGCAGTGCATAAAACACGAAAACATAAGGGTCTGAGGCTTCAAACACGGACGGATCGGGTGAGGCGCGCTGCATTGTCGCGCGATGGAGATCAGCCATGGGGTGCCAGGCACCCCGCAATTCAAAAAACACATCATAGCCCAGCGCATCAAGGAAGGCGGGCACGGCATAGGTGCTGCCCTGGCGGTGGCGTTCTTCCACTTCAAGCGTCAGCACGGGGCGGCACCGCAGCAAGGTTTCGCGCGCGCCGCGCAGGATTTCATATTCGGCGCCCTCGGCGTCCAGCTTGATGGCGGTTACATCGGCAAGGGCGAAATCATCTAGCCGCCGGAGCGGCACGGTGAAGCGTTCCACCGCAACCCGGGCCGAGACATGCGCCGCATAATCCTTGGCCGTGCTGGCCCATTGTTCCTGCGCCACCCCATCCAGCACGGGCATGGCAAGGGTAATGCTGCCCTCATGATCGCCAAGCGCCAGATGGTGGCAGGCGACATTGGCGGGTTCCTCGCCAAAGGCCGCCCGCAGCGCGGCCTTCAGGCGAGCAAAGGCGGTCGGCAGGGGCTCAAAGGCCAGCACCCGGCTGCCGGGCAGGCGCGCGAGCGGGATGGTCAGCAGCCCATCATGCGCGCCGATATCCACCAAAGTGCCGGGGCGATGCAGCAGCCAGTGGAAATTTTCCTCATCCATGACGAATCTTTCCCCTCTGGGCTATTGCTTGGCCTAAGTTAGTCGAAATCGTGCCCGGGGAGCGAACATTAATGCCGATGCGTCTTTGTCAGCTTATCTATACCTCTCGCCCCTTCGGCTTCAATGCGCCAATGCTGGATGATATCCTGACCGCAGCGCGCAGCCTGAATGCCGAGAAGGGCATCACCGGAGCACTCATCTGCCGCGCCGATATGTTCATGCAAATGCTGGAAGGCCCGCGCGCTGTAGTGACCGACACTTTCGGGCGCATCCTGGCCGATGACCGCCATGTGGATGTGACGTTGCTTTACGTGGGCGATACGCTGGAGCGGATTTTCCCCGATTGGTCCATGCGCGATGACCCGCCGCAAAGCTGGATGTGGAACAGGGCCGAGGTGCGCGAAGGCGCCATGCAGGAAGCCAGCGCCGCAGCGGCCTTTTCCGTCTTCCGCCACCTGTCGCGCCTGCCGCCGGAACGGCGCGCCATTTAGGGTTAATCCGCCGTCCAGCCGCCATCCACCAGCAGGGCAGAACCCGTCATCAGCGCGCCGGCATCGCTCGCCAGCAGCAGTATCGCGCCCATCAGATCCTCCACCTGGCCCACGCGGCCAAGCTTGATCTTGGCTTCCACCTGTTCCCGAAAGCCAGGCGCGGCCAGGAAGGGTTTGGTCAGCGGCGTTTCGATGAAGGTGGGGCAGAGCGTATTCACGCGAATGCCATGCGGCGCCAATTCCACCGCCATGGCTTTGGTGAGCCCCTCAATCGCCCATTTGGAAGCACAATAGATCGTCCGATTCGGCGCGCCGACATGCCCCATTTGCGATGAGACATTGATGATGGAGCCAGGGCGCTTCGCTGCCAGCAGCCGCTTCACAACTTGTTGCGCCAGGAAGAACGCGGCACGGACATTGAGCCCCATCACCACATCGAAATCATCAATCGTCACATCAATGAAGGGCTTTGGGCGATTGGTGCCGGCGTTGTTCACCAGAATATCGAAGGGTTCAGCCCCGGCGATGGCGGCTTCAGTTGCGCCAAGATCCATCACATCCAGCACCAGCACGCCTGCCGCGCCGCCTTTGGCGCGAATGGCGGCTGCAGCCGCTTCAACCTCATCGGCGGTGCGGGCCAGTAGGGTCACATGCGCGCCCTGATCGGCGAGCGCCGCAGCGGCGGCCAGGCCAATGCCGCGGCCAGCGCCGCTTACTAAGGCGCGGCGGCCATCAAGGCGGAAGGTTGGGGTGCGGGGTAAATCCATGGTGGGCATTCCTGAAGCGTCGTTCCTGCTGGTATCACAAGCCAAGTGCTGCGCGCCAATCCGCGGCCTTCACCAGCCGCACACCCCGGCGCCGCGCTGTGCGAAGTTCGGCAGCGCTTGGAAAACCACAATAGGGCAGGGGTGGTGCCGCCGCGCTTTCCGCCTTGCCTTCCGCCAGCGCGCGCAACACGTCCCCAATCATCGGCAAAGCTGCCTCATGCAGCAACTGCGCGGCGGTGGAAGCGGAAACGCCGGGAGGCAACGCATGGGCGCGCTGTGTCAGTACGTCGCCGGCATCAATGCGCGCGGCAATGCGATGGATGCTGATGCCGGTCGCCCCCGGCCCTTCCTGCAAGGCCCAAAAGGCCGGGATGGGACCGCGATGGCGTGGCAGTAGCGAGGGATGGATATTCACTCCACCCATCGGCGCCAAAGCGAGTGTTTCCAGCGTGAAAATCTGATCGAAATGAAAGGAGAGAACAACATCAGGCCGCGCCGCGGCCAAGGCCGCGTGACAGGCCGCGCCATTCACATCCTCAACCTCAAGCAACGCAATGCCGTGCGCGCGCGCGATGCCCGCAAGGCCATGGCGCTTGCGTCCCGCCAGTGAAGGCAAAACGAAATTGACGAAAAGATAGGGCAGGAAGCGCGGGCCTGAGCGGCGCATATGCCGCCAGAATTGCCCGAAGGCACCGCCCGTCGCAGCGCGATAGGGTTTGGATCGGCCAATCAGGACAAGTTCCGCCGCATGCACCTCAACGAAGGCGTGCACGGCGGCGCTGCTGGCCGGGCTTTCCAGCGTGAATAGAGCAATGCGAAGCGGCGCCTTATTCACCCCAAGCGCCGCCCTGCCTCAATCCGCCGCGGTGGCATAAGGGATATTGCGCCCACCATAGCGGCGCACGCGAATATTCGCCTGTTCCGCATGGCCGGCGAAGCCTTCCAGCATGCAAAGCCGGGAACAATATTCGCCGATCATGGTGGATGCCTCATCCGTCAGCACACGCTGATAGGTGCAGGTCTTCATGAATTTGCCGACCCAAAGCCCGCCCGTATAGCGCGCGGATTTTTTGGTGGGCAAAGTATGGTTGGTGCCAATCACCTTATCGCCATAGGAAACATTGGTACGCGGTCCCAAAAATAGCGCGCCGTAATTCGTCATGTGCTGCAGGAAATAATCCGGATCGCGCGTCATTACCTGCACATGTTCGGATGCAATGCGATCGGCTTCCGCCACCATTTCATCTTCGCTGTCGCAGATGATCACTTCCCCATAATCTTCCCAGGCTTTGCGCGCGATGGCGGCTGTGGGAAGAATGGTGAGCAGCCGTTCAACCTCGGCCATTGTCTCGCGCGCCAGTTTTTCCGAGGTGGTTAGCAGAACCGCCGGCGAATTCGGGCCGTGCTCTGCCTGGCCCAGCAGATCGGTCGCGCAGATTTCACCATCCACGGTTTCATCAGCGATGATCAGGGTTTCCGTGGGACCCGCGAAAAGATCAATGCCGACGCGGCCATAAAGCTGGCGCTTGGCTTCCGCGACAAAGGCATTGCCGGGACCAACCAGCATATCCACGGGCGAAATGCTCTCCGTCCCCAGCGCCATGGCGCCCACCGCCTGAATGCCGCCCAGGCAATAGATCTCATCCGCGCCGGCCAAATGCTGCGCCGCCACAATTGCGGGCGCGGGCCGGCCTTCAAAAGGTGGCGCGCAGGTGATGATGCGCTTGCAGCCCGCGACCTTGGCCGTGACTACCGACATATGGGCCGATGCCAGCAACGGGTATTTACCGCCAGGCACATAGCAGCCGACGGAATTGACCGGGATATTGCGATGGCCGAGCACCACGCCAGGCAGGGTTTCCACTTCAATATCGCGCAAAGCCGCCTTTTGATGTTCAGCGAAATTGCGCACTTGGGTCTGCGCAAAGCGGATATCTTCCAGATCGCGCGGCGTGAGTTGATCCAGGCAGGCCTGGATTTCGCCCTCACTCAGGCGAAAACTCTGCCGGTCCCATTTGTCGAAGCGGATGGAGAGTTCGCGCACCGCGGCATCACCACGCGCCTTGATATCGGCCAGAATGCCCTCAACCGTCGCGCGCACCTTGGCGTCATCATCCGCCACCGCATCCGCATCCTGGCCCCGCTTGAGGAAACGCGCCATGTTCTACCCCTTTCCAGCTTCTCCCCCGTGCTTGAAGCGCGGGGGGCAGGCAGTCAAGCGGAGCATTTTCAAGCCAAGCGGAATCGCTTGGCGACTCGGAAAATGCGACCAGACAAAAGCCCGTTTGACCCAGGGGCATAACGGGGGAAGTATTCACCTCATGACGCCAGCCGAATTGCTCGCCCCCATTGTGGGGCCGAAGAATTGCCTCATTGAGGATGCCGATATCGCCCCCTATGCGGTGGATTGGCGCGGAACCTATCGCGGC
>Ga0315899_10004576_pt1 | contig 14951 bp, 13 predicted proteins | sample LakEriMetagenome_2_FD_203518 | JGI IMG/M metagenome (GOLD analysis project Ga0315899, IMG submission 203518) | Freshwater fungal communities from buoy surface, Lake Erie, Ohio, United States - Buoy 4 MA112 | ecosystem: Environmental > Aquatic > Freshwater > Lake | place: USA: Lake Erie, Ohio... | reverse complement strand
CGCAGTTCTACATCCGTACGACTGACGTGACCGGCCAGATCACCGCCTTCACCGCCGACGACGGCTCCAACGTGGAGATGGTGATGCCCGGCGACCGCATCAAGATGACCGGCGAGCTGATCTGCCCGGTGGCCATCGAACAGGGCATGCGCTTCGCCATCCGCGAAGGCGGCCGCACGATCGGCGCCGGCGTGGTGTCCAAGATCATCGAGTGATCCAGATCTGGCCCAGGCCGTGATCTAAGTTCGATTGGTGGGGGCTCCGGCCCCCACCTCTCCTTTGCACCTCGACAATCCAGCTGCTCTCTGGTCGGACAGCAGGCCCTGGCCTGACCCCAGCCTGAACCGAGCTTCCACCGATCGCCAAAGAATTTTCCATGTCCACCGCCATTGCCCAGCAGAAGATCCGCATCCGCCTGAAGGCGTTTGATCGCCGCATGCTGGATCTCTCCTGCGAAAAAATCATCGAAACCGCCGATCACACCGCGGCAACCGCGATCGGCCCGATCCCCCTGCCCACCAAGCGCAAGATCTACTGCGTGCTGCGCTCGCCCCACGTGGACAAGGATTCCCGCGAGCACTTCGAGACCCGTACCCACCGTCGGATCATCGACATCTACAGCCCTTCGGCCAAGACGATCGACGCCCTGATGAAGCTGGATCTGCCCAGCGGCGTCGACATCGAAGTGAAGCTCTGATCGGATCTCGAGCAGCTGGCCCGCCACCCGGCGGGCTTTTTTGTGGTCACCATCAGCCCGCGCCCCGGCGGCCGGCTACCTAGGATTCAGGCCAGCACACGGTTCTGCCCTGAGGCGGCGCCTGGCCCTTCCACCGCTGCCCAAGGGACATCGACGTGACACAACTGGCCGTGAGGGAACTGCCGCTCTTCCCACTGCCGGATGTGGTGTTGTTCCCGCAGGAGGTGCTGCCACTGCACATCTTCGAGCCTCGCTACCGGATGATGCTGCGCACCGTGCTGGAGAGCGATCGACGCTTCGGCGTGGTGCGCTGGGATCCCCAGGAGGGGCGCATGGCCGATGTGGGCTGCTGCGCCGAGATCCTGCAGTGCCAGACCCAGGAAGACGACCGCAGCAACATCGTGACCCTTGGCCAGCAGCGCTTCCGCGTGCTGGAAGTGGTGCGTGAGGCCCCGTTCAAGGTGGGGCTGGTGAGCTGGATTGAGGATGAACAGCCTGAGAACCACACGGCGCTTACGGATCTCTCCTGCGACGTGAGCCGTGCCCTCAAGGATGTGGTGGAGCTCACCGGCAAGTTGATGGGCAAACCCACCAGCCTTCCCAACGACGTGCCCGACCTGCCGCGGGAACTCTCCTTCTGGATCGGCTCTCACCTCGGGGGCCCGGTGGCGGAACAGCAGCAGGCGCTGCTGGAGATCACCGACACGGCCGAACGGCTGCGCCAGGAATTCGAGCTCCTGGATGAAACCCGCCGCCAGCTGGCGGCTCGCACCGTGCTGCAGGACACCTTCCGCGATCTCGACAGCTCAAGCGGCCCCGAGGAGCGCTGAGATGCTGATGCTCACGGCCGGCGCAGTGGCAGTGCTGCTGTTGGTGGGTCTGCTGGTGTGGAGCTGGCGCGATCGCCACTTCGAGAGCACGGCCAGCGTGGCGGAGGCCTACGACCGCTGGACCGATGACCAGCTGCTGGAGCGTCTCTGGGGCGAGCACGTCCACCTGGGGCACTACGGCAGCCCACCTGGCGCTCAGGATTTCCGCCAGGCCAAGGAGGCCTTTGTGCACGAACTGGTGCACTGGAGCGGTCTCGACCAACTTCCCCGCGGCAGCAGAGTGCTCGATGTGGGCTGCGGCATCGGCGGCAGTGCCCGCATCCTGGCTCGCGACTACGGCCTGGATGTGCTGGGGATCAGCATCAGCCCGGGCCAGATCCGCCGGGCGCAGGAGCTCACACCGTCTGGCTTGAGCTGCCGGTTTGCGGTGATGGATGCCCTGGCCCTCAACCTGGCCGATGCCAGCTTCGATGCGGTGTGGAGTGTGGAGGCCGGGCCCCACATGCCCGACAAACAGCGCTACGCCGATGAGCTGTTGCGGGTGCTCAAGCCCGGCGGCCTGTTGGCAGTGGCCGACTGGAACCGCCGTGATGCCGCCGTTCAACCTCTCAACCGCCTGGAGCGCTGGGTGATGCACCAGCTGCTGGTGCAATGGGCTCACCCGGAGTTCGCCAGCATCCCCGGCTTCCGCCGCAACCTCGAACAGAGCGCCTATGGCCGGCCAGCGGGCAGCGATGCCCGACTGCTGATCGACACCGCCGACTGGAGTCGCGAGACCTTGCCCTCCTGGATCGACTCGATCCTGGAGGGCGTGCGCCGTCCAGGCGCGGTGCTGGGCCTGGGCCCCCAGGCGGTGTTGATGGGTCTGCGGGAGACACCCACGCTGCTGTTGATGCACTGGGGCTTCGCCACCGGAATGATGCAGTTCGGCGTGTTCCGCGGGCGCAAGCCAGCCTGAGGCTCAGGCCTCCCCTTCGCCGAGCTGGGTGAGGGGGTAGGCACCGAACAGGGCCAGGTGCTCGCAGAGGGGCTCCAGCTCCTGAATCGCCTGCTGCAGCGGGGCGGGCCCCTGGGTCAACTCCAGATCCACGAAGAAGATGTACTCGCCCATTTCCCGTTTCGAGGGGCGCGATTCAATCCGGCTCATGTTGAGGCCGCGGTGCGCGAAGCAGGCCAGGGCCTGCAGCAGGGCCCCGGGCTCATTGGCATGGAGCGAGAAGGCCAGGCTGGCCAGGGGGCCAACCAGGCTGCGCTCACCACGGCGCAACAGCAGAAAGCGAGTGCAGTTGCCTGGAACATCATTGATCGGGTAGGCCAGCACCTCGAGGCCGTGTTCCTGAGCGGCCTGCAGCGAGGCGATGGCGGCCCGGAAGCGGCTGCCAGCCACCATGCGGGCGGCCTCGGCGGTGGAGCTGGTGGGCAGCTGCAGGGCCCCCGGCAGATGCTCGGCGAGCCACTGGCTGCACTGGGCCAGGGCCTGGGGGTGGGAGAGCACTTCGCTCACCCCGTGCAGGGGTCCGCTGCCCAGCAGGGCATGGCGAATGGGCAGCACCAGGGCGCGAGCCACCCGCAGCTCGGGGTGCTCCCAGAGGGCGTCGAGGCACGCCGTGACTCCACCTTCCACGGAGTTTTCCACCGGCACCACCGCCGCCTCACAGCCCCCATCCGCCAGGGCCTTCACCACCGCCCGGATCCCCACCTGGGGCACGAACTGGGGCTGCTCGATCTGCTCGAGGGCCGCCAGCCGAATCGCGGCCTGCTCGCCATAGGTGCCTGCGGGGCCAAGGAAGGCGATGCGCATGGGAGCTGAAATGGCCGTGCTGGATAGGATCATGGCTCCCCGGCAGCCCTCTGATGCCCCTGGCCTTCAGTGCCAGCCAAGCGCTGCAGCTGCCCGTGCAGCGCCATGGCGAGCGTCTGGGCCCTTACCTCAACGACGAGGAACGGGTGATCAGCGCCCTGCTGGATCCCCGTCAGCTGAGCCCGCTGGAGGCCGGTCGCTACCGCTACACCGTCACCAAGCTGCAGGTGTTCCAGCTGCAGATCCAGCCGGTGGTCGACCTGGTGGCCCGCCGCAGCCCCAATCGCATCGAGCTGGAGGCCGTGGATTGCGAGCTGGAGGGTCTGGGCCTGGTGGACGACTTCCGCCTCACGCTCCACTCCTGGCTGGAGGCCAGCCCTGAGGGGCTGGTGGGGGAGGCCGCCCTGGCGGTGAGTGTGAGCCAACCCAGCCTGCTGCGGTTGATCCCACCCAAGGTGCTGGAGGCCACGGGGCGTTCCCTGCTGGCCGGCATCCTGCTGGGCATCAAGACGCGGGTGGGCCAGCAACTGCTGAACGACTTCGAGCACTGGTGCCAGCAGGCCTAGGCCGGCAGCACCCTGGAGAGGAAGGAGCGCCGATGCAGGGCCGTGGGTCCCTGCTGCTGCAGGGCCTGGCGATGCAGGGCGGTGCCGTAACCGGCATGGCGCTCCAGGCCGTAGCCCGGATGGCGCCGGGCCAGGCGGGTGATCAGGGCATCGCGGGCCTGCTTGGCCAGTACACTGGCCGCCGCAATCTCCAGACACTGGCTATCGCCGCGCACCACGGTCCGCTGCTGGCCAGACCAGCAACGCAGCGGCAGCACGCCGTCCACCAGCACCAGATCGGGCACCGGGGCCAAGCGCTGCAGAGCCCGCAACATCGCCCACTCGGTGGCTGTGCGGATGCCATGGCGATCGATCTCGGCGGCTGAGGCCTGGCCCAGAGCCCAGTGGGGCGTGGCGGCCGTGATCAGGGGCACCAGCAGGGCCCGCCGCCGGGCCGAGAGCGCCTTGCTGTCGGTGAGGCCGGCGGCTGCAAGGGGCTCACGGGCCTGGTCCGGCAGGATCACAGCTGCCGCGAACACAGGGCCGAACCAGCAGCCGCGGCCCACCTCGTCAACCCCGGCGACCCTCAAGTCAGTCGGCGGCGGAGGAGCGCCGCCGCCGCCGCCGCGGCTCGCCACTGTCGTCGGGCTCGGGGGAGGGCACTGGCTCCGGGCTGGTGGGGGCCGCACTGGTGGAGGCAGTGGCGGTGGAGGCAGTGGCGGTGGAGGCAGTGGCGGTGGATCCGCGGCCACGACCCCGACCGGCGCGGGCGGCGCGGGGCTCGGCTTCAGGCTTGGGCGTCGCCACCACCTCGATCGTGGCGTCCGCCAGCACCGGGACGGCCGTGAACTCCTCGCTGGGCAGGGGGGTGATTTCCACCGTGACCGGCAGCGACGGCTCCGCAGCCACCGGCACCGAGCCAGGGGAGGCCTCAGCGCTGCCACCGCGGCCACGGCGACGACGACGGGGACCAGAAGCCGCGAGTTGTTGACGCGCCTGCTCCAGCACGGCGTCCGCGTCTTCACCGGGCCGCACCACCCGCACCACCAGGTTGTCGGTGGCGGGGGCCGGATCCAGCAGCAGGGCGGGATTCAACCCCAGCCAGCCGTACACGAGCTCCTGATCGGGATCCATCGGCACCGCCACAAGCTCGGCCTCTGGGCGACGGCTGGGGGGTTCAGAAGCCGCGGCGGTGGCAACCTCCAGGGAGGCACCGGGGGCTACTGCCGTGGTGTCGTCGAAGCTGGCCAGCTCGGCGGTTTCCCCACCGCCGCGACCACCGCGACCGCCACGGCGACGGCGACCACCGCCGGCCTCGGCTGCGGAAGGGCTGAGCACCTCGGCCCGCGCCGAAGCTGCGGAGCGCACCAGGCCACCGAGGGTGGCCAGCGGCTGGAGTGAGTCCTTGCCGGGGAGCACGGCCACATGGCCCAGGCCACCACAGCTGGGACAGGCGCGGCCGAACAGCTCGTAGATGTTCTGGCCCTGGCGCTTGCGGGTGAGTTCCACCAGGCCCAGCTCCGTGAGTTGGGCGATCTGGGGCCGGGCCGCGTCATGGCGGACCTCGGCGGTGAAGTGCTCCAGCAGCTGCAGCTGGTCGCGGCGCGACTCCATGTCGATGAAATCGATGATCACCACACCACCGATGTTGCGCAGCTTGAGTTGGCGGGCGATCTCGCTGGCGGCCTCGTAGTTGGTCCACAGCACCGTCTCGCGTGCATTGGCGGAGCGGGTGAAGGAACCGGAGTTCACGTCGATCACCGTGAGCGCCTCGGTGGGCTCGATGATCACGTAGCCGCCGGAGGGCAGATCCACCCGGGGCTTGAGGGCATCGCGGATGGCCGCGTTCACCTTGAAGTGCTCAAGGATCTCCGTGGGCTCGTTGTAGGCCTCCACCAGCACATTGGCGTGGTCAACGCCGAGGAAGGCATTCACCCGGCCCACGCCATCGACGCCATCCACCACCACCCGCACCACCTCGGGGTTGTAGTGGTCGCGCAGGATGCGATGGATGAAGTCCTCATCGCGGTTGAGCAGCACCGGCGGACTGGCGGTCTCGGCGGCGCTCTGGATGGCCTCCCACTGGCGCAGCAGCGCCTCGAGGTCGTCGATCAGCAGCTCTTCGCTGACGCCCTCGGCCTCCGTGCGGATCAACAGACCGGCGCCCGGGGGCTTGATCAGCACGCCGAGGGCCCGCAGGCGATTGCGCTCGCTCTCACCGTTGATGCGACGGGAGATGTTGACGCCCTGGCCATGGGGCTGGAGCACCAGGAAGCGGCCGGGCAGGGCAAGGTTGCCGGTGAGCCGCGGCCCCTTGGTGCCCGTTGGCTCCTTCATCACCTGCACCAGCACCTTCTGGCGCGGCTCCAGCAGTTCGGTGATGCCGGCAGCTCCTTTTCTCAGCCGCAAGGGGCCGAGATCCGTGACATGGATGAAGCCGTTTTTCTCGCCTTCGCCGATATTGACGAAGGCGGCGTCAATGCCGGGAAGGACATTTTCAACGGTGCCGAGGTAGACGTCACCGATCTGGTAGCGGCCCTGGGCCACCACCAGTTCATCCACACGCTCATCGGTGAGAACCGCGGCGATGCGCAGCTGCTCGGCGATGACGATCTGCTGAGGCATGGAGGATCAGGAGTCGGTCCGCGGATGGCGAACCGGAGGGAGAAGGAAGGAAGAACGGCGCAGGCCGCACCCACAGCGATCCCCATGGGACCCGTCCGCCATCGCCGATGGAGGAGAGCAGGAGAGGTGGCTGGGGGTTGAAAGACTCAGAACGACATCCACGCAGGGGACGCCCAGGCAAACCGGCTGAAGACCTATCGCAAGTCCAGCGGCACGAGGCCAGTCACCGAGGGGGAACCAGCTGGTAGCCGCGGCCTTCGGGTGGCCCATCCGGCGAAGGGAAGCAAGTTCCAGATCTGATCGGAACCCGTCTGAACGGCGCCGCCTGTCGCGACTTTCAGGAAGAGAGGTTCGAGAAAGCTGCTGCGGTTGTCCCTCTCATCAAGAGGGGGAAGATCGCCAGACCAATGAGATGGGTCTTGGGATCTGCCGTCGTGCCCGCACGTTAGCACGGGCATTTTGAACCGCCTCAGCTCAGATGCAGCTGTAGGGATTCACGGCGCAGGCTCATCAGCTCCAGGGCGGTGCCCAGATGGTCACCGAACCACTGCTGCAGTTGCTCAGGCCGCAGGCTGCGCCCCGCTGGATCGATCACGGCGCCGTAGCGGAGGGCGATCGCCTCCAGGCCAGCCCCGGTGGCTGCCTGCAGCTCCAGGCTCTGCAGATAGGGCCGGCAATCCCGACGCCGGGGGCGGCCCTTCTTGTCGGTGTCCTCCCAGATCCATTCCCGGGCGTGCAGCAGAGCCTCAGCGGCCACCTGCCACTGGGCTGGCCCCAGCCCGGCACCTGGGCCCTGGGGCCGCAGCACCAGGCTCCAGCGGGCCGCGGCCAGCTCCTGCGACAAGCTCACTCCCGCCACCGGCACCTCAGCCACCTCCAGCAGGGTGAACTCGCCAGGCAACTGGGCCTGCAGCCGCTGCTGCACCCAGGCGGGGCTCTGCCATTCGGCCAGCTCCACGTCCATCCACTCGCCATCGGCCTCGGCCCCGAGGGGCAGGGCCAGGGCGAACTGCACCCGTGGCAGGGGGTGGAAGCCACCGGTGAAACTCACCGGCAGGCCGCTGCGGCGCAGGGCCCGCTCGATCAGCCGCACCAGATCCAGGTGGCTGAGCAGCGCCAGGGAGCCGGTTTTGGCGAAGCGGAAGCGCAGGCGCTGCACCCGCTCACTGGCCGGAGCCCGCTGGGGCTGCTGCACGGGGATCGGCGGCGGCGGGATCACCACGTTGTGGCCCAGCTCGGGGCCGCACACACCGCAGCTGCTGCAGCCCTCGAAGGAGCAGTCGGGCACCACGGCGGCGGCGAGGGCCCGCTGCAGGTCGTCGGCCAGCCAGCGCTTGTCGAGACCGGAATCGATGTGATCCCAGGGCAGGGGCTGGGCGCAGAAGGCCGCCAGGTCGGCAGCCTCCATGTGCTCGGCGGCGCTCCAGGCCCCCAGCTCCAGGGCGCGGTAGCGGCCGCCCAGGCCGGCGGCCTCGATCGCCTCGGTCCAGGCGCTATGGGTGCGATCGGCCGCCTCGAACCAGGCATCGAGGCCGGCACCGGCCCGCCAGGCCGCCTCGATCACCGGCGCCAGGCGCCGGTCACCCCGGCCCACGAAGTCCTCCATGGCCGAGAGGCGCACATCGGTGTAATTGATCTTGAGGCCGCGCAGGGGCCGCAGGGCATCGCGCAGCAGCTGCTGGCGCCGCTGGAATTCCGCCGTGCTCACGCTGTGCCACTGGAAGGGCGTGTGGGGCTTGGGCGTGAAGTTGCTGATGGTGAGGTTCAGCTCCAGCCGGCCCAGGTCGGTGCAGTTGCGCTGCAGGTTGCGGCAGGTGTCGGCGATGCCGAGCACATCGGCATCGGTTTCCCCCGGCAGGCCGATCATGAAATAGAGCTTGATCTTGCGGTAACCGCTCTCCATGGCGGTGCGAATGCCCCGCAGCAGCTCGGCATCGGTGAGCCCCTTGTTCACGATGTCGCGCAGGCGCTGGGTGCCGGCCTCGGGCGCGAAGGTGAGGCCCGCCTTACGGGTGCCCCCCAGGATGTGGGCGATGTTCTCGTCGAAGCGATCCACCCGCTGGCTGGGCAGGGTGAGGGTCACGTTCTTGTCGGCCAGGCGGTTGCGCAGCTCCACCCCCACCGCCGGCAGGGCCAGGTAATCGCTGCAGCTCAGGGAGAGCAGGGAGAAATCGGAGTAGCCGGTGCGCTCCATGCCGGTTTCGATCGCCTCGATCACCGCCTCCGGCTCCACATCGCGGGCCGGGCGGGTGAGCATCCCCGGCTGGCAGAAGCGGCAGCCGCGGGTGCAACCGCGGCGGATCTCCACGGTGAGCCGGTCGTGCACCGTTTCGATGTGGGGCACCAGGCCCATGGCGTAGTGGGGCATCGGCGTGGCGGTGCGCCGCAGCACCCGCGCCGGGATGCCGGGCAGCCGCGGCACCTGGGTCACGCCATCGGGCCCGGGTCCATAGAGCGCCGGCACATACACCCCTGGCACCTGGGCCAGATCGATCAGCAGCTCACGGCGGCTCAGCCCCGCTGCCTTGGCCTCGGCCACCACCAGGCCGATCTCGGGCAGCACCTCCTCGCCATCGCCGAGCACCACGAAATCGAAGAAGGCGGCAAAGGGCTCCGGGTTGCTGGTGGCGGTGGGGCCACCGGCAAAGATCAGCGGCGGCGCCAGGGGATCGGCCAGGGGCAGATCGCCGCGGTCGGCGGCGCGGATGGGAATCTGCGCCAGCTCCAGCATCGTGAGGATGTTGGTGGCGCCCAGCTCGTAGCTCAGGGAGAAGCCGAGGATGTCGAACGCCGGCAGGGGCCGGCGGCTCTCCACCGCGAACAGGGGCTCGCCGCGCTCCCGCAGCCGCGCCGCCAGATCGGGCCCGGGCAGATAGCTGCGGTCACACAGCTGACCGGGAACCGCGTTGAGGATCGAATAGAGAATGATGTGGCCGGTGTTGCTGGAGCCCACCTCGTAGATCTCGGGGTAGGTGAGGGCCCAGCGCACGCCGGCGGCGCCCCAGGCCTGATCCCAGTCGCGCGGCTGCACCCCCAGCTCATTGCCCAGGTAGCGGCCCGGCTTGGCGATGCTGCGGTCCACCAGGGCCGCGAAGTCCACCGGGGCGTCGGCCGGGGCAGGAGCGGCGGGGGCAACGGACACGGCGGCACGCGGGCGGGCGTTGGCTTGATCGTATGCAGGCCGGTGCGGCGCCATAGGACAATCCCGCCATCAGCAGTCGCGCGCGGCATCCGATCCCATGGCCCAGGTCAACGGCAACTACCTCAAGCTCAAGGCGGGCTACCTGTTCCCCGAGATCGCCCGGCGGGTGAAGGCCTTCAGCGAGGCCAACCCCTCAGCCCCGATCATCCGTCTGGGCATCGGCGATGTGACCGAGCCGCTGCCCGAGGCCTGCCGCACGGCGATGAAGGCGGCCATCGACGAGATGGGCACCCGCCAGGGCTTCCACGGCTACGGCCCCGAGCAGGGCTACCTGTGGCTGCGCGAGGCGATCGCCCAGCACGACTTCCAGGCCCGCGGCTGCAACATCTCCGCCGAGGAGATCTTCGTCTCCGACGGCAGCAAGTGCGACAGCAGCAACATCCTCGACATCCTTGGTGAGGGCAACCGCATCGCCGTCACCGACCCGGTGTATCCGGTGTACGTGGACAGCAACGTGATGGCGGGCCGCACCGGCGAGGCCGATGACGCCGGCCAGTACGGCGGCCTCACCTACCTGCCGATCACGGCAGACAACGGCTTCACCGCCCAGGTTCCCAGCGAGAAGGTGGATCTGATCTACCTCTGCTTCCCCAACAACCCCACCGGCGCCGTCGCCACCAGGGAGCAGCTCAAGGCCTGGGTGGACTACGCCCGCGCCAACGATGCCCTGATCCTGTTCGACGCCGCCTACGAGGCCTTCATCCAGGACCCCTCGCTGCCCCATTCCATCTATGAGATCGAGGGGGCGCGGGAATGCGCGATCGAATTCCGCTCCTTCTCCAAGAACGCCGGCTTCACCGGCACCCGCTGCGCCCTCACCGTGGTGCCCCGCGGCCTGATGGGCACGGCCGCAGGCGGCGACAAGGTGGAGCTGTGGGGCCTGTGGAACCGGCGCCAGTGCACCAAGTTCAACGGCGTGAGCTACATCGTGCAGCGCGGCGCCGAGGCGGTGTATTCACCCGAGGGCCAGTCCCAGGTGAAGGCGCTGATCAGCTTCTACATGGAGAACGCCGCGATCATCCGCCGCGAGCTCAGCGCCGCCGGCCTGCAGGTGTACGGCGGTGAGCAGGCCCCCTACGTGTGGATCAAGACCCCCGCGGGCGTGGATTCCTGGGGCTTCTTCGACCTGCTGCTCAACCAGGCCAACGTGGTGGGTACCCCCGGCAGCGGCTTCGGTGCCGCCGGTGAGGGCTACTTCCGCCTCTCGGCCTTCAACAGCCGCGAGAACGTGACGGAGGCGATGGCCCGGATCCAGCGGGCCCTGGCACCGGCCGCGGCGACGACCGGTGCCTGAACACCTGCCTACAGTTAGTTCTCGTCATGTCTGAGTTGGCCATGATGACTGTTCTGCCCGCAGCCAGCCAATCGCCCGCCAGCACCCCCGGCGGGGCGGCTGTGATGGAGAAGGCCCCCGAACGGGTGCGCAAGCCATCGCCCCGCTACAAGGTGCTGCTCCACAACGACCCGGTGAACACCATGGAATACGTGGTGACGACCCTGCGTCAGGTGGTGCCGATCCTGAGCGAGCAGGACGCGATCGCCGTGATGCTGGAGGCCCACAACACCGGCGTGGGCCTGGTGATCGTGTGCGATATCGAGCCGGCGGAGTTCTACAGCGAGAGCTTGAAGGCCAAGGGCCTCAGCAGCACGATCGAGCCGGAGAGCTGATGGCCGCGGCGGCTGACGGCCCCGATGTCCCCCGTCTGCACTGGTGGGGCACCCTGCTCTACGTGCCGGTGCTCTACGGGCTTGGCTGGCTGAGTGCCCGGCCACTGGGTCTGCTGTTCCCTGGCTGGCGGCCCGACCAGCTGGATCTCGCCGGTGTGGCCGTGGCCTTGGCCTTGCTGCTGGCCACGTTGCCCTGGCGCCTGCGCCAGGCCTGGGGCTGCCAGACGCCCTGGCGATCCCTGGGTGTGGCCGTGGCACCCGGCGACGGCTGCAGGGCTTTGCTGCGCGGCGTGCTCAAAGCGGTGGTCCTGCTGGCGCTGGTGGTGCTGGTGCTGCTGGGGTATGGCCAGGCCCGCTGGGTGGGGGCCCTGGGCCTGGGCCAGCTCGCCAACGCGCTGGCCCTGCTGCTGGGGGTGGGCTTTGCCGAGGAGCTGCTGTTCCGCGGCTGGCTCTGGGGAGAGCTGGAGCAGCTGGCGGGCCGCCAGCGGGCGATCGGCCTGCAGGCCGCCGTGTTTGCCCTGGTGCATCCCTGGTACCGACTCCCGGGTCTGGAGGCGATCGCCCTGCTGATCGGCCTGGTGCTGCTGGGGCTGACCCTGGCCCTGCAGCGCCGCGCCGATGGTGGCGCCCTGTGGGGTGCGGTGGGGCTGCACGGAGCCCTGGTGGGGGGCTGGTTCGCCTTGCAAAACGGCCTGCTGCAGATCGATCCCGCCACACCTGCCTGGCTGATCGGCGCCGGCAGCCCCAGCCCCAATCCCATCGGCGGCCTGCTGGGCTGGTTGGGGTTGGGGGCGTTGCTGTGGGTGCGCCGGCGCTGGTGGTGAATCAGCGCGTCGCTAGCGCGTCGCCGTGGCCAGGGCCCGACGGCCCTCCACCGGCGCATGCAGCGCCTCCTCCAGGGGCGCCACGCCGTAGTCGCGCTCGAGCAGATCCATCACCGTGCGGCCGAAATCGCCGGGGTTGCGATCGAAGGCCTCCAGACAGATGCGGCCGAAGGTGCTGCCCATCGGCTCCGGGTTCCAGAGCATTTTGCGGGCAGTCCAGGGCAGCATGCTCATCGGGTTGTAACCGGGCTTGATCAGGCCCTGGTCGAAGCCGTACTGCTCCAGGTGGGTGTGGGGCTGCAGGCCGATGAAGAAGATCGCCGGCTCCACCTTGTCTGCCCCGAAGATGCGCTCGAGTTCGCGGTGATAGGCCACGGTCTGGCGGATCGTCTCGGGGCGCTCGTCGATCACATTGAAGGAGTAGTTCACCGACACGTGCTCGCGGAAGCCCGCCCGCGCCAGCATCCGGCAGCTTTCTAAAACCGTGCGCAGGTTGTAGCCCATCCGCATCTTGCGCACGAGCTCCTGGGAGCCGGAGGTGATGCCGATCTCGAAATACTCCATACCCGTGGCCACCATCAGCTCCGCCAGCTCGGCATCGAGGTTGTCGGCGCGGATGTAGGCGGCCCAGCGGATGTCGTTCCAGCCCTCGGCCTCGATGGCCCGCAACAGCTCCTTGGCGTCGTCGATGTAGCGGCGGGCCGGGATGAACTGGGCATCGGTGAACCAGAAACCGCGTACACCCCGCTCATAGAGCTGGCGCATCTCGGCGATCACCTCCTCCACGGGATTCACGCGCACGGCCTTGCCCTCCACCACCGTGTACACGCAATAGCAGCAGTTGTGGGGGCAGCCGCGCTTGGTCTGCACGCCCACGTAGAAGTCGCCGCCATCGAGATACCAATCCAGCTGGGGCCAGATCTCGGCGATGTAGCTGTAGTTGCAAGCGGTTTTCTCCATGCCCGCCGGCTGCTCGTGAATCAGCCCCGGTCGGGGCTGCTCGCCCGCCACAAAGCAGCGCTCCCCCGCCAGGGATTCGCCACGGATCAGCTTCTCCAGCAGGGGCTCACCTTCCCCCACCGACACCACGGTGCCCCTGGGCAGCTTGCGGCCCAGCTGCTCGTAGAACACGCTCACCGCGCCGCCCCCCAGCACGGCAGTGGCCTGGGGGTGGAAGCGGCGGGCCCGGCGCAGGCCGCGGCGCACCAGGCGCAGGTTGCGCCACAGCTCGCCGTAGAACGACGCCATCAGTCCCAGGCCACCCAGGGCACCCCGCAGGCGCTTGAGGGGATTGCGGGCATAGAACACCTCAAAGGAGTTCTGCAGCGGGTTGCCGCCCCTGCCGTCCACCGGCGCATAAATCTGGATGTCGCGCCAGGAGAACACCAGCAGGGTGGGGCGGAACTGCTCCACCACGGCCAGCAGCACCCGCTCCACATCGAGCAGGGGCACGGCGGCAAGATCCAGGATCCGCTGCGGGATCGCGGGGAACTGCTTGTGGATGTGATCGGCGAGGTACACCGGGCCGATCGGAAAGATGGGGTTGCAGGGCAGGCGCACCAGCAGCACCCGCTGTTGCCCCGGGGCAAGTTGGCTCACGGCGAGGCAGCTGTCTCAGGCTGGACGCTAACAACCAAGCACCGGCGCCGGCGCCGCCAGCGCAACCGCCACCTGCCTCACCTGCCGCTGCAGCCCGGGGTGCAACCAGGCCCACCAGCCCGCGTGCACGCAGGGTCGCGGCCTCAGCTCCCAGCCTTGGCAGCCCAGTCGCTCCGCCAGTTCAAGGGGATTGGGCTGGGGATAGGCGGGGTTGATCACGTCGGTGCAGTCGATGCCGCCGAGGTCGTCGATGCCCGCCTCGAGCGCGGCCGGCAAGGCCTCCAGGGGCCAGAGGTTGGGCGGGGTCTGCAGGTGCACCTCGGGGGGCAGGAGCTGCCGGGCCATGGCGATCACCGCCAGCAGATCGCTCTGCTCCGCCAGCGTCAGCGGCGTGCCCTGGGTGCCATCGGGACGCCAGGGCTGCAGGATCACCTCCTGGATGTGGCCCCAGCGGCGCTGGAGATCCGCCAGCAGCTCGAGGGCACGCTGGCGATCGCCCTGACTCTCCCCCACCCCGAGCAGCAAACCGGTAGTGAAGGGAATGCCCAGGCGACCGGCCTGGTGCAGCTGGCCAACACGCACCTCCAGCCGCTTGCTGGGAGCTTGGCGATGGAGGGGCTCAAAGGCGGGGCCCAGGCCCTCCAGCATCAGGCCCATCGAGGGATTGAGGCGGCCCAGGGCCGCCATTTCCCGCAGGGCCAGGGGACCCGCGTTCACATGGGGAAGCCGGCCCTGGGCCAGGGCAAGGCGGCTCAGGGCCAACAGCCGGTCCAGCCATGGCCCCCGCTGGGGTGATCCTGGTGCCACCTCACCACTGAGCAGCAACACCTCCCGGGCTTCGGGACGCCGGGCCAGTTGCTGGCGGGCTTCGGTGTCGCCGAGGGGCTGCGCCTGATCGAGGGGCAGGCGAAAACTGCAGTAGGCGCAGGCGTTGAAGCAGCCATGGGTGGGCACGAGCGTGACGCTCGGGCTCCAGCTGATCCAGCGCCCAAAGGGCCGGGCGACAGCCATCAGCGGGAACCCTCCCGGCACACGTCTTTACAGATCACGCAATGTTCCGTTACGTTGTGGCAGGCAGCGGCTTCGGCCGTGGCCCTACTTCCCGCCAAGGGCCTTCGGGCACGCGGCATTTCTTTCCCGTACTCATGACCACCACCATC
>Ga0315899_10004575_pt1 | contig 14952 bp, 11 predicted proteins | sample LakEriMetagenome_2_FD_203518 | JGI IMG/M metagenome (GOLD analysis project Ga0315899, IMG submission 203518) | Freshwater fungal communities from buoy surface, Lake Erie, Ohio, United States - Buoy 4 MA112 | ecosystem: Environmental > Aquatic > Freshwater > Lake | place: USA: Lake Erie, Ohio... | reverse complement strand
TCCGTCATGACCGGCATCGGCCGCGCCGCCCAACTCGGTATCCTCGTCCGCGACGCCGCCGCCCTCGAATCCGCCGCCCGCGTCAACCTCCTCCTCATCGACAAAACCGGCACCCTCACCGAAGGCAGACCCGCCGTCACTAACGTCACCACTTCGCCAACCGTCACTCCCTCACAACTCCTCGCCGACGCCGCCGCCCTCGAATCCCTCAGCGAACACCCGCTCGCCCGCGCCATCGTCCAGCACGCCGCCACCTCTGGCATCTCCCCTCCTCCCGTCTCCTCCTTCCTCTCCACCCCCGGCGCAGGGGTCTCCGGCACCTCCACCGACGGCCGCCAGCTCCTCGCCGGCCGCCGCTCATGGCTCCAATCCCTCAACATCTCCATCTCACCCGAACTCGACGCCGCCGCCGCCTCCACCGCCAATTCCCCGGACTCCATCGTCTGGTTCGCCTCTAACGGCTCCGCCTCCGGCTGGATCTCCATCGCCGATCCCCTCAAACCTTCCGCCCCAGCCGCCATCGCCGCCCTCAAATCCCTCGGCATCAGCACCATCATGCTAACAGGCGACCGACCCGAATCCGCCGCCGCCGTCGCCCGCGCCACCGGCATCTCAGACTTCCGCCCCAGTCTCCTCCCGGAAGACAAACTCCGCATCATCCGCGAATGCCAGCACTCCGGCAGCATCGTCGCCATGGCCGGCGACGGCATCAACGACGCCCCTGCCCTCGCCGCCGCAGACTCCAGCATCGCCATGAGCACAGGCACCGACGCCGCCCTCAAATCCGCAGGCCTCGTCCTCGTCAAAGGCGACCTCGCCGCGCTCCACCGCGCCTTCTCCCTCAGCCGCGCCACCATGCGCAATATCCGCCAGAATCTCGGCTTCGCCTTCGCCTACAACTTCGCAGGCATCCCCCTCGCCGCAGGCCTCCTCTACCCGCTCACCGGCCACCTCCTCAACCCCATGGTCGCAGGCGCTGCCATGGCCTTCTCCAGCGTCTCCGTCATGCTCAACGCCCTCCGACTCCGCCACGCCGCCGTCTAACACCCCACGCCGCACCCCACGCCCCTCACCATGCCAGCCGTGCGCCGCTCAGCTCCATCACCAGATTCCCCGCTCGACGCCGTCCTCGTCCTCGACGGCCGCCACACCACCATCCCCGTCGCCCGTCTCTTCGACGACATCCCTAACGTCGTCTTCTTCGTCAAAGACCGCGCCGGCCGCTACGTCCACGTCAACCGCACCCTGGCCACCCGCTGCGGCTGCCGCGACCCCCACGACCTCTCCGGCCGCATCGCCTCCGATCTCTTCCCCGCCACCCTCGCCCGCCACTACCGCGAACAGGACGAACGCGTCATCCGCGAAGGCCGCCCCGTCATCAACAGTCTCGACCTCCACTTCTACCCGGACCGCCGCCGCGGCTGGTGCCTCACTAGCAAATACCCCGTCCGCGCCCGCGACAACGGCGACATCCTCGGCGTCGCCGGCATCTCCCGCGATCTCGAAACCTCCCCAGGCTCCCAATCCTCACGCGACTACCCCGAAGTCGCCCGCGCCCTCGACTACCTCCACGCCCACGCCGGTGAACCAGTCAGCGCCGACGCCCTCGCCCGCGCCAGCGGGCTCTCCCCCTCCCAACTCACCGCCCGCATCCGCAGAATCTTCGGCACCACTCCCCAACGGCTCGTCCTCCGCGCCCGCATCGAACACGCCATGCACCTCCTCGCAGGCACCTCCGAACCCATCGCCGACATCGCCCTCGCCTGCGGCTTCTGCGACCAGAGCGCCTTCACCCGCCACTTCACCCGCACCGCCGGCCTACCCCCAGGCGCTTTCCGCTCCCGCTCCTCCCTCACTTCTTCCTGACTTTATACCCCTCCAGCACCGGCTCGAACCGCTCCGCCGCAATCTCCCCGTTCTCCTCCAGCTTCGTAAACACATTCGATATCCGCGTCCCGTCCCGCAGGTTCAAATGCACCGCCCCAGGCGTCCCCGTCGCCGTCTCCACCTGCACATACAACCCGCTCACCGTCGCCCCGGGCACCGCCCCCGCTGGCTTCAACTCAATCCGGTGCCACTCTCCCTCCGCCGTCACCGACACTATCTCAAAACGCTTCCGCAAGGTCTCCATCGAATCCGGAAAACCCGCCGTCAGAAACCGCATCGCCTGCCCTAACTCACTCCGCTCCACCGCCTCCCCGCTCATCACCTCCGCTTCCTTCTTCTCAGGAAACATCACCGTCAATTCCCCGCTCCCGCGCACCACCGCCACAAACTTCACCGGATCCCCGCTCTCCAGCCGGAACGCCCCGCGCTCCGCCGCATACCACAGCTTTCCCGCGCTCTCCAGCGGCTTCCTCATCGTCATCAGCTTCCTCTCGTGACGAAACGCCGCCACAAGGGTCTTCACCCCCGCACTCCGCTTCACCCACTTCTCCACCACCGCCATCCCCGCCGCACTCACCGCCCCGCCCGTCGCCGCAACGGCTTCCTCACCAATCACTCGCAGCGGCAGCACACTCAGCATTCCAATCACTTCTCGGCGGGTCATCCCTCCCTCTGCCACACTCCCCTCCTCCTCGCCACCGCCAATCGCAGCTTGCCCACCCGCCCTCCACCCACTACCGCCGCCTCCTCCCCCATGGTCGCCCCGCGCCTCACTCTCGCCACTCTCCTCGCCCACGACCCCATCGTCGTCACCGGCATGGGCGTCGTCTCCGCAGCCGGCCACGGCCCCGACGCCCTCTGGCTCGCCCTCACCAACCGCTCGCCTCTCGCTCAGCCTCTCGACTTCTCCCTCCCAGGCCCCCACCCGCTCCCGCTCCTCGGCTGCCCAGCCCCTCCCACCATCTGGCGCTCCCACCCATGGTCCCACACTATGCGGAAACTCGACAACTCCTCACGCTGGGCCCTCGAAGCCGCCCACATGGCCGTCTCCATGGCCAACCTCCCACCCGACCCGCTCCGCACCGGGGTCATCACCGGTTCCTCCCGCGGCCCCGTCCGCAAATCCACCGAAGCCGCCAACCTCCTCCACGCCAATCTCCCGCTCCGCCCCACCATGGGCCCAGCCACCACTCTCGCCGCCCCCACAGGTGCCATCACCCACGCCCTCAACGCCCGCGGCCCCTCATGGTCCGTCTCCGCCGCCTGCGCCTCCGGTGCCTTCGCCATCGCCGCCGCCGCAGAACAAATCGCCCTCGGCAACGCCGACACCATGATCGCCGGCGGTACCGACGACGCCCTCCACCCGCTCGTCACCGCCTCGCTCTCCGCCGCCGGGGTCCTCTCCCACTCCGCCTGCCGCCCGTTCCTCCCTGACCGCAACGGGCTCATCCCAGGCTCCGGCGCAGCCATGCTCGTCCTCGAATCCCTCAGCTCCGCCACCCGACGCGGCGCCACCCCGCTCGCCACGCTCCGCGGCTGGTCCCTCCTCTCCGCCCCCGAAGGCATGGCCTCCATCCACCCCGAAGGCGAAGGCCTCCAACGCGCCATCCACGCCGCCCTCCACACCGCCGCCCTCCCCGCCTCCGCCTCCGCCATCGGCCTCATCCTCGCACACGGCACCGGCACCTCCGCCAACGACGCCGCAGAAGCCGCCGCCATCCGCGCCACCTTCCCCTCTCCACCCCCGCTCGTCGCCTCCAAACCCATCACCGGCCACTGTCTCGGAGCCACCCCAGTCATGGAGGCCATCCTCGCCATCGAATCCCTCCGCCGCAATCTCCGCCCACCCTCCCCGCTCCAGGGCCCCTCCGCCCCAGACTGCCACGGCATCCTCCTCTCCCACGGCAACCCGTTCCCTCCAGACCAACCGCTCGCCCTCTCCCTCGCCGCAGCCTTCTGGGGATTCCACGCCGCCCTCCTCTTCAGCCGCTGATTCCCTCCCCATTCCCAAAGAATCCCCTGGCCAATACATATACTCGCCGTATATCTTCACCTCCCTCTCACCCAACCCGCACGCCATGTCTCAGTCCGGCCGATCCTACAGCACGCCTCCGGCCTTCCAACCGGCAGAAGATCCGGACGACATCCCGGAACTCTCCGACGACCTCGAACAGCAAATCGATGACGCCATCGCTGAAACCGGGCTCTCCAGAAACGATATCATCCGGCTCTCCATCAAACGCGGCCTCGAAATCATCGCCGCCCCCAAAGGCCGCCCTGATCAGCACTCCTGATTCAAGTCCCTGATCAGCTCCCCTGATCAGCCCAGCACCGGCACCCCACACCCGTCACCACGGGCGCTTCCGCGCCACCGCAAACAGCTCAGTCCCCACCGGCAGCCGCAACGCCCGGCATACCGCCAGATCCATCTCGCCCAGGCTCGCACGCACGCCGCTCAGCCATCGCGGCCACCAGCTCCGGCCCCCGCCACGCCGCCCCAACATCGCCGGCAGCACCCCGAGCGCATCCCACCCGTGCACCAACTCCACCTCCCACTCGTCCCGCGGCAGCAATTCCCGTAACCTCCCCACCCCATACCGCCGCTCACCCCCGCCACCCGCCCCCAGCACGTCCCACGCCGGCACATTCACCATTAACCACCCACCCGGCCTCAGCACCCGCCCCATCTCCTCAATCACCGCCCCTTCATCCACACACGCCTTTCCTAGCAAATCTAGACAGACCACCGCCTCGCGTCCGCCCCCCCGAATCGGCAGCGATTCCGCCGGTGCCGGCACCACCGCCCGAAACCCCCGCGCCCGCGCCTGCTCCACCGACAGCACGCTCGCATCAAATCCCGCCAACTCCCACGGCACCCGCGCCCGCCGCAACGCCGCCAGCAACCCGCCGCTCCCACACCCCGCATCCACCACCCGCGCCCCGTCCGGCAATCGCCGACGCAACTCCGCTATCACATGCGCCTCCAGCACCCGCCGCCGCCACTCCCCGCCACCCGCTCGCGCCGTTCGCTCCATACCTGCACTCCGTTCCCCTCCACTCATCACGGCGCATCTCCCCGCCGCTTCTGAAACGGCAGGCTCTCCGCCACCCCATGGATCAGGCTCTGCATGCTCTCATTCTCCTTCGCCATCCGCGCCAGAATCCCATCCACCGCAGGCTTGTCCGCAGGTTCCACCCCGCGCCCTAACGCATACGTCAGCATCTTCTTCACCACACCCCGCAGAAAGGTCTCCCGCCGGTCGTTCAACAACACCACCGCCAGCTCCTGCGCCCCGTTGAACTTCTGCCCGGTCGTCAGCACCCCGACCGAATCCACCGGAAATTCCCCGTCCTTGTCCCGCCACCGCCCGATCGCATTGAAATTCTCCAGCGCAAACCCTAGCGGATCAATCAGGCTGTGACAACCCGCACACCCAGGCTTCGTCCGATGCGCCTCCAACCTCTGCCGCACCGTCGCCGTCGCCTCCACGTCCTTACCCTCCGCCAATGGCGGCACCCCCGGCGGCGCAGGCGGCGCACTCAACCCCAGCACGTTCTCCAATAACCACTTCCCACGCTTCACCGGCGAGGTTCGGATCGAATCACTCGTCACCGTCAGAATGCTCGCATGCGTCAGAATCCCCCGACGCCGCGACTCCGCCGGCAGCTTCACCATCCGCACGTCCGCCCCGCTCACCCCCGGAATCCCGTAAAATCCCGCAAGGGTCTCGTTCAGATAGGAATAATCCGCATCCAGCAACTCGGTCACCGGACGGTTCTCACGGATCACATGCGCAAACAATCCCTCCGTCTCCGCCTTCATCGCCGCACGCAACTCCGGCGTGAACTCAGGATACCGCTCCTTGTCAGGCTTCGCCCCATTCAAGGTCCGCAACTCCAGCCACTGCCCCCCGAAATTCTCCGCCAAGGCCCGCGCCTTCGGATCCTTCAGCATCCGATCCACCTGCACCGTCAGATTCGCCCGCAGCTGATTCCTCAACGCCAGCGACAGCAACTCGTCATCCGGCATGCTGCTCCACAACCAGTAACTCAACCGGCTCGCCAGCGCATACTCGCTCACATCCACAATCTTCTGCGCATTCCCAGCCTCAGGCTGCCACTCGATCCGAAACAGAAAATAAGGCGACACCAGCACCGCCTTCATCGCCAGCCGCACACTCTCGCGCCACGTCAGACCCTGCTTCCGCGCCGCCGCAAACATCCCCGCTAGTCGCTCAATCTCCCCTGGCAGCGCCGCCCTCCGAAACCCCCGACTCGCAAACTGCGCCAGCAACCCGCGCACTGCCTCGTCATTCTCACCCTTCACCCCCGCCCGCTCAAACATCCGCAACATCACCGGCCCAGGTGCCGCCGCCTTCACCCCCATCGGCCCTTCCACCTCCATCCCCTTCAACCTCACATTCCGGTCCCGCTTCGCAGGATCAGGCTCGTCCGGCAAATAAAGATCATTGATGAAATCCACCGTGATCGCCTGCGTCCCCTTCTTCAACGCCACCTTCAACTCAATCGTCTGCGGCTTCTCCCGGTCCCCACTCTCCACCTCCACCGTCTTCAACTCCTTATCCGCCGCCTTGATCCTCAACTTCGCACGCTCCCCACCAGCATCGTCCGCCCACACCACCGCCCTCACCACATACTCCCCATCCACAGGCGCATCATACTCAAGCACACATTCCCCAGGAAACGCCAGCAACCGATGGTCCTTCTCCGGCAACCCCACGCCCTGCATCGCCTTCCCCTCGTACTCCCGCTTCTCCGGCGCAGGCGGGTCCGGCGGAATCACTTCCTCAAGCACACGGTCCGCCGCAATCAGATACCGCTCCATCAATATCGGCGGCAGCGACAACACGTCCCCAATGTTGTCAAAACCATACCCAGTGTCGTCCTCCGGAAACTCATCCGCAGGCCGCGAATCCGCACCCAGCAGGTCCCTCACCGTATTGTTGTACTCCACCCGATTCAATCTCCGGATCGTCACCCGCCCCGGATCAGGATTCGCAGGATCCACAGGATTGATCACACTGTCGATCCAGTTCACCAGCAACTCCCGCTCCTCACGCGTCGGCTGGGTCTTCTTGTCCGCCGGCGGCATCGTCCACTGCTCAATGTGAAACATCGTCCCAGTCCACAGTTTCCGCGCTCCCCGGATCGACGCCTCATCCCCAAACGCATCAAAATTCACATCCCCCTTCTTCGCCTCGTCCCCATGGCAATCCCAGCAGTACTTCTCCATCAGCGGCCGGATATCGTTAACATACGTCTTCCCGCCGTACAGCGGAGCCTCCGCCACCGCAGCCCCCGCAGCAGCAATCGTTAAAAAAGCAGTAAGCCGCAGATTCGTTCTCGCCATGGTTTGCTTCGGCATACGGCCACTCCCGCCCGCGTGTTTCATCACGCCTCATTCCCCCGCCCTCCCAACACCCGCCTTGGCGGTTGTCAGATCCTCCCGCCACCCGTACACTCCACCCGAAGCATGCCCGCAGCCCCAGCCACTCACTACATCTTCGTCGACTTCGAAAACGTCCAGTCCGTCCAACTCGACCTCATCGCCGGGAAACCCGTCATGGTCATCATGGTCATCGGCAAAGACCAGACCAAGATCCCCCTCGAACTCGTCGAACAACTCATGACCTTCTCCTCCCAGGTCCGTCTCGTCCGGACCGAAGTGAAAGGCAAAAACGCCCTCGACTTCGTCCTCTCCGCCGAAGTCGGCGCTCAAGGGGTCGCAGACCCCAACGGCACTTTCCACATCATCTCCCGTGACAAGGGCTTCGACGCCCTCGTCGCCCACTTCCGCGGTCACGACCGCTCCGCCGCCCGCCACGACGCCTTCGTCAAGGTCCCCATCCTCTCCACCTCCTCCACCCCGGCCACACCCTCGCGCCCGGCCCCCACCCCCACCGCCACACGCGCCGCCACTCCTCCCCCACGCCCCGCCGCCACCAAGTCGCCCGCCTCCACCGCCCCTCCAAAAAAATCCCCCGCCTCCCGCAAGGCCGCCGCCCCCGATCCTACTCCCACTCTCGACTTTACAGTAGTCCCCGCCGACAAGCTCGCTCGCCTGAAAGACCGCATCGCCCCAGGCACGCTCAATCGCCCCAAAACCACCCGCGCCCTCCGCGGTCTCATCAAAGACAAGCTCGGCGCAAGACTCTCCGGGCAAGACATCGAAGACATCCTCAATCAACTCACCTTCGACGGCTCGCTCTCCATCGCCTCCAACGGAGCCGTCTCCTACCCAGCCTGATCCCCACACCTCATGACGCTCGCTGACCTCGGCTGGAATCCCTTCTTCGAAGACGCCTTCGGCCCTCACAAAAAAGCCGGTCTCGTCCCCGCCCGGCTCCTCCGCGATAACAATCTCACCTGCGGAGCCCTCCTCGGCGACGGCGACGAATTCGACGCCGTCATCAGCGGAAAACTCTACCACGACGCCGTCACCGACGCCGAACTCCCAGCCGTCGGCGATTGGGTCGCCCTCGACATCAAAGGCGACGAATGCGTCATCCGCGCCCGTCTCCCCCGCCGCACCTGCCTCTCCCGCAAAGCCCCCGGCCGCAGCACCGAAGAACAAGTCATCGCCGCTAACGTCGACGTCGTCACCGTCGTCACCGACGCCGGCCCGGACTTCAGCGAACGCCGCATGGAACGCTACTTCGCCATCATCGGCCGCAGCGGCGCCAAAGCCGTCGTCCTCGTCAACAAATCCGACCTCTTCTCCGCCGCAGAAAACAAAGCCGCCGCCAATACCCTCCGCGCCCTCGCACCCGACGCCGACATCCACATCACCAGCGCCGAACAAGGCCGCTCGCTCAAGGTCCTCCGCCAGTACCTTAAAAAAGGCGTCACCGTCGCCCTCATCGGCTCCAGCGGGGTCGGCAAATCCTCCATCGTCAACCAACTCCTCGGCGACGAATACCAATGGACCGACGAGGTCAACGAGGTCACCGGCAAAGGCCGCCACACCACCACCGCACGCGAACTCATGCTCCTCCCCACCGGTGGCATCCTCATCGATAACCCCGGCATCCGCGAGGTCCACATGTGGACGGACGAAACCACGCTCCGCAATCGCTTCACCGACATCGCCAACCTCGCCGCCCTCTGCCGCTTCCACGACTGCAAACACGGCGCAGACGCCGGCTGCGCCATCCGCACCGCCCTCTCCGAAGGCCGTCTCGACCCAGCCAGATTCGACGGCTTCCTCAAACTCGACGACGAAATCGAAGAACTCCGCCGCTCTCGCTCCAAACGCCGCATGACCGTCGAACGCATCGCCCGTCGCGAACAACGCGAACGCGCCAAACGCTTCGCCGACCGCCGTCAGCACGACTACGAACCAGAACCGCGCTGACCCGCACCACCGCCGCGTCTCAGACGCCCAATCCCGCCCGTCACCAACCTTGACCCGCGGGCCCTCCCTCCGCTATCTTCACGCCATGAAACGCTCCTCATGGCCGGCCTTCCTCCTCTTCGCCGCCGCCGCCCTCCCCGTCCCGCACGGGCGCTCCGACGACCGCTTCTCCGCCTCCGCCGCCCCGCTCAACCCCATCCGCCGCCCGGTCTTCTCCGTCCCCGCAGAACCGGGCTACTACTACCAGCTCCGCCGCAGTCCCTCCCCCACCGGCCCATGGTCCGTCACCTCCATGGCCAAGGGCATCAACGGCCCGCTCTCCCTAACCGACAGCATCCCCGCCCTCGATCGCGCCTTCTTCAGCATCCGCCGCGTCCCCCTGACCTCCCCGCTCGACACCGACGGCGATGGCCTCAGCGACACCGCCGAATGGAACGCCTCCAATCCCACCAACCCGTTCCACTCCGGCCGCTTCATCAACGCCGCCGATGGCCGCTCCGCCTTGAGCACCCTCGCCGACTACAACGCGCTCGCCCACTTCGACAATTTCCCCGGCGCTCCCAGCGTCCAGGAGGTCAAATTCCTCATCCTCAACGCCCACACCGCCCAACCCCAACTCTTCTTCCTCAACGCCGCAAAACACCAGTACCACTACTACTTCGCCCGCGATGTCCTCGGCTACGCAGGCAGTCTATCACAATTCAACGGCGAAACCTACTTCTCTAACACCACCCGCAGAAACCTCGCCGGAAGTCTCGTCCACCACCGCAACTACCTCCCGCCAGACGGCTCACCCCAGGGCCTCATCACCATGGAATTCTGGCCCTCAGACGCCGTCAGCCACTCGTTCGTCCAGAAAGCCTACGACCTCATCACCCGCTCCGCCGCCAACACCGGCGTCCGCTTCGCCTACCACGCCGCCAGCGAAACCCAGCGCACGCTCTTCAGATCCGAACGCGCCCTCTTCACCGAAGCCGCTCGCCACTCGCTCCACACGGTCCGCACCGAAGACCTCTTCGGCCAGACTCCCTACACGCTCCTCAACCCAGGCGTCGGCTTCGGCCGTCTCATCCTCTTCGACGGCTCGTCCTCCGTCTCCGCACGCGATGTCGTCATCTTCCGCAGTCTCCCCAACGACATCACCCACCTCGCAGGCATCATCACAGAAGTCCCCCAGACGCCTCTTTCCCACGTCAATCTCAAAGCCAAACAGAACAATACCCCTAACGCCTTCATCCGCGACGCCGGCCGCGACCCGCGTCTCGCCCCGCTCCTCGGCAAGTACGTCCGCTACGAAACCACCTCCGAAGGCTACCTCATCCGCGAAGCCTCCCCCGAAGAAGTCGAATCCCACCTCGACTCCATCCGCCCACCCAACCCCCAACTCCCCGTCCGCGATCTCTCCATCACCGCGGTCCGCTCGCTCTCCGCTATCACTTTCAACAACGCCCGCGCCTTCGGAGCCAAAACCGCCAACGTCGCCGAACTCCGCCGCATCGCATGGTCCCCCAATGTCTCCGTCCCCAACGGCTACGGCATCCCGTTCTACTTCTATGACGAATTCATGAAGGCCAACGGGCTCTACAACTACGCCGCCACCCTCTTCGCCATCCCCGCCTTCCAATCCGACCCCACCTTCCGCGCCGACGCCCTCAAAGCCCTCCGCTCCGCCATCCGCAACGGCTCCGTCCCCGACTGGATCACCACCGCCCTCACTTCCCTTCAGGCCAACTTCCCCGCCGGAACCTCCCTCCGCTGCCGCTCCTCCACCAATAACGAGGACCTCACCGGCTACAGCGGCGCCGGCCTCTACGATTCCTTCACCCACTACCAATCCGAAGGCCCTCTCTCCAAAACCATCCGCCAGGTCTGGGCCAGTGTCTGGGAAGACCGCGCCTTCGACGAACGCGAATTCTACCGCGTCGACCACTTCCGCACCGCCATGGGCGTCCTCGTCCACCCCAACTACGACGGCGAACTAGCCAACGGGGTCGGCGTCACCAAAAACCTCGTCGACCCAGCATGGACCGGCTACTACATCAACGCCCAGGCCGGCGAAAACCTCGTCACCAACCCCGAAAACAACGCCGTCCCCGAAGAATTCCTCATCGCCCAGCTCCTCGGCCAAACCCGCTACACCCTCCAGTACGTCACCTTCTCAAGCCTCATGCCCGAAGGCCAGACCGTCATCTCCACCGCTCAGGCCGAACTCCTCGCCGACCAGATGGCCAAAATCCACAACTACTTCCTCCCCCTCTACAACTACCCGCCCAACTTCGCCATGGAACTCGAATGGAAAATCGACGCCGCCGGCAAACTCATCATCAAACAAGCCCGCCCATGGATCGACTGACCTCCCCTTCGCCTCTCCACCCACCCACCTTCACCAGATCTCCATGACCTCCGAACTCCCACCAGCCCTCGCCGCCTTCTTCCACGCCACCAACACCCGCGACTTCTCCGACTTCCTCTCACTCTTCACCCCCGACGCCCACGTCAACGACGAAGCCAGCGACCACTACGGCCCCGAAATCGCCACATGGATCGACCGCGCCACCGACTACACCAAACCCACCGTCACCGTCACTCACATCTCAAACGACGGCAACCACTTCGTCATCACCGCCACCGTCAGCGGCAACTTCCCCGGCAGCCCCCTCCCGCTCCACTACCACGCCACCCTCAAAGACAACAAAATCGCCACCCTCCTCATCAAAGCCTGACACCATACCACCATCCGCAATCGCCGCCCCGGCAGGCGCGCCAGACCCCACCCACTTGCCCCAACGCGGGCAACCTATACCAGCCTGGGGCATCGCCCCAGGTCTAACAAACAGATAGACCACCGCCCCGGCAGGGGCGGCAGCCCCCTCCCAACACGCACCCTTCCCCCTTCTCACTTCCCCCTTCTCACTTCTCACTTCTCACTTCTCACTTCTCACTTCCGCATGAGAACCCTCACCGTCACCGCTCTCCTCGCACTGGCCGCCGCATCCCACGCTGACGAATCCGTCGCCGCCAAAGCCACCAGCGGCCAATTCCAAATCACCCAGGAATACCACGGCGATTTCCTCGAAACCGTCCGCTTCGCAGACACCTCGCTGCCCGCCGTTCAGTTGTCAGGCATGCCATGGCCCGGTAACTACCACATCTCCCCAGACGAATCTTGGTTGCTCCGAACTCAGAAAACCGGCTCCGGAGAATCCATCGCCATGCTCTACCACATCGAAGAAAACGGCCGCATATCCGAAGTCATGGGCTTCGACGACCTGCTCTGGACAATCTCCGATGCCACCTCGCGCCTGAAGAAGACCGACCTCTACCACACCGGCATCTCCAAAGTCGCGTGGTCGGACGACAAAACCACTCTCGAAATCGTCGTAGCTGGCACCAACGCATCAAAAGACGGCGACGGCATCGACTGCCGCATTAGCTACAACCTCAAGACCAACAAGGCTGTCCCTGCACCATCCAGCAGCAAACCCGAAACCAAATCCCCCCCGTAACCACAACCCCTGCCCGCTCTGCCCAGGCCACCGTCTCCTGACTTCATCCTTCGCCAGGCAGCATGAGAACACCTCTCTCCCAACCCCATCCCTCGTCATCAACCTTGCCGACGAATCCCTGAAGCACTCACCGCAAGCCACTCCCGCCTGACGGCACTCCCTTCACTTTCCCTCCACCCGACCCGCCCAGCGCACCGCATTCAGCAGCAGTCGCCGGAAAGCCGGATTCTCATGCGCCGGTCCAGCATGCCCAAGGCTGATGTTCACCACCCGGGCCTTCGCATCCTCCACAACCCACACACTCGGATAAACTTTCATCGTCTTGCTGTCAGGCGCGTTCTCCGCCAGCACCCGCACCGGAACCCCAGCATCCAGCACCGCATGATAGCTCTCATCCTTGATCAGAAACATCCCCGGCAACCCAGCCATCACCGGATGCCCCGCATCCTTCACCGTCACCTCAAACTCCCCATGCCCGTGCCCTTTCGCCCCGCCCCCCACAAACCGCTGATTGAACCCCGTATGCACCGCATAATTCCGCCACGTCCCCGCATGCAGAATCACCACGCCCTTCCCGCCATCCGCAAAACCATGCAGCGCCGTCATGAACGGCACGCGGCTGAATGACGGATGATTCGCACTGAACACCAGCACATCCGCCTCGCCCAACCGCGCCTGCGCCTCCTCCGCATTCGGCGTCGCCACCACGTCGCAACCCCCATCAGCCTTCAGCATCGCCCCGTCCGCCTTCAGAAAATACCGCGGAAAATCATGCGCCCCGCCCGCTCCCGCTAGCAACACACGCAGCCGCCCCCTTTCCTCCCCAAACCGCTGCCCCGTCGCCACCGTACTCCGAGGATCATCAACACCACCACCCGCAGCAGCAGGCGCTGGCTTGGGCAAAGGCACTGGCGCAGGCACCGGCCCAACCGGCACCTCCATTTTCCGCTCCCCGTCCGGCACCACCACCGCTCCCTCCCGCAACTCCGCCGTCACCGCCACCGTCGTCGCCGCCACCCGACTCATCGGGCTCTCCAGCACCACTTTCTCCAGCACTTCCCCTCGCTCCACCCGAATCCCAAAAGTCCTCACCTGCCTGCCCTTCACAATCCCCTCCGCAAACACCGACCCCGGCACATCCAGTCGCCTCACATAATCGGCAAACTCATGCCCCGCCCGCAGCATCACCGTCTGCTCCGCTCCGCCCGCATGATGCAGCGTCACTTTCATCGCCGGCACATTCGCCCCCGCCTGCCCGCCCCATCCACCCACGCCACCCAGAAAATGCAGCCGCGACACCGCCAACCCCACCGGTATCTCCACCTTCTCCGGATACCCCGCCGCATGCGTCCCCACCCGGTCCGCCCGCAGCACAATCAGGGTCTTTCCATCCTTCTCCACCGCCGGATCCGCAATCTCAAACGGAATCCCGTTCGCCGTCACCCTCCCTAGCCGCACAAACGGCAGATTGTTGTCACGATTCGCCTGCGCACTGTACAATCCCATCCGGTTGTCCGCCGTAAACAACCCTGACAAATCCAGCACGCGATACTTCCCACTCTCCTCACTCGCCCCACCACTCCCCGCCGCACTCTGCAGATACGCGAAAATATCCCGCAGCACCTCCGCTCCCAGCGCCTCCAGTCCCTCCGGCATCAGCGACTCCGCCACCACCCGCCGCCCCGCTATCTCATCCTTCCGCAACTCCAGCACCACTCCCCCAGGCTGGCGGATCGTCAGCACACTCTCGTTCTCCCCAGCCACCAGCGCACTGTATTGCGTCCCGTCCTTCATCGTGATCTGCAAAGTCCGGTGCTCGTCATCCACCGACCGGTTCGGATCCACCACATGCACCAGCAGATCCGCCACCGGATGCCGCCCCATCCCATCCAGCGCCGGCCCGAAAACCTGCCCCTCACCGCCCAGTCGATGACACGCCGCACAAACCCCGAACTGCACCTTCCCCCTAACCGGATCACCGGGCCGCACCACCTCCGGCAACAGCCGCGCAATCACTTCGTCCTTCGCCGCACTCGACCCGCTCCCCAGCTTCGCCAGCGCCCGCTTCGCTCGCTCCGCCGTCGCCGCATCAGGATGCCCCATCAACCTCGACCGCTGCGTCGGACTCAGTAAACCCACACTAACCTGCCCCGACTCCACCGCCTCCAGCAGCATTCCAGCCCA
>Ga0315899_10004572_pt1 | contig 14956 bp, 13 predicted proteins | sample LakEriMetagenome_2_FD_203518 | JGI IMG/M metagenome (GOLD analysis project Ga0315899, IMG submission 203518) | Freshwater fungal communities from buoy surface, Lake Erie, Ohio, United States - Buoy 4 MA112 | ecosystem: Environmental > Aquatic > Freshwater > Lake | place: USA: Lake Erie, Ohio... | reverse complement strand
CGCGACGAGTGGGTCCACGTGTTCGTCACCTACGATGGTTCCCGCCGGGCGTCCGGGATGCGCATCTTCCTGAACGGCCGGCCGGCCGAGACCGAGATCCGGCTCGATCAGCTGCCCGCCGGGGTCTCCATCCGCACCGATGCCGCGATGCACGTGGGGCGGCGGGACGACTACAACCCGATGCGGGAGACTCGTTACCAGGATTTTCGTTTTTACCGCCGGGCTCTGGCCGGCGAGGAGGTGCAGCGCCTGCCCTTTGAGGATCTCGCAGCCGAGATCACGGCCCGGGAACCCGACCCGCGGCGCTGGACCACGGATGAGGCCTTCGTGGTCGCCGACCGTTTCTTCCTCGGCGAGAAGGATCCCGAGCATCGCAGCCTGGCGGCGCTGGCCGCGGCCCACGATGCCGCGCTGGAGACCTTGACGCGCGACGGTGACGCCACGCTGATCGCCGCCGAGAAGACGACCCCGGCCTATTCCGACGTGCTGAAGCGTGGCGATTACTTCGCCCGCGGGGAGCGGGTGGGGCCCTCCGTCCCTCACTTCCTGCCGCCCCTGCCTGCGGGGGCGCCGGTGGACCGTCGCGGCTTGGCCGAGTGGCTCCTGACGCCGGAGCATCCTTTGTTCGCGCGCGTGGCGGTCAACCGAATGTGGCAGGAGGTCTTTGGGCGGGGGCTGGTGGAGTCGAGCGGGGAGTTCGGCGTGATGGGCGATCGTCCGACGCACCCGGAACTGCTCGACTGGCTGGCGGTGGAGTTCCGCGAGAGCGGCTGGGACGTGAAGCGCCTGTATCGCCTGCTGCTCACTTCGGCGACCTACCGCCAGGCCGTGGCCGCGCCGGCGCCGGTCCTTGCGCGCGATCCCGGCAACAAGTGGCTGGGGCGGGGGGCGCGTTTCCGGATGGATGGAGAGATGTTGCGGGATTCAGCGCTGTTTTCGGCCGGCCTGCTGGTCGAGCGGCTCGGCGGGCCGCCAGTCAAACCCTACCAGCCTCCGGGCATCTGGGAGGAAGTCGCGATGCCGGAGTCGAACACCCGCACCTACGTGCCCTCGGAGGGCGAGGGGCTGTACCGCCGGAGCCTCTACACCTTCTGGAAACGGGCTTCCCCGCCGGCCAGCCTCGAGACCTTTGACGCCACCTCCCGCGAGGTCGTCTGCTCCCGGCGGGCCCGGACCAACACGCCGCTGCAGGCCTTTGTGACGCTCAACGACCCGCAATGGGTCGAGGCCGCCCGCAAGCTCGGCGAACGCGCGCTCGACGCCGCGGCCCGCAGCGAGGAGCGGCTCCGCTTCGTGGCTCTGGCCACCCTGGCGCGCCCACTCGCGCCCACGGAGGAAAAGGTGCTGCTGGATTCCCTCGCGCGGCTGCAGTCCCTGTTCGCCGCCCAGCCGGAGCAGGCGGCCGCCCTCCTGAAGGTGGGTGCCTCGCCGGTCGGCCCCGGCGACTGGTCCGCGACGGAGCGCGCGGTTTGGACGATGGCGGCCAGCCAGTTCCTCAACCTCGACGAGTTCCTCAATAAATAGCGGCCTTCCGATGCACTCCCCGGAAAATCCCTTCGCCCGCGATCCCCACCTCTGCTCCGACCACGCGGGGGAGGGGCCCTCGATCTGGAGCCTGCCCGGTCTGCCCGACGCCTTGCGCCGGGAGTGGCTGGCCCTCGAGACGCGGCGGCACTTCCTCGGGCGCGGGATGCAGGCCCTCGGTTGGGCCGGGCTCGCCAGCCTCCTTGGCCGCCCGCTGGCCGCCCAGACTGCCGCCAGCCCTGCGGTGCTCGCTCCCCATTACGCGCCCCGCGCCAAGCGCGCGATCTACCTCTTTATGGCCGGCTCGCCGTCCCAGTTCGAGACCTGGGACCACAAGCCGGTCCTCCAGCGGATGTTCGACCAGGATCTGCCCGAGTCGGTGCGCGGCGGGCAGGTGCTGACCGGGATGACCGCGAGCCAGGCCCGCTTCCCCATCGCGCCGAGCGTCTACAAGTTCGCGCAGCACGGCCAGGCCGGGCACTGGGTCTCGGAACTGTTTCCCCACACCGCGCGCATCGCCGACGAGCTCTGCGTGATGAAGTCGCTTCACACCGAGGCGATCAACCACGAGCCCGCGATCCTGCAGCTCACCACGGGCAATATGTTCCCCGGCCGGCCGTCCCTCGGCTCGTGGCTCTCCTACGGACTGGGCGCCGTTAACGACGAGTTACCGACCTTCGTCGTGATGACCTCGAAGATGCCACACCGCACGAATGTGCAGGCCCTCTCGAATCGCCTGTGGTCGTCCGGTTTCCTCTCCCCCGAGCACGCCGCGGTCGCGCTGCGTTCCGCCGGGGATCCCGTGCTGCATCTCAACAATCCGCCCGGGGTGAGCGGCGACGTGCGCCGGGCGATGATCGACGGCGTCAACGCCCTGAACCGGCAGCTGTTCGAGCGGGTCGGCGACGCGGAGACCAACGCCCGCATCGCCCAGTACGAGATGGCGTTCCGGATGCAATCATCGGTGCCCGAGTTGGCTGACCTCTCGTCCGAACCGCAGTCGACCTGGGACCTTTACGGCGAGAAGGCCAAGGAGCCGGGCACCTACGCCTACAACTGCCTGATGGCCCGCCGCTTGGCGGAGCGGGGCGTCCGCTTCACCCAGATTTTCCTCCGTAGCTGGGACCAGCACAGCAACCTGCCGCGCAACATCAAGCTGATGACCGAGGAGTCGGACCAGCCGACCGCCGCGCTCGTTACCGACCTGAAGCGTCGCGGGCTGCTTGACGACACGCTGGTCGTGTGGGGCGGGGAGTTCGGTCGGACGTGCTACTCGCAGGGCGTGCTTTCGGCGGAGAACTACGGCCGCGACCATCACCCGCGCTGCTTCAGTATGTGGATGGCGGGCGGCGGCGTGAAGCCAGGACTGAGCTTCGGCGAGACGGACGATTTCTCCTACAACATCGTGAAGGACCCGGTGCACATCCGTGATCTCCACGCCACGATGCTTCACCTCTTCGGACTGGATCATAATCGCCTCTCGTTCCGCTTCCAGGGGCTCGACCAACGTCTCACCGGGGTGCTCCCCGCCAAGGTCATCGATGCCATCCTTGCCTGAACTTTCCCGGGTCCACCGTCGCCTGGCGCTGGGGTTGCTGCTTGCGGCTGGACCGCTCGGTGCGGAAACGACTTTCTACCAGGACCGCATCGATCCGATCCTCGAGCGCCACTGCGTGGTCTGCCACGGGCCGGAAAAGCAGAAGGCCGGACTTCGGCTCGACAGCTTCGCTTGGGTGATGAAGGGCGCCGAGTCGGGCGCGATGGTGCGGCCGGGCAACGCGGCTGGCAGCGAGCTCTACCGCCGCATCACCCTGCCGGCGACCGACGAGGAAGTGATGCCCTCTGAGGGTAAGCCGCTACTCTCGCGCGAGGAAATTCGGAACGTCGAGCTCTGGATCCTCGGGGGCGCCTCGGCGTCCAAGGGGGTGGCGGAGTTTCCCGGCGCCCCGGCGCTCGGCCGCCCCAAACCCGCGGCCGTCGCCCTAGCGCCCGACTGGCGACCCCGCGCGGACGAGATCCGCCGGCTGGAGGCGGAACTAGGCGTGCGGCTGGTCCCGCGCTCCCAGCAATCCGGCGATGGCCTGATCCTGCGCACCGCGGGCAGCCCGCGGCGCGCCGATGACGCGGCGCTCGCGCGGCTTGAGCCGCTGGCCGATCTGATCGTCGAGGCGGAGCTTGCTCGCACCCCCGTTACCGACGCCGGTCTGGCCACGGTGGGCCGCTGGACGAACCTGCGCTCCCTCGACCTCAGCCGCACTAGGGCTTCCAGCCAGGGTATGGTGGCGCTGGCCGGGCTGAGCCGCCTCGAAGCCCTCAATCTCACGGATTCCGCGGTGGACGCGGCGGGCATCGAAACGGTCCGGGCGTTTCCCGCCTTGCGCCGGCTGTGGGCCTTTGGCGCGCCGGGGATGGCGGCGGCCGAGGCGCGCCCGTGAGGCCCGATTAGGTTTGGGCCTCACGAGCGGCCGCGAACTCCCATCGTCTGCCGCGCGCGGTGGAGGAGGGCGGCCCCCGAGGGCGATCTCCGCGGGGCCCGCGCCGCCCGCGGGCTCACATCCCCTTCTTCACGAAGGCGATGTCGCTGGCGTTGTCCTTGATGCGGATCTTCTTCTGGCCCTGCGTCTCCTTGCCGACAAAATCGATGCTGGCGGCCACGAGGATGGGCAGGTGCCGGCGGATGTCTTTGCTTTCGCCCTCGCTCGTGATGTCCAAGGTCCAGATCTCCGTCGGCGGTTGCCCCTCGACCGGCTCCTTGTTCTCGCGGGCGGTCAGCCGGAGGTACTTCTCGTACACCACCACGGTCACCGTATACTCCCGGAAACCCGCGAATTCCGTGGTGGGAGGGTCTTGCACCGTGATGGTCTGGTAAATGGGGCGGCCCTGGGAATCGGTGCCGACCTGCACCCGCTCGGTCCGGATCTGTCCGGGGAGGGTGATATAGACGGGTTCGGAGACCGTTTCGCGGCGCACCTGCGGCTGGCCCACCCCGTAGTCGAGGTCGATGACCATATCGGCCTTCACATTCGCCGGAGCCTCAAAGAGCCCACGGCCAGAGAGACCGGTCTTCACCAGATTTGCGGCCTCCTTGTAGCGCAGGGAGTCATCCGCCACCAACGGGTTCTTGTTGCGGATCTCGTACGAGATCGCGTTTTCCGCCTTAGGCTTGGCGATCGAGTCGACCTTCAGCTCGTGGGTCGTGGCGCAACCCGCTGCGAAGAGCGCGATCAGCAGCACGAGACCGCTGGCCGGACCGTGGCCCGTCCAGCGGAGGGCAGGGAACTGCGGGGCGGCATTCATCGGTACGCGCGGATCGTAGCGGGGTTCGTCCCGCGCGCAACTCGAACCGTCCCGGCGTGGGGGCCTCAGCGGCCGCGCTTGGCCGCGCGCTGGGCGCGGAGAACGACGCGAAACATCTGGATGCAGAGCCAGAACGTGCCGGTCATGCAGGCCGACGTCAGGACCGACCAAAGCACGATCATCGCCTTGTCGTTCGAGGGCACGTGGGGCGAGACCACGTTGTAAAGGAAGGCGAAGCAGCCGAGCGTGAGCACGGCGTCGACGGCGAGGCTGCCGGGAGTGGTGAACTTCTGTTCCTGCGGTTCCTGCTGGGCCATTTCGGGACGGTGAAGTGGGGCGCGCCGGGTTGTCCACGGAAAATTCAGCGCCGCCGGGGAAAGGGAAAGGGTCGGGCCACGCCGGGGGATGCCGGCGCCGGGGAATTTCCCCGGGCCGCCCGGCGGCTTCGTTGGCCCGACCCTTCGCCTCCACCTTGGGTCCTCGGCGTGGTCGGTGCGACCTCGGCTTAGCCCCAGAATTCGGGCCTACTGGGCAAGCCGGGGTTGCGTTCGCCCGCCGCTTGGGTACCGCTCCTCGCTCGCCCAGTATGCAGCCCTCCCGCATCGTCATCACCGGCGTCGGTCTGACCGCCCCGAACGGCAATTCGCTGCCTGAATTCCGTCGGCATCTGTTGACCGGCGTTGCCGGGATCGAGCGGATCGACGTCCGCTATATGGGCAGCCAGCTAGCCGGGGTCTGTCACTACGACGCCCTGCGGTACCAGAAGAAGAAGGAGCTGCGGGTGGGGACCCGGGCTGGCAGCATCTCGATCTACTGTGCCCGGGAAGCACTTGCCGATGCCGGCGTCAGTCTAGACGCTTTACAGAAGGATCGGGTCGGGATCTACATCGGCTGCACCGAGCACGGTAACGTCGAGACGGAGAACGAGGTCTACAACATCTCCAAGTTCAACTACGACACCAAGTTCTGGTCCCACTACCACAATCCCCGGACCGTCGCGAACAACCCTGCCGGGGAGACCTCTTTGAACCTCGGGACCACCGGGCCGGCCTATACTATCGGCGCCGCTTGTGCCGCGGGGAATATGGGCCTGATCCACGCCACCCAGATGCTCCGGCTGGGGGAGGTCGACTTCGCCCTCTGTGGTGGCGTGAGCGAGAGCATCCACACCTTCGGCATCTTCGCGGGGTTCAAGTCGCAGAACGCCCTCGCCACGCACGCCGAGCCCGCCCGGGCCTCCCGGCCCTTCGACAAGGCCCGCAATGGCATCGTGATTTCGGAGGGGGGCTGCCTCTACACCTTGGAACGCCTCGAGGATGCCCGCGCCCGCGGCGCCCGCATTTACGCGGAAATCGCCGGTTACCACGTGAATAGCGATGCCAGCGACTACGTGCTGCCGAATCCCCAGCGGCAGGCCGAGTGCGTCCGCGCCGCCTTGGCTCGCGCCGGCCTCGCCCCCGCCGGGATTCATATTGTTAACACGCACGCCACCGCCACCCCCTTGGGTGACATCCAGGAGTGTGAGGCCATCCGTGCCGTCTTCGGGGAAGGCTGCCCCGACACGCACATCAACAACACCAAGAGCTTCATCGGCCACACGATGGGGGCGGCGGGTGCCCTTGAACTGGCCGGCAACCTGCCCAGCTTCGACGACCTGACCGTCCACCCCACCATCAATGTCGACGATCTCGACCCTCAGTGCGCCATCCCCGGGCTCGTCCTGAACCAGCCCCGCCAGGCGGCTCGCGTCGACACCATCCTGAATAACTCGTTCGGCATGCTGGGGATAAATTCCACGTTGATTGTTCGTCGCTTTGTCCCCTAATCCGCTGCCCCTGCGCTATGACCAAAGACGACTGCAAGAAGCTGGTGCTCGACATCATCGCCGACATCGCCCCGGACGAGGATCTGTCCAACGTCAAATCCGACGTGCGGCTCCGCGACCAGCTCCAGCTCGATAGCATGGACTTCCTCGACATCGTGATGGAGCTGCGGAAACGCCACGGGATCGAGGTCCCGGAGGCGGACTACCTGCAGCTTGCCTCGCTCGACAGCTGCGCGGAGTACCTCACGCCGAAGTTCAACGCCCTACCCGCCAAGGGTTGAATCCCGGACGTCGCCTCTCTTCCCGGCCGGGCCGTAGGCCCGGCTTTTTGCTGCCCGCCCGCCGATGAACTCCCGCTCGCACTATGATGTGGTCATCATCGGCGCCGGGATGGCTGGCCTCGCCGCCGGGATCCGGCTCGCCCACTTTGGACGGCAGGTCTGCATCTTCGAGCGCCACAACGCCGTCGGCGGCCTCAACGGCTTCTACAGCCGCGACGGGCGCCGTTACGATGTCGGCCTCCACGCGCTGACCAACTACGTGCCGCCCGGGGTCAAGGGCACCCCGCTCACCAAGCTCCTGCGCCAGCTCCGCATCGACCGGGACGAGCTCGCGCTGCGCGGGCAGCTTGGCTCGCGCATCGCCTTCGGCCCCGGCGTGGCGGACCTGCGCTTCACCAATGATTTCCAGGTGCTCGAGTCCGAGGTCGCCCGGGCCTTCCCGGCGCAGATCGACGGCTTTCGCGCCCTCGTGGCCGCGGTCCGCGCCCACGACGAGGTCTCCCTCGACGCCGCGCCCGCCTCCGCCCGCGAGGTGGTTCGCCGCCACCTCAGCGACCCGCTGCTGGAGGATATGCTGTTCTGCCCGGTGATGTTCTATGGCAGCCCGACCGAGCGGGATATGGATTTCAGCCAGTTCGTGATCCTCTTCAAGGCCCTCTTCCTCGAAGGCTTCGCCCGTCCCTCGGAGGGGGTTCGCCGCATCCTGCGCGTGCTGCTCGCCAAGTACCGCGAGGCTGGCGGCGAGCGCCGGATGAAGTGTGGCGTGCGCCGCATCCTGCTCCGGGAGGGCCGCGCCGCCGGGGTCGAGCTCGACGACGGGGCGGTGATCACCGCCAACCACGTCCTCTCCTCGGCCGGCGCCCCGGAGACCGAGGCGCTGCTCGCCGCCGGCGGCCTGCCCACGCCGCAGCCCACGGAGCCTGGACGGCTCTCATTCGTCGAGACCATCTCCGTGCTGGACCGCCCGCCCGCGGCGCTTGGGTGGGCTGGCGACACAATCGTCTTCTTTAGCGAGGGCCGGCGCTTCGACTACGTTTGCCCCGAGGCGCCCGTGGATGTCCGGAGCGGGGTGATCTGCCTGCCCAACAACTTTGCCTACGAGCCCGGCGAGGCGCTCGCCGAGGGCTGGTTCCGGGTGACCTCGCTGGCCCGGCCCGAGGACTGGGCCGCGTGGCCGGAATCCGAGTACCGCGCACGTAAGCAGGAGTGGTTTGGCGCGGTGCAGGCCAGCGCCCGGCGGTTCCTGCCCTCGGTGCCGGACGCGGAGTTGGCCGCCGCGACGGTCGCCACCGATATGTTCACCCCGCGCACCATCACGCGATTCACCGGTCACCAACGCGGCGCGGTGTACGGATCCGGGGTCAAGCACCGCCGGGGCCTCACCGCGGCCCCCAATGTCTACCTTTGCGGCACCGATCAGGGCTTCCTCGGCATCGTCGGCGCGATGCTGAGCGGAATCTCGATGGCCAACCACCACATCCTTCAGCGCGGCTGAGCCGCACGAATTCCCCAGCGCGGGATTGGCAAGCCGCCGCCGACCACCCACGCTCTCCGCTTCCATGGCTTACGATTGGCTCAAGGGTGTGGCGGACGAGTACGACGTGATCGTCATCGGCAGCGGCCTGGGCGGTCTCACCGGGGCGAACGTGCTCGCGAAGGCCGGCCACCGGGTGCTGCTGCTGGAACACCATTACCAGTACGGGGGCCTGGCGACCTGGTTCACCCGCCGCGGCGGGCACATCTTCGACATCTCCCTCCACGGCTTCCCCAGCGGGATGATCAAGAGCTGCCGCAAGTACTGGACCCGCGAGATCGCCGACGCGATCGTGCCGCTCCGGGACATCCGCTTCGTCAACCCCCAGATGGACGTCCGCACCACGTTCACCCGCGAGGACTACACCCGCGTGCTGGTGGAGTCCTTCGGGCTGCCGCGGGCGCAGGTCGAGGCGTTCTACGAGCACCTGCGCGGGATGAACTTCTACGACGATCACCGCGAGACCACGGGGGAGATGTTCAACCGCTTCTTCCCCGGCCGGGACGATGTGCAGCGGCTGCTGATGGAGCCCATCGCTTACGCCAACGGGTCGACCACCGAGGACCCCGCGATCACCTACGGGATCGTCTTCTCGAACTTTATGGGCTCCGGGGTGTACACCTTCCGGGGCGGCTCCGACCAGCTGATCGCGAAGATGGTGGACGAGCTCCGCCGCAACGGGGTCGAGCTGCGGAAGAAGGTTCTGGTCGAGCGTATTCTGGTGGAGGAGCGCGGCGGGCGGAAGGTCGCCGCTGGCATCGTTGCCAAGGGGGGGCGCGTGATCCGCGCCAAGGCCGTGCTCTCCAACGCCAACCTTAAGACTACCCTGTTCCGCCTTGCCGGCGAGGAGCACCTCGCGCCCGACTACCTCGCGGCGGCGCGCGCGGTGCGGATCAACTCCAGCTCGTGCCAGGTGTACCTCGGCATCCGCCGCGGCGAATCGATCCCGCACATTGGGGACCTCGTGTTCACCTCGGCCGCGCCCCGCTTTAGCAGCGGCGAGCTGACCGCCTTCGACACCACCAGCCGCACCTTCTCGGTCTACTACCCGGACACCCGCCCGGGCTCGGACCGTTACGCTATCGTGGTCTCCCTCAACGCCCGCCACGAGGACTGGCAGGGGCTTTCCGAGGAGGAGTACGCCCGCGCGAAGGAGCGGCTCATTGAAGAGTCGATCGTCGCGCTCGAACGCTACATCCCCGACGTCCGGGCCAAGATCGATTGGCGCGAGGCCGCCACGCCCCGGACGATCGAGCGCTACACCACGCACTGGGCTGGCACGTCGTTCGGCACCAAGTTTGAGGGGCTCAAGGTCTCGATGGACCTGCCCGACCAACTGCCGGGCCTCTTCCACGCCGGCTCCGTCGGAATCATTATGTCCGGCTGGCTCGGGACCATCAACTACGGGGTCATCGTGGCGAACAGGATCGACAAGGCCCTTCACGCGGAAAAGCGTGCGGCCGCCCTATGACCGCCGTCACCGACCTGATCCCGCACCGGCCGCCGTTCCTGTTCGTCGACGAGATCGTCAGCCGCGGTCCTGGAACGCTGGTGGCCCGCCGCACTTGGCGGGCGGAAGAGGATTTCTACAAAGGCCACTATCCCGGTGCGCCCATCACGCCCGGCGTGCTGCTCTGTGAGGCCGTTTTCCAGGCGGCCGCGTGTCATATGGCCCTTAAGGCGCGGGAGGCTGGCGCCGCCCCCGGCGAGGGGCTGCCCCTGATCGCGAAGATCTCCGAGGTTCGCTTCCGCCATCCCGTCTACCCGGGCGACCGCGTGCTCCTCGAGGTGAAGGAGAAGGACGCCCTCGGCGGTTTCACGATGCTCGCGGGCTCGATCCGGCGCGAGGACGGCGTGCGCATCCTGTCGCTCGAGTTCGCCGTCGCTTGGAAGGCCCCGGCCGGTCCCGCCGCCCAATGAGCGACTTCCTGCAGCTGGCCGGCCGCACGGTGCTGGTGACCGGCATCGCCAACCGGCGCAGTGTCGCGTGGCACATCGCACGTACGCTCGAGGAGCAGGGGGCGCGGGTCGTGTACAGCGTTCGTTCCGCCGCGCGCCGGCAGTCGCTCGCCGCGCTGCTGGGGGATCGGACCGCCTTCGTCTGCGACGTGGAGGAGGAGGGCGCGGCGGCGCGGCTCGCGGCGGAGTTGCTGGCTGCCGGCCTCGGGCCGTTACACGGGGTGGTGCACTCGATCGCGTTCGCCAACTACCGCGAGGGGATGAAGCCGTTCCACGAGACCAGCCGGGCCGATTTTCTCCAGGCGACCACCATCTCCGCGTTCTCGCTGGTGGAGCTGGCCCGGGCGCTCAAGCCGCTGCTCGTGCCGGACGCCTCGGTGGTCACGATCGGCATCTCTTCGCTGCAGGTCACGCCCGCCAACTACGGCTATATGGGCCCGATCAAGGCCGCGCTAGAGTCCTGCGCGCGTTTCCTCGCCAAGTCCTTCAGTGCCGACTCCGCCGTTCGCTTCAACGTGGTCGGGGCGGGTCCGCTCCGCACGAGTTCCTCCGCGGGCATCCCCGGCTACCTCGAGAGCTACCTCTACGCGGAGAAGCTGACCTTCCGGAAGCGCAGTCTCGCTACGCAGGAGGTCGCCGACGTGGCTGCGTTCCTGCTCAGCCCCCGCAGCAGCGGCCTCAACGGCACGACCGTGGTCGTGGACGCTGGCCTCGCCTGCAACACCTTCGACCACGAGGTGGTTCGCCTTGCGATGCGGCCGTGATTCCCGGGATGCACTTCAGGGACGTCTGCCTCGAGTCGCTCGCGACCGCGCTGCCGGAGGAGGAGCTCACCTCCGCCGAGATCGAGCGCCGGCTGGAGCCGCTTTACACCCGCCTCCGACTGCCCGCGGGGCGGCTGGAGCTGATGACGGGCATCCGCAGCCGGCGGATGTGGCCCCCGGGCACCCGGGCGTCCGCCGCCAGCGCCGCCGCTGGCCGCGCGGCCCTCGCCCGGTCCGGGATCGCCCCGGCCCAGGTGGAGCTGTTCATCCACGCCGCGGTCAGCCGGGATATGCTGGAACCGGCGACGGCCGCCTTCGCCCACCGGCTCATCGGGCTGCCCGATTCCGCCCAGATCTTTGACCTTTCGAACGCCTGCCTTGGGTTCCTCAACGCGCTGACGGTCGCGGGGGCGATGATTGAGGCGGGCCAGATCCGCTGCGCGCTGGTCGCCGCGGGTGAAAATGGCCGGCCGCTGGTCGAGGAAACCCTGCGCACGCTGAATGCGCCCGGCCTTTCGCGCCAGGAGATCAAGCCGTACTTCGCCAACCTCACCATCGGTTCCGGGGCCGTGGCCGCGGTCGTCTGCCACCGCTCCCTCGTCACCGGCCGGCCGCACCGCCTCCTCGGCGGCGTGGCCCGGGCGGCCACGCATCACAACGCGCTCTGCCAGGGTGACCACCACGGGCGCGAGGCGCTCGCGATGCAGACCGACTCCGAGGAACTGCTGGTGGCCGGGGTCGAACTGGCCCGCCAAACGTGGCGGGAGTTTTCGGCCGCGCAGGGGAGCGCTTTCGACCGCTTCATCTGCCACCAGGTCGGTTCGGTCCACCGTCGCCGCCTTTACGAGGCCCTCGGCCTCGACCTCGCCCGCGACTTCTCGACATTCGAGACGCTCGGCAACACCGGCTCGGCCGCGCTGCCCGCCACCCTTGCCGCGGCGGTTGACACCGGCGCGGTCCGGGATGGGGACCGGGTCGCGCTGCTCGGCATCGGCAGCGGTCTTAATTGTCTGATGCTCGCGCTCGAATGGTGAGTCCGGACGCGCTTCCCGGCTGGTTGCGGGCCGAATACCCGTTCACCCCGCGCCGCCAGCTCACGGCGGAGGGCCACGCGCTGAGCTATCTCGACGAGGGCCCCCGCACGGACGAGGCGGTGCTGATGGTGCACGGCAATCCGACGTGGTCCTATTACTACCGGAATGTGGTGCGGGCCCTGGCCCCCGGGCTGCGCTGTGTGGTGCCGGATCATCTGGGAATGGGACTCTCGGCGCACGTCCCGGGTGGCCCGCGGCCTCTTGAGCGCCGGATCGAGGATCTGGCTGGCCTCGTGGACGCGCTGGGCCTGCGGCGGGTGCATCTGGTGGTGCACGACTGGGGCGGGGCGATCGGGATGGGCTGGGCCGTTCGCCAGCCGGAGCGGGTGGGACGTATCGTAGTGTTGAACACCGCGGCCTTCCGCTCACCTCGGATTCCCGCGCGGATCGCGCTGTGCCGCGTGCCGGGGCTGGGCGCGCTGCTGGTGCGGGGAGCCAACGGGTTCGCGTGGCCGGCCACGTGGATGGCGGTGCATCGCCGGCCGCTGGCGCCCGCAGTGGCGCGCGGTTATCTCTGGCCCTACCGCTCGTGGGCGGATCGTGCCGCGGTCCACGGATTTGTCCGCGACATCCCCCTCGCTCCGGATCACCCGAGCTGGCCGGCGCTGGTCGCGGTGGAAGAGGGGTTGGCGCGGCTTCGGGACCATCCGATGGAGATCCACTGGGGAGGGCGGGATTTCTGCTTCAACGACAGTTTTCTGGCGCGTTGGCGGGAGCTCTTCCCGCGGGCCGCCGTGAACCGGATCGCCGACGCCGGCCACTACGTGCTGGAGGATGCACGGGAGGAGATCATTCCCCGGATCCGGTCGTTCCTCAGCGGCGGGAGCTGAGGACGGCGGCCGGGTTTCGTCCACCCGACCGAAAAGCTGAGCGGCAGGAGACCGCTCAGCGGGTGAGCACGGAGATGTCCGCGAAGGCGAGGTAAAGGAGCACCACGAAGGCGACGAGGCCGAAGCCCGCCGGCTTGGCCCACCGCCACGGGGTCAGGTCGACGTCTCCCGACGCGCGGTGCTCCCACGGCTCCGCGCGGGGGGAGAGGATTGCGGCGGCCCCCTGAAACAGCATCAGGGCGAGGAAAACCAGACCGATGAAGTGGAACCCGTTCACCTTCGCCGCCCACGCGGAGAAGGGAGTCACGAAATACCCCAGCAGCAGGATCACGCAGCCACCCACCATCGCGGCGCTCGCGGCCCACGCGGGGGCGCGGCGGAACAGCAGCCCGGCCAGCACCACGGCAAAGATCGGGATGAAGTAGAGGGCGTTCATCCGTTGCAGGTAACCGAAGATGCTGTCCTGCCCGGCGAGCAGCGGGGCGGAGATCATCGCGAATACGGCCGCCACGGTGCCCACCACCTTGCCGCGGCGGATCACCCGCGCGTCGTCCGCGGCTGCATCGCCGGTGCCCGGGCGATGAAAGCCCAAGCAGTAGAGGGTGGCGGTGGAGTTCAGGACGGAGTTGAACGAGCTCAGGATCGCCCCGGTGATCGCCGCCGCGAAGAAGCCGGTGAGCCACGACGGCAGCACCCGGCTCACGAGCGTGCCATAGGCGTCGTCCGGCTTAAGTCCCTGCTTCGCGTAAAGGTGGAAGGCGATGATGCCGGGCAGCACGAGTACGAGCGGCGCCAGCACCTTGAAACAGCCGGCGATCAGCACCCCCCGCTGGCCCTCGCGCAGGCTCCGCGCGCCCAGCGCCCGCTGGATGATCTGCTGGTTCGTAGTCCAATAGAAGAGGTTCAGCAGCAGCACGCCGCTGAGGAGGGTGTGCCAGGGCACGGAGGAACTGCCGCCGCCGAGGGAGTTGAACTTCTCCGGATGCGCCGCGCGCAAGTCCCGCAGCGCCGCGAGCGCGCCGTCCCCGTTCACGGCCTGCAGGCCGAACCAGGTGATGAGCACGCTGCCCACCAGCAGGCCGAAGCCGTTCAGCGTGTCCGAAACCGCCACGGAACGCAGGCCGCCGAAGATCGCGTAGAGGGAGCCCACAATGCCGATGAACCAGACCGTCACCCACCGGAGGGTGGTGACATCCTGGATCCCGGTGATGGCTCGCAGGTCGAGGATGCCCATCAGACCGGTGGCCCCCGTGTAGAGGATGATTGGTAGCAAAATCACCGCGTAGGCGGCGATGAAGATCACCGTGGTGATTGCGCGCGTGTGCGCGGCGAAGCGCGTCTCGAGGAATTCGGGCACGGTCGTGATGCCGCTGCGGAGGAAGCGCGGGAGGAAGTACAACGCCATCACTACCAGCGCGGTAGCCGCGATCACTTCCCACGCCATCACCGCCAGGCCATCGGTGAACGCGGCGCCGTTGAGGCCCACCAGTTGCTCCGTGGAGATGTTGGTCAGCAGCAGGGAGCCCGCGATGTACCCGCCGGTCAGCGTCCGGCCGGCGAGGAAGTAGCCGGTCGCGGTCCGGTGGTCGTCGCCGCGGGTCAGGCGCCAGGTCAGGAACCCGACAAGGCCGGTGAAGAATAGGAACGTGAGCAGGGTCATTGAGCGGGGTGGTCCGGGGGCAAAATCTCCGCCGCGCCCGCGGCGCGGGTGACGAAGACCGAGGGGCTATGGCCGAAGCGGCCGGCAAAGTCGACTTCCAGCTGCCGCGCGAACGCGTCCTCCCATCCGTGGCGGACCAGGTTCACGGTCGCGCCGCCGAAGCCGCCGCCGGTCATCCGAGCGCCGAT
>Ga0315899_10004570_pt1 | contig 14962 bp, 18 predicted proteins | sample LakEriMetagenome_2_FD_203518 | JGI IMG/M metagenome (GOLD analysis project Ga0315899, IMG submission 203518) | Freshwater fungal communities from buoy surface, Lake Erie, Ohio, United States - Buoy 4 MA112 | ecosystem: Environmental > Aquatic > Freshwater > Lake | place: USA: Lake Erie, Ohio... | reverse complement strand
AGCAGGGCTTCGGGGATCCCCCAGCGATGCACCCCCAGCCCTCGCCCCAAGACGGTGCCCGCAACCAGGAGACCGGGCAGAGCCGCCACTGCCAGGGCCCAGATGGAGAGGGGTTGCCCGAGCAGGAGCAGGGCCTCGCTCATCGGGGGAGCTCGAGGTGACGTCTGAAAAAGGCTTCAGTGGCCTCCAAAACCTGGGCCTGCACGGCCCCCGAGCGGAAACCATGACCTTCTCCTGGAAAGAGATGGAGCTCCACCGGCACTCCCCGTTCGCTCAGGGCCACGGCCAGCCGTTCGCTCTGGGACGGAGGCACCACGGTGTCGTCGAGCCCGTGGAACAGAATCACGGGCCGTTGCAGGCGGCCTACCTGCTGTAGGGGCGAGCGGGCCTGGTAGGTGGCCCGAGCCTCCGGCAGGGGCCCCACCAGACCATCGAGGTAGTGCGCTTCGAAGCGATGGCTCTCCTGCGCCAGGTCCTCTAGATCCACCACGGGGTAGCGGCAGGCGGCGGCCTGCAGAGCCCCGCCGGCGGCCAGGGCGGCAAGCACGGTGAAGCCGGAAGCGCTGCTGCCCTCCATCGCCACCCGCTCCGCTGCGGCCAGGCCGCTGGCCACAACGGTTGTTGCTGCCGCCAGACAGTCCCCCACATCCAGGACGCCCCACTGGCCGTTCAACCGCTCTCGGTAGGCCCGGCCAAAGCCACTGGAGCCCCCGTAGTTCACATCCAACACGCCCCAGCCCCGGCTGGTCCAGAACTGCACCACCAGGTTGAGGCCGGTGCGGGCCATGCCGGTGGGTCCGCTGTGGGCTCGGAGCAGCAAGGGGTGATCAGCGCTGGCGCCCCCCCTGGGTGGGTAGAACCAAGCGTGGGTGGGCTCACCGTTGGCCCCTGGAAACCAGATTGCTTCAGGGGTGCTGATGTCCGCGGCCTGCAAGGGGCTGGGGGCCGCAGGGGTGTGGATCCAGGTGCCGCTGGTGAGGTCGATCTCCAGGAGGCCAGCCATCGTCTGCGGTGCACTGGCCACGGCCACCAGGTGACCCTTCGCGGCACTGAGATCGGCCAGATCTGTGAAGGGCAGCGCCAGCGGCTGCCATCGCCATCGCTGCTGAGGGCCTTCGCAGACCTCCTCCACCCTCCCCAGCTCCCAGCTACCTTGCCGGCAGGCCATGGCCACCAGCTGCTCTCCATCCCAGGCGGTGGTGCGCAACCCCGCCACCCACTGGGGCACCCCGAAGTCTGCCTCCATCGCCAGGAGGGGTTCGCCTGCCAGCGCCTCCTCCGGGCGGCTTTGTTCGGCGTTGGCGAAGCGTGTCAGGGTCCACCAGCCGCTGCCATCGCGCGCCACAACCAAATGCGACCCCATCCAAAGCGGTTGAAACACCGATTCCGCCGCTGTGCTACTGCCATCGGAGCCCGCCAGGCAGCGCACATCTTTGAGGGCGCCCTGGTCATCAAAGCGTCCGATCCAGAGCTGGCTCCGCTCCCAGGGCATGAAGGGCTGCTGCCACTCCAGCCAGGCCAGATGGCTCCCAGACGGGGAGAGGGCGGGGGAACTGCAGAAATCTCTGGCCTGATGAAGGGTTTGCGGGGTTCCCCCCGCCAGGCTGATCGCCACCAGCCGATCGGCTCCGTTGGATTCCATCACCCCAATCCAGCGACCCCGCGGTCCATCGATGAGGCCGTCAGCGAAGGCTCGCCCTCCCCTGTCATCCCCCTCCTTGGCATGATCCTGTGGGTCGGTCAGCCTCTGGGGTGGCCCCAGCGGAGGCTGGCCATCGCTCAGATCCAGCCGCCATAGCTGACGATCCCCGTCATGCACAAACACCACGGTTGTGCCGTCCGTGGCGAAGGCCCCGCCGCCATAGCCATGCAGGCGGCTGCGGAGATTCCAGGGGGAAGGGGTGAGTTCCCTTGCCGGGGCGTTGGTGTTCCCTGCCGGCCGCATCAGCAGGGTGGTGCGCCCCTGTTCCTGGGGGCGACTTTCAAGCCACAAGAGATGGCCGTCCACCAGGCGGGGTTCGCGCCAGGTGGGCAGGCTGCCCACCGCCGCAGCAGTGGGGAGGGGTCTGGGGGTTCCTCCTGGCGTGACCTCCCTCCTGCCGAAAGCTCTTAGGATGGAATCTTCTGTTTTAGGTGATCACTTGGCGCGCAGCTTCGCGGCGATGGCCCGCAAGGCCGAGGAGACCAGTCGCACAGTGCTTGTGCCCAAGCAACCCGACCCCAACCCAGCTCTGCAGATCCACCAGCTTGGCGCTGGTGAACTTCGCTCCGCTGCTCGCCGCATCAGCAAGGTGGATGAAAGCGTGCGCGATCTGGCCCGCGACATGTTGCGCAGCATGTATTCCGCCAAGGGCATTGGTCTGGCTGCCCCTCAGGTTGGGGTGCCCAAGCAATTGCTCGTGATCGATCTGGATCTGGAAGAGGCCAGCACTCCGCCGTTGGTGTTGATCAATCCAGAGATCACGGCAGCCGGAGCGTCTTGCAACACCTATGAGGAAGGTTGCCTCAGCATCCCTGGCGTCTACCTCCAGGTGGTGCGGCCCTCGGTGGTGGAAGTGAGCTTTCGCGATGAAAGCGGTCGCCCCAGACGCCTAAAGGCCGATGGGCTCTTGGCCCGCTGCATTCAGCATGAGATGGATCATCTCCAGGGCGTGCTCTTTGTTGATCGCGTCACCGATGAGCTGGCCCTCAACGAGGAGCTCAAGCAGCACGGCTTCAAGCGTGAACACGTCCAGTCGATTCGCTGATCGCCATGACCGTTAAACCTTTGGCCGGGGTCTGTCTCGCCTTGGCCTGCATCCTCGGTATTGCGGCCACAGGCTCGGTGTTTGAACTGGCCTATGGCGATCCCGACCTTGGTGTGCAAACCACGCGCTTGATTTTGGCGGCGAGTTTGCCCGGCACCCTCATCGCCCTGCTGTTGGCCATCCGCATCAACCGGCCAACCTGAGCTGGGCCAGCCGACGAGCCTCCCCTGCCAGGGATCTCCCTTGGGAGGGAGTGCATACCATGACCGGGTTGCTTGGTTGTTTGTCGTGCAGAACCCTCTCCACTCACGGCACGGACGTCGTGTCGGAGGCTGGCTCCTGGCTGCGGCTTTGTCAGCTCCTTTCGGGGGTGGACCTGGGTGGTCCCAATCTCTTTTTGGCGCCGGAGAGGTGGATCCCGCACGCTTTCTTTTGGTGGCGGCCCCGATCGGCACCTCTGGCGAGAGATTCCAGCTCAACATCTACGAGCAGCTCAAACCGACCCGCCCCTGCTTTGCCGTGGGCGAAGGCAAACCTGCAGCTGTCAACCCCTTGCTGAGCACCTTTGATTTCACAGGCATCTGCGGCAGGTTCATCGATGCCAACGGTTACTCCTTGCGCATTGGCGGCAGCGACTTGGCCACTTCCTACCGCCTCAGCGTCGTAAAGGGGGGCAGGGACATCCTTTTGGTCGCCCGCTCCACCAAATCCAGCAGCCAGGAGGATGTGGTGGTGGCTCGTGCCGGTGGGGTCGGGTCCGGATTTTTGAAACTGGAGCTCGAGCCTGGCTGGCGTCTGAAGCGCCGGCAGTTCGGAGGACGCTCCCTGGGACACTTGTATGTGTACAACGAGGCCTGGCCTGGCTCCAGTGCGACGAGCCAAACTTCAGCGCCTTGATCCCTTGGGAGGTGGGTAGGGGGCCTTTGCTAGATTGGCTGGCTGTTTGTGGTCTTGTTCTCCTGTATGACCCAGGTCACCGTCGGCGAAAACGAAGGGATCGAATCCGCGCTGCGCCGCTTTAAGCGACAGGTGTCCAAGGCCGGGATTTTTGCCGACCTCAAGCGGCTGCGTCACCACGAGACACCCACCGAGAAGTACAAGCGCAAGGCCCAGCAGCGCCGTCGTCGCCGCTGAATTCTGCTAAGGCAATCCGAGCAAATTCCCATTGGCAGGCGGGCGTGGCTTGACCATGCTGGTCTTGTCCCTTGCGGAGTCACCATGGCCCACCCCCTCGCTTCCCTTGCGGCCTTTGGCCGATGGATGGCAGACATGGTGCAGCATGCCTTCGGCGATCCCCGCGAAGAAGCTCTCCACCAACCTCCTCTTGTGGGGGTGCAGCCCTTTCGGGGTTCCACCCGCCAGCGCCGCTGGAGCTAGACACGGCCCCCTTGAGGCCAGCTTGCTGATTCATGCCAGCTGGTCAAAGGTTCGATAGCTGAAGGCCTCTGCGATGGCCGCGCGATCGACCTCAACCTGACCAGCGAGGTCGGCGATCGTGCGTGCCACCCGCATCACCTTCAGCCCACCCCGCAGGGTCAGCTGCCTCCGTTCCAGGGTGGATTCCCATAATTTTTGGGCGCTTGCTTCAAGCTGAAGAACGGGGCGCAGCGCTTCTGCTGGTAGCTGACCATTGCTACAGCCGTGCGGATTGCGATCGCGCATCTTCCGCCGCGCTGCCCGCACCCGCCCAGACACCACGCTGCTGGTTTCAACCTCCCCCCCATTCTCCTTCGAGAGATGGCCCAAGGCTCTGGCCACATCCTTGGCCTCCGGATGGCGCATTACCACCTGAAGGTCGATCCGATCCAGCAAGGGACCTGACAGCCGGCTCCAATAGCGACGCCTCTCTCCTTCTGTGCAACGGCACTCCCGCGCTGGATCCCCATACCAGCCGCAGAGGCAGGGATTGGTGGCTGCCACCAGAATGATCCGGCAGGGGAATCGGGTGCGCTGGCGGCTGCGAGTGATCCACAATTCCCCATCCTCCAGGGGCTGTCGTAGCTGATCAAGCACCGAACGGCGGAATTCTCCCAGCTCGTCGAGGAACAGCACGCCTCGATGGGCGAGGCTGAGTTCGCCTGGGCGTGGAGAGGCTCCGCCCCCCACCAGCGCAGCGGCGGAGCAGCTGTGGTGGGGACTGCGAAAGGGCCGCTGTCCCACCAGGCTGCCTCCCTCAGGGATCAACCCCGCGATGGATTGCAGACAGGTCAGTTCCAAGGCTTCCTGGCGGCTCAACGGTGGCAACAACCCAGCGAGCCGACGGGCGAGCATCGTTTTGCCGCTGCCTGGTGGGCCTACCAGCAGCAGGTGATGCCCGCCGGCTGCGGCAATCTCGAGGGCCCGGCGCCCGTGGCTCGCCCCATGCACATCCGCCAGGTCTTCCGCGGGGCCTGCACGCTGGGGTTGTGGTCGGCCCGAGGGACGGCGAGCGGCATCGGGCGTCTTCAATAGCGAGAGGGCTTCCTGCAAGGTGTCAGCCCCTAACACCGGCAGGCCTTCCACTAGAGCGGCTTCCGCCGCATTTCCCCAAGGCAGTAGCAGCGCCCTCGCCCCGGCCTGACGCGCTGCCATCGCCAGGGCTAGGGCACCGCGGATGCTGCGCAGGGCTCCATCCAGCCCCAGTTCCGCTGCGCTCCAGATGCCCTCCACCTGCTCAGCAGGCAGTTGTCCGCTGGCGATCAGAAGGCCCAGGGCGATCGGGAGATCAAACGCGGGCCCCTCCTTGCGCAGATCCGCCGGTGCCAAACTCACCACCACCCGCGTCAGAGGCACCCGCAAGCCGCTGTTGCGCAGGGCAGCCCGCACCCGTTCGCGGGATTCCTGCACCGCCGCGTCGGCGAGTCCCACCATTTGCAACCCTGGCAGTCCTGGGGTGATGTCCACCTCGATGCGCACCGTTTGGGCGTCGAGGCCTCGCAGGGCCGCGCTGAAACATCGTGCCAACATCTCAGGGGTCCAACTCACGCTTGTGTGGGTGTGGTGCCACCCCCCGTCCCATTCCGTGCGTGTAAGGCCCATGAGCGACACCATCTTCGGCCGCATCCTCAGGGGTGAGATCCCTTGCCAAGAGGTGTATAGCGACGACCTGTGCCTGGCCTTCAAGGATGTGAATCCCCAGGCACCGGTGCATGTGCTGGTGATTCCCCGCAAGCCCATCGCCACCCTGGCCGAGGCGCAGCCTGAAGACCAGGAGCTTCTCGGCTATCTGCTGCTCGTGGCGGCCAGGGTGGCCAAGCAGGAGGGGCTGACGAGCTGGCGCACCGTGGTGAACAGCGGCGCCGAAGCCGGCCAGACCGTGTTTCACCTCCATGTGCACGTCATCGGTGGCCGGCCCATGGCCTGGCCTCCCGGCTGATCCCCTGACCGCCGATTCCCTTGGGCGGCCACAATGCCCGAAGCTCTGTCGCTGCCCGACCCTTTCATGAATCCCCTGAAGGCCCTCCGAGAGCAGCTGGGTCAGCTGCAGCGACTGGCCCAGCCCTATTTTTTGCCCCTGGAGGCCACCAGCGGCTCGGGTTGGTGGTTTCTAACGCTCTTGGTCGCCCTGGTGGCGGTGGTGGTGGGGCTCACCCTTGTGCTGCTCACCGGAACCCTCGCGCTCACCGGTGCCGTGGTGCCTGATCTGCAGGGTCGTTTTTTGCCAGGGGTTCCCCAACAGGTGGAGGCCATCTGGAAGAGTCCGCTGGGGGTGGTGATCATGGCCCTCTTCGGAGCTGGTGTAGCGGCTTTCTGGTCGTTTCGCTCCAAGTTGCGCCAGGGGAGGTGGCTGCCCTGGGTGCTACTTGGCGCGATCATTTTGTTGATCCTGGTGATCAACGGCATCAATGTGGGCATCAGTTTTATTGCCCGTAACATCGATAATGCTCTAGTTGCCTATAAACAAGACGAATTCTGGAAGATTGTCGCGATCTATGCTTTTTGCTTGGTTCTGGCGCTGCCTATTCGTGCAATTCAGAGCTATCTGGTGCCGAAGTTGGGCCTGCTCTGGCGGCAGTGGCTGACGGGCAGATTGATGAATAATTATCTGTCAGACCGGGCTTATTACGTCTTAAACCCCAATGATGAATCGATCGAAGAGATAGATAACCCGGATCAGCGGATCTCCCAGGACACTGATAGTTTTACTGCGCAAAGCCTAGGTTTTACCGTCGGTGTTTTTGAGGCGCTTCTGACATTTTTCAGTTTCATTATTGTCCTCTGGACGATCAGCAGAGATTTGGCCCTTGTGCTCTTGGCGTACTCCGTTCTCGGGACGACTTTAATTGTGATCGCGGGTCGAAGGCTTGTCCATCTACGAAATCTGCAGCTCAAGCTTGAGGCCAATTTCCGTTATGGCCTCGTGCACATCCGTGACAATGCTGAAGCAATTGCTTTTTACCAGGGCGAGCAGGTGGAGTTGGAGGAGGCGGAGCGGAGGCTGGGAGGGGCGATTAGTAACTTCGATCGTTTGATCGTCTGGGAGGCAATGATCAGCGTGATTCAGCGTTCCTATGATTATTTTTCTCGTTTCCTTCCCTGGATTGTCATCGCACCTCTCTACTTCTCAAAGAATGTTGATTTCGGTGTCTTTGGCCAGGCTGGTATCGCCTTTTCTCAGGTGTTCTTTTCGGTGAGTTTCATCGTGAACAATATTGAGCAATTGGCTCAGTTCTCCGCATCCATTAGTCGTCTTGAGTCGTTTCAGGGCAAGGTGAATGCCATTGCCTCGGAAGCTTCTTCAGGCTCTGAACAGAAGGCTGATGCTCCGCCTGCGTCCTCACCGGCTGTCGATGCCATTGTTGTGAAGGATGCCGATCTGGTGCCTCCCCGCAGTCAGCGTACGCTGATTCGTGATCTCAATTTGACGGTGGATAATCAGCAGAGATTGCTGGTCGTGGGCCCTTCAGGTTGCGGTAAAACCTCCTTGCTTCGCCTTCTCAGCGGACTTTGGCCTGCCACTACGGGCAGTGTGGAGCGTCCACCCACCTCAGAGCTGATGTTCATCCCGCAGAAGCCCTACATGCTGTTGGGCAGCCTGCGGGAGCAGCTCTGCTACCCCCAGCCTCCAGAGCGCTTCAGCGATTCGCAGCTGCGCCATGCTCTGGAGGAGGTGCGCCTTTCGGAGCTGGTGACCCGCTACCCGGATCTGGGTGTGAAAGAAGATTGGCCGAGGCTCCTGTCACTCGGAGAGCAACAGCGGCTGGCTTTTGCCCGCCTGCTTTTGAATTCCCCGCGGTTTGTTGTGTTGGATGAGGCCACCAGCGCTCTGGATGTGGCCACAGAGAAAAGGCTCTATGAGCTTCTTGTGGCACGGGATTTGGCCTTTGTGAGCGTGGGCCACCGCCCCACTCTCACGGCGTATCACAACACTGTGCTTGAACTTGATGGCACTGGTGCCTGGCGCTTGCTGCCTGCCGCGGGTTATACCTTTTCGGTTTCGTCCTGAGGATGGATGACCACCCGCCGCGGTGATCTCCCCTCTCCTCTCCTCTCCCCCATCTGGCCTTGTCCTCTCCGCTTCCTTCCGATCCTTCTGCAGAGCCGTTAGCCACGAGCGCCACAACTCGGGACATCCCCGCCTTCGGCTGGAGCGCCTATGCCGAGCGGGTGAATGGCCGCTTCGCCATGTTGGGCTTTGCGTCGGTCCTGTTGATCGAGCTGCTCAGCCAGGACACCTTCCTCCACTGGGCCGGTTTGGTGCCATAAGCTGCCGCGCCCCTAGGGAATCCCGATGAGATCCACCTGCACGACCCCCTGGCGGCTCACCTCCACCGCTATTTCACGCCCATCGGCCCGAAGGCCGGCCCGCCGAGGCACGCCAGGGGGAACCATCGGGAGGGTTTCCGTGCTCATCAGAGCTCGCCGGTAGAGCACCAACTCCGTACGGCCCTCCACCTGGCGCACCACGGCCAACCGCTCGCCTGCGGCATCCACACTCACGCTCACGGGCAAGGCATTCGGCCGATTCAGACCCGGCACAGGCACGGGCCATTGACGTTCCACATCCAGAAGATCCACTTGGTCTCGCCCTTGGCGGTTGGCAATCAGGGCAAGCCAACGGCCTGACAGACTTGGCTCTCGAAGGCTTCCTTGCTGGGCCAGCTGCCGGTTCAGGCTTCCCATCGGCAATGGCATTGGCCCCATGCAGCTGGAGAGCAGCAGGGCAAGACCCGTCACCAGGGCGCCAGGGCTGGCCCATGAGCCCGGCGGGGCGAGACCTTTCACGGTTGCTCTCCATTGCTGGCCGCTGGGCCTCTTACGGCCTGGGCTGGGGGCAGATCGGCTTCCAGCAGCCCGGAGAGATCAAAGAGCTGCACTTGGGGACGGCCCTGAAGCACGGTGGAGATCGCCACTCGACGCCCATCAGGGGCCAGGCTCAAGGCCTCTGGCTCAAGCCCTGCCGGTAACGGAAGCCGATGCAGTTGTCCTGTCGCCCGATCCTGCACCACGGCCAAGCGTCGAGATCCTTGTTGCCCCACCAGGGCGAGATAGCGACCGTTCCAGCTCAGAGACGGGGAGCGGTGGGGCGTCAGGCCACGGAGGTTGGGCAGGGGCACCGGTCTGCCTGAGGGTTGCTCCTGCAGGAGGAGAGTGGGTGAGCCAGCACGAAGGACAACGCTGGCCAGCCATTGCCCGTTGCCGCTCAGGGCCGGGTTGAGGCGATCCGTTTGCTGGCCCAGCAGGCTGGCAGTCGGCCCGGCTGAGCGGCGGGACAGCCATGGAGTGAGGCCACAGCCTTGGCAGAACAGCAAGATCAGCGCGAGAGGGCAGGCGAGCCGCCCGACCCTCTGGTAACGGCCTTTCTTGCTCCGATTAATCGTCGAAGCGCGATGAATTGTCACGGGGTGCGACCGGTCCGCCAGTGGCTCGCGGGCCAGATCCAGCTGAGCCGGTGGGGGAAGAGGGCCGAGTGGGATTGATCGGGCTATAGTCCGCATCGCTCATCTCCGTTGACCCTGCGGTCTGGGAAGGGCGGGGGATGGGCCTTCCTTGGGGAATGCCAGTGGAGCCGAGCCCTCCTTCCATCGGCCGTTCTGGTCTATCGCTGGAGCTGGTACCTGAGGTCCGTCGAGCGGTCGGAACGGGACGGCTGCCGCGGCGTCCGCCCGTCGTGTCTTCACGCTCCCGACGCCTGGCGCCGAAATCTGTGGAGGTTGGGCGGCTGCTGGCCCTGTACGGAGGTGGGGCGTCGCGATCTACCACCTCGTTTGGGCCATTGGCGTCCCACTCTTCGCGGTAATCCATGCGGCTGGCCGCCCGTTCTGGAATTGCAGCCCGGCTGGAGCGGCGGGGACGGTAGAAATCCTCTTCTTCCTCCTCCCGGGAGCGAATGCGGCGCCGGAGGGGTTCGGGTTCACTGAACCGATCCACACCTTCCCAGGGCCCGGAACCCATCCCGCCCCGAGGGGAGAAAGGGGGGCTTTCCTCATCGTCGAAGTAGGAGGAACGGCGGGCTTGTTCGGTCGTGATGCCCCGGAGGCGCACACTCTCGTAAGCGAAGAACACTGTCGTTCCAGCCAGGAGGAATTGCCCGAACTGCAAGATCGGATCAAGCCGCCAGCCCTGGAAAAACAGGATGCCACCGCAAAGGAGGCCAACGGCAGCAAAGAAAACGTCGTAATCGCGAGCTAGCGCCGGTTTGAAACTCCTCATGAAGTAGAGGAAGGCGCCGCCCACAGCCAGCACAATGCCGACGATGCTGGCCCAATTCAGGCTGGCATTAACCAAGGGACGTCTCGTGAGCAGATGAGCTGCACTCTAGGAAACATCACTGCGTTCCTCACATCCCATCGCCAGATGCCCTCGACCAGACCGAGGGGGTGATCAGAGGCGACGATCCACCCTGTCGTTTTGGCTAATGAAAAAGAGGGCCAGTGAAATGGGCACCACCACGATCACTCCACCCCAGAAGAGGCTGCTCAGGAAGTTCGACAGGGAGGGGGTCATGGAGAGAACAGTCTTCGCTGGGGTGGATCTTAGGCAGTGCCCAGGAGTTCCTAGGCTTTACCTCACCCAGCTTTGAGCTTTTGTGATGGCATCACCGGGCCCCCTCTCCCTGGTCCACCTGGTCCTGGGCCTTGGGCTTGCCGCCTGGACCCTCCTTTTCTTGGCGCGCCTGGTGCTCACCTGGTACCCCCAGGTCGATCTCAGCCAGCCAAACTTGCGCTGGCTCGGTGCTCTCACCGAGCCATTGCTCGCACCAACCAGAGCCTTGATCCAACCCATTGGCGGAGTGGATGTGAGCCCGGTCATCTGGGTGGGTCTGGTGAGTCTGGCGAGGGAGCTGGTGGTGGGCCAGCAGGGCCTCCTCACCCAGGTGCTGCGCCAGGTGCAGAACTCCAGCCTCAGCTAAGAGGCAGCATCTTCTCTTCAACAAATTTGGTGTAAACCTGGCCCTTTTGAAACTCTTCTCTCTCCAGCAGGGCCAGGTGAAACTCGATCGTGGTTGGAATGCCAGTCACAGCCCATTCCGAGAGGGCTCTGCGAAGCCGTCGGAGGGCGATTTCGCGCGTTGGCGCCCAGACGATCAACTTGCCGATTAAGGAATCGTAAAAAGGCGGGATGTCATAGCCCGTGTAGACATGGCTATCCACCCGAACCCCAGGCCCCCCGGGGGGCAGCCAGCCCGTGATCTTGCCCGGTGAGGGCCTGAAATTTTGGCGCGGATCCTCAGCATTGATGCGGCACTCGATGGCGTGGCCCACAATTCGCACGTCCTCCTGAGCCACGCTGATTGGTTCTCCGCCAGCGATGCGGAGCTGTTCGGCGATCAGATCCAGGCCTGTCACCATTTCGGTCACGGGATGCTCCACCTGGATGCGGGTGTTCATCTCCATGAAATAGAACTTCCCCGACCGATCGAGCAGGAATTCCACGGTGCCAGCGCCCTCGTAACCAATGGAGCGGGCGGCAGCGGCAGCGGCGTGCCCCATCTGTTGGCGAATGGAGGGGTCTAGACCGGGACTCGGGGCTTCCTCCAACAGTTTTTGATGGCGACGCTGAATGGAGCAATCCCGCTCGCCGAGGTGCACCACGTTGCCGAAGCGATCAGCAAGCACCTGAACCTCCACGTGGCGGGGGCGATCGATGAATTTCTCCATGTAGAGGCCGGGATTGCCGAAAGCAGCTTCTGCTTCGCCCTGGGCCGCTTTGAAGAGACCTTCCAATTGATCGGCGGATGGCACCAACCGCATCCCTCGCCCGCCCCCGCCCGCCGTGGCCTTGATCATCACCGGGAAGCCCATGAGCTGGGCCTGGGCCGCGGCATCCTCGAAGGAATCCAGCAACCCCTCGCTGCCGGGGATCGTGGGCACGCCCACCCGCTGCATGGTGCGTTTGGCGGTGGCTTTGTCGCCCATGGCCAGGATGGCTTCCGGTGAGGGGCCCACGAAGGTGAGGCCGTGGTCGCGGCAGATTTCTGCAAAGGCAGCGCTTTCCGCTAAAAACCCATACCCCGGATGGATGGCATCAGCGCCCCGGGAGGTGGCGGCCGCCAGAATGTTGGGAATGTTGAGATAGCTGCGGCTGCTGGGCGCCTCGCCCACACAGACCGCCTCATCTGCCAGCTGCACATGCAGGGCATTGCGATCCACCGTGCTGTACACGGCAACGGTGCCAATTCCCAGCTCTCTGCAGCTGCGAAGGATCCGCAGGGCAATTTCCCCTCGGTTGGCGATCAACAGCTTGCCGATGGGCATTTGAGCCTGGGCAGGGGGATCGATTTTGGACTGTATCAGTGCAGACTGAGGTCCCCCGGGCTTGCCAGGGGTTGGGCGGGCTATGGGTATATTGCTTGAGTCAACCAGCCATGGCTGGGAGTCACCACCCGGTCGAGCAGGCCTGTCCTGTCTTCGCCCGTGTCCTGCGGATGTGGTGGAATTGGTAGACACGCACGTTTGAGGGGCGTGTGGCTTCGGCCTTGCGAGTTCAAGTCTCGCCATCCGCACTTCACTCCTTTCCCTTCCGGTTCACCGCTTGCTCCCCTCTCCTCTGGATGGGTCACCCACGGATCCAGTGGACCCAGTTTCAGTGGTGAATTCTGCTGATATCGGGGAGCAAGGCAGCCTCAATCCTCCCCTCGAACGACCGGCGGCCCTCACGCCACCGATCGCAGCCATCGTGCTGGTGAGCAATGGCCCCGGCGAGCTGAGCACCTGGGTCCGGCCCTTGGCGGAGCGCTTGCACCGCCTCCAGCCCCTCAGGCCTCGGCAGAGCGATGCTCCATGCACGCTGCACCTTGTGCTGGTGCCCTGCCCCAACGCCACCGGTCAAGAGCATGGGGTGGCTCGCTCCTGGAGGTTGTTTGAGCGGGTGGTGCCAGCCAAGCGGTTCTGGTGGCTTCTGCTCCGCCCCGGCCGGCATGGTTTCTCGCCTCGCCATGGGGTCGTGGTGTTTCTGGGGGGGGATCAGTTCTGGACGGTGCTCCTCTCCTGGCGCTTGCGCTATCGCCACATCACCTATGCCGAATGGGTGGCCCGCTGGCCCCGTTGGAATGATCAGGTGGCCCTGATGGGCTCGGCAGCCGCCTCACGGCTGGCCCCGCGCTGGCGCGGTCGTGCCCAAGTGGTGGGCGATCTGATGGCCGATCTCCCAGATGCCGCCCGCCAGGCCGATCCGCTGGGGCCTGGCGGTCCTTGGCTGGCGCTCTTGCCCGGCTCGAAACGGGCCAAGCTGCAGGTTGGCGTGCCCTTTCTTTTGGCCACGGCCGATTGCCTCGCCAGGCTCGCGCCCCAGTGCCGCTTCCTGCTGCCGGTTGCCCCCACCACCTCCGTGAGGGAACTCCTGGCCTTTGCGAGCAGCTCCAACCCCCTGGCGCCCCTCTATCTGGATGGCGAGCCCCGGCTGGAGACCTCACCAGCCGGGGAGCCGCTGTTGCTCACCGCCCTGGGAACCCCCATCCACCTCCAGACCAGCCATCCAGCCCATGGCGCCCTCAGCCAGTGCGCCCTTGCCCTCACCACCGTGGGGGCCAACACTGCTGAGTTGGGGGCCTTGGGGGTGCCGATGATTGTGCTGGTTCCCACCCAACACCTGCACCTGATGCAGGCCTGGGATGGAGGGCTTGGCCTTGTGGCCCGGCTGCCGCTTCTCCAACGCTTGCTGGGGGTGGCCCTTACGGCCTGGCGCATGCGCCATCGGGGCTTTCTGGCCTGGCCCAACATTTCTGCGGGCCGTCTTGTGGTGCCAGAGCGGGTGGGAGCCCTCACCCCGGATGAGATTGCGGCCGAGGCGGCCGACTGGCTGGCGCAGCCAGAGCGGCTCGAGGCTGTGCGCATGGACCTTCGGAGTCTGAGGGGGCAACCGGGGGCCGTGGCCAGACTGGCCCAGATGGTGCGTCAGCTGCTGCCGGCCGGCCTGGCTTCCTAGGCTGACTCGGTTGCGTCAATCTTTCCCTGTGTCACAGGATCCCTCCGCGTCATCCCCATCGGCCTGTGGCTTGCCCAGTGGCCTTCCCCATGGGAGCGACGAGCAGGCCTGGCGGGACCGTCTCACCCCAGAGCAGTTCCGTGTCACCCGCCAGGGCGGCACCGAGAGGCCGTTCACCGGCGCCTACTGGAACGTGAAAGACAGGGGGATGTACCGCTGTGTGTGCTGTGGAGCGGATCTTTTCAGCTCAGAAACCAAATTTGATTCGGGCACAGGTTGGCCCAGTTTCTGGGAGGGGGTGAATCCAGCAGCAATCACGACCTTGGTTGATCGTTCCCATGGGATGGTGCGCAATGAGATTCGCTGTGCCAACTGCGATGCCCACCTGGGCCATGTGTTTCACGATGGCCCGCGGCCCACGGGTCTACGGTTTTGCGTGAACTCCGCTTCCCTCGCTTTTGAGCCAGCTCACTCCTCTGGCTAGCGCGAAGCGATAGCTTCAGATGCGATCAAATAGAACATCTGCCACAAGCGGCGCCACCCTTTCCAAGGTGAGATCGTTCAGCACTTTTTGGCGGCACTGCTCCCCGACCTTGGTCGCTTCGGCTGGATCGAGGCAAAGCCGCTTGACAGCAGCTGCAAAGGCTGGCAAGTCCAGATAGTTCACACTTACGCATTGGCCTTCTGCGGCAAATTCAGGGATGGCACCAGATCCTTCAAAACAGACCGTGGGGATGCCCATGAGCCCGGCTTCCAGCACCACCAATGGGAAAGGATCTTCTCTGGAGAGTAATGTGAGCACACGAAACTGACTCACGATCCATCGGAACGTGGGCATCGAAACGGATGGAATCAGCGCCACCTCATCT
>Ga0315899_10004566_pt1 | contig 14965 bp, 9 predicted proteins | sample LakEriMetagenome_2_FD_203518 | JGI IMG/M metagenome (GOLD analysis project Ga0315899, IMG submission 203518) | Freshwater fungal communities from buoy surface, Lake Erie, Ohio, United States - Buoy 4 MA112 | ecosystem: Environmental > Aquatic > Freshwater > Lake | place: USA: Lake Erie, Ohio... | reverse complement strand
TCGCGGCCCCGCCAGTCGTGGCCCCGCAGCGGCGCCAGGAAACCCTCCACGTCGGTGTTGGTGCCGTGCCAGCCGCCCCCGGCCAGCGGCACCAGGGTGTTCACCGCCCCCAGCCGCTCCGCCAGGGGGCTGCGCTGCCGGCAGAGCGCGGCCACCGCCCGCTTGTGGGGGATGGTCACGTTGAGGCCGCGGCAGCCGAGCGCCTCCAGCCCGGCCAGGGCGGCCGCCAGCTGCGCTGCCGCCACCGGCAGGGGCAGGTACACCCAGTTGAGCCCGAGCTGGCGCAGGGCGGCGTTGTGCATCGCCGGGGAGAGCGAGTGCCGCACCGGGTCGCCCAGCAGGCCCAGCAGCGCGGTGCTGCCGTTGATCGGGGCAGGCGGCGGCGCGGCCATGGCGGTGCAGGGGAACAGCGGCACCGTAAGGGCCCGGCCAGCCCCTGTTCGGGAACCACCCCTCGCCTTGCTGCGTCTCTCCTGCGGAGGATGCAGGCAATCCAATTTTCACCGCCAGGTAGGTGGGATCCCATGGGCAAGGTTGTCGGCATTGATCTCGGCACCACGAACAGCTGTGTTTCCGTGATGGAGGGCGGCAAGCCCACGGTGATCGCCAACGCCGAGGGCTTCCGCACCACCCCTTCCGTGGTGGCCTACACCAAGAACCAGGACAAGCTGGTGGGTCAGATCGCCAAACGCCAGGCGGTGATGAACCCCGAGAACACCTTCTATTCGGTGAAGCGCTTCATCGGTCGCCGCGTCGACGAGGTGAACGAAGAGTCGAAGGAAGTGAGCTACTCCGTGGAGAAGGCCGGCGCGAACGTGAAGGTGAAGTGCCCGGTGCTCAACAAGCAGTTCGCTCCCGAGGAGATCTCGGCGGAAGTGCTGCGCAAGCTGGCCGACGATGCCGGCAAGTATCTCGGCGAAACCGTCACCCAGGCGGTGATCACCGTGCCGGCCTACTTCAATGATTCCCAGCGCCAGGCCACCAAGGATGCCGGCAAGATCGCCGGTCTGGAGGTGCTGCGGATCATCAACGAACCCACGGCGGCCGCCCTGGCCTACGGGCTCGACAGGAAGAGCAACGAGCGCATCCTGGTGTTCGACCTGGGCGGCGGCACCTTCGATGTGTCGGTGCTGGAGGTGGGCGACGGGGTGTTCGAGGTGCTCTCCACCTCCGGCGACACCCACCTCGGCGGCGACGACTTCGACAAGGTGATCGTCGATCACCTCGCCGATACGTTCAAGGCCAACGAGGGCATCGACCTGCGCGCCGACAAGCAGGCTCTGCAGCGGCTCACCGAGGCCGCGGAGAAGGCCAAGATCGAGCTCTCCAGCGCCACCCAGAGCGAGGTGAATCTGCCGTTCATCACGGCCACCCCGGAGGGTCCCAAGCACCTCGATCTCACCCTCACCCGCGCCAGGTTCGAGGAGCTGGCCAGCCGGCTGATCGACCGCTGCCGCGTGCCGGTGGAGCAGGCCCTCAAGGACGCCAAGCTCTCAGCCTCCGAGCTCGACGAGGTGGTGATGGTGGGGGGTTCCACCCGCATCCCCGCGGTGCTTGAGCTGGTGAAGCGGATCACCGGCAAGGATCCCAACCAGACCGTGAACCCGGATGAGGTGGTGGCCGTGGGTGCCGCCATCCAGGGCGGTGTGCTGGCCGGTGAGGTGAAGGACATCCTGCTGCTCGATGTCACCCCGCTCTCGCTGGGGGTGGAGACCCTCGGCGGCGTGATGACCAAGATGATCACCCGCAACACCACGATTCCCACCAAGAAATCCGAGGTGTATTCCACCGCGGTGGACGGCCAGACCAACGTGGAGATCCACGTGCTCCAAGGCGAGCGCGAGATGGCCAGCGACAACAAGTCGCTCGGCACCTTCCGCCTCGATGGCATCCCTCCCGCTCCCCGCGGCGTTCCCCAGATCGAGGTGACCTTCGACATCGACGCCAACGGCATCCTCAGCGTGACGGCCAAGGACAAGGGCAGCGGCAAGGAGCAGAGCATCTCGATCACCGGAGCCTCCACCCTCAGTGAAAACGAGGTGGAGAAGATGGTGAAGGATGCCGAGGCCAATGCCGCCGTTGACAAGGAGAAGCGCGAGCGGATCGACCTCAAGAATCAGGCCGAAACCCTGATCTATCAGGCCGAGAAGCAGCTCGCTGAACTCGGCGAGAAGGTGAGCGCGGCCGACAAGGCCAAGGTGGAGGAAGCGAGTGGCAAGCTCAAGGAAGCGGTGGCGAAGGACGACTTCACCACGATCAAGAGCGAGCTCGAAACGCTCCAGCAGGCGCTCTACGCCGCAGGCGCTGCGGTGTACCAGAACGCTGGGGCCGCAGCCGGCGCCGCCGGTGGCAATGGCAGCAGTGCTGCTGACTCCGCCGCTGCCGCCACCGGTGATGACGTGATCGATGCGGAGTTCACCGAGAGCAAGTGATCACCTGATCCGGCCGCACACCTACGGCCGGATCTCCTGAGCATGCCTTCAGCCCCAAGCCTCCGGATTCCGGAGGCTTTTTTGTTGCTGGTGGCTGGCCTGGCGCTGGATCAGCACGACCCGAATCACGCGGGGCTTCACTTTCCTGCCCTGGACGCTGCCATCACTGCTTTCCAACCTGGCTTTGACCAGGCTCTGGATTGGATCACGTGATCGCCGTAAAGGTGAACCCGATCACCAGATCATCAAAGTCACGATCACCGCCGCCGAGGATGTCTTCCAGGCCAAAGAGGTTGTTGCCAAGGGCGCGGAAGTGGCTGATGCCGTCGGTGTTGGCGGCGCCATAGGCAAAGAAGGTGTTGCCGTTCACCTGGGCGAAGGGTGCCAGGAAGGAGCCACCAGCGACGTCCGAGAAGCTGCGGGAGCTGGTTTGCTGGTTCCCGACGGCGAGCCCGCCGAGCTGGGCGATCAGGTTGGCGCTGCGCAGGGCCTCGGCGACGTAGGCGCTGTCACCGGGCCGCAGGCGGGTGATGCCATCGGCGGCGAGCACGGTGCCTGCGGCATCGAGGCTGCGGTAGAAGCCGACACTGGAATTGAAGCTGGCTTCCCGGCCGAGCGCCACCGTGCCGCTGAGGTTCTGGGCGGTGGTGAAGGCGCTGAGATCGAGCACGGGCGCAAGGCCCTGGGCTGTGCTGATCAGGGCATGGAGGCCGGGATCGCCGCTCAGGAGGCTGAGGGCGAAGCGCACGCCGCTCGTGGAGCTGAAGGCCACCTGGCCGTTGGCGAAGACTGGCGAGGAGAGCAGGCGGAAGCGGCCGTCGGAGAGGCTGGAGAGCTCTTCGAGGCTGGCGTCCACCACCTCGAAGAAGCGCAGGCTCTGACCGTTGATCAGCTGCAGGTCGCGATCAAAGGAACTGCCGGCCGGCAGGGTGACATCGCTGCTTTCGAGCGTGGAGAAGAGGGTGCGGGCGCGGCCGCGCAGCCAGTTGAGATCACCGAGCAGGGAATCAGCGCTGGCAACTTCCGAGGCATGGAGCACCACGTAGCCGATCTGGTTGGAGCTGCTGGGTCGGCCGGTGAGGCTGGCGCGCAGATTCACGGCCGCCGGAGCGGCATTGGCAGGATCGCTGATGGTGACGATGCCGGAGCCGGCGTTGCTGAACTGAAGGTTGGTGAGATCAACGATGCCAGCAAAGGAGGGGTCCTCGATCACACCGTTGACGGATCCGTCCTTGTCGCCATAGCCGCCGTCGATGAGGCTGAGCGTGAAGAAATCCGGGGTGCCATCGTTGTTCAGATCAAAGAAGCGTGCGCCGGCGCCGGTGATCGGGTCGTAGGTGAGGGGTGAGAGGACGCCGGTTGTGTTGACGGCGTAATAAAGGAGCTTGCGCGCAGGCGGCCGGCCGGAGGCGCCGCTGAGCTGGGGTGCCAGATCCGCTGCCACCAGATCCAGCACGGCGCTGAGGGATGCGCTGGCGCCGTTGTCGACGGTGAGCTGGAAATCAAGCCCCGACCCGTTGGCTGTGACCCCCAGCTCAGCGAGGGTGGTGAGACCGGCTGGGTTGATGCCCAGGTTGGTGATCACCGCCAGGTTGGAGCCAGCGACCAGATTGGCATTGGCCACTCTGACCGGAATCGATTGGCCGCTGGGGAGGCTGACTGGAATGATGGTGGTGTTTGCTCCACCCGTCACCACCGTGACCGTCACGGGGACGGGCGCGCTCTCCAGCACGCCGTCGGTGATCCGGTAGGTGAAGCTGTCGGTGCCGGTGAAGCCCTCCGGCGGGGTGTAGGTGAAGCGTCCGTCGGTGACCATCGTCACCACGCCGCCCTGGGCGCTCACGGCCGAGAAGTTCGAGGCGATGATCGCGTCACCATCGGCATCGCTGTCGTTGGCGAGCAGGCCAGGGCCCGCGATGCTGAGCATGCGGCCTTCCTGCACCGAAAAGCTGTCGGCCACCGCCACGGGTGCGGCGTTGACGACCTGGATGGTCACGGTGGCGTCGTTGCTGAAGAGCACACCATCGGAGATCCGGTAGGTGAAGGTATCGGTGCCGGCGAAGCCCGGCGGCGGGGTGTAGGTGAAGCTTCCATTGGCGACCATCGTCACCGCGCCACCCCGGGCGCTTGCCTGATCGAACTGCGAGAGAGTGATCGTATCGCCATTCGGGTCGCTGTCATTGGCCAGAACGCCGGGGCCGGCGACGGCGAGCACCTGGTTCGGGCGCATGGTGAAGCTGTCGGCCACCGCGGCGGGCGAGCCTTCGATGACGGTGATCGTCACGGTCGCGTCAGCGCTCAATGCGACCCCATCGAAATTGCTGTAAGTGAAGCTGTCGGTGCCGACGAAGCCGGCCGGCGGGGTGTAGGTGAAGCGTCCGTCGGTGGCCATCGTCACCACGCCGCCCTGGGCGCTCACGGCCGAGAAGTTCGAGGCGATGATCGCGTCACCATCGGCATCGCTGTCGTTGGCGAGCAGGCCAGGGCCCGCGATGCTGAGCATGCGGCCTTCCTGCACCGAAAAGCTGTCGGCCACCGCCACGGGTGCGGCGTTGACGACCTGGATGGTCACGGTGGCGTCGTTGCTGAAGAGCACACCATCGGAGATCCGGTAGGTGAAGGTATCGGTGCCGGTGAAGCCCGGCGGCGGGGTGTAGGTGAAGCTTCCATTGGCGACCATCGTCACCGCGCCACCCCGGGCGCTTGCCTGATCGAACTGCGAGAGAGTGATCGTATCGCCATTCGGGTCGCTGTCATTGGCCAGAACGCCGGGGCCGGCGACGGCGAGCACCTGGTTCGGGCGCATGGTGAAGCTGTCGGCCACCGCGACCGGGAGATCTCTGATTGCGAAGTCGAAGGTGAGCGTGGCGCTGCTCGGTGGACCTGAAACGATGACCCGCTCCGCGCCTCCGAGATCCGGCTGATCGATGACGGAGTAGGGCATCGACTGCCGGTTGCTCGCAGGCGAGTTCAGCAATGGCGTGATCGTGAAGCCGTCAGCCGTGGCCGTGAATGTTCCGAAGGCAGGATCGAACGCGAAGGGGTTGTAGCTGGCGAGGATGACGGGGTCTCCGTCGGGGTCGACGGCGGAGCCGAGGATGTCGGCCCAGAAGAAGGTGTTCGGGCCAGGCACCAGGAAGAGGGTCTGGCTCATTGCAACGGGAGGGCGGTTGTCCACCGTGACCGTGACCGTGGCGGTGTGCACGTTGCCGCCACCGTCCACCGCCTCGTAGGCGAAGCTGAACTGGTTGTCGTAGCCGCTGTAGCGGATTTCGTTGAAAAGACTGCTGAAGGTGACAAGCCCGTCGGTGGCACCCGTGACGGGATCGTGGGTGAAAAGGAGGAAGTCGGTGTCACTGATCCTGGTGGAGCCGACGAGGCCGGTGATCTCAAGGCCCTGGTCGTCGTTCGCCAGCAGGGCAGAGGTATAGACGCGATCCCCCTGTCCCGGCCCGGTCGTGCCGCGGATGGAATCGTCGCGCGCGATGCCGCTGGTCCCGCCCGTGAAGGTCACGTTCACATCGCCTCCGACGGGAGTGCCGATGGCACCGCTCTCATCGAAGAGAAGGTAGCGAAAAGTGCCGATGCTGTTGCCCGAGCCGGGGCTGACGCGCAGGCCGGGCTAGGTCGTGCCGGGCACGACATCCAACACGACATTGATCTCGGATGGATCGAAGATGAAGTCGCTGAAGATGATGTCAGTGAGGAGGGATCAGAACTGCCTGCGCCAGGCCAGATGTCAAGCAGGATCATCAGAGGGCGCTCCGGAATTGCCGTCGTGGTGACCGCGTTGACCCCACCCAGGCCGTGGCTGGCTCGGCGGCCAGCCCAACAGCTTTGGGTCGCTCAACCATCGATCCGCAACGTTCTGGAGACCCGACCTGCACCTTTCTTGGTGAATAGAGTATATTCAATTCTAGAGCAACTTCTGCCATCGGGCCTGGCGGCCGTGGTGACCTGCGAGGGCGATTCCCCCGCAGGTCGCCACGATGACTCCTTGGGCCCGGCTCAGGGGGTGTTCAGACCCTCGATCCGCTCGCACAGCCATTCCGCCGTGGCCGATGCCAGCAGCACGCCGTTGCGGTAGTGACCGCTTGCCACCAGAAGCCCCGCCTCCAGTTCTTCCAGCACCGGGGCAGGCTGCTGTGATGGCCGGCAGCGCCATCCCAGCCAGTGGCGCACCGTCTGCGCCGCGCCCAACCAGGGGGGGGCCTCTCCCCCCAGAGTCCGCAGTGAGGCCAGTGCTGCCGCGCCCGGTTCCAGGCCCGGCTCCAGCGTGGCGCCGAGCCAGAGTCGGCGTCCCCCCGCCAGATCTGGCCGCGGCACCAGGTTGATCCCGCGCCAGACCACCGCCCCCGGCCAGGACCAGAAGGGTTCGGCCGCCAGCTCCAGCTCGAGGGCCTGGCCCAGCACCGGCTCCAGCGGCAGGGCATGCCCGAGGCTCGCCAGCAGCGCCTGGGTTCCCAGCCCCAGGCTCAGCACCAACCAGTCGGCCTCGAGGGGCGCGGTGCCGGCCAGGATCAGTCGCCAGCGCGCCGCTCGGCCCCGCTCCAGGGCCACGGCTCGGTCGCGGATCCAGGTGGCTCCAGCCCTCACGCTCTCCTCGTGCAGGGCCGCGAGCAGGGAGGCTGGATCCAGCTGCCCATCGCGGGGCGAGAGCAGCCCTCCCAGCGACAGGCCCGGCAGACGGGGATGCAGCGCCTCGAGTTCGGCGGGTTGCAACCGGCGCAGACCGAGGTGCCCCCGGCGAGGGTCGTTGGCGATGCCTGCCTGCAGGGCAAGGTCCGCCGGGCTCGCGGCCAGCAGCAGCAGCCCCTGCCGCCGGGGCAGCCGATGACCGCGACTCTCCAGCTCCGGGATCCAGCGTTGCCAGATCTCCTGGCTGCGCTGCCGCAGCCGCCAGGCACGGCCACCGCTGCGCTGAAACACATCCGCCATCAGCACCCCAAGGGCCGCGCCGCTGCCGGTGGGGTTCATGGCGGGAGCGGTCGCCGTCGGTGGGCTGGCACCGACCGGGCCTGCCTCGATCACGGTCACCGCATGGCCGCACCTGAGGAGGCGCCAGGCCGCCGTCAGCCCGACGATGCCGGCCCCCACCACCAGCACCGAGCGGCCAGAGGAGGCCGCCGGCACCGGCGCGGTGGTGGTGATGGTGGCCGGCGCCGGTCCGGGGGGATCAGGCCTGCCTGAGATCGGCCTTCACCTGGTCGGGGAGGATCTGGGCGTACTTGCCGAAGCCGCTGGCCACGGCGATGTAGGCCTTCTGCAGCTGGCTGCCATCCTGCAGGCGGGCGGCCTCATCGAGCTGGGCCAGGGCGGTCTTGAGCTGGTCGGCCAGCTTGTTGGCCTCGGGGCGCTCGCTGGGCAGCAGGCGCCGGTTGATGTAGAGCATCTCCCGGCCCACTTCCTGCATGGGGCCGTGGATCAGGTTGCGGGTGAACACCCAGTTGCGCTGGTTCACCAGGGCGGCCAGTTCGGGCAGGCGGTCGCGGGCGGCCAGGAAGCCCTCCGCCTGGCGCTCGATCGTGGCGATGTCGTCGGGGCTGAGGGTGGGGGCCTTGGCCTTGCCCTCGCCGCAGGCCGTCAGGCCCACGCACAGCACCAGCACCAGGGCGAGGCCCACGAGCCGGCGAAGCTGCTGGGCCAGGGCGGCGGCGAGGCCGGGAACGGGCGCGGAAACCATGGGGAACCCCTGGGGGAGGCGTTACGGATGGCGGCCATTATCCGCCGCGGGCCCCGGCCCGCCGGTTTCGGGCTAAAACGGAGTGACTATGAGTTAGTTCCGGTTCCGGCCGGCTCCCATCCATGCGCATCGCCACCCTGCCCCTGGCCTCGATCCGCCGGCCCCTCCAGCGCAGCCTCGATGAGGCCAAGGTGGCCCGGCTGATGGCCTCGATCGCCGCCGAAGGCCAGCGCGAGCCCATTGATGTGCTCGAGCTCGACGGCCGGCTCTGGGGCTTCAACGGCTGCCATCGCGTGGCCGCCCACGAGCGCCTCGGCCTCACCACGATCACCGCCCGGGTGCGCCGGGCCACGCCCGAGGTGCTGCGGCTCCATCTGCTCTGAGGCCCCACCCGGCCGCTGGCCCCTGCCGCTGTCCTCGCCCCCTGGGCAGCCCGCGGTGATCCGGCAAGCTTGGGGCCGTCGCCGTGAACCGGTCGTCGATGACCACCCCCACCGCGATCCTGCAGCTGATCTGCCCGGATCGCCCCGGCCTGGTGAGCGAGCTCTCCGGCTGGGTGGCGGCCAACGGCGGCAACATCCGCCACGCCGATCACCACACCGATGCCGGCGCCGGGCTGTTCCTGAGTCGGATCGAATGGCAGCTCGAGGGCTTCGGCCTGCCGCGCGAGGCGATCGCCCCGGCTGTGGCGGCCCTGGCCGGGCGCCTCGGCGGCGAGGGCCAGGTGCACTTCTCCGACGCCCTCCCCAGGGTGGCGATCTTCGTGAGCCGCCAGCACCACTGCCTGGTGGATCTGCTCTGGCGCACCCGCGCCGGCGAGCTGCCGATGGCCGTGCCGCTGGTGATCTCCAACCATCCCGATCTGGAGCCGGTTGCCCGCGATTTCGGGGCCACCTGGGCCCACCTGCCCGTGGCGGCCGCCGCCAAGGCCGATGCCGAGCTGGAGCAGCTGCGGCTGCTGGCGGAGCACCGCATCGAGCTGGTGGTGCTCGCCAAGTACATGCAGGTGCTCAGCCCGGCCTTTCTGGAGCGCTTCGGCGGGGCGGGCAGCGGCGGTGCCAGCCCGCGGGTGATCAACATCCACCACTCCTTCCTGCCGGCCTTCCAGGGTGCCCAGCCCTACCACCGGGCCTGGGAGCGGGGCGTGAAACTGATCGGTGCCACCGCCCATTACGTGACCGAGGAGCTGGATGGCGGCCCGATCATCGAGCAGGCCACCGTGCACGTGAGCCACCGCGATGAGGTGGACGACCTGATCCGCAAGGGCCGCGACTGCGAGCGGCTGGCCCTGGCCCGGGCCGTGCGCCTGCATCTGCGCCGCCAGGTGATGGTGTATCGCGGCCGCACGGCGGTGTTCGACTGATGGTGCCGCCGCCGCTGCCCAGGCCGCTGCCTTCCCCGGCCCAGCCCCTGCTGCGCCGCCTCGATGGGGGTCGGCCCGGCGAAGCTCCGGCCCTGGGCTGGCGCTGCTTCCAGCTCGGCCTGCTCTTCCTCGGCAGCAGCGCCTTCATCGCCGGGCTGCTGCTGCTGGTGGCCCTGATCCAGGGCAGCCGCCACCGGCCCTCCCCCTGGCGTGATCCCGCCAACCTGTTCCTGCTGGCGGCGGCGCTGCTGATGGTGCTGGGCTGTTTCGGGGCGAGCAGCGGCTGGCTGGCCTGGGTGGGAATGGGCAACTGGCTGCCGTTCTTCTGGGCGTTCTGGGGCTTCCAGCCCTATCTGGCCACGCCCGCGGCCCGGCGGCGCATGGGCCTGTGGCTGCTGGCCGGCACCGTGCCGGTGGTGGTGACCGGGCTGGGCCAGCTCTTCCTGGGCTGGAGCGGCCCCTGGCAGATCCTCGGCGGACTGGTGATCTGGCATCTCAAGGCCGGCGGCAACCCGCCGGAGCGGCTGGCGGGGCTGTTCGACTACGCCAACATCACGGGCGCCTGGCTGGCCCTGGCCTGGCCCTTCGTCCTGGCGGCCCTGCTGCAGCCGGGGCTGCGCCGGCCGGTGCGGGCCCTGGCGCTGGCGCTCGCCGCGGCCGTGGCCGGCGCCCTGTTCCTCACCGACTCCCGCAATGCCTGGGGGGCCCTGCTGCTGGCTCTGCCCCTGGTGGTGGGGCCCCGGAGCTGGAGCTGGCTCCTGCCCCTGCTGGCCCTGGCCCTGGTGCCGGTGGCCCTGGCCACCCTCCCCGGGGTGCCGGCCGCCCTGCAGTCACCGGCCCGGGCCCTGGTGCCCCAGGCGATCTGGGGCCGTCTCAACGACTTCAACTCCCACGGCCAGCGGCCCCTGGCGATCACCCGGCTGAGCCAGTGGCAGGTGGCCGTGGGCCTGGTGGCGGAGCGGCCCTGGCTGGGCTGGGGGGCGGCGGCCTTCAGCGTGATCTATCCCCTGCGCACCGGCTTCTGGCATGGGCATCCCCACAACCTGCCGCTGGATCTGGCGATCAGCCACGGGCTGCCGGTGGCGGTGCTGCTGGTGGCTCTGGTGCTGGGGCTGCTGATCCGGGCGGCGCGCCTGGGGATGGCGGCGGGCCCCCTGTTCGAGCGGGCCTGGTGGGCCTCCGCCCTGGTGCTGGTGGTGCTGCATGCCACCGACATGCCCTTCTACGACAGCCGCATCAACGTGGCCGGCTGGGTGCTGCTGGCGGGGCTGCGGTGCTGTGGCCGTGGGGAAGCCCAACCGGGCTGAGCCGGTCCAGCCCCTCGGCCACCCGGCTCATCCCCCGCTCAGACGTAGGTGGTCCAGCTGTTGGTGGTTCCGAGGATGTACACGCGCGCAGCAGGGAGGAGATTCACCCCGTCCAGGCGGGCAATCAGCGGTGAGGGTGTCGATCTGGCGGCCGCCCAGCTTGGAGGCGCTGGTGCCACTCTGCGACACACCGGCCCGTCGGTCATTGCCGGCCTTTCCTGTGATCAGGTCGTTGCCCGTTGTGCCCCAGATCGTGAGATCGGTGGGCGGCGTGGGGATCGTGGGTTCACCCCCCAGGCCCAGGCGATCAGGGGCCGCGGCGATGTCGAGGCGACCGCCCGTCACCGTCCTGCCGCTCAGGGATGCGGTGGGGGCGGCGGAATCGAGCAGGGCCTGCCTGATCTGGGCCGAGCTGGTGGCAGGGCTGGCCGCGTTGAGCAGGGCCGCGGCTCCGGTGACAGGGGGGGGGTGGCCATGGAGGTGCCGTTGTAGCTGGCATAGCCACCAACCGGCACCGTGGAGAGAATCCCCGCACCCGGGGCACCGAGAGCAACCGAGGCGGCTCCGTAAAGCGCTGGTGCTGGCGCCGGCACCGGCGGAGCCCTCGGCACTGGCGGCCTGGCTGCCGGCGGGGAGGTCACTGTCAAGTGCCGCTGGTGGCCGTGCGGCCCACCTGGTGGTGCGGGACCGGGAGGAGGTGTCCAGCGCAGCCTGGGACAGGGTTTCCGTCCGGCTACGGACGGCTCAGCGCCTCGCGCCGGTGCGCGCTCAAGGTGCTCCTGGGCAGGGGACCCAGGAGGTGGTCCCAGGGCAGCACGCGCTGGTCGCTCCAGCCGGCGTGGATCAGCGCCTCCCAGCTGGGGGGCGGTGGCATCCGGCTCTCTCCGCAGGGGGGGACTGCCGCCCCAGCGGAGATTGCAGCGGCATCCCCCGAAACCAGGGCCCGGTAGCAGCGCTTCCAGCCCCCCAGGCTCTCGTGCGTGCCGCGCACGGCGGCAATCACCGGCGCCAGGCGCCGGTCGCTGCGGGAGAGCAGGGCCTGGATCAGGCTCCAGCCGTAGCTCTCGGGCCGCAGCTCGATCCCCCGGGGCTGCAGCCGTTTCGCCAGCAGCTTCAGCCGTTTCTCCGCTTCCGGCCTCACCCCCTCCCATTGAAAGGGTGTGTGGGCCTTGGGCACGAAGGTGCTCACTCCCAGGCTCAGCCGCAGGCCGGGGGTGGCCCGCTTCAGCTCGAGCAGCAGCTCGGCGGTGGCCTCCACGTCGGCGTCGTCTTCGGTGGGCAGCCCCACCATGGCGTAGAGCTTCAGCCCGCTGAGGCCGCCCTGCCGGGCATGGCGGGCAGCGGCCACGATCTCCTCGGTGGCGAGCTTCTTGTTCACCACCTCGCGCAGGCGTGCGCTGCCGCTCTCGATCGCGATCGTGAGCGAGCGGCAGCCCCGCTTGGCCAGGATCCTGCCCAGCTGGGGAGTCACCGTGGCGGCGCGCACCGAGCTGACGCTCACCCGGGTGCCCTCGAAGCGGTCGGCCTCCAGCCACTGCAGCAGCTCGGCGAACTGGGGGTGCTGGGTGACGGAGGCCCCCAGCAGGCCCAGGCGCCGGGTGGCCGCCAGGCCCTTCTCCACCGCGGGGATCAGACCGTCCTCCAGGGAAGGGGTGCGGAAGGGAAGGGTGAGATAGCTCGCCAGGCAGAAGCGGCACAGTTCGGGGCAGCTGCGCACCACCTCCACCATGTGGATCGAGGGCCAGGCCGCTTCCGGCGTGATCACCGTGGAGTGGCTGAGGGTGTTGCCGCGCCAGGTCTGCTTGGCGATGGTGGCCGGGATGCCCGCTTCGATGGGCTCCACCGCCAGCAGGTCCCCATCGGCGGCGTAGCGCGGTGCATAGAGCGCCGGCACGTACACGCCCGGCACCCGGGCCAGCCGCCGCAGCCGTTCGGCCCGCGGGGCCCCGCGGCACTCCTGCAGGGCTTCGATGAACGCTGGCAGCAGCAGCTCGCCATCACCCAGCAGCACCGCATCGAGGAAGGGCGCCAGCGGTTCGGGATTGGCCGTGAGCACCGGCCCGCCCCCGAACACGATCGGCGCGGCGTCGCCGCGCTCGCTGGCCCAGAGCGGGATGCGCTGCCGCTCCAGCAGATCGAGCAGCACCGGGCCGTCGAGTTCCCAGCTGAGCGAGATCCCGAACAGATCACAGTGGCGGTGCGGTGGATCACCCTGGTCGGTGAACAGGCGGCGCACATCCACATCCGAGCGCCGGGCCAGGGTGGCCCACACCACCTGGTAGCCGAGGCTGGTGATGCCCACGCTGTAGCTGTTGGGAAAGGCGAGCACCGCCCGCAGGGCGCCGGGCTTCGGCACGGCGGGCTCGAACAGCAGGGTTTCCTGGTTCAGGGGGTGTGGGCGTTGGCCTTCATCTTGAAGGGGCGGGGGCCTCCCCTGGAGCGTGTCGCCTCCCGTTCAACCGAAGCGCTGGTTGTCGAAGACGCCGAGGGAGGCAGCAGAGGCCTTTGGGCTCAAGTCCTCGCGTCCCTGATGCAGGGAGTGATCCTCGCGGGGCGGGGGGTCGCCGTTCTCCCCCACGACCTGCACTTCCAGCTCAGCACAGCTGCGGATTTGTTCGGACGGGCGTTCCATGGGCGGGCTCAGCCTGTGGCGAACCGAAGCCGGGGCCTGGTTTCAGGCTGGCGCCCTGGCGCTGCCAGGGGCAACCTTGGCTTCAACGTTGCCCACCTGCTGTGGGCCGGGAATGCCGTGGTGCAGATCCGCAGCCCGGTGATGCTGAACCCCACCCGCCCCCCTGGCCTGATCCAGTGCTGTGGCGAGGAACTGCAAGCCCGCCACCACACCCGGCGCACGGTTCGATGAGCAGTGGCTGCGGCGCTTGCAGGGATTCCACCGCGCCCGCCATCCCCGGGAGATGGGAAGCCCCGAGGTGAACGCCTTTCTCACCGATCTGGCTGTGGATCTCGAGGTGTGCCCCTCCACTCAGAACCAGGCCCTGTGCGCGTTGCTCTTTGACAGGTGCGAACACTACCAAGCGTTGCCTCCTTCCTCCTACAAGATTGACCACCATGACCAAGCCAGTCTATCCATGTTTGTGTATTGTTGCGAACATGTGGTTATCGAAACCGTGAACACCATTTCCGGTTGGGGGGCACAGCTGAGAAGCTGTGGCCTACACTCGTTTTGCAGCCATATCACCCAGCGCCGAACCGTGGTTCACGGAAAGAAAGTGCAGATGCTGGCAGTGGTTTGCGGAACCACCCCATAACATGTTAGGTGTTTAATAGGAAGGTCACCATGCGAGTTCGTCTACGGTTTGAACGGATCTACGGGACCACGTCTCGATACGGGGAGAACCCGCGCGAGTCACCATCTGGGTCCCCGATCCTCTTGGACGATTACCCCCTACCTGGAGAAAGGGTGACCATCTATCTGGGTCAACCGGTAGAAGAGTTGTACCGAACTTACAACGTCGCCCGTACAGGAGCTTTCATGCTCGTGAGGCGAAACGTCTTGCATGAAGCCATTACAGACACAGAGGAAAAAGAAGCAGTCGAGCAAGCCCAAGCGGAAGATTTACGCGACGACCTCACGCGGTGGAACTGGTACATAACGATAGTAATCGAACGAACCCTCGAAGTTCCTGACAAACAGTGCGATCCGGCGCATTGGTTCTCGATCGATCCAGGTGTCGCAATCCGGATCGAAAGGGAATTCTTGCAATACGGCTCTGATCAGGCTCAATTCCTTGTTGATCATCTTGCTACGCTCATTCCGAGACACTTCTTTTCAACGCAAGATGTTAACGATCGTGTGGTTTTTTCCGCAGGGGAAGGACCTCCATTCAGGGTTCCCGAGGTGACCATGGGGAATGTGACGGTCTCAACATCTAGCCCCCTCGAACGGTGCAACGTTGAAGAGATTCGCGGCGCCCTCTCCAAGCTCCAAAGCGAAGGACAAATGGCGCTCACTCCGCTGACTCCCGCCACGCTACTTACCCTCGTCGAGAGAGCAACCACCGCCGACCTGAAAGGACGAGCACTTGAAGAACTCGTTTCCAAATTGTTCTTAACCATTCCGGGACTGAAGGTAATGAGTCGAATTAAGACTGCCACAGAAGAAATCGACATCGGCATCTTTAACGACGCCACGAACGGATTCTTAGCATCGGAAGGGGCA